>Ga0335080_10002629_pt1 | contig 17961 bp, 17 predicted proteins | sample Lox_Sample_34_FD_206720 | JGI IMG/M metagenome (GOLD analysis project Ga0335080, IMG submission 206720) | Soil microbial communities from Loxahatchee National Wildlife Refuge, Florida, United States - Lox_Sample_3.4 | ecosystem: Environmental > Terrestrial > Soil > Wetlands | place: USA...
AGTGTTCGCGGCCAGTCTGACCCCAGTAGCCGCGACAATGCTCGATCCGCCAGCACTCGCCCATTCGTCTGACATCTTGCGCAATAGTTCGTCTCGTTCTCCGCATAGCGAATACGCTGCACCTTCTCCCCGCACCGGGGGCACGGTTGCCCGTAGCGCCCGTGTACTGCCATTCCCTCGCGGAACGCGGTCACTTTCTCAGGGAATGCTCGCTGCGCCTCCTTTCGAAAGCGCTCCATCCAGAATGTCAGTACCGATCGCGTCGCGTTAAATAGCCGTTCCCATTCGGCGTCATCGAGCTTTTGAGTCTGCACGATCGGCGACAGTTGTGCGGCGTGCAGTATCTCGTCGGAGTACGCATTGCCGATGCCGCTGACCATGCGCGGATCGGTAAGTGCCCGCTTCAATGTGCGATTCTCCGCAGATAGCGCCGCACGAAATCCCCCCAAGTCGCTTTCGAACACCTCGATGCCGCCGGGATTCATCATCTGCAACTCTTGCTCGCCACGGACCACGTGCAGGGATGCTCGCTTTTTCGACCCAGCCTCCGTCAGCACCAGCGATCCATCAGGAAAATCAAACGCCGCGAGATTGGTTCGGCCGCCCAGCTTGGCATTCAAAGGCCGCCAGTGTAATCGTCCCGCGATCATCAAATGGAGGACGAGCCACAAGTCGTTCTCCAATCCGAATGCGATGCGTTTGCCGATCCGACGAAGTTCGCGCACCGTTTTCCCTTCCGCATCCGCAATCGGCGGCTGTGCCGTGCGCAACAGGAACGGGCTGCCGATGCGCACTCGTTCCAACCGCCGCCCCAGAACTCGCGGTTCCAGTGCGGTGATATAAGCCGAAATGTCCGGCAATTCGGGCATGGCTATCAGCTTGCTAGCACCACTGGTACGTTTGCAAGCGCTCCGCACCAGCGTGGCGACAGTCCTTGACAACCAATGGCCGCACAAAGAGACTGAGACTATGAAAGAACTTGTGGAACGTATCTTCCAGGCCGATTTCCTGAAGGGAATGCGTGTCACCTTCCGCACGCAATTTCCCGAGAACATCTATACCGAGCAATATCCGTTGGAACGGCCCATGGTGGCCGAGCGCTTTCGGGGAGCTCCGCGCCTTAACAAGAACCCTGAAACCGGCGAGACGCTCTGCATTGGGTGCAATCTTTGCGCGCTGGCCTGCCCCGAAAACTTGATCGTCGTAGGCTGGGAGCGCGATGATGCCACCCGCCGCAAAGTCTTGACCACCTTCACCTACGACACGTCTCGGTGCATGTTCTGCGGGCTGTGCGAAGATGCCTGCCCCACCGACGCGCTTGAGTTGACCCAGGATTTTGAGATGGCCTACTACAGTCGCGAAGGCGCCATCTGGGACCGTCATCGCCTGGAAGAGGGCTGCACCCCGACCCGCTACACGCGGTAAACGAATCCATGCAGATCCGCCGAGATCCCGTATCGCAGAGTTGGATTGTATCTGGCGAGCGCGACTCCATCGTCGACGCGGAAGCTCCTTGTCCATTTGATCCGGAAATCGCTGACCAGACTAAGAGCATCCTCACCTGGCCCCCCGAAGGCGTGTGGCAGGTCCGCGTCATTCCTCATCCGAACCCGCTTTACAATCTGGAAAACGATCCGGGAAGATCGGCGGAGGGGATTTACGACAAGATGGGGCCGCTGGGCGCTCATGAAATCGTGATTGAATCCCGCCAGCACGACAAAAAATTGGCCCAGCTCAGCGATGATGAAATCGATCGTGTTCTTTGGGTATGGGGAGCGCGTATCGCGGACCTCAAAAAGGATGCGCGCTTCAAGTACGTCAGCGTTTTCAAGAATCAAGGCGCGCTTGCCGGCGACGACTGGACTCACGCCCATTCGGAAGTGACCGCGACAATTTTTGTACCGCGCCGCATTAAGTACGAGCTAAGCGCTGCCCATGAATGGTACAAGGACCGCGAGCGCTGCGTCTTCTGCGATATTGTCCGCCAGGAAGAGAAGCAGGGGAAGCGCATCGTGGATGTCCAGGGCGATTACTATGCTCTCTGTCCTTACGCTTCCCGTGTTCCTTATGAAGTTTGGTTGATGCATCGCCGGCATAATCATCTGTTTGAACAGCCCCGCCCTGGTTCGAACCGCCGCCAATTGGCCGCGCTTCTTGGCCGCGTACTTCGCAGGCTCGACAAAGTCGCGCCCGCTTTTCATCTTGTCGTGCATACCGCGCCGAATACGCGGAACAAAAAGGGCGAGCTTGCCGGCTACTGGAAGACCCTTGCCGACGATTACCATTGGCACATCGAAATCATGCCCATCGTCGAAAAGCGCAGCAAGTCCTACAGCATCAAAGAAGTCTATTTCAATTCCGTGCTGCCCGAACAAGCGGCCGAACAGCTCCGCGCTATCGATCCCAATCCATGAGCGGGAAAGCCCACCGTAGTTCGGAACACGGGGGAATCGTGGGCAGCCTCATCGCGCTGCTTTGTCTGGCGCTTTTGTGCGCCATTATTTATCTCGCGCGCCACCCTATCATGCGTTTCGCCGCGGAAACCTGGATCGTCGACGAACCCGCGCCCCACGCGGACGCCATCCTCGTGCTCGGCGACGACAACTTCTATGCGGATCGCGCCACGCGCGCTGCAGAATTGTCACGCGAGCAGATTGCTCCCGTAGTGGTTGCCAGTGGCAGAAGACTTCGCCCCAGCGCCGGCATCGCCGAGCTGATCGAACACGATTTGATCGAACGTGGTGTGCCCAAAGAAAAAATTGTGCGCTTCTCCCACGACGCGGACGGCACCAGGGAAGAGGCGGAATTCCTCGCAAAACTGGCTGCCGAACGTCATTGGAAAAGCGTTGTCATCGTCACATCGAATTATCATGCACGTCGCGCCCGCTACATCTTTGAGCACGTCTTTCCCGGAACCGTCAGCGTAGCCAGCGCCAGAGACGCGGATTTTGATCCGCAGCGGTGGTGGGAAAAACGCAAGTCCACCAAGCTGTTCGTTCGCGAGCTGGCCGGCATGGTGGTGGCGATGTGGGAATTGCACGGGGAGGAGAAGAAGGAACCGCCTTCCAGCGGCAACAATCCGGAGAAGTCCCGCGTAGAACCTCTGTATGGACCCAATGGGCACAAAACGGCAAAAATGTATGCTTGCCCTTTACATCCCTTAAGTGCTCTACTATCATGAAGATTCTTAGTCGCGACGCTCACCAGCCTCGACATGCGGCTTTGAAATTCAACACTTAGCTCGAGGTGTCCCCATATGTGGCGTAAAGAAGATGGGAATCCGCAGCCGTCTCCGGAGGCCTCTTCCGGTTCCGTAAATCCCGCGAATAGCAGGGGTGGGTCAACCGCACCTCCTGTTTCCGGCAAAGCTGCTGCCTGTGTCAGTCAAGGAATCAAAATCAAGGGTGAAGTGACCGGAAGTGAGGATCTCTTCATCGACGGCATCGTCGATGGAAAGATCAATCTTGCTAACTCCGTTCTGACCGTCGGCCCCAACGCCACTGTGAAGGCCGAGATCACCTCGCGTGAGCTGGTTATTCGCGGCCGGACGGAAGGCAAGTTGACTGCAAGCGAGCGGATCCAGATTTGGAATACCGCCCGCGTACAAGGGGACTTGCGAGCCGAGCGCATTTCCATTGAAGAAGGTGCGGAGCTTCACGGTAAACTCGAGGCGGGAAAAGCCTCCAATTCCGCGCCTTTGGCCGATCTGGTTGGTCAAAAAAAGTCCGACTCTAACAAGTCGAAAGACCCCTCTGCCGGTGAGCAGAAAACTGCCTCAGGCGCTGCCACCGCTGGAGCGGATTAATCATGGGGCTACTCAACAAACTGGGGATCGCCATCGGCGCGCAGACGCCCCGCGAGAACAGGACTTCTTTGCCCGAGCCCAAGAATGGAAATCACCGGCACAATGCCAGCCCTGCGACAGGTCCACACCGCGAACCCGCCATGCAGGAAACTACCCGCGTTTCCAATGGGCTGAAAGATTTCCTCTGGAATCTCGACGGGCTTGGCCATGGCACTCTTCTCGATCTTGGTCCGGCCTGGCAAACCACTCTCAGTTTCTTCATCGAGCGCGGATTTCGGGTAACCTCCGATGACCTGCTCCGCTCTTGGGCCAATTTTGTCGCGGAACAAGAAACGCTGCTGAAGACGCAGCCCGGTGTCCCGCAAGACTACGCCTCCCGCACTCCGGAAGCTCTTGCCAAGAAATTTCTCTCCGAGAACATGGAGTACCCACCGAGCAGTTTTGATGCGTTGCTGTTGTGGGATGTGTTGGACTATCTCGAACCCACGCTCGCAAAACAGGCTGTGGCAACATTGACAGAAATGTTGCGCCCGGGTGGCGTCGTGTTCGCCATGTTCCATAGCAAGAAGCCGGAGCTGTTTCACCGTTATCGCGTCATGGATACCACGACTCTCCAAGTGCTAGGTTCGAAGCCCATCGTTCCCGCACAGAAGGTGTACCAGAACCGCGAGATTCAGGAGATGTTCGGTCGCTATCGGACCATGAAGTCCTACGTCGGCCGCGATCAATTGCGCGAATCGCTGTTCATCAAGTAAATCAGATATCCACAGTCTAATTCTCTGACCTCCCAAGAGATACGATACTCGACCGTAACTGTCCCAAAATTCTCTTGCAGTGAGCTTCTCACCGGCGTAGAAGGAAGCTGTGAGCTGCAAGGCTCCGGAGGGGAATGAATGACTCCACCGGGCTTAGAAGCGTTACAACGCTGAACACACCGCGCATGCGGTGCGAGTCTCGGCTGAACAGCAAGCAGTACGCGCTGCTCAACACGCGACCCAGCAAAAAGCAAAAAAGGGCCTCGACTTTGCCGAGGCCCTTTTCTATTCCCGATGCTTGAATTCTTGTCGCCGCTGAGCCTCCTGCGACCGATCTCTAGCCGCCGAAGCGGGACTCGAACATCCGGATCACCGCATTCTGCTTAGCGATAATTTGCGCTTGCCATACCAGCACGATCGACATCACGCTCATAGCAAAAATAGAGAAGGCAAGGACGATCCCCATTTGGGTTTCGGTCGCTGGCAATTTCATCGTGCGGCGAATCCATTCCATGGATGTTCCCTCCTGAAGCCGATTCAGATCTTACCAGAGCAATCCCGACTCCATTCTTTTCACGTAGTTTTAGTACTTCTGTAACCGCATTTTTCGCGGCTTTTTTCGCTTCCTTGTCCGCCGTCAAACTCTTTCCACACGCCCAGGCAAATTTACCTCACACTTTGTCCATAGCCTTTCCCTCGATCAAAACTGCCGCTTTACGATGCTCTCCAGCGCCATGGGCCAGCTATCTGCCGCGAATAACGGCAGCATCTTCGGCGCTGGCGAACCCGGCGCGGCCGGTGGTGGAGGTTCAGCATGCCGGCTTGTCAGTACGATTCCCCGGTCGCACACAGCGAGCAGGCTTTTGCTTTCGGCTGCGGGAGCCAGAGCAATCATAAAGGTGTGTGCGTGCAACGCCCGGTCGTACAGCTTCCGCAGGTGCTTGACGCAACCGCTCAGACTGGCGCCGACCGCGAGCGACCACAACCCTCCCTGTTGTCTCACCACCAGTTTCTTTTGCGTGGCTACTTCCTGAAACCTCTTTATATCCTGTTCCGACGCCCCGGCGAAAAAGAACAGCTCATCAAAGTCCCGCTGCCTCAATTGTTCAGCGGATTCCCGCGATAATCCGGTATTTTGCGTCAACTCCCGCGGCGACAAACTCCGTAGCGTGACCACCTCCACGCCCGTTTCCCCGGCCAGATCGTCCAAGGCTTCCTTGGCTGCTGGTTGTGCGGCTGCCACGGGGATGCAAGTGAACCTCCCCAATCGCTGCGTGTTTTCCGGTTTCAGATGAAAGTAGTCCACGGGAAGATAAACGCCCGATCCGCTCTCGCCGATAAACGGCGCAGCGTGCCCGAGCCGCCGCAGGGAGAGATCCAACTGGTGCCGGCTTCGCGACGTGACCCACACACAGGGAATTCCGGCTTCCGCAAGCCCGCTTAGAAACTCGGGGAAGCCCAGCAAGGGCTTTCCGGAAATTGGAATCAAATCATCGATCGCGCAGAAAACGACTGTCGTATGTGCTCGCAAGGGGGCTCGCCCTAGAGCTAGATTGTAGCCAAATTCTCTGCGCCGAGAAAAAATAAGCGGCGAAAGGGAAGTCCCTTCCGCCGCGCTGATCCACTAAACTGGTTTCGAGTTTACCGGCCAGACTTCGTTGCCGCTGTTACCGGCTGCGAATTAGCCTTCGGTACGCTCAGGTAGCCGCTGATCGTGTTCTTGCCGACCTTGTTGATTACGATCTCTTCGGGCAAGTGCGTTCCGGACTGGTAGAAGAAGATAGGCGCGTTGATGTTCGCGTTCTTCGCTTCATATTTTTTGTCTTCCACGGTGTAGACGATATTCGAGCGGTTCTTCTTGTCGTTCACGCCCTTCAACTCGATCGTCGTGTTGCCGACCTTTTGCGGCTGGTTCTTGCCGGTGATCGTGAATTCGATGTATTCGCGTTCCCCTTGGCGGCGCAGCACGTCGATTTCGTCATGGTTGCGGGCGATCAAGGTTCCCAGTTCGCTGCGCGCCATATTCAGGTCGTTCTTGGTCTTGTCGAGGTCCGTGCTGACGGTCGTCACCCGGGTGTCCACCGTCTTCACGTCGTCGTTGGTCGCTTTGGTCGCCAGTTCCGTGTGTACCGAGCTGTCCAGCGTCTTGACCATCTCGGTCGTCTGCGCGTTCTGGTCTTCCGCATCCTTCCGCGCCTTCTTCAGCTGGCCTTGCGTAATCTTGAGCTTGTCGGTGACCACCTTCAGATCACCCTGAAGATCGGTGTTGGACTTTTCATCCGCTGCCAAACGATCCTTGAGCCCACTGATGTCCTGCTGGTACGTCTGCTGCGCAGTCTTCATCTGATCGGCAACGGCCTGCTTGGTCGCATCGAGCTTCGATGAATTGCTCCATGCAAAGCCGAGAGCACCCAGCGCAATCAGCGCCAGGAGCACGATCGCGGGCAATTGCCAAGCCGGACTGGTCCGGTTTTCTTGAACCACATATTCGTCAGCCATGTGAAATGCTTCTCCTCACCCCTCACGGGTTTTTCAAATCTGTCTCTGGGCAGCGCCTACCGCCGCCGGGTGTGACACTGTACCCTGACCTGTGCAAATGGCGGGCCGCACTTGTCCCCTCGGACAGGGTGCGTATCTGATTGAAAAGAATAGAAATTAGCGAAACTCGCCTACAGGCTCTGGAGTACTAGGTCCGGCAATCTTTACTCACACATGAACGTGAATGTTAAATTCCTACGTAGTGCGTTCTACTGGACTTGCAATCCCCAAATCGCGGAAATCCTGTAGCAGCTGCTCCTTGGACTGGAACTGGATCCCCGCCATTCCCAGGCTCTTGGCCGCTTCCACGTATGCACCGATGTCATCGATGTACACGGCTTGGTCCGCCCGTGCCTTGCAGGCTCGCAAGGCCTCCCGAAAAATGAGTGGATTTGGCTTGCTGGATCCGGCCACGCACGAATAGGTTCGCACCGCTTTCGGAAAATAATCGAAGAACTTGTACGTCGCTTCCAGATGTGCCACGTGGATCGGGTCCGTATTCGAAAGCAGTCCCAGCTTGTACGACTTTCCCAGCGATTCGAACAGGGAGTTGTGGTGAATGGGCTCGGGATCGAGCGCGGAGTTCCACACGTCTTTGAACTCCTCGTATCTCATCTTTAGACCTAGCCGATTCCCCAGATTCTGGTGCCAGTCCCTGGCCGACATCCGTCCCTCCTGCCAGTCGGGCCACCTCGGATCCTTCTCGATGGCCGACCACAGTTCTTCCGGCGTGAGGTTCAATCCCTTGGCCAGCCCTTGTTGCGCGCGCTTAATGTCCACGCGCACCAGCACTCGCCCAATATCAAAAATAATCGCCCTGATCTTTTCCGCCACGCGTCCTTCCCCTCGCACTGCCTTTCGCTCTTACGTTGTCCCGGTTGCCCGCGCTTTTCTCCAGGCACGCAGGAGACTGATCACCGGCGGCAAGATCGATAGCAGGATGATCGTTCCAATGATGTAATGCAAATACTGGCTGATGTTCGGAATGCGTGATCCCGCGATGTATCCGCCCAACACCATGCTGCCGATCCACAGTGTTCCGCCGAAAATGTCATAGATCAGGTACGTCGAATACTTCATTTGGGCCGCGCCCGCCACCGGTGGGCAGAACGTCCGCACAATCGGCACGAATCGCGCCAGGATGACCGCGCGCCCGCCATACTTCTCGTAGAACTCATGTGCCCGCCGCAGGTGGCTGCGCCGGAAGAAGAATGAGTCCTCCCGTTTGTACAACGCCGGCCCCGCCGACCGGCCAATCCAATAGCCGAGCTGGTCGCCGGCAATCGCACAGAGAATCCCCGGAAACAGGAGCCACTTCAAAGGAATGACGTCTTGCCCTGAAAAAATGCCTGCCGTTACCAGCAGCGAATCGCCGGGAAGAAAGAACCCCACAAACAGCCCGGTCTCGACGAAAACGATCAGGCACACCAGCGGGGCCCCTCCCCACCGGATTAGTTCGCGAAGTCCCTCTGGGTTGTAGAGTGAACGGAGAAAGTGGAGGATGGAATCCAGCAAGCGGGTTTAAGCCTTTCAGTCGAGGGCGCGGTTTTGGTTCTGGGGGTTCGCATGCTCACCACAAATCCCCAAATAATAAGATAGCAGAAGACCAAGGGATTCTCGCCACTCTCCTGCCAGTGCGTAATTGCCGTGCACACCGGATGCAGCCACCAGCTCGCATTCATCCGAGTGACTCCGCGATCAGATATTCGCCCTGTTTGCCCGGTTTTTGCTCGCATTCGACCAGCACGTCGAGGAACTTTCGAATTTGCGGCAGCGCGCTCCTGGCCACCGCTGCTCCAACTTCCATAGCTTCGTCGATCCGCTGAAAGTCATCCCAAGCGATCGCCTGCACCGGCGGGCGTAATACTAGGTCGGCGTAGCGCTCCCAAACTTCAAGCTGGTTCTTCTGCGCAGCGCTCACCGCCCGGCTGACCACCTGGAAGATATTCGCCGGCGTCCCCCTCCTCCCATCGTGCAAACCCACCGAAACTCCGACCACAATCTCGGCTCCCAGTTCGCGGGCCGCACGCGTAGGCACTGGCGCAACCAATCCGCCATCTGCCAGGTAGCGAGTCCCGATTTGCACCGGTTCAAACAGGCCCGGAAACGCACAACTCGCCCGAATCGCTTCCGCCAACGCGCCCTGCTTGAACACCACCGGATCGCCGGTATCCAGGTCCGTAGCTACCACGGCCATGGGAATCTTCAGATGCTCAAGCTGCTGCGAATCGAAGAAACGATGCAGCAGTTCCTCAAGCCGGTCGTTGCTGGCCAACCCAAATCGCGACACTCTCCAGCGCGCAAAATCACGGAACCGGATTTCACGGCATTTTCCAATGATCCTGCCCAGCGGCGTTCCGCTGGCGTAGGCCGCGCCGAGGATGCTGCCGATGCTGCTCCCGCTGATACACGCGATGGGAATCTTCTGCTCTTCGAAGACCTTCAACACCCCTAAGTGCGCGTATCCGCGTGCGAACCCCCCGCCCAGTGCCAGCCCAATTCCTTGCGGCAGACGCGGCTTTTCGACAGATTTGAAGCGGGAATAGAGGTCCGGTGTCACGACTCACAGCTTCCCATCCTTCGGCCGCTCAATGCGATGGGACAGCCGTTCCGAAAACGCAGTACCAACGTACTTCGCTAAACCTATGCACCAGAATGGAAAACACCTGCCCAACAGTACCTAAATACTAGCCCGGTACCCTCGCTGTACCATTGTGGCTCACACCCCCTTCCGCGATTCTCTCCTTGGCATACGGAACTCTGTCTGGCTCAGGGGAGATCATGCAAACCGGTTATAACGTCTGGCTCGGACATGCTGTAGTTCTGCAAGTTGCACTCGGTGATATTCAGGTGCCGCTGCGTGGAAAGCTTTTGAAGGAGAGTGGCGAGACCGTTCGCATGCGCATCGGCGACGGCTGGGATGTCGACATTTACAAGAACATGATTTTGAAAGTCGAAGAAGATGGCCTGGCGCTCATGCCAGCGTGAGGGAAAATCATGGAAAATCAGATACCAAAATATGTGACGCAAGCACGTGCCGCTTACTTGTTGGGGCTGCCGGTCGAAGAGCTTTCCCGCATCTCTCACGAGACCGGAATCGGCCACCTCGAGCGCGCCGGAAACATCGAGGAATGGTTCTTCACCTACGAAGAACTGCAAAAAATTTGTGCGTTTGCATCACAGGAGCACGCGGTCACGCACTAACCGAGCTTCCTTAGGCCCCCCTCTGAGCTACCCCACCCCGGCTCGCTGCCCCCAGCGAGTCGGGGCTTTCTTTTCTTCCGCGCCTCTGATTCTCACTATTGAATCGTTTCACAAAGCCTTTGACTTCCTTCGCAAACGCAGCGAAACTGAGCGCAATCCACTCTAATCAGGGATAAATGACGTGGATTTGCCGCGGATTCTTCGCTCTCCGCGTTGACGTGAACGGAGTTCTTCCATCCTCGATCGAAGGCGGGACCATGACAGACTCTGCCGGTAGCAAAGCGGGCTACAACCGCTTTCTTTTGCTCGTCGCGGGGCTCGGCGGGCTCCTCTACGGCGTCGATGTCGGCATCATCGCCAGCGCTTATCCCTACCTGGAAGCGACTTCCGGCCTCAACGGCAGCCAACTCTCCATCGTCGTCGCCGCCGTGCTCCTCGGCAGTGTGATCTCCACCCTATTTGCCGGGCTGCTGGCCGACTGGATGGGCCGCAAGTGGTTGATGATTCTCAGCGGTTGCATGTTTGTCATCAGCATCCCGGTCATCGCGCTATCCCAAGGCTATGGCCCGCTCGTCCTCGGCCGTTTGCTGCAAGGCGTAAGCGCTGGGCTGATCGGTGTGGTTGTGCCGCTGTATCTCGCGGAGTGCCTCTCCGCCACAAATCGCGGCAAAGGAACCGGAGTCTTCCAGTGGCTGCTGACACTTGGCATCGTATTCGCCGCACTGATCGGCATGTACTTCAGTTTTCGTGTGGACGAAATCGCCAAGCTGGGCGATGCCCAAAGGCTTCTCGATTACAAAAATCTCGCATGGCGCAGCATCTTCTGGGTGTCCCTGCCTCCGGGAATCTTGTTCGTGATCGGTAGCTTTATCGTCGCCGAATCGCCCCGTTGGTTATTCCGTCGCGGCAAAAAAGAAGCTGCACTGAATGCTTTACTGCGCTCTCGCTCAACCGAGCAGGCTCAAGCGGAACTTAAGGAAATGGAAGATATTTTGCTCGCCGAAAAAGCAGGGAACTCCGTCGGCGCGAAGGTTCGAGAGTCTCTTCTTCACCGCAAGTACGTCATCCCCTTTATCCTTGCGTGCATTATTCTCGCCTGTAATCAGACCACCGGCATCAACTCCATCATCGGTTACAACACCAACATCCTGATCCAGAGCGGTCTTTCCGATGTGCAGGCGCACTGGGGCTACGTCATTTTCACAATCATGAATTTCCTACTGACCATTGGCGGGGTGCTGCTCGTCGATCGAAAAGGCCGCAAGTTTCTTCTCTCGCTGGGTAGCGCCGGCATCATCGTTTCGCTGATCTTGACCGCGCTGTTGTTCCGCCAGCCCGAGAAACTACGAGTGGACGCACGCAATACCATGCAAACCATGGTCAGCTCGGATCAGAAGCTATCATTGCGCTATGACGATAGAGCGGCAAACGCATTGCTCTCCGGTAGTGGCGCCACGCCTGGTTCCGGCCCCACTTCATTGAGCATCATTTATTCGTATGGAGACTTCCGGGCCGCGTCTAAAGTAGCGCGTTCTGATGATGTGGCTGCCAAGCCGGTCGAAATTGCGCGCGACAGCTCCATTCCTGCCAACAAGGTCGTTGCATTTTTTTCGAACCCATTAGGAAACCTCGACGCCGCTCGCGTCGCCCCGCTCAAAATCGAAAACGCCCTGATCACGCCTGTACCCAGTCAGCAGAACGGCTGGCTTGTGGCGATTACGTTGTATCTTTTCGTTGCCTTCTATGCCGTCGGGCCTGGCGTCTGCGTCTGGCTGGCGCTGTCTGAGTTGATGCCCACGCGCATTCGTTCGAACGGCATGAGTATCGCGCTTTTGATTAACCAGGGCTTCTCTACCACGATTGCCGCGATTTTCTTGCCAACCGTCGGCCGCTACGGCTATGCCACGATGTTCTTCGCGTTCGCCGCCTGCACCGTCATCTACTTCGTCACGGCAACATTCTTCCTGCCCGAAACCAAGGGCAAGACACTGGAAGAAATCGAGGCTCACTTCGAAGGTTCCAAGGCCTAGCGCATAAGAGTAGAGGACTGTCATCCTGAGGCCCGCTCTTGGCCGAAGGATCTCAACGTAATGTCCTTCGGCGACAGTCCATGCTCCTGGGGGCCGGCATTAGCCTTTTTCACCAACGCTGTGGCATTGTATCCGCCATGCGCATTTCTCGGTTGACTCGTCGTGCCTGAGCCCGCCCCTTTCGTCGCCCCAAAGGGCATGCACCACGCTCTGGTCGCCGGCTATCTCGGCTGGACCCTCGATGCCTTCGACTTCTTCGTCATCGTTTTTCTCTACGACACGCTCGCCCGCGAGTTTGGCGTCACGAAAAAGGCAATCGTCTTCACCACGTTCGCCACTCTCGCGCTGCGTCCCGTCGGAGCGCTTCTCTTCGGTCTCCTCGCCGACCGTTACGGCCGTCGGCTCCCGTTGATGGCCAATGTCATTTACTTTTCGTTGATCGAACTTTTCTGCGGCTTCGCGCCGAATTACACGATCTTCTTGATCCTTCGCGCGCTCTTCGGCATCGGCATGGGCGGTGAATGGGGCGTCGGCGCGTCGCTCGCGATGGAAGCGGCACCTCCAAAGTGGCGCGGCATTCTCAGCGGCATCCTGCAAAGCGGCTATTCCAGCGGCTACCTTCTTGCGGCGATCGCGGCCCGCTTCGTGTTGCCTTCGCTGGGCTGGCGGTGGATGTTCTGGCTGGGTGTTCTGCCGGCGCTTCTGGCGCTCTACATTCGCACCAAAGTGCCTGAGTCGGAGGCCTGGAAGCAGCATCGCGTCGCCAGCACTGGCGAGGTCATTCGCGTGGCTCTCCAACATTGGCGGCGCTTTCTTTATCTCGCCGTGTTAATGACCTTCATGATGTTTCTCTCTCATGGCACACAGGATCTCTACCCCGATTTCCTGCATGAAGTGCACAAGGTTCTGCCGTCGACCATTGCGAACATAGCGATCATCTATAACGTGGGCGCCATCGTCGGTGCGATGATCTTCGGAGCGCTCTCTCAACGAGTTGGCCGCCGAAAGGGAATGATCGCCGCGCTCGCGCTTTGTTTGCTGGTCATACCGGCCTGGGCATTTGGAGGAACGATTCCTGTCGTCGTCCTCGGTGCCGTGCTCATGCAAATGGGCGTTCAGGGCGCCTGGGGCGTGATCCCCGTTCACCTGAACGAATTAGCCGCCGACGCTGCCCGAAGCCTGATGCCGGGATTCGCGTATCAACTCGGAATCCTGTTCGCCTCGCCCACCAACTCGATTCAATACGCCCTGCGCGAGCGCTTCGGCTACAGTTGGGCCCTCGCTGGTTTCGAAATTGTGACGATTCTCGCGCTGACATTGCTGCTGTGGTCGGGTGCGGAGGAACACGGCCGCAGTTTCGTGACTCACCACCAGCAGGAACAATTGCCACCTTCCGATTGAAACAAGCTGGCTCGCCTAGCTCACAGCTTCTTGCCTTCACTCAAAATCGCGACGCCATACTGCGAAAGTTGCACTTCCTTGGTTTTTCTTTGATCCAGCAGCGATTGCATTTCCCGTGGCAAAGCGACGCTCTTCGTCGCCTCGCCGAAGTTAATCAACACGAACACATTCCCGTTCGGTCCTACGCGACGGCTGACTTCGATCCCGTCAGGCACCGGACCCAACGCCGGCGCGACCCCGCTGGTTTTCGTCATCCACTGCGCGGCACCCTCAACCAGCCCGTCACTCAACACTCCGCCTATGTAGGTGATCCTGCCGCGCCCGGCTTTTCGCGTAACGACGGCTGGTTGGCCATCCAGCCATCCGTTGCTTTTCCCGAACCGCAGCAGTACTTCCGCGTCTGGCGCTGTTGTCTTCAGCAACTCCGCCCAAACCGATACCTCGCCGGAACCCAGAGTTCCGCTCGACGGCATCGCTTTCTCCAGCGCGTAATACTGCTCGACCTGCGCGCCCAGCGGCTCCGCCAAAAAGCCGGGTTGCCGAATCGTCAGCAGCGCGTTGAATTCATCCTTCAACCCCGACCGCGGCCCGAGCACCAGATGTCCGCCATTCTTGACATACTCGACCAGGCGTTGTGCGCGTTCCTCGGGAATCAAATATAAATCGGGCGCCACAACCAGCTTGTATTGCTCCAGCGAGACATCTGGACTCACAATGTCGATCGACTGCGAGATTTTTCGTAGTCCGTGATACCAGCTCTTGAGGATTGCGAACTGGTCGTATTTGTCCGTGTGTTTCTGCCAGTTGATCGCCCACCGGCTTTCGTAATCCTGCAACATCGCCACTTCTGAAATGACACGCGTGTCGTGGAACGCCGCCTGCAAATCCGCAAATTCCTTCGCCGTCTGTGCCACTTCCTCCAGCAACGGCACCGGCTTGCCATCCGGCGCAACCAACGTCCCGTGAATCTCTTCTTGCCCGCTCAGCGCGCTGCGCCATTGCCAGTAACTGATTTCGTCCGCCCCATGCCCGACATCGTGCCACGCCATCGCCCGCGTTTCGCCCTTGCTCAAAGAGTTGTTCACCGGAGCCCAGTTCACGGTTCCCGGTTGCGTCTCAATCACCCAGAAATTCTCGCGTTTCAGTCCCCGCATCGCGTCATGACTGATTCCATTCGTGTCCGCGTCGAGATGACCCGATCCCACATAGTCATCCCAAGCAACAAACGTCAGCGGCTTCGTAATCACGAAATGATCGATTGGATCGAAGCCGTAGCCCATGAAGTTCCCGGTGATAAACTGCCGCGCCTCCGCGTGCCCGCGGATCGCATCGATCTGGTTCTGCTGATACGAAGTCCACGCATAGGTCACAAATCGCTGCCACCCCAGCATCAATCCCGGATTGTTCTCTCCCACAGGGATCGGAATCTCCTCCCAATTGTCATACGTCTGGCTCCAATAGGAAGTCGTCCAATGCTCGTTCAGCGCCTGGAGCGATTTGTACTTCGACTTCAGCCACTGTTGAAACTGCTGCCGCGCCTCGTCGTTGTATGACATCAGGGCGTAGCCGTATTCGTTGTCGATCTGCCACCCTACCACGTTGGCATCGTGGCCAAATCGCTTAGCCATTTCCTCGGCAATGCGGTGACACAATTCGCGATATTTGAAGGAGGTCACCGAGCCATGCGCACGATTCCCGTGTACTGCTCTCTTTCCGTTCTCGTCTACCCTCAACGTTCCCGGATACTTTTGCGTGAGCCATGCCGGAGGACCCGCTGTCGGCGTCCCCAAAACGATCGCTATGTGATGCTTCTCTGCCGCTCGGATCGCGCGCTCCAGCCAGTCGAATTGAAAGCGCCCCTCTTCCGGCTCCATCGTGCTCCACGCAAACTCTGCAATCCGCGCCACGTTCAAATGCGCCTCTTCCATCATGCGCAAGTCCGTCTCCCACCGATCCTCCGGCCATTGCTCCGGATACCAGTCGGCGCCCATCAGCAATGCATTGTGCCCCGCCAATTGCGTTGGTGGCCCCTGCTCAACCGACTTGGCGCCAGCGGTTTGCGCCAGAAGGAACGCCACGGCAATCAACAGAGCCCCGAACCACAAGCCACTCTTGCGTCCAGAAACCATCTTGCCCTCCAAACCTCAAACTGTTTTTGGAGCGAATCAGGGAGTAACGACGATCTTCTTGCCACTATAAGTCACAGATTTGTCCGCGTTCGCGGTCAGGATACCGCCAATTCCATGACCCTCGCCAACAAAGACCACGAAGAACGTCCGCGTCTCGCTCATCCCAGGGAATTTTCCTTCGCGGTCACCAATCGTCAGCGCGTGCGACGTTTCATCCCACGTGAACGGGATTGTCGCATGGGCCCCTTGCTCGTAGTGGTAGTTGTCGCCCTCGTCTTCATACAACGTGAATGACCCATTCGCACCTCGATATACGCGAATCTCCATCGGATCGGCCGGTTTCTCGCTCGCATATTCCATATCTGGGCCGAGCGGCAGGATCGATCCCGCACGCACGAACAGTGGCAGACGTTCGATCGGCGCCGGGACATCAGCCGATTTCGCGCCTTGAATTTTGCTCCCCGTCCAGAAGTCGTACCAGGCTGCGTCCGGCAGATACACTCTACGCGAGGTTGCTCCCGGCTCGACCACCGGACTCACCAGAAGCGCTGGTCCGAACAAAAACTGGTCGGAAACGTTCTGCGCGCGGGTGTCTTCTCGGAAGTCCATCACCAGCGGCCGCATGCTGGTGTAACCCTCGCTCGTCGTCTTCCAGGCCAGCGAATAGATGTAGGGCATCAGCCGGTAACGCAGCTTGTCATAGTCGGTCAGAATTGCCTGCGCTTCCGGACCGTACGACCAGATCTCGTTCTGGCTCGGAACGCGTGTTCCATGTGCTCGAAAGACCGGTGAGAAAACACCAAACTGGAACCACCGAATATACAGCTCTCGATATTTTGGATCATCCGGGTTGCCGGTCACGAACCCGCCGATATCCGTGGTCCAGTAGGGAATACCCGAAACCGACAAATTCAATCCCGCGGGAATTTGCCGACGGAACGTCTCCCAAGTCGTATCCACATCTCCTGACCACAACGCAACGGAGTTGCGTTGCACACCCGCGTATCCCGACCGCGACAGGATGAACACGCGCTTCTCTTCCGACTGGGCCCGCTGACCCTGATATACCGCTGTCGTCGTCATCAGCGGAAACTCATTAGCGTAGCGCGCGCCATTGCCCGCCGCCACTCTGTGCGTAACCAGGATGTTCGTCTCCAACCCCTCCGTCTCCGGCTCCGTTGTGTCCAGCCACCATGCGTCCGCTCCTATTTTGAACAGCGCGTCATCCATCAGCTTCCAGTAATATTTCCGCGCCTCTGGATTGAACGCGTCGTACAGCGCCATCCCGGCGGGATGAAATGCGCTGACTTTCGTCTTGTCGATAAACAACCCCTTCCTGTCCATGTCGTCGTACACCGGCGACCCGGGACGAAAGTACGGCCACACCGAAAACATGATGTGCACATGCTCCTTGTGCAGCGTATCCATCAGTCCTTTGGGATCGGGATAGTTCTTGTTGAAGACCGGCTCGCCCATTACGTTCCACCAGAACCAGTCCTGGACGATGTTGTCGAGCGGAATGTGCAGCTCGCGATATTTCGCCGCAATGCCTTCCAACTCTTGCTGAGATTCGTAGCGGTTCTTGCATTGCCAGTAGCCGTACGCCCATTTGCCGAACAGTGGCGCTTGCCCCGTCAGTTCGCGGTAGCTCGCCACAATCTTGTCGAAGTCGGGTCCGTACAGAAAATAGTAGTCGATGGAATCGGCCACCTCGGAGCTGATGTACAGCGCGTGCACAAATCGATTGTTGAATCGCATCCGCGAGCCGTTGTTCCAAAATATTCCGTAGCCGTTGCTCGAAAGCAGCATCGGCACCGAGATATTCGTGTTGTCCTGCGCAATATCCACGGACTCCCCGCGGTAGTTCAGCACTCCCGCCTGGTGTTGACCGAGCCCGTAAAACGCCTCCTGCGTGTCCCACATGTTTGTGAATCGCTCGGCATGCAGGGTCTTCTCGCTGTTCACCTCCACGGGCGTGAGCACGCGCGTATTCTCCTGCGTCAATTTGTTCCCGTGCGCGTCGTAAAAAATGATCGAGCTATCATTTCGGGCAATCGCAATTCGTACCTGTGAAGTGGAGAGCGTGACGGTCTTCGGAT
>Ga0335080_10002631_pt1 | contig 17952 bp, 18 predicted proteins | sample Lox_Sample_34_FD_206720 | JGI IMG/M metagenome (GOLD analysis project Ga0335080, IMG submission 206720) | Soil microbial communities from Loxahatchee National Wildlife Refuge, Florida, United States - Lox_Sample_3.4 | ecosystem: Environmental > Terrestrial > Soil > Wetlands | place: USA...
ACGAGGTAGGCCTCATATCCCTGGCCGACGGCCTGCTCGACGCCGGGAACGTCGAGATCGAGCCCCACGAGCTCCGAGCTGACGTTCGCGAGGGCGGCGTGCAGCCATCGGCCGTCACGGAGCTTGGCTTCGGTCTGGCGGTCGTCGGTGAAACCGAGATGGATGACACGTCGTCCACTCGCCAGCTCGAGGAGAGTCTCGCGGCGGTCGACCGGCGGCTCTCCGGGGAGCGGTTGCAGCCAGCCGATCGAAGGATCGCCGTTGAGCAGCTGCCGTACTGAACCGAGCACGATCGACTTGTAGCAAGTGGGGTTGTCGGCATCGTGAAGGGATCAGCGGTGGTCCAGCGAATATGTGCGGCCGACCACTCGAGCCGGGGGGCCGTGAACCACATGCTGCTCATTGGCGATCCTCAGGACGATCCCGCGCTCGCAGGGCTCAGCACGAGCGCCTGGAACGCGTGGGCGGATGCCGCCGGCCTCTGCTCGAGCACTCGGAGCGACATCGTCCAGCTGGCGAGACTGGACGCCTCCGACGAGATTGTCGACGAGTTGGTACAAGCCGAGCTCGTCAAGCGGCTCCCGTTCGGGAACTTGCGGCTGCTGCATCGCGGCACGCTCTGGGAGGTCTGACGGGGCGAACCGCTGATGACTTGGCCATGACGCCCGGATCCTGGACACCAGGGCCGCTGCGAGCTCTGCTAGGACTCCGGATCTGATGTACGGGTCGATGAGGAGCTCGACGCGGCACCTGACCGCGATCCCGGTCTTGGCCGCCGTCTTGGCGTGCGCCGTCGCGGCCGGGATCGCCAACGCCGGCGCCTCCCAGCCTCTGAGCGTCCAGGCGATTCGCTACTGGACGGCAGTTGCGACCTGCGAGACCGGCTCGGGAGGGCCGCCGAAGTGGGACTGGGGCTCCAAGCACCGTCCTGGCGAGGGTACGGCGTTCGAGGGCGGACTCGGATTCAGCGCGCTCGTCTGGAAGCTCTGGGCCGGCGAGCTCGGCCTGCTTTCGCAGTATCCCCACGCCTACGACGCTCCGCCGCTCGTGCAGATGAGGGTCGCCGAGTACGGCGCAAAGACCGATCACGCGCAGTGGGGATGCAAGGGCTAGGTGCAGGCCGCGGGCGGATGGCTGGGGTGGTCGGGCGCGCGCGGCGCAGGGATGAGTTTCAGAGACCGCGGCGAACGGTGTCGAGGCGACGGTTGCGAACTGACCAAAGTCGATGCCCGTCGTCGAAGTGTTGAGCTTGTAGAAGCCTGCACATACACCCCCAATCCGTATGAACAGGGCACAAGGGCGCTTCGGCGCCCTTGTTGTTGGTGGAGTAGGCTCGACTTCGACCGACTTTCGCGTGCTGGGTGCCGTCCGGCTGTTCTTGTCGAGAGCTGGCAACGGACGCCCCCTGGGGCCGAGGTGTCAGCGTAGTTGCAGGAGGCCATCGAGAACGAGGGCCAGACCGACCGCCAGGAGCGTGGTGATGCCCGAGGCGGTGATGGTGGCCGAGGCAAGGGCGCTGAGCACGAGCCGTTTCGGCCCGCCGATTCCCAGCAGCAGCCCGATTCCTGTCGCGGTGAGCGCATGCACGCGCTGGAGCCGATCGAGCGCGGCCTTCGAGCGGCCGCTCGAGCCGCGGTTCATGATCTCGGGACGCCTTCGAATCAGGGCGGCCAGCCACAGGAACGCCAGACCCGCGCCGATTGCCAGCAGAGCCGTGAAGGTAGGGTGCGCCTTCGTTCGACTCGGCCCGGCGACGTCACCGAACACGACGAGAATTGCGCAGGCAAGGAGCTGACCGAGGATCACACCGAGCCCGAAGCCGAGGGCCTTCAGCCGGCCCGTCCGCATCACGGTGAGCGTCGCCGCGAAGCCGAGCGGGCTGAGCGCGGCAACGAAGGCGTAGGGAAGGAGATGAAGCGCAGCGCTGAGCACAGGAGACCGCTGACTACGGCTAGGGGAGATGAACTACCAATTGTGTTGGGACTCCCGCCTACGACCTGAGGTCAAGCCAGCAGTTCCCAGGCCTCCACTTGCAGATCGCCGGCGCGTGGGCCTGTGGGCATAGATTGCACGGCGATGACGACTCAACCGCGGAGATTCCAGCGTTCCGAGCGTCGGCCCGCCGAAGGGTCGGCCGGGTGGCTCGAGTCGCCCCGCGACATTACACCGCTGCCGGATCTGGTGCACGGTCGTGCGCGCGCGGGCGCGGTTCGTGCCGAGCGGCCCGTCTACGTGGATCTCTTGCCGCCCTGCAATTCGGGGTGTCCGGCAGGTGAGGACATCCAGGGATGGCTCGCGCACGTCCAGGCGGGAGAGCACGAGCGGGCGTGGCGACTCCTGGTACGCGACAACCCGTTCGCGGCGATCCACGGGCGGGTCTGCTACCACCCGTGCGAGACGGGTTGCAATCGCGCGAGTCTCGACAGCGCTGTCTCGATCCACGCGGTGGAGCGCTATCTCGGCGATCTGGCGCTCGAGCGTGGGTGGTCGTTCGAGCCCCCGGCAGCTCGAAGCGGGAAGCGAGTGCTCGTGATCGGCGGGGGACCGAGCGGTCTCTCGGCTGCCTATCACCTGGCGCGGCTCGGGCACGAGGTCGAGGTCCGCGATGCCGGCGCTGAGCCGGGCGGGATGATGCGCTACGGAATCCCGGCCTACCGGATGCCCCGGCAGGTGCTGGGTGGGGAGGTCGATCGGATCGCCGCGCTGGGCGTGCGGTACACGAACAACCACTGGGTCACCGACCTCGAGGCCGAGCGCCGCGAGGGCGGGTTCGACGCCGTGTTCGTCGCGGTCGGCGCGCACCTGTCGAAGCGGGTGGACATCCCCGCAATGGATGCGGGTCCCGTCGTGGACGCCGTGTCGTACCTGCGCGGGGTGGCGTCGGGGGAGCGGCCGGCGATCGGCCGGCGCGTGGCTGTCTACGGGGGCGGGAACACGGCGATGGACGCGGCGCGGACCGCGCGGCGGCTGGGCGCGGAAGAGGCGCTGATCGTCTACCGGCGGACCCGCGGGCAGATGCCGGCCCACGAGGAGGAGGCGCGCGACGCCGAGCGGGAGGGGGTGCGGATCAACTGGCTCCGCACGATCACGGCCTTCGAGGGCGAGGAGCTGCAGGTCGAGGTGATGGAGCTCGACGAGTCCGGGTTCCCGCAATCGACCGGGCGATTCGAGACGCTCGAGGCGGACGCGGTGATCCTCGCGCTCGGGCAGGAGACCGACGCCGCCTTCATGCGCGGCGTCCCGGGGGTCGAGTTCGAACGGGACGGCACCGTGCGGGTGTCTTCGTCGCTGATGACTGGTTGCCCGGGTGTGTTCGCCGGGGGAGACATGGTTCCGGCCGAGCGCACCGTGACGGTGGGGGTCGGTCACGGCAAGCGAGCCGCGCGGGAGATCGACGCATGGCTCCGCGGCACAGAGCTGGAGCGCTCGCCGAAGCATCCGCCCGTCACCTTCGACATGCTGAACCTCTGGTACTTCGGTGACGCCGACCGCCGGTCGCAACCCGAGCTCGAGCCCGCGGAGCGCGTGAGGGGCTTCGCCGAGGTGGTCGGTGGTCTCTCCGTGCAGGAGGCGACCTTCGAGGCGCGGCGGTGCCTGTCGTGCGGGAACTGCTGCGAGTGCGACGGGTGCGTCGGCGCCTGCCCCGAGGACGCGGTGATCAAGCTCGGCCCGGGCTTTCGCTACGAGTACGACTACGACCGCTGCACCGGATGCCGGGCGTGCTTCGAGCAGTGCCCGGTGCACTCGATCGAGATGATCCCGGAGCCTGGCTGATGCGCGTGACGATCGACGGCAACGAGGCGGCCGCCTCGGTCGCCTACCGCCTGAGCGAGGTCTGCTGCATCTACCCGATCACGCCGTCCTCACCGATGGCCGAGCTCGCAGACGAGTGGTCGAACGGACAGCGTCCCAACCTCTGGGGCACGGTGCCCGCGGTGGTCGAGATGCAGAGCGAGGGCGGCGCGGCGGGAGCGTTGCACGGCGCGCTGCAGGGCGGGGCGCTGGGGACGACCTTCACTGCCTCGCAGGGGCTGCTCCTGATGATTCCGAACATGTACAAGATCGCCGGCGAGTTGACGGCGGCGGTGATGCACGTGGCTGCGCGCTCGCTCGCAGCGCAGGGGCTGTCGATCTTCGGCGATCACTCCGACGTAATGGCCGTCCGCCAGACCGGTTTCGCGCTGCTCGCGTCCGCCTCGGTACAGGAGGCTCACGACCTGGCGCTCGTGGCGCATGCGGCGACCCTCGGGACGCGGGTGCCGTTCCTGCACTTCTTCGACGGGTTTAGGACGTCGCACGAGCTCAACACGATCGAGCCGCTTTCGGACGACGATCTGCGTGCGCTCGTCCCCGGGGAGCTCGTCCTCGAGCACCGCGCGCGAGCGCTCTCGCCGGAGCGCCCGTTCGTGCGCGGAACCGCGCAGAACCCCGACGTGTACTTCCAGGCGCGCGAGACCGTCAACCCGTTCTATGCCCGCCTGCCGGCCGTGGTGCAGGGCTTGATGGACGAGCTCGCCCGGCGCACCGGACGGCGCTACGGGCTGGTCGACTACAGCGGTCATCCGGAGGCCGAGCGTGTGCTCGTGATCATGGGCTCGGGAGGGGAGACCGCTCGCGAGACGGTTGCGTATCTCGAGGCGCGCGGCGAGCGGGTCGGGGTGTTGCAGGTGCGCCTCTACCGTCCGTTCCCGGCCCACGCGCTGGTGGCGGCGCTGCCCTCGACGGCGCGTGGAGTCGCGGTGCTCGATCGGACAAAGGAGCCGGGATCGCTCGGCGAGCCGCTGTTCCTCGACGTGCTCGCGGCGCTCAGCGAGTCGCAAGCCGACGGCGAGCGCGAGCTGATTCCGGCCGTGATCGGCGGGCGCTACGGCCTCTCCTCCAAGGAGTTCACCCCGGGCATGGTCGCCGGGGTGCTCGAAGAGCTGGGCCGCGAGCGGCCGCGGCGGCGCTTCACGATCGGGATCAACGACGACGTCTCCGGAACGAGCCTGCCCTACGATGCCTCGCTCGACATCGAGCCCGCCGAGACCGTGCGCGCGGTGTTCTTCGGGCTCGGCGCCGACGGGACGGTCGGCGCGAACAAGAACACGATCAAGATCCTGGGCTCCGAAGAGGGCCTGCACGCCCAGGGCTATTTCGTCTACGACTCGAAGAAGTCCGGCTCGCAGACGGTCTCGCACCTGCGCTTCGGGCCGACGCCGATCAGCGCTCCGTATCTCATCTCGCAGGCGGGCTTCGTCGGCTGCCACCAGTTCTCCCTACTCGAGCGCGACGAGGTGCTCGAGCGGGCGGCGCCAGGAGCGACGTTGCTCCTGAACTGCCGCCACGCACCGGATCAGGTGTGGGATGCGCTGTCCCGGCGGGTACAGGAGCAGCTCCTGGCCAAGCGGATCGAGCTGTACGTGATCGACGCCGGACATATCGCCCGGGAGGCGGGCCTTGCGGGGCGGGTCAACACGGTGCTGCAGACCTGCTTCTTCGCCATCTCTGGGATCCTCGAGCCTGCGCAGGCAACCGAGCGGATCAAGACGGCGATCGCGAAGACCTACGGGCGGCGCGGCGCGGATGTGGTCATGCGCAACCAGGCGGCGGTCGACCGGGCTCTCGCGGGGCTTCACCGGGTCGACCTTCCCGGGCATGTGACCTCCACCCGCGAGCCGGCGTCGATCATCCCGGCGGACGCACCGGAGTTCGTGCGTACGGTGACCGCGGTGATGATGGCCGGCCGGGGAGACGAGCTGCCCGTGAGCGCACTCCCGGTCGACGGCACCTATCCGAGCGGCACCACCCGGTACGAAAAGCGCAACATCTCCGAGCTGGTGGCGGTCTGGGAACCGGATCTGTGCATCCAATGTGGCAACTGCAGCTTCGTCTGCCCGCACAGCGTGATCCGTTCGCGCTACTACGAGGAGTCCCACCTGGATGGGTCGCCGGAAGGCTTCCGGTCGGCTCCGCTCACGGCGCCCGGGCTCCCGGACACCCGCTACACGCTGCAGGTCTACGTCGAGGACTGCACGGGCTGCGGGCTATGCGTGGAGGCATGCCCCGTGTCGACGGGCGGAGAGCCCGCGCGCAGGGCGATCAACCTCGACGCACGCGAGCCGCTGCTGGTCAAGGAGCGCAGGAACATCGGGTTCTTCGAGGGCCTGCCGGAGGCGGACCGCTCGCGGGTCGATTTCGGCACGGTGCGCGGCGCGCAGTTCCTCGATCCCCTCTTCGAGTTCTCCGGCGCCTGCGCCGGCTGCGGCGAGACGCCCTACATCAAGCTGCTCTCGCAACTGTTCGGCGACCGGCTGACGGTCGCAAACGCCACCGGGTGCTCGTCGATCTACGGCGCCAATCTCCCGACGACGCCGTGGACGTCCGGCCCTGACGGGCGTGGCCCGGCGTGGTCGAACTCGCTGTTCGAGGACAACGCAGAATTCGGGCTCGGGCTCCGTCTCGCGGCCGACCGGCACACGGAACTCGCCCGCCGTCGCCTCGTGGAGCTACGCGACGCGGTCGGGGCGGCCCTGGTGGACGAGATCCTGACCGCGCCGCAGCTGCGCGAGTCCGAGCTGCGGGAGCAGCGCGCACGCATTGCCGAGCTCGAGCGGCGCATCGCCGGGGTGACCGGGCCCGTGGTCGACGACCTGCGCAGCGTGCTCGACCATCTGGTGCGGCGATGCGTCTGGATCGTGGGAGGCGACGGCTGGGCTTACGACATCGGCTCGGGCGGGCTCGACCACGTGCTCGCAAGCGGGCGGAACGTGAACGTGCTCGTCCTCGACACCGAGGTCTACTCGAACACCGGCGGGCAGATGTCCAAGGGCACGCCGCTCGGCGCGGTGGCGAAGTTCGCCGCGGGTGGCAAGTCGATGCCCACCAAGGATCTCGCACTGCAGGCGATCGCGCTGGCGAACGTGTACGTCGCGCGGGTCGCGATGGGCGCCGACCCTCAGCAGACGCTGACCGCGTTCCGGGAGGCCGAGGCCTACGAGGGGCCGTCGCTGGTGATCGCCTACAGTCACTGCATCGCGCACGGCTACGACATGCGAAACGGGCTCGACCAGCAGTACCGGGCAGTGGGAAGCGGCCACTGGCCGTTGATCCGCTACGACCCGGTGGTGCGCACGGCCGGCGGTAACCCGTTCCTGCTCGACTCTCCCCGACCACGGATCCCCCTGGCCGACTACCGGAAGGGAGAGCTCCGTTTCCGGGCGCTCGCAAACGCGGATCCGGCCGAGGCGGAGCGGCTCCTCATCCTGGCCCAGGAGTCCGCCGACCTGCGCTGGCGGACGTACGAGGAGATGGCCACCCGCGGCGGGAGCGGCTTCCCGCAGGATGCCCGCAAGGACCAGTGATGAACCTCGAAACCAGCTACATGGGCCTGCAGCTGCGAAACCCGCTCGTGGCCTCGGCGTCGCCGCTCTCGTACACGCTCGACGGGATTCGGCGGCTCGGCGAGGCGGGCGTCGGCGCGATCGTGCTCTTCTCGCTCTTCGAGGAGCAGTTGCGCGAGGAGGAGGCCGAGAGGGCCCGCCTTGTCGAGGGCCCCGCCGAGAGCTTTGCCGAGGCGCTCGATTACGTCCCGGCGGTCGTGAAGGACGACGCCGGCCCCGGCCGCTACCTGAGCCTGCTCGAGCGTGCCGCTGCCGCCGTGGACGTCCCGGTGATCGCGAGCCTGAACGGTGTGACGCCCGACGGATGGACGGGCTACGCGCGGGCGATGCAGGACGCCGGCGCCGCCGCGATCGAGCTGAACATCTACTACCTTCCCGGCGACCCGCTGATCCGGGGGAGCGACGTGGAACAGCGGTACATCGATGTCCTCGCACACGTCAAGGACGCGGTCACCATCCCGATCGCCGTGAAGCTGAGCCCGTACTTCAGCTCCACCGGCGAAATGGCGCTGCGACTGGACGAGGCGGGTGCCGACGCGCTCGTGCTCTTCAACCGCTTCCTGCAGCCGGACATCGACCCCGAGGCGCTTGCGATCGTACCCGGGGTCACGCTCTCGAGCGCCGTCGAGGCCCGGCTGCCGCGCACATGGATCGCGCTGCTCCGCGGCCGGGTGCGCGCCGCGCTGGCGGCCTCGACCGGCGTCGAGGACCCGGCCGACGTCGCCAGGTACCTGCTGGCCGGGGCGGACGTGGTGATGACAGCCTCGGCGCTGTTGCGCCATGGGCCCGGGCACGCGACCGTGTTGCTCGAAGGCCTGTCCGCGTGGATGGCGCGCAAGGGATTTCGATCCGTGGACGAGTTGCGAGGCATGCTCTCCGTCCCGGCCAGCGCCGACCGGACCATGTACGAGCGCGCCGGGTACGTCACGGCTCTGCGCGGAGCGAACGCCGGCGTTTTCGAGCCGTAGGCTTCCAGGCCTGGGTGTCCGTGTCCTGCCTGAGGGTGGTCGGACTGTTCGGCTCCGGCACCCCGACGCTGGGCGGAGCGCGTCTAATAGAGAAGTGATCGCGCCGGAAACGGATGCTCCGCTGCGAGGGCGCCCTCTACGAACGGTGTTCGTCGCGCTGATGCTCGGCATGTTCTTGGCCGCGCTCGACCAGACAATCGTCTCGACCGCGCTCCCGACGATCGTCGGTGATCTCGGAGGACTCAATCACCTCTCCTGGGTGGTCACCTCGTACCTGCTCGCCTCGACGATCTCGACACCGATCTACGGCAAGCTCGGCGACATGCGCGGGCGCAAGCCTGTCTTCCTGGCCGCGATCGTGATCTTCCTCGCCGGATCGATGCTGTCAGGACTCAGCCAGACGATGGGCGAGTTGATCGGTTTCCGCGCACTGCAGGGGATCGGCGCGGGCGGGCTGATGGTCGGCGCGCAGGCAATCATCGCCGACATCGTCCCGCCACGGGAGCGCGGCCGCTACATGGGGCTGATCGGCTCCGTGTTCGCCGTAGCCTCGGTCGCCGGGCCGCTGCTCGGTGGTTTCCTGGTCGACAACCTTTCCTGGCGGTGGGTCTTCTACGTCAACATGCCGATCGGCGCGCTCGCCATCCTCATCGTCGTCACCCGGCTGCACCTACACACGCCGACAACCCGCCATCGGATCGACTACCTCGGCACGGCACTGCTCGCGGCCGGTGTCACCGCGCTGATCCTGCTCACGACCTGGGGCGGCAACGAGTACGCGTGGGGCTCGACGACGATCGTCGGCCTGGGGCTCGCCGGCGTCATGCTACTCGGCGCCTTCATCTGGTGGGAGGGCCGGGCCGCTGAGCCGATCGTGCCGCTCACCCTCTTCCGCTCGGGCATCTTCAACGTCGCAAGCGCGATGGGCTTCGCGATCGGCATGGCGATGTTCGGAGCGATCATCTTCATTCCGCTCTTCCTCCAACTCGTCTACAGCTACACACCGACACAGGCGGGACTGCGACTGCTGCCGCTGATGGCCGGACTGCTCGTCGCCTCAATCGCATCAGGCCGCACGATCAGCCGCATCGGCAGGTACAAGCCCTTTCCGATCGCCGGCACCGCGATCCTGATCGTCGGCATGTACCTGCTCTCGCGACTCGGGGTCGGCACAGCACCCCTGCTGGCCTCGATCTACATGCTCGTCGTCGGGATCGGCATCGGTCTTGTCATGCAGGTCCTCGTACTCGTCGTCCAAAACGACGCCCGGCCTCAGGACATCGGAGTCGCAACCTCGACAGCCACCTTCTTCCGTTCCGTCGGCGGCGCCTTCGGCGTCGCCGTCTTCGGCGCGATCTTCGCCTCGCGGCTCAGCAGCCGACTCGCCGCCCTCCCGCACGCCGTCACCGCCCGCCTCGGAAGCGGGATCCACCTCAATCCCGAGCAGGCAAGGCACCTCCCACCGCACGTGCACCAAGCGTTTCTGAACGCCTTCTCGCACTCGCTCCACGGCGTCTTCCTCTGGGGAATGGCAATAGCCACGATCCCCTTCGGACTCTCGTGGCTCCTCAAAGAAGTGCCACTGCGAACCACGGTCGGGCGCCCTCCCGAGCCGATCGCCGATCGGGTGACGGCGTCCACCCCTGCTGAACAACCCAGCCCGATCGTCGCCAGCTCACGTTCCGACGAGAGAACGCAACGACGATGGAAAGAGAGACCTTGATTGCCTTGCGTACCGTGTTCGGCTTCGCCAACATCCGGTACGCGGTGCCGCTGCTCGTTCCGATCAACTCGATTAGCCGGACCATCGAGAGCCGGCCGGCCAAGGCGCACACACCCGTCAAACGCAGTGGGGATGTAAGGGCTAGGCGGTGAGGCGGAGGAGGGCGGTGGTCGGACTTGTGTGCGTGGTCGTCCTGGGCGCAGCGGGTTGCGGATCCGCGGTCAAGCACACCACGAGCGGCTGGCGCTGGCAATCTCGAGAAGTGACAGGGGCGCCGCGAAGGCGGCGGTGTGGACGCGAGGGTTGAACAAGCGGCTCGGCAAGGGAGTCGTTGCCGCGCCGGTCGTGCGGTTCGGACGGATCGACGTGCTCTGGACTGCGGAGCCGAACGCCCGCGACGTGGGGGGGTGTACGGCTGCGTCCGGTCCCACGCCTGAAGCGGGACCCTTGGACCACGAAGCGGGCCGCCCTCCGGGCTCCGGCACCGTCGTGTCCGGTTTCCGGGGCGATGATGCCGTCTGACCGGGGTTAGACTTCATCCCGTGTCGGTTCGGCCCGTTCTTCCGGAGTGGAGCGGCGACAAGCTCGTCTATGTCAGCCCGCGGGAGACGCTGAACAGGTTCGGCTACACATCGGTCTCGCAGCGCGACGACGTCACATCCGAGGAGATCGAGCTCTCTTCGCAGATCGCAGCGAAGGTGCCGCTTCAGGACGGCGAGGTCGCGGCTCGGCGACGCAACCTGGGCGTGGCGGATGCCACGGCCTGGGTCACGTCGCGCGCCCGCCAGCTCGGGGCCGACATGGTCGGGATCACGAAGGTCGACCCGTTCTACGTCTACGACGGCTTCGACCTCAGCAACGACTTCGCGGTCGTTGTGGCGATCGCGATGGATTACGAAGGCGAGATCCTGCAGGTGCCGCGGAAGGAGTCGCACGTCGAGTATCTGCGTGTCTATGAGGCGCTGAGCCGTCTCACCGTGCAGCTGGCGGCGGAGATCCGCGCCGCGGGCTTCCCTGCCCGCGCCCATTCGGTCCGCGATGAGCAGCTCGCGATGCTCCCGCACGCTCACAGGGCGGGCCTGGGCGAGCTCGGCAAGCACGGTTCGTTGATCAACCGTGAGCTCGGGTGCTCGTTCAGGGTCGGCGTCGTCACGACCGAGCTCACGCTCGCCGAGGATCAGCCGCTCGACGAGGGGATCGAGGACTTCTGCAGCGGCTGCCGCATGTGCACGACCTACTGCCCCGGTGATGCAATCAGCGGTGAGCGCGCCGTCGTCCGCGACACGGAGCGGTGGATCGTCGACACGGAGAGGTGCGCTCCGTTCTTCGCGGCGCACTACGCTTGCGCCGTCTGCCTGCAGGTCTGCCCGATCAACGCGAAGGCCTTCGGCGGACAGTTTCGCGACGCCTACGTCCGGAAGATGAAGGAGCTCGACCCGACTGAGCTCGGCGAGCGCCTCTCCGCCGACATTCCCGCCCCGAGTCCGCGCTAGCCTTCACAGACTGTCTCGGTGCTGTCGGGAAGGCTGGTCGTGACGTGAGCGAGGTCGGCCTGGGGCTCCAGTCCGACAAGAGCGCGGACGAGTACATCGCGCTCGCCCAGCGGGCCGAGGCGGCCGGGTTCGACGTTGTTTCCGTCTTCCACGATCTGCTCTACCAGCCGGCGATCTATCCATTGATCCTGATCGCTCGCGCCACCGAGCGGATACGGCTCGGGCCAGCTGCGCTTAACCCGGCCACGCTTCACCCGGTCGAGCTCGCGGGTCAGGCGGCCGCGCTCGACCTCGCCTCCGGCGGTCGGGCCTACCTGGGAATCGCGACCGGGGCGTGGCTCGACCGGCTCGGGCTCGACGAGCGCCGCCCGCTGCAACGAATGCGCGAGACGATCGAGATCGTCAGACGTCTGCAGGCAGGCGACCGCAGCGGGTTTGCGGGCGAGCAATTCATGCTGGATCCCGGCGCCGGGTTCCAGTACGAGCCGTTCCGTCCGCGAATTCCGCTCATGATCGGCACCTGGAAGCCGCGGATGGCGGCACTTGCCGGCGCTACGGCAGACGAGGTCAAGATCGGGGGCAGCGCGAACCCGGACATGGTGCGGCTGATGCGCACGTGGATCGGAAACGACCAGGTCGGGATCGTCGTCGGAGCGGTCACCGTGGTCGACGAGGACGGCGACGCTGCACGGGCGCGGGCCGCCGAGCAGGTCGAGATGTACCTCGAGGTCGTCGCCCGCCTCGATCCGACGCTTGGTCCCGGGCCGCCGCCGCTCGATGCGTTCACGATCGCCGGGACCCCCGAAGAGGTCGCCGCACACGCCCGGCGCCTGTTCGACGCCGGGGCAAAGCGCGTCGAGTTCGGAACGCCTCAGGGCCTCACGGCGGCGTGCGGCGTCGAGCTGCTCTGTGATCGCGTCCTTCCGCTCCTCCGCGGTCGAGCGTAGGCTCGTAGCGTGGAGAGGCACGGACCGGTCGGCGAGGAAACGACGATCTACGACCTGCGCGTGACCGTCGAGAGGATCGACGGGCGCTCGGTCTGCGGGCTCTCAGTCGGCGACTACTTCGAGCTGACCGAGTCGAGCCGTGTGCGGATCCCGGAGGGCCGCCACTTCTGCCTCTATGCGCTCCAGGCGGTGCTCCCGCTCCTGCCGGCCAAGCAGCGGCAATTGCCCGCAGGGGACTGGCTCGAGCTTGATTCGCTCGTCGCCTGTCCCGACCCGGACGAGCGCCTGATCATGCGCATCGAGCGCCTCGAGTTGCGGACGCTCAAGACCGGAGACCTCACGTGACCCCGCCGGGTGCGTCGGATGAGGTCGACCCTGGGGCGGTGGAGAGGCTCGTGCCATCGCCGCCTAGGTAGAGGTCGGCGATCTTCGGGTCGTTCACGAGCTTCCGGCCAGGGCCCTCGAAGCGGTTGCGCCCCATGTCGAGCACGTACCCGTAGTCGGACATCGCGAGTGACCGGCGGGCGTTCTGCTCGACGAGCAGGATGGCCGTTCCCTCCCGGTTGATCTGTGCGAGACGCTCGAACAGGTCGTCGGCAACCGTGGCGGCGAGGCCGGCCGAGGGCTCGTCGAGCAGGATGACCTGCGGATTCGTTACCAGGGCGCGCGCGAGGGCGAGCATCTGCCGCTGCCCACCGGAGAGCGTTCCGGCGCGTGCGCGCCGCCGGTCGTAGAGGAGGGGGAACATCTCGACGATCCGTTGGATCTGCCTGGCCGAGTCTGCCCGTACGACCTTCGCGCCGACCTCGAGGTTCTCGAAGACCGTCATGTTCGGGAAGACGTTCGCAAGCTGGGGGACGTAGTTCATTCCGACGCTCGTGAGCCGATACGGCTTCCACCCCGCGATCTCGTGCTCGTCGCCTCCCGAGCGGAAGACGATGCTTCCGGAGCGCGGCTTGACGAGACCGTAGACCGCCTTCAGGAGCGTCGACTTGCCGGCGCCGTTCGGGCCGATGACCGAGACGAAGGCGCCCGCCGGGACATCGAGCGTTACGTCGTGCAGGATGTCCTGCTCGCCGTAGCCCGCCCGGAGGCCGACAACCGAGAGGACGGGCATGGTCACACGGAAGCTCCCGAGGATGGTGCCGATGGCTCGCCGTACTTGCCGAGATAGGCGTCGATCACGTCCTGGTTCCCGCGCAGCTCGCTTGGCGGGCCCGACGCGATCACGGTGCCGTTGCTCATCACGTGGATGAGGTCGCTGACGGCCATCACGACCTTGAGGTCGTGTTCGATCAGCAGAAAGGTCGTCTCGGTGGAAGCTCGCAGCTCCTGCACGCGATCGAGGAGCTCCATTCCGAGCGTCGGGTTGACGCCGGCCATGGGCTCGTCCAGCATCACCATCCGCGGCTCGGTCATGAGCGCTCGCCCGAACTCGAGCAGCTTCCGCTGTCCACCGGAGAGCGTGCCTGCATAGTCGCCTGCATGCCGTTCCAGTCGGACGACCGCGAGCAGTTCCCGTGCGAGCGACTCGACTTCGCGCTCGCGCCGGCGGACGCGTCGGCGACTCACCGCCAGTCGAGTGAGGTGCTCGCCGGGCTGTCGTGGGGCGGCCAGCATCATGTTGTCCAGCACCGTCATGCGGGTGAGCGCTTTCGTCTGCTGAAAGGTCCGGACGAGTCCGCTCCGCGCGACGCGATCTGCGGAGTAGCGATCGATCCTCTCACCACCGAACCGAACCGTTCCGGCCTCGGCCCGTCGAAAACCGGAAATGATGTTGAAGAGCGTTGTCTTGCCGGCCCCGTTGGGACCGATCAACCCCGTGATCGATCGCTCCTCGACGTCGAGCGACGCTCCGTTGACGGCTGCGATCCCGCCGTAGTGCTTGATGACGTCTCGCACTTCGAGCAGAGCCGTCACTCGAGCACCATCTCTTCGCGCTTCCCGAACAGCCCCTGGGGTCTCCAGGCCATGAGAGCGATCAGGATCGCACCGATCACGATCATGCGGAGGTAGGCGAGCTGGGCCGCGTCGAGGTACGTGAACGGCTTGAAGTTGAAGAACCGCGTCCCGGAGAAGATGAGCCCGAAGATCAGCGCGCCGAGCGGCACAGCCCAGATCCGCGCCGCTCCGGCGATGAGGACGATCAGCCACGCGTAGAACGTGGTCAGGGGATCGAAGTCGTCCGGGCTGAAGAACTGGAACTCGAATGCGTAGAGCAGACCTGCGATTGCTCCGAAGCCGGCTCCGATCGAAAGCGACTGAAGCTTGTACATCGCGACTCGCTTGCCCAGCGCCGCGGCCGCGTCCTCGTCCTCGCGGATCGCCCGCAGAACGCGCCCCCACGGCGAGTGCACCACCGGCGTGAGCACGAGCAGGCACAGGAGCACGACCACCCAGACGATCACGAGCATTGCGAAGTCCGACCCCGCGTAGCCGCCGACGACATCGTGGAGCCAGCTCTGCACGCTCGCCTGGAACGAGACCCAGTCGGTGTTGTACTCGGCCACCTGGGTCGGCCCGGCGAGGTTGCTCGTTCCGAGCGCACCCCCTGTCAGTGCTTGCTCGTTGAGCGCGACATACCGCACCGTCTCGCTGATCGCGATGGTCGCGATCGCGAAGTAGTCGGCACGAAGGCGAAGTGTCGGCAGCGAGAGCGCGGCTCCGAAGAGCATTCCGGCTGCGATCGCGATCAGCGAGGCCCCCCAGAGCGGGACATGCTCCTTCACGACCAGGATCGCCATCGTGTACGCGCCGATCGCCATCGACGCGACATGCCCGAAGTTCAGCAGGCCCGTGAATCCGAACTGGAGCTGGAGGCCGATGCTGAAGATGGCATAGATGCCGCTCACGGCACCGACGAGTGACCAGAACTCGAGGTTAAGCAGTTGGCTCATAGAGTGCGCGCCCTCCCGAGCAGGCCCTGGGGCCGCCAGAGCAGGACGGCGACGAGCACCGAGAAGGCGATCGCCGGCTTCCAGATCGGGTTGACGCCGCCCAGAAAGCCGCTCCAGGTCGAGACCTCCTCGATCAGCCCGAGCGCCAGGCCGCCAAGCAGCGCGCCGTACGGGCTGCCGATGCCGCCGATGATCACCGCGGCGAAGAGCGGCAGGAGGAGGTGGAAGCCCAGGTTCGCATCGAAGGAGCTCTGGATCAGTCCGGCGAGGACACCGCACAAGCCGGCGAGGATGCCGACGAGAACCCAGATGGAGACGACCATCCGGTCGACGTCGACCCCGGCAACCGAGGCGAGATCGACGTTGTCCGCGATTGCACGGATCGCACGACCGAAGCTCGTCCTTGCCAGCAGCAACGCCGTGGCGACGATCGCGCTCAGAGCGACGACAAGCGAGATCAGCTGCGGCTCGGAGATCCGGATGCCGCCGATCGAGTACGACTGGAAGACGTTGACTCGATACTCGCGCTCGCCGCTGCCGAACGCGAACAGGATCGACGCACGCAGGATGAACGCGAGCCCGATCGAGGTGATGAAGAGGCTCATCGTCTTGGCCCCTCGCTTGCGCATCGGGCGCCAGAGGACGAACTCGATCGCCACCGCGAGCGCCGCCGTCGCGAGCAGCGCGAACGCGGTCGAGAAGACCATGTTGAGGCGCCAGTCGACGTTGGCGAGAACGGCCGCGAACGCGCCGAAGGTCAGGTAGTCGCCCTGGGCGAAGTTCACGATCCGCAGCGGCCCGAACACGAGTGAGATCCCGGCTGCCCCGAGCGCGTAGATGGAGCCTTCGACGAGCCCGTTGACGATCAGCTGGAGCAGCTCTGTCATTGAATCGGCTACACGACCTGGGTTTCGAGCTCGAGGCTGCCGCTCTCGAACCGATCCAGCGTGAGCGACGCGGCGGGAGCGCCCGGGTCGTCTCCCGCGATCCAAGCCGCGAGTGCATGCCCGATTGCGGGCGCGACCATGAAGCCGTGGCCGCTGAAGCCGGCGGCGAGCCAAAGGCCGGGAAACCTTTCGACGGGGCCGAGAAGCTCAGCGTGGTCTGGCGTCGTGTCGTAGAACCCGTCGATCAGCAGGTCGAACGGGACGTAGGACAGCGTCGGCGTCAGCTCCTCGATGCCGTTGCGCACCGTTCGCCGCCACGTCTCCTGCTCGCGAAGCGGGTCGCCGTTCGCGGTCAGATCGCTTGCGAGCACGCGACCGTTCGCGAGCTGCTTCGCGGCGAATCGGCGCTCCGATGATACGAGCAAGGGCTCGAGGAGCCGCTCTCTGATCGGTCGGCTGAGGAAGAGGAATCGTTGCTCCTTCACGATCGGCAAGTCGATCCCGAGCGGGGTGAGAAGCGGAGGGCTGTCGTAGCCTGCGGCGAGGACGACGTGCTGCGCGCCGAGCTCGCCGCCGTCATGGTGAAGCCGCCAGCCCTCTCCGTCACGCCTGATCTTTCGCACCTCGGCGATCTCGAGCCGGGCGCCGTCCCGCATGGCTGCCTCACCGAAGGCCTCGACGACGGCTTGAGGCTTGTCGAAGTAGCCGTCGGTCTGGCACCACGCAGCGCCGGTGAGCGACGAGGGGTCGAGGCCCTCGACGATCTCGGCGACCCTCTCGGGCCCGACGAGCTCGGAGGGGATTCCGAGCTCGTTCTGGAGGGCGACGTTGGCGCTGAGCTCCCTGAGCATCGGCTCCGAATGGGCGACGAAGAGATATCCGCAGTTGTCGAGCACGGGGTTCGTCGCCGGCTCGAGGCGCGTGGCGATGTCGAGGTAGAACGCGTGCGATTGCCGGGCAAGCAGGCAATGAGCACGCGTGCTCCACTGGCGGCGGACACCGCCGGGCTGCACACCGGATGCGCCGGCGCCGATGCCGGCGCGATCGAGCACGACGACTGGGCCGATCCGACGCTCCCGAAGGTGAAACGCGATCGAGAGGCCCGTCACGCCGGCGCCGACGATCGCAACCTCGACTTCTCTCACACGGTCTCCGCGATCACCGCGTCGAGTTCGACCTCGACGAGCACCCCCTCGGGGATGAAACCGGCGACGTAGAACGTCGTGTTCGCCGGCTCGCGCCCTTCAAAGAGCTCCTTGTGCACGCGGATCGCCCCGGCCGGGTCGGCCTCGAGCGTCAGCAGGATTCGCGTTCGCATGACGTCGTCGATCTTGCCGCCGAGCGCGGTAAGCGCTGCGAGCGCTCGCTCGAAGCACTCGCGCGTCTGGGCGTAGGTGTCGTTCTCGTGCAGCGCGCGGCCGTCGGGGCCGATCGCGGCCGTGCCGCTGACGGCCACGAGTGGACCACGGCGCACGGCCCGGGAATAGGCGGCGGCGCTCTGCGCGCCGCCGCCGTCACGGTACCTCTGAATCACGTCGTGCGATTCCGGTGCTCGACTAGCTCCCGTACGTGAAGGTCTTGAGCGTCGAGACGGTCTTGCCGTTGTACTTCCAGATCTTGAAGGTCGCTGCGCCAACGTCGCCGTGGCTGTCGTA
>Ga0335080_10002634_pt1 | contig 17949 bp, 15 predicted proteins | sample Lox_Sample_34_FD_206720 | JGI IMG/M metagenome (GOLD analysis project Ga0335080, IMG submission 206720) | Soil microbial communities from Loxahatchee National Wildlife Refuge, Florida, United States - Lox_Sample_3.4 | ecosystem: Environmental > Terrestrial > Soil > Wetlands | place: USA...
ATCATCGACCGCCACTGGGCGGGCACCGCCTCGCGTCCGTGGACGGCCCCGAGAAGCGCCCCCGCGATCGCGGCGTTGGTGTCGGTGTCGCCTCCCCGCCACACCGTGGCCACGATGCCGTCCTCCAGGCTCCGCGCGCGGAGGAGCTCGTGGAAGGCGTTCTGCAGGGCGACCTTGACCCAGCCCTCCGAGCCCCGGTCGCACGTCGGCGGCTCTCGGGCGGCGGCCTCGAGCGCCTCGCGGACCGGTCGCACCGCGCCCGCGTCCTCGGCCCACGCCGAGGCCGCACGCCACGCGGCCTCGGGGCCGTCGCCCTCCCGGACCGCGTGCGCCACCGCCACGACGAAGGCCGCGACCGCGTCGCCGCAGACAGGGTTGGGGTGGGTCAGGCTGCTGTCCTGGCGCGCCAGCTCGGCGGCGAGCGGCGCATCGAGGGCGTGGGCGTATACCCCGAGCGGGCTCGCGCGCATGAGCGAGCCGTTCGCCTGGCTCGCCGGGTTCGGATGGTCGCGGAGGGCCGCGCCGACGGTGCCCCCGACGTCGAAGGGCGAAGAGCGGAGCCAGGCGCGGTAGGCGGCGTGGGCGGCCTCGCGCTCGAAGCTGCCGCGCGACGCGATCGAGCGCGCGAGGGCGAGCGCCATCTCGGAGTCGTCGGTGGGCTGGCCGGCGAGGATGTCCCAGTGGCCGCCGTCCATGAGGCGGCGCGGCCCGTCCGGGTAGCTCCGACGGATCGACTCGCCGGCCTGGAACTCGACGAGGCCCCCGAGGCTGTCCCCCGCCACCTGCCCGAAGAGGGCGCCCTGCGCGCGGGAGAGCCGCCCGGGGTCGGAGACGGCCCGGCCGACCGGCAGGCGCAGGGGAAGATCATCATCCCCCTCCGCGTCGGGGTTCATGCCGAGGGTGTGCCAGGGCCGTTTGATCAACGCCTGGACGACGCGCGGCCTGCCGCCGAACGCGCAGAGACAGCGGCCGCCGCCGGGCACGCCGTAGGAGACCTCCCGACCCTGCTCGTCGACGAGGACCGCGCCCGCTCCCCGCAGCAGGGCGTGCCCCGCTCCGTAGTCCCAGGCCGAGGGCCAGTGGAGGGACGCCGTGGCGGCGGCCTCGCCCGCCGCCACGAGGGCGAGGCGGTGCGCGATGCTCGGGAGCGTGCGGAAGCGGGCGGGCGACGTGCAGGCGAGGTTCCCGGTGGGGTCCGAGTCGCCGGAGCTCGAGACGAGCACGACGTCGTGCGGCCCGAGGGCGTCGGGAAGGGACGGCTCGACCGGTTGGCCGTTGCGCGTCACGGGGCCGCAGCCCTCCGCCCAGGCGAAGAGGTCGCCGGCGTCGTCCGGGTAGGCGAAGGCATAGACGACCCCTAGGCGGGGCACGCCGCCGACGACGAGCCCGATCGACACCGCGCTTCCCCTCCGGCCCTTCAGGTAGTCGCGGGTCCCGTCGTTCGGGTCGACGAGCCACACCGGCTGGCCGGGGTGCGCGGCGACCCGCCCCGTCTCCTCGCCGACGAACCCGTAGCCCATGAAGGCGCCGAGCAGCCAGCCGCGGACGAGGCGCTCGGCCTCCGTGTCGGCCTCGGCCTTGTCCACCTCGCCCCGCGGGCCCCCCGCGCGGTGGAGGTCGGCGCGGAGGATCTCGCCCGCCTTGCGCGCCGCGGCCGTCGCCTCGTCGAGCGCCCGCCGCAGGTCGATCGCCATGGGTGCGGGCGATTCTGGCCCGGGAGGGCGCGAGCAGTCCAATCCGCTCCGGTCCCGACCCGCCGGCGATCGCTCGGTCTACGACCGGGAGCGACCCGGAGGCTGCAGCTCCGGCCGGCGGCGGTCGCGCCGCCCCAGCACCTCGCGGCTCGTGCGCAGGGTGCCGTTGTCCTCCTCCTGGACGCCGTAGGCCCGGCCGATCTCGTCCACGTTGCTCTGGTCGGGGGTCGGCGTGCTGCCCCCCGGGACGTCCTCGCCGACGTACTCGTTGGCCAGGCTGTCGTCGTCTGGGTCCCCGACGCGCATCGTGACGCCCTCGCGCGGGATGGCTTCACGTCGGCGCCGGCCGGTCGGCAGGACGCCCGTGCGCAGCGCCTCGGCCGCCACCGCGGTCGCCGAAGCCAGATGTGCCTCGGGCCGGCCGACTGGCCGGCTGAGGCGGGCGAAGGCGCCCCTCGTACCGCGGGCGCGCCGCGACCCGGCGCCGTTCGCCTTTCCCTTCCGCGAGGCCATGGAGGAGGGCTCCGGCACTACCTTGCGCCCCGGGCGCCCGACAGTCAAGAGCGTGGGTCATCGCCGAGGCCTCCTCGACTCCGGAGCCTCCGGCGTCTGACGCATGTGGCCTCCGTCGTTCCTCGCCCCCCGGCTCTGCTGCCCCGCCGCCGCCCACCGAGTCGGCGCCCCGGAGCCGCCCTCTTCACCGAGCTGGACCTTTCCTCGCACGCCCGTGTGGTGTGCGCTCGTGAGACACTCAAGACGCTTGAGGTCACCGATCTGACCGAGTCAGACGTACGGGGGTTCTCGTCCCGGTCTCCCTCCTGCTCTGCGGGCGGGAGGAAGCCATCCGAACGCATCGATGATTACAAAGAGATCGAGCCACTTGGTCGGTCTGGCGTTCTTGCTTGAGGGCAAGGACCCCGCGCGAAGACCCGGAGAGGAGAGAGCAGGACTCGCTGGCGAGGGAGCCTGTGGGGAGGAGGACAGCAACCCCCCTGCCGATCGCACGAGCGGCCGGTGGGTTTTCGCGCGACAGGTCGCCGACTTACTCGAGTCTGGTTCCGGCGCGGTAGAGGCTCTTGCGGAGCCGCTCGACGAGCTCGCGGTCGAACCGGTGGTGCCCACCCAGGGTGACCTGGCAGGGCAGACGGCCCTCGCGCGCCCATCGCGTCACCGTGTTCGGGGAGACGCCGAGCAGCTTCGAAACCTCCGACCGGGTCAGAAACTCGGTCGCGGCGACCTCAGGGGCGGCCACGTCCACTGTGGTCCTCACGCCAGATAGGATACTTGAGCGGTTTGCCCCGGAAACATGGAGCGGATGTTTCATCCGGTGGATCAGGCGCACACCGGCCTCGAAACCCGACCCACGACTCGGCGATCCCACCGGCAGACGCCGCGGCCCGCGCCCCCGGGGGGCGCGGGCCGTGGCACGACGGTCGATTCGTCGAGGGCTAGAAGGTGTACGTCAGTGAAGCCCGGATGATGTTGGCGTCGTAGCTCGGGACGCGGGCACCGAGGAAGAACCAGCGGTTCGCCCCGGGATCCACGTGGCCCATGTACGGCTGCATCAGGTCCGTCTGCCAGTCCGTGTTGTCGTACTTCTGCTTCCAGTACATCGCGCTCACCGCCAGGTTCTTGCTGATGTGGTAGGCCAGGCGGAGCTTCGCCATGATGAACTCCTTGCTGACGAGCGGGAAGCTGCTGAACGAGAAGGGCGGGAAGCCGGGGAGCGGCGGCACGTTCGCCGGGAAGACGCCGTTCGCCTCGTTGAGCCCGCCGATGGGCGTGCCGGGCAGTGCGAAATTGTACTGCGAGTCGCTGCGGGGCTTCGTGTAGTCGAGTGTCGCGTCGAAGTCGAACTTCTCCGGTACGAGGACCCAGGACAGGCCGGCGCGGAAGGTGTCGACCTTGTCCGTGGTCGCGTTCATCCACAGGTTGGCCGGGTCGTACGGCGGGTTCAGGCCGCGCGGGATGTAGGCGGCCTCCATGTTGAAGTAGTACTTCTCGTAGGAGTAGCCGGCGTTCAGGTTGAGCTTGGCACTCGGGCTGTACGTGAAGTCGACGCTGTAGGTGTCGAACGTCTGGTCGAGGAGGCCGGTGACCGAGCTCGGGAAGTCGTTCTTCTGCGTGACCGCGTTGAAGGAGATCGCGATCTTCTCGATCGGGGTCAGGGTGACGAGCGCGTTCCAGGTGTTCCGGTTGCGCTGGGCGGTATCGGTGAAGGTCGCGCCCTCCCAGATGGGTGCGTCGCGCTGCACGCCCGGATCGCGCTTGAAGCTGTTGAAGCCGCCGTGGAGGGCGACCCACTTCCAGCCCCACTCGGCGTTGACGCCGATATTCTTGTCGGTGAGGTCTTCGTACGGGCCGGCGTCGAACTTCCGATTGTCCTGGTTGTAGCTCACGGAGAGGCGCAGGCCGCGGACGGGGAACGCGTGGACCTCGCCGCGGAGGGTCTCGACGGACCAGCCGAAGTGGTCGCGGATGAGGGGGCCGGACTCGCCGGTCCCGTTCGGATTCAGCTGGGTCGCGCCGACGTCGCCGCGGACCGTGCTCAGGAACTCGTACTCCTGCGTCTTGTCCTTCATCTCGAACTTGCGGTAGGAGGCCTGGTAGCCGAAGTACGGGCTCGGGTCGCCGGTGAAGCGGAAGTTGAGCATGAAGGTGTCGTACTTCGCCTCGACGCTCGGGTAGGGCGAGTGGACCGAGAAGGCCGGGTTGATGGGCTGGGTGCCGATGTTGGGGTTCGTCGAGAGGTCGAGCATCTCGTGGTCCATCGTCATCTGGCCGGTCGAGAGGGAGGCCGTGAGCTTGTGGTGCGCGGGCATGCTGTAGCCGGCCGTGAAGTCGATCTGGTAGGCCTTGTTGTCGGGGGGCAGCCAGAGGCGGAAGAAGGACGCGTCGTTGTAGACCGTCCGCGCGTTCGGGTAGTTCGGGTTCTTGAGCTGGAGGCGCTCCGGGTTGTCGATCTCGGCGTACTGGACCTCGTTCGTGAAGTTGTTGAAGTCGGCGGTCACGTTCGCGAAGAGGTTGCCCTTGTGGTAGTCGCCGCCGAACTTGAAGTCCTCGGTCTTGAAGTCGACCGGGGTCGCCACCTCGTAGTTCGCCGAGCCGCCGTAGAAGGTCGTGTTCTTGTTGCCGTTGCGCGTCTCGTGGGAGTAGCTGGCGTTGAACACGAAGTCCTTGCCCAGCGGGATGTCGAGCCCGGCCTTGCCGGTCTTCCGAACGTAGCCCAGGTCGAAGGTGGGGGCCCCGGTGACCCAGGGCTCCACGGCGAAGTAGCCGGGGACGGTCGGATTGGCCGGGGAGCTGCCGACACCAGAGGGGTTGTTGGCCGTGGGCGCGACCCACGGGGTGTAGATGTTCTGCAGCGCCTGCCGCATCCCGTCCGGCACGTGGAGGGTGGCCGTGTCGCCGGAGATCGTCTCGCTGAAAGGCGTCTGGGCGGTGTTCGACTTCCAGTTGGGGTTCTGGTCCCAGATGCCGAACAGCTTGAAGCCGTGCTCCTTGCCGGCCATCACGGAGGCGAACTGGTCCTCGAGGCCGAGCTTCGTGCCCTTCGCGTCGATGAAGAAGTCCTTGTCGTTCTTCCAGCCGAAGAGGGCGCAGGGAACGAAGACGCCCTTGGGGATCGTCTCGTACTCCTGCAGCTTCGAGGAGTCCTCGAGACCGTTTCCGCCCTGGGCGGAGAGGGTGATGCTGCCGGTGTTGCCGTTCAGGAAGCAGTTCTGCTCCTCGGCCGGCCCCCACTGGGCGGAAGCGGGAAGGGCGGCCGCGGAGAGGACGGCGGCGACGGCGAGAGGGCGAACGACGTTCATCCTTGTCATGGTCGTTCTCCTCGCCTCACCTGAAGAACCGGTTGCCCGACGGGTGGACCGACCCGTGGATCATGGGGTGGCAGTGCAGGCAGCCCTGGTTGAAGGCGTACCGCGACTGCGCGGGATAGGCCGGGCCGGGGTGGCTGGAGGTCTGGTGGCACTGCTGGCAGAGGAGGGGCACCTTCACCTTCAGCATCTTCTCGTTGATCGAGCCGTGGGGGTCGTGGCAGTTGAGGCAGCTCTCGCGGACCGGCGCGTGCTCCCAGAGGAATGGCCCGCGCTTCTCGGCGTGGCAGGTGTAGCAGTTCTGGTTGACCGAGGTCTGCCACAGCATCCGCTCGTTCGGCGTGCCGTGCGGGTTGTGGCAGCTCGTGCACTGGAGCTTGCCCTCGCGGAGCGGCATGTGGCCCGGGCGGAGGAGCTGGGCCTTCTTCTGCAGGTGGCAGCTCGTGCACAGGATCATCTGCGGCGCCTTGAGGAGCGCCGCCGGGGCGGGGCCCTTCGGGTGCGGGTCGTGGCACTGCGTGCAGGCCAGCTTCCGGGAGTCGTGCATGGATCCCACCCAGTGCTTCTGGTTGCCCTTGTTGTGGCACTCCATGCAGGTCGACGAGGAGTCGAGGGCGCTCATGGTGGAGAAGACCTTGATCTTCGTCTTGTCGCCGCCGCCCTCCACGTGCGCCTTGCCGGGGCCGTGGCAGCCCTCGCAGCCCTTCGAGCTGGCCGCGTGGGGGGTCGTCTTGAACGCCTTCACCTGGTCCTCGTGACACTGGACGCAGGTGTCCATGCCCACGTAGTCGGCCGGGGCGGCCGGCTGGGCCACAGCCGCTTCGGGAGCCTTCGCCGTCTGCGCCCCCCCGAAGCTGGCTGCTCCCAGCAAGAGCGCTAGCCCGACCGGCGCGGCTAGCAGGATCCACCCTCTCTTACGCATTCAGTCCTCCTGGCGCCAACACGGCCGGCGCCGCTGTCCCCGCCGTACGCGTCTTCACGACCGCCGGCCACTCGCGAGTGGAGGCGGCGGTCGTCACGCGGCCGTCATCCGGAATGGCGCATCGGCCCGCGGGCCTCGCGCCGGTATGAATCCAGAACGCCTCATACGGCGACCGCCGACTCACTCGGTTCGCCCCCCTGCCCGGTAGAGGCTCTTCTTGAGCTGCTCGACGAGCTCGCGGTCGAACCGGTGGTGCCCGCCAAGGGTGACCTGGCAGGGCAGCCGGCCCTCGCGCGCCCAGCGCGTCACGGTGTTCGGCGACACGCCCAGCAGCTTCGAGACCTCCGACCGGGTCAGGAACTGGGTCCCGACCGGCTCCGCGTCGGCCGCATCGGTCTTCTTCACGCCGGCAAGAGTACTTTTCCTTTCTTGACGTTCAAATGAAGCAGATGCTTCAATGGCCTAGGCTCTGGGTATTACGTCCGTAACGAGCAGAAGGGACAAGAGATAGGCAAGTCACCATCCGCTCCGGCTGGGCGACGAGGACGAACCCGGATCCCTCCTGCCCTGGGCCTCGGGTCGAAGTCACAGCGACCAGCATGATGCATACGGCTCACATCTCTCACGATCTGAGGCACTTGCGCCGCGGCCAGCCCGTGAAGAGAATGAAGGAGTCAGGCGTACGCAAACGTTCGGAACGATCACAGGAGGTTGCCCGATGCGTCGTGTCTCGATCCTCGCCGTCGCGATCCTGGCCGTCAGCTTCGCCGCCTCGGCCTTCGCCGCCGACGCCACCGCAGGGAAGACAGTGTTCGACGGAGCCAAACCCGCCTGCAAAAGCTGTCACACCGACGTGAAGAACCCGCTCGCAAAGGCAGGAGCCGACAACACCGCCGACGAACTCAAGGCGTGGGTCCGCACCCCGAAGGACATGATCACCAAGAAGAGCAAGAAGGGGATCATGCCCGCCTACGGGCCGGACAAGATCACGGACAAGGACCTCGATAACCTCGTGGCCTACATGGCCACGATGAAGTAGACCTGGAAACCCCGCCTCGAGCCGACCCCGGGAGGTCCTCGATGAAGCGTCTCCGCCTCGGCCGCCTGCTCCTCCTGGGATCGGCTCTCGTGCTCCTGGGCGCGCCTTCCGGCGCCCAGGAGTGCCTCGACTGCCACGGCCAGCCGGGCTCGACGGTCGCCTTCAAGGACGGCTCCTCCCGCGACGTCACGATCGACCGCGAGGCCTGGGCGGCGAGCGTGCACGGGACGATGGGCGCGAGCTGCGCCGACTGCCACGCGGGGCACGAGACGTACCCGCACCCGGAGGTGAAGGCGGGCTCTCTCCGCGACTACACCCTCTCCCACTACACCTCCTGCCAGGCCTGCCACGAGGACCAGTTCAAGAAGCAGCTCGACGGCGTGCACATCAAGACGATCGCGGCCGGCAACAAGAACGCCGCCGTCTGCTCCGACTGCCACGACCCGCACCGGCAGAGGAAGATCACCGGTGACGACGGGAAGCTCCTGCCGGAAGGCCGGCTGGGCATCCCGCAGACCTGTGCGCGCTGCCACGGCGAGATCCAGAGGAAGTACCGCGAGAGCGTCCACGGCCGCGCTCTCGTCGACGGCAACCCCGACGTCCCGACCTGCATCGACTGCCACGGCGTCCACGACATCGCCGACCCCCGGACGACGGCGTTTCGGCTCGCCTCGCCGCGTCTGTGCGCCGACTGCCACACCGACCCGCGGAAGATGGCGAAGTACGGGCTCTCGACGCAGGTCCTGCGGACCTACGTGGCCGACTTCCACGGCTCCACGGTGACCCTCTTCCAGCGCCGGCATCCCGACCAGGTGACGAACAAGCCGGTCTGCTACGACTGCCACGGGATCCACGACATCGCGCGCAAGGACGACCCCGGGAGGGGCCTGCAGGTGAAGGCCAACCTGCTCCGGACGTGCCAGAAGTGCCATCCGGACGCGACCACGAACTTCCCGGACGCGTGGCTCAGCCACTACGTCCCGACCCGCGACCGCGCCCCGGCCGTCTATTGGGCCCGCCTCGCCTACGCGGTCCTCATCCCCGGGGTCGTGGGCGGGATGGTGCTCTTCGTCGGGAGCGACTACGTCCGCCGCCGCGTCGACCGCCGGCGGCACCTCGACCGCCGACAACGGGTGGAGCCCTCGTGAGCGCCCCCGACACTTTCGAGCCCCCGCCGACCTACGAACGCTTCACGCTCTCCGACCGCGTCCAGCACGCGGTCATGGCGGCGTCGTTCCTGGTCCTCGCCCTGACCGGCCTCCCCCAGAGGTACATCTACCGGAACAACCGCTACCTGGACGACCTCATCGACCTCCTGGGCGGGCTCGAGGCGGTGCGGGTCGTCCACCGCGCCGCGGCCACCGTGCTCATGCTGGTGACGGTGTACCACCTGCTCGCGGTGGCCCACCGCCTCCTCGTGCGCCGCGTGTCGCTCAGCATGCTGCCGCGCTACCAAGACGTGGTGGACGCGCTCGGGGCCGTCCGCTACAACCTCGGCCTGGCGGCCGAGCGGCCGCGCACCGACCGCTACACGTGGGAGGAGAAGGTCGAGTACTGGTCGCTCGTCTGGGGCACGATCGTCATGATCGCCACCGGCTTCATGCTCTGGAACCCGGTCGCCACCGCCCGCTTCCTGCCCGGCCAGTGGATCCCGGCCGCCCAGGTCGTCCACGGAGGGGAGGCGGTCCTCGCCATCCTCGCCGTTCTCGTCTGGCACTTCTACTCGGTCCACCTCCGGCACCTCAACCGGGCAATGCTGACCGGCTCGATGACCGAGGACGAGATGGCGGACGAGCACCCGCTCGAGCTCGAGCGGATCAAGGCCGGCCTCGCCCACCCCGCCCCCGACCCGGCCGCGCTCGCCCGGAGGCAGAAGCTCTTCCTGCCCGTGGCCGGCGTCGTCGCCGCTCTGCTCCTGGCCGGGATCTACTGGTTCGTCACCTTCGAGCAGACGGCGATCGCGACGCTGCCCGTCCCCGGCAAGTAGCCGAGACGATCGGCAGGCGGCGCGTCTCTAACGTCGTGGCCGCCCACGGGCGGGCGGGACGACCGGCCGAACGTGAGGGATTCGCCGCAGGCTCGGCCGATCGCGACGCGGGGGCGCGTCGGCTGACGCCCGCGCCCTGCGGCCCGAGCGGCCGGGGCGACTCGGTCCGCGCCCGCGGGTCTACCGGTACGCGAAGAGCATCGCGTAGACGATCCACAGCACCATGAGGGTACCGATCCCGAGCGCCGTCCAGGCGAAGGCGCGGATCGTCCGGACGACCACCGGCTGGTAGGGCTCGACCAGGTTCTCCTCCAGCCGGCCCGCCGCGACGAGCGCCTCGTACTCGGCCGGCTTGTCCCGCTTGAGCTCCGCGACCGGCATCCGGCCCGTGAACACGACGATGTCCATCGGGAACTTCTCGGGCCGGAGGTGGGTGTTGAAGAAGTGGACGGTGAAGATGAAGCCGGTGGCGAGCAGGGCCTCGTCCGAGTGGATGATCGTGGCCACGTTGATGAGCCACCCGGGCAGGAGCCTCGTGAAGAAGACCGGGAACCAGAGCATGAGCCCCGTCGACCCGATCACGAAGATGCCCCAGAAGACGGCGAAGTAGTCGAACTTCTCCCAGTAGGTCCAGCGGCCGTAGCGCGGCCGCGGCCCCGTGCCCACGAACCACTGGAGGCTGGCCACGAACTCCAGGAGGTCCCGCCTCGCGAAGAGGAGCGAGTCGGGCCCGAGGATCAACCTCAGGAACGAGCCGCCGTACTCCCGCTTCCTCGCGCGGTTCACGTCCCAGAGGTGCGTCGCGAAGAGGGAGAACATGAGCGTGGCCGCCGCCCGGTGGATGAAGCCCGCGCTCTCGAAGCCCCCGAGCCGACGCGAGAGGAAAGCCGCCCAGCCCGTGTAAGAGAACTTGAGGGTCATCCCGGTGAGGGCCAGCGAGATGAAGCTCACGATCATGAGGGCGTGGAGGGTGCGGTTGAGGCGCGTGAAGCGCTGGAACTGGAGAGCCTTCGTCTGCGCGCCGCCTTCCATCCCGCTACCCCCGCTCCTCCGGCGTGTGTCCGGCCGCGTGCTCCCGTTCCTCGGCCTCCTCGGCCTCCCGGAGCTCACGGCGCATCTGGAGCGCCCGAGGCAGCCAGAGGAGGGTGTGCGCCCCGCCCACCACGAACGTGCCGACGAGCAGGCCGGTCATGCCCCAGAAGGTCCAGAAGAGCCACGGGTACTTCCTCGGGTCGTGGTGCGTGGCGTGGCTCAGGTACCCGGCGAAGCGGCGAGTCGCCCCCGGGTGGCACTTCTGGCAGGTGGCGACCACGTTCTCGCGCGAGAGGTGCGAGCGGGGGTCGGTGACCTTGCGGATGTCGTGCGCGCCGTGGCAGTCGTAGCACTTCGCGGTCTTCGTGTAGCCGAGCTGGGTGACCTTGCCGTGGTAGGTCTCGAAGTAGGTCTTCGCGATCTCGCCGTGGCAGCGGCCGCACTTCTGCATGATGTCCAGCTTGAAGCCTTCGGCGTCGGCCCGGCGGATCGTGTGCGCGCTGTGGCAGTCGTTGCAGACCGGCAGCTCCTTGTCGGTCTTGCCCACCATCTCGTGGTGGACGCTCGTCTCGAACTCCTCCTGGATGCCGTGGTGGCAGCGGCCGCAGGTCTCGGGCACGTTCGCCCGGTTGACGCTCGACGCGGGGTCGGTGCGGGGCAGGACACCGTGCGCGGTGTGGCAGCTCGTGCAGGTCGCGGTCACGGTGAGGCCGCTCTTCAGCAGCCCCTTGCCGTGGATGCTCTCGGTGTAGGCCTCGATGATCCCGTGCTCGGGGCCCTTGTAGCGGACCGCCGCCCTCTCGCCCTCGCGGTGGCAACGGGCGCAGAGGCGGGGGACGTTCGTGGCGAAGGTGGGCGAGCTGCCCTGGAGCCTCCCCTCGACCCCGTGCGTCCCGTGGCACTCCTTGCACGAGGGGGCGTTCGGGTCGCCGTCGAGGAGGAGCTTGCCGTGCTGGCTGCGGGCGTACTGCTGCGCGATCTCGGTGTGGCAGGCCCCGCAGTCGACCTTGGTGGCGATCGTCTCGCACGGCCGGCGGTGCGAGACGTTGACCCCGGAGTGGCACTGCGAGCAGGCGACCTTCGCGTGCCGGGAGTGCTGGAGGTCGCGGGCGTCCACCGCCATGGAGCGGCCGTCCTGGGCCTTGAGGCTCCCGCTCCCGTGGCACTTCAGGCAGTCCGCGTCCGCCATGCCCTGGCTGTAGAAGACCTTCCGCACTTTGTGGGGCTGGTGGCAATCGATGCACGCGGGGAGGACGTGGGCTTCCTTCTCCCAGAGCTCCCCCTTGATGATCTTGCGGTGCACGTCCTCGATGCGCGCGTGGCAGGTGGTGCAGGTGCGCGCGATGTTCCCGCGCGCGATCGAGGAGGCGGGGTCGGTGTGGGGCAGGATGTTGTGGGCGGTGTGGCAGGAGGCGCAGTTCGCGGCGACCACGAGGCCCTTCTTGAGCAGCCCCTCGCCGTGGATCGACTCCGAGTAGTTCTCGAGGATGTGGTCCTGGTGGATGGTGCGCTCCCGCATGACCGTCGTGCCTTCCTGGTGGCACTTGCCGCAGGTGAAGGGCACCTTCAGCGGGGAGACCGGCGAGGCGGGGTCCTTCGCCTTCCGGATGTCGTGCGTCCCGTGGCAGGACGAGCAGGTGGGGGCGAGGGCGTCGCCGCGCTTCAGCGCGCGGCCGTGGAGCGACGCCGCGTGCTGCTTCGCCTCCGCCTCGTGGCAGGCGCCGCAGTCGACCTTCTGGAGCGGCGCGTCGTGCGGCAGCTCCTTCCCCTGGAGCTCGGCGTGGCAATGGACGCAGCTCAGGCCGCCGTGGACGGAGGCGGCGAAGGCCTTCTCGGAGATGTAGAGCGAGACCGTGCGCCCCTTGCGCTCGGCGGTGAAGTCCTTCTGGCCGTGGCAGGCCAGGCAGTCGGAGGTCTCCTGGGCGAGAGCCGGACGGCCCGGCACCGCCGCGAGCGCCAAGGCCGCGAGCCATAAGGCGGCGATCCGTGGCTCTCCGCCGGCCGCCCTTCTCGTCGCTCTCGCCTTGAAGGAGCCTTCCCCGGTCATGGACCTCGATCCGTCGGCAGGAGCCGATCCCCCGCCCGACGCGACAGGCTAGCCTCCGGGGAGGCGGCCGATCAATAGATCATTTGCCCTGTTTGGGCGAATCGGATTGGCGCTTCCGGAGGCGGACGAGGCGGAGGGCCGGCCTCGCGTCGTCGAACCGGAGGATGGCGAGAATGCGCTGTCTGAGGGTCGGCGAGAGGCCGAGGAAGCGCCCCCCGACCTCCTGCCGCTTCGTTCCGCTCGAGCGCCGCTGCGTGCCGACCCACATCGCTTCGAGGACCAGGCGGGCGGGACGGCGGCTGCCCGGCCGGCTGCCCGCGAGCGTCAGCTCGAGGCGGTCCCCGGACTCGACGGGGGGCAGGCGGCGGCCGACCAGCTCGAGCCGCGCTCCGGCCCGGCTCGCGTTGCTGACCGTGGCCGAGAGCCCTCGCACGAGTGCGGTGGCCTCGGCGCGCAGGGCGAGGGGCACACGGAGCTCGCGTCGCGGGTTGCGCGTCGTTCGCCGCAGCTCCGCGAGCGCCTCGCGCAGGCGGGCGCGGTGCGGCTCCGGGTCGAAGTGGTACCGCAGCGTCATCGCCATCTTGTTCCCGCGCGGCCGGCAGGACGTGACCACCCCCTCCACCTCGATCGGGGCGCTGAGGGCTCCGGCGGTCAGGATGAGGACGATGTGCGTGCCGGCGGGCAGGCCGCTGTCGGCCTTCAGGAGAGCCTGGCCCTGGTTGAGCGCCCGCGACAGCTCGCGGAGGAGGGACTCGGCCGAGCGGTAGGCAGCGTGGAGACGGATCGGGCCGGGGGCGAGCGGAGCGACGGGCACCCTGTCGAGCATGGCCTCGGCGAATGATGCCACAGGGCCGAGGCCGCCGAGCGCTATCCGCCGGGGGCGCCCCCGGGTGCGCCGAAGAGGGCGGCCAGCTCGGGCGCCGAGGCCTCGTCGACGAGGGCCAGGACCTCGTCCCCCGCCTCGAAGCGCACGTCGCCGCGGGGGATCACCAGGTCGTTGCGCCGGAGGACGGCGCACACGACCGCGTGGCGCGGGAACGCGAGCTCGCGGAGCGCCCGCCCGACGGCCGGCGCGCCCGCGGGCAGCGTCTCGCTCACGAGCGAGTAGGCGCCCTTGCGCAGCTTGAGGAGCGTCATCATGTCGCCCACCGACAGCTCCTGCTCGATGAGGCCGGCCAGGATGTCGGCCTGGTTCACGGCCACGTCGACGTGGAAGCGGGGGCCGAAGAGCCAGGCGAAGCGGGGGTCGTTGATGGTGGCGATGGTGCGCGGCACCTTGAAGTGCTCGCGGGCGATGAAGCACAGGGCGAGGTTCTCGGCGTCGCTCGCCATCGAGGCGACGAGGACCTGGGCGTCGGCGATGCGTGCGAACTCGAGCGTGCGGGGGTCGTTCGGGTTCCCCTCGTAGATGATCTCGGTGGGCAGCTCGCGGTGGATGTGGGCGAGGACGCCCGGGCGGTGCTCCACGAGGCGCACCTCGTGCTTCTGGGCGTGCAGGGTCAACGCGAGCGTCGCCCCCGTCCGGCCTCCGCCGGCGATCAGGATCCTCACCGCCCGGGCCCCTCGGCCTCGAGACGGCGGGCCAGCAGGTCGGCGCCCTCGAGCGTCGCCGTGACGTGGACGACGTCTCCCGCCGCCAGCTCCAGCGCGCCCTCGGGCAGGCGCGCCCGGCCGCCGTGGGTGAGGGAGACGGGCGCGCAGGGGAGGCCGTCCACGAGCGCGCCGAGCGTCCGCCCCGACCACGCCTCGGGCACCGCGACCTCGTAGAGCTCCACCTCGCCGTTCCCGGCCGAGAAGACGGCCCGCAGGCCCGGCCGCTCGAGGAGCTCCGATGTCCTCTGTGCGCCCCAGGCCGTGGAGCTGACCGCGAGGAGGCCCATCGCCTCGTGGAGGACGAGCCACCGGGGGTCGTAGTTGCGTGCGACGACGTTCGGCACGCCGTAGACCGTCCGCGCCACGTGGGCCACCACGGCGTTGACGGGATCCGAGTTCGTGACGCTGGCCAGGGCCCGGGCCTGCCGGATCCCCGCCTTCTCGAGCACGCCCTCGGCGAGCGGCTCCGCCTCGATCGTCCGCCCGCGGTAGGCCGGGTCGAGGTGGCTGAAGGAGGAGCCGACGTGGTCGATCACGGTGACCTCGTGCCCCCGGCGGCTCTGCAAGAGGGCGAGCTCGGCCCCCACCCGGCCGCACCCCACGATGATCACGTTCATCGCCTACTCCCCCTCCTCCTCGCGGCCCACCTGGTAGGGCACGCTCGTGATGACCACGCCCGGCTCGAAGACGAGGGCCAGCCGCAGCAGCATCGCCGTCTGCGCGTGCAGGGCATTGTGCCACTGGCGCCGTGGCACGAACTGCGGGACCACCACGGTGATGACCTCGGTCGGCTGCCGGCGCGCCGCCACCTGACGGATGTACTCCACGAGCGGCTCGACGAGGAGCCGGAAAGGCGAGTTCACGACCACGAGCCGAACTCCCCCGCCCCACAGCCCCCACTTCGACTCCACCGCCTCCGTCTGGGCGGGGTCGGTCGAGACGTAGACCGCGGTCACGTCCTCCGACAGCGCCCGCGCGTAGGTGAGGCCGGCGACGACCCCGCGGTGGATCCCGCTGATGGGCAGGATCACGCGGTGGCGGTCGACGCGCGGCGGGGGGCCGAAACGCTCGAGCGACAGCCGGCGCGCGAGGTCGCGGTAGTGGCGGTGGATCGCGAAGAAGAGGACGACCAGGGCGGGGATCACGATCAGCACCACCCACGCCCCGTCCTCGAACTTCGTGACCGCGAACACGACGGTCACGATCGCGGTCAGAAAGGCGCCGAAGCCGTTGACCACCATCTTCAGCGCCCAGCGCGGGTCGTGCCGCAGGAAGGAGCCCCTCTCCTGCCGCTGCTCCTCGGGCCGCAGGCGGCCCGACTTCCACCAGCGGCGGGCCATGCCGGACTGCGAGAGGGTGAAGGAGAGGAAGACGCCGATCGCGTAGAGCGGGATGAGCGCGCTGACGCTGGCCTGGAAGACGACGACGAGCAGGGAGGCGATGAAGGCCAGTATCGCGATGCCGCGCGAGAACACGAGGCGGCTGCCGCGGTAGGTGAGCTGGCGGGGCAGGTAGCCGTCCGCGGCCTGGAGGGCGGCGAGGCGCGGGAAGTCCGCGAAAGCGGTGTTGGCCGCCATCACGAGGATGAGGGTCGTGGCTCCGATCGCGGCCAGGTAGAAGGGCCCGCGGCCGCCGAAGGCGACCCGTGCGATCTGGGAGATCACCGTCTCGTGCTCGGAGGGCACCGCGTGGATCGTCCGGGCCAGGAAGCTGATGCCGAGGAAGAGCGAGGCCAGGATGCCGGACATCCACAGGAGGGTGATCCCGGCGTTGCGGCTCCGGGGCTCCCTGAACGCCGGGATGCCGTTCGAGATCGCCTCCACCCCGGTGAGGGCGGTGGTGCCGCTCGAGAAGGCGTGGAGGACCAGGAAGAGGGAGACGGCCCGGACGGGCGCGATGTCGAGCGGCGGGGGGTCGGGCACGGGGCCCAGCTCTCCCAGGAGGCCGCGGAGGAGCCCCGTCCCCACGGTCGCGTACATCGCGACGACGAAGAAGTAGGTGGGGAGAGCGAAGATCGCTCCCGACTCCTTCACCCCCCGGAGATTCACGACCATGACGAGGGCGACGAAGAGGACCGCGATCTCGACCCGCAGCCGGAAGAGGGCAGGGAACGCGGACGTGAGCTGGGCCACGCCGGAGGAGATGGAGACGGCCACGGTCAGGATGTAGTCCATGAGGAGCGCGGCCCCGGCGACCTGCGCCGGCAGCTCGCCGAGGTTGTCGCGGGCCACGATGTAGGCCCCGCCCCCGCCCGGGTAGGCGTGGATCGTCTGCTCGTACGAGAAGGTCACGATCGCGAGGAGGGCGACGATCGCGATCGAGATCGGCATCACGAAGGAGAGGGCGGCCGCGCCCCCCATGGCGAGGATGATGAGGATCTCCTGGGTCGCGTAGGCGGTGGACGACAGCGCGTCCGAGGAGAAGACGGCGAGGCCGACGGCCTTGCCGATCGCCTGGTGGGGGGCGTCCGCGGTGGGCAGGGGCCGGCCGAAGAGCCAGGTCCGCCACCCCCGGTTCGGGGCCGACGCGGCCTCTCGTCTCGCGCGCGAGGCGTCGGCCCCCGGTCGTATGAAGGAGGAGTCCATCTGTGGACGCGACGGACTCTAGCACTTCCCCCACGTCCCTCAACGCACGGCGGTCGCGGGGCTCATGGCGTCGATGCAGGCCCGCCACGGTCCGTACGCCGCTCAGGCGCCCTCTCCCCCCTCCGGGATCGCCCGCACGTCGTAGGGAGTCTGCTGGTAGACGTAGTAGTTGAGCCAGTTGGCGTAGAGCAGGCTCGCGTGGCCCCGCCAGCGCACGACCGGCTCGCGGCGCGGGTCGTCGCCCGGGTAGTAGTTCCGCGGGACGGCGATCTCCAGCCCCTTGCCGACGTCGCGCACGTACTCACTCTGCAGGGTGAGCGGGTCGTACTCGGAGTGGCCGGTCACGAAGACGTGCCGTCGATCGGCGGAGAGCACGATGTAGACCCCCGCCTCCTCCGACTCGGAGAGGAGGACGAGCTCGGGGACGGCGAGGACGTCCTCCCGCCGGACCTCCGTGTGGCGCGAGTGGGGGGCGTAGAAGACGTCGTCGAACCCGCGGGCGAGCCGCTCGAACCGGACGCTCACGGTGTGGGGGAAGACGCCGAACATCTTCTGCTGGAGCGCGTGCTTCGGCACGCCGTAGTAGTGGTAGAGCCCGGCCTGCGCGCCCCAGCAGATGTAGAAGGTCGAGTAGACGTTCGTCCGCGCCCAGTCCATGAGCTCGACGAGCTCGTGCCAGTAGTCGACGTCCTCGAACGGCATCTGCTCGACCGGGGCCCCGGTGACGATGAGGCCGTCGAACTTCTCCCCCTTGACCTCCTCGAACGACGAGTAGTGCTCGAGCAGGTGCTCGGCCGGGGTATTCCTCGAGTCGTGCGTCTCCATGCGCAGGAGAGTGACCTCGACCTGGAGGGGCGTGTTGCCGAGGAGGCGGAGGAGCTGGGTCTCGGTCACGATCTTGGTCGGCATCAGGTTGAGGATCGCCACCCGGAGGGCGCGGATGTCCTGGTGGACGGCCCGGCTCTCCCCCATCACGAAGATGTTCTCGCTCTCCAGGATGCCCATCGCGGGCAGGGTGTCGGGGATCTTCACGGGCATTGGGGAACCTCTCGCCGACTCTCTCGCGCCCCGGCGTAGCCGCCGGCTGCCTAGCGTAGCAGTTGTCGCCCGGCACGGTGAAGAGCGCCCGAGCGCAGCATGGCCAGGATGCGCAGCCGCACGGGGTGGCCATCGCCTTCAGCAGGTCGACGGTCACGGAGAGGGGTGCTTGCACTTCGTTATCAGACGAAATA
>Ga0335080_10002635_pt1 | contig 17947 bp, 16 predicted proteins | sample Lox_Sample_34_FD_206720 | JGI IMG/M metagenome (GOLD analysis project Ga0335080, IMG submission 206720) | Soil microbial communities from Loxahatchee National Wildlife Refuge, Florida, United States - Lox_Sample_3.4 | ecosystem: Environmental > Terrestrial > Soil > Wetlands | place: USA...
GCTGTTCGTACCTGGCCGATCACTTCGACGGCGCCACGATCCATCTTGCCCACCGCGATGTAACGCTGGTGGTCGTGTCGCGCGCGCCGTATGCGCAGATTGCTGCATACAAAAAGCGCATGGGGTGGCGGTTCTACTGGGTGTCATCCTTCGGCTCCGATTTCAACTACGACTTCCACGTCTCCCAGACTGAGAAGGAAAAGACGGGCGGCATGGCGGAATACAACTACACCGCCATGACATTCCCCAGCGATGAGCGGCCCGGTGCAAGCGCCTTCTACAAGGACGCGGACGGCGCAATTTACCACACCTATTCGACCTATGCGCGCGGCCTCGACATTCTCGTCGGCACCTACAACTTCCTCGACATGGCGCCGAAGGGGCGCGATGAAGACGGCCTAAAGCACACCATGGCCTGGGTGCGCCATCACGACAAGTACGACGGCGGGTACTTCGTGGACGCGGAGAAGGAGTACGAGCAGCCGAAGATGGCCGACGCGGCGGGGCATTCGTGCTGCTCGGACGAACATCACGGCTGAGGGACAAGTGAGCGAGTGGAAAAGTGAATGAGTGAAGCAGTGGCTTTGGACGCAGGCTGCGGCGTGGACTCAGCGCGGCAACCTGCGTGACATCCGGGCTAAGCCACGTGCTGCTCGACTTCCCTCTCGATGGTTTTCCCCAATTCGAGCCTCGCTTTCGATAGGTCATACATCTGTTGCAGATTCATCCAGAACTCGGGGCTGTTGCCGAAAAAGCGGGCCAGGCGAAGCGCCGTATCCGGAGTGATTCCGCGGCGGCCATGAATGATGTCCCCGATACGCGTTGCGGGGACACGGATCTTCAGCGCGAGAGCGTTTTGCGACATACCGAGCGGAACGAGGAATTCGTCGCGCAACATTTCCCCGGGGTGGGTGGTCACTCGCTGAACATTCCAACCGGTAGAGGGTCTGTTGAAAGGCATACGAATCAATCCTGATTCAAGGTTAATCACCCGTTGAGTTAGTGGTAGTCAACGATCTCAACGTCATGTGCCCCATCGGTTTTCCAGACAAAGCAATCAACCCCGCATGAAATAACTGAACTGATGTGATCTAAGCTGCACCGGGCCAGCTTATCCACGGTAGACTGAACTCAATGTCCTCCCGGGCCCGATGTTTCCCTGAATCCTGGACCTTTGTGTCTGTCGCTCTGATGGCGCTGTGCGCGGCACCGGCGCTTTACGCCCAGACGACGCTTTCCGCGCCTTCGCCCACCGCAACCCTGACCAGCACGAGCCCGGCTCTTACCTCGGCGCAGATCGTCGAGGCGATGCTGCGTCACAACCAGGCGCGTGCCGAGGGGCTCAGGCATTACCAGTCCGTGCGGCACTACGAGGTTGAATACAAGGGGTATTCGGCCAGGATCGGCGCAAAGCTGGTGGTGGAGGCGGACTACGATGCCGCAAACGGCAAGTCGTTTCGCATCATTTCTCAGAGCGGCAACAGCCTGCTCATCGATAAGGTGCTCAAGCGTCTGATCGAAAGTGAAAAGGACGCCGACCAGGACAAGAGTGTCACTGCTCTTTCGCCCGCGAACTACAATTTCAAGCTCACCGGCATCGAGAGGGTTGCCGATCGTCCAGCATACGTGCTTCAAGTGGAACCGCTGGTGGACAGCAAATATCTCTATCGCGGGAAGGTCTGGGTGGATGCGGCGGATTTTGCCGTGGCCAAAATCAATGCCGAACCGGCGAGGAATCCGTCGTTTTGGATCTCGAGCACGGCGATCAACCACCTGTACACGCGCACCGCCGATGGGTTCTGGCTGCCGGCGCAGAATCGGAGCGAAACCAGGGTGCGCGTTGGAGGCAACGCCGTGCTGACGATCGACTACGGGAAGTACCAGGTGGAAGAACAGGGAGTAGGGAGTAGGGAGTAGGAATCCCCTCGGCGGGTGCCCCGGGTCTCGATTCTGAGACCTGAGAGGTTGAGCACTAAGGCAGCAGCTTCCGAATCGCGTACATCATCGTTCGGCGGGCGAGGCGCCTCAGCCGGTGGCGCAAACCAGCAGGCGGCGTGCTGGTGTCAGGCACGACATTCTGGGTCGCGCAGGCGTCCTTGTAGTGCTCGACCAGCGTCAGAGTCGCCGGCTTCCAGCTATGTTCCGCAGCGTAGGTCCTGGCCGCCAAACCCATGCGGTGCCTGCTTTCAGGGCATTCGAGCAGTGAGCGAATCGCTTCGACCGCGTGCGCCTCGGTGTCGAACAGAAACCCGGTCTCGCCGTCGACGATCATCTCCGGAATGCCCCCGGCGCGCGCGCCCACCACGGGCAGACCGGATGACATGGCTTCCAGCACCACCAGTCCGAGCGTCTCCGTGCGCGAAGGCATCACGAATATGTCGGCGGACGCATAGGCTGCCGCCAGTTCCTCCCCGCGCAGAAAGCCTGCCATGTAGACCGGCAGCCCCGCGAAGTGTGCCTCGAGTGTCCCGCGGTGGGGACCGTCGCCTACCAGCGCCAGACGTGTACCGGGCAGAGCTTCGAGGATCGGCTTCAGGCGCTCGATATCCTTCTCCGGCGAAAGACGCCCCACGTAGACCAGGAGCGGGCTCTCCGGGCGGCCTGCTGTCAGCAGCTCGCGCATGGCTTGTGTGCGGCGATCGGGGCGGAAGCGTGCCGTATCGACGCCGCCCGGCCACAGCGCGATCCTCTCGATGCCGTGCTGCCGGAGCTGCCCCATCATGGCGGCCGAGGTGCACAGGTTAACAGTCGCCCGATTGTGCCGGATGCGCATGATGCGCCAAATGTGAGGCTCCAGGAATCCCAGCTTGTAGTAGTGCAGGTAGGCGGGCAGGTCGGTGTGGTACGAGATCACCAGGGGCAGGTGAAGGGCCCCGCCGTGCTTCCCGCCGCCGTAATAAAGGGCGGCAATGCCCAGCAGCGCGGGGTCGGCCACGTGCAGCAGGTCGGGCTGGAAGTCCTGCAACTGCCGCCGCATCGAGGCACGCGGCAATGACAGCCGTAGTTCGGGGTAGAGGGGAAATGCGTGGCCCTTCATGCCGATGATGCGAGCACCTTCAAATTCGGAAACCCCGCCGTCCGGCGAGAACACAAGCACTTCATGCCCCAGGCCCCTGAGCTGGCGGACGGTTTCGCTCAGCGTGGTCACGATGCCATCGATTTTCGGAATGAATGTCTCGGTGAAAAGGGCGATGCGCATCGTGTGAGGCCGGCGTGGCTTTGCAAAGTTTTCACAACGCTATCACGCCGCAGCGGCCATCGATGACGATGCGGAAAAGACTCATGCAAGTTGGGCGGCCCGGAGCGTTCCACGGGTGTTGATGGGGGGCGGCAGACGAGCGTATCGTTTGGTCGTGCGATTTGCAGGAGGTGTCATATGCGAATCGTTGCCGGATTCGGAGTCTTTCTTCTGACTGGGCTCTCAGGATTTGCGCAAACCGCCCCGCCTTCAGCCAATTCAACGCGTTCCGATGGCTCCGCAGTCACCTGCGTAACTTCTTTGCTTCCCGACACGGGGGACAAGGACGGGAAGGGCGCGGCGGCGACCGTCTGCAAGCCAACGGCTATGGTCCGGGACTGCCCGCTCGACATGCATGTCCGGCAGCGCGCGGGCGGCACGCTGATGTCAACGGACGCCCACGGCCGTCGCGTGGAGACATTCGCCGCTCGCCTGAAGCTTGAGCTCAAGGACCTGAGGCCGGATCGAACCGGTCAGCGCATGATCTCCGCCAGGGTGACCGTCCTCGGATGGAATCCAAAGGCACGAGCCGTGCCTCTCGATTCGGCGGGTGGCCGGACCGGCAACCTGGCACGAACGATGACGGTGCCGTTGGCCGGCGGCGGGCTCCCGGACGCCTCAGCCGACTTGCTGCTGCCGGGCTTTACGGCGGCGCGCATGGTGCGGCTGGAATCGATTACGTTGGATGACGGGCAGGTGTGGACCTTCGGTTCCTGCCAGGCCGCTCCCGATCTCTACATGCCGGTAGATGGTTCAAATTAGGCCGCTTATTTTTGACCGCGGTGGGCCCGGAAGCCCAAGAGCAGCCGTTCGCTGCCGCCCTGTGTTACCGTTTGAGTAGCTGTCCTCCAGCCTGGGTCCCGTCTTGCATCCAACGATGTCATGCGGAGGGGCGGAAGCCGAAGGAACAGAGCTAAAAAAGGAATGCCTCAGAAGCCGGAAATGACATCGCCTCCCCTGACTGCGAGCCCGGCTCCTGCGTCCGCGGCTGTTATTGACCCTGTGCCCGATTCTCCAGCGCCTCCACCCCCTGCTCACCCCCAGCGCATTCCCCGCTGGCTGGAGCGAGGCGAGTTGTTCCTCCGGGTGCTGCTGCGCATGTATATCGGCCTGGCCGTGTGCTATGCTCCGTGGTCTCACATGTTCTGGGACCAGAACCCCTTGTTCCTGCGCTTCCCCACGCTGGCCATCTACGCAGCCCACGGAGCCGTGCGGGGCATCATATCGGGTCTCGGACTGTTGAATCTTTGGATTGCGTTCCGCGACGCGGTTCGCCATCGGGACGGCTAAACATGAAAGACGAGGGACCAGGAAACAGGGGGCAGGGATCAGCGTTCAGGGATCAGGGAACAGCGAAGTCCGAACCGGCAAATTCTGCCGGGCCTGCTCCTCCTGAGACTCCCGACCTTGCCGCCAACGGCACTCCGCCGCCCCTCGATCGCGCCCCCCTTGCCTATGAAAACTCCGCCTTCCTGAACAGCGCGGACGGACGCCTGATCCGCATTGTGGCCGAGTATGTGGAACCCCTGGCCCGCTTCCGCAAGGAGCAGATCCAGGACACCGTGGTGTTTTTTGGGTCGGCCCGCTTCCGGGGACGCGAGGAGACCGACCAGGCGCTCGAACTGCTGGAGAACACCGGTTCCAGCCGTCCCGCCCCCAGCGATGAACAGCCGGCCAGCATTCCTGAAATCGCGGAAGGCAAAGCCTCCGACCTGGGGCGCAAGCGCGCGGTCGCCGCCGTGGAAATGGCGCGTTATTACGAAGACGCCCGTCGTCTGGCGCAACTGCTCACCCAGTGGGCGAAGAGCATTCCGTCTCGCCGGCACCGGTTCGTGGTCACTTCGGGGGGCGGACCGGGAATCATGGAGGCGGCCAACCGGGGCGCGCATGAGGCCGGAGGCAAGACGATCGGGCTGAATATCCGCCTGCCGTTTGAGCAGGCGCCCAACCCCTACATCACTCCCTCGCTCAACTTCGAATTTCACTACTTCTTCATGCGCAAGCTGTGGTTTGCGTACCTGGCGAAAGCGCTGGTCGTGTTTCCGGGCGGGTTCGGCACTCTGGACGAGATGTTCGAGATCCTCACCTTAACCCAGACCCAGAAGCTGGCGAAGAAGATCACCGTGGTGGTCTACGGCTCCGAATACTGGAAGAAGGTATTCAATCTTCAGGCGCTGGTGGACACGGGGGCCATTTCGCCCAAGGACCTGGAACTCTTCCAGTACTCCGACTCGCCCGAACAGGCGTTCGAAATCCTTCGCAAAGGCTTGACGGAGAACTACCTGGCTACGGAAGCTGCTGCCGCCAGGGCGCGCGAATCGGCGCCACCGTCCCCCGAGCCGGACTTGATGACAGGCACAATCGACGATTTCCTGGGGCCGGAGCTGGCGAAAACCAGGAAATAGACGTAGTCCGGTCGTGGGGTGCCTGGCGTTTTCGGGCATTTCGATTGCCAAAGTGCAGGCGAACGCTTTCCGGAATTACCGTTCGTTTTCAAGGTTTTTTGGTTAATTCAGTTGATTCCCTGTGGAAATTGAAGTGGCATTCGTCTTCTTTTCACCTGACATTTACGGCATCCGTTAGACACTGGGAACGAAGAATCCATGTCAGCGCGGGACGTTTGAAGGGGGAAGAATGGCCAATTCGACCATCTCGTACCTGTGGTGTGACCGGCATGTTGCGGATGGATTTCGTACCGGGGTCTCGCTGCACAGTCATACCAACCAGTCGAAGGAAACCCTCAACTTCATCGCCAATATCGGAAGCCAGCATCCGGTTTTCCGTCCAATTCTGGCGCGCATGGAGCGCCGGGCCGAACTCAACCATGGGGTCCGGATCAATTACGCGGCCGCATATTGGACTCCGCCTTTGACTCCCAAGCTGGCTTTTGATCTCGAAAGCAGGCAGATCGAGAAGCTCGGCCTGGCCCCCATGGTCTCAATTACGGACCACGACAACATCAAGGCCCCCATGCTGCTGCGGACGGTTCCCAGTGCGCGACAGATTCCGGTCTCAGTGGAGTGGAGCGCTCCCTATGGTGGCGTTCAGGACTTCCACCTCGGAATTCACAACCTGCCCAGCGCCAGGGCGCAGGAGTGGATGGCAACCCTGGAGGAATTCACCGCCCATCCCGACGACGACCGGATCACGGAAATCCTGGCCGCGCTGAACGACGAGCCCAACGTGATGGTGATCTTCAATCACCCGCTGTGGGACCTGTTCACCATCGGCGAGGAGAGGCACAAGTTCCTGGTGAATGAATTTCTGCAGAAGAACGGGCAATTCCTGCACGCCCTGGAACTGAACGGACTGCGCAACTGGGAGGAGAACCGGGCCGTGCGGCATCTGGCGGCGCAGTGGAACATGCTGCTGATCTCCGGCGGCGACCGCCACGGAGTGGAGCCCAACGCCAACATCAACCTGACCAATGCCACCAGCTTCACCGAATTCGTGCACGAGATTCGACACGAGAAGCGGAGCAAAGTCCTATTCATGCCGCAGTATGCCGAGCCCTGGAAGCATCGCATCCTGCAGTCAACCATTGATGCCATCCGCGACTACCCTGAGTTTCCGCAGGGCTCGCGCCAATGGGATGAGCGCGTCTTCCATCCCAATGCAAAGGGCGTAGATACGCCGCTCGCCGAGTTGTGGCTCACAGGCTCGGCACCGTGGCAAATGGAATGGGTATTGGCGATGGTCCGAGTTCTGGGCCGACGCCCGGTCTCGAGCGGCCTGCGCATGGCCTGGAGCGAATCGAACGAACTGCGCCTGGCGCTCGGCGAAACAGAGTAGCGGAGTTAGCGCGGTTGGCGGTGTCAGCGGAGTTCGTTTAAGCAGATCAAGCTTGAGTGCCCATCATCCTACCCATTGCTGGATTGTTGTCGTTCGCACCGCGTTGTCGCTCATTCTCCCTGACTCCGCTAACTCCACTAACCCAGCTAGCTCCGCTGACGGCCCATGATTGAAAATCCGCCCCGCGTCGCCTATTTTCCGGACTCCTTCCACGAAGTCAACGGCGTGGCGCACACCAGCCGGCATTTTGAGGCCTTCGCAAGACGCCGCAACCTGCCGTTTCTCTGCGTTCGCGCCGGGGACCGCGCCCAGGCGCTGGTGGAAGACGACAACGTCTGGACTCTGGAGCTGCCCCGCGGCATTTTCTCCTTCGCGCTCGAAAAAGATCTGCGCTTCGATCCGGTCTTCGGCCGCCACATGCCGCTCATTGAAGAGACCCTGGAGCGCTTCCGGCCCGACCTCGTCCACATCACCGGTCCCAGCGAAGTGGGCTTGTTGGGCGCCGGCCTTGCCTGGAAGTTCGATCTTCCTCTCGCCGCCAGTTGGCACACCAACGTCCATGAATACGCCGCGCGGCGCTCCGACTGGTTTCTTCGCTTGCTCCCACGGGAGCAGGCAGAAGCCGCCGAACACACCATTGAAGACATCGCCATGAGCGCGATCGCGGGGTTCTATAAACAGGCAAAGATCTTGTTTGCGCCCAATGCCGCCCTATGTGAGCAACTGGAAAAACTCACCGGCCGCCCCTGCCGCCTGATGCCGCGTGGCGTCGATGCGCAGCTGTTTCACCCGGCAAAGCGCAACCGCCGCCCCGAGGATCGCGACCAGGTTCTGGGCTTCGTGGGACGCCTGTCGGTGGAAAAGAACATTGCGCTGTTGGCGCGCGTGCAGGACGAACTCGAGCGGCTCGGGCACTACAGTTTTCGTTTCCTCATCGTGGGCCACGGCGGCGAAGAGGCCTGGCTGCGGGAGCGCCTGCCGCGCGCCCAGTTCACCGGCGTGCTCCACGGCGAACCCCTTTCGGCCGCCTACGCGAACATGGATCTATTCGTCTTTCCCTCGCACACCGACACCTTCGGCAACGTGGTGCTGGAGGCGCTTGCCAGCGGTGTGCCGGCCGTCGTGACGCCGGACGGCGGGCCGAAGTCGATCGTGCGCGACGGCGAAACCGGACGGGTGGTTCCGGATGAGGAATTCGCCGCAGCCGTTAGCGGGATCCTGCGTGACCCCGGGAAGCACGCGGAAATGCGCGAATCCGCCCGCGCCTACGCGCTCAATGCGAGCTGGGATGCGGTGTTTGAAGGCGTCTACGCGGGGTATCAGGCATCGTTACTCGGACACCGGGCCTCACCGTGAATCCAGGGCTTCTTCACACATCCGACATCCTGCTCTCGGACCTCCCGGGCACGCGGTCACCGGGCCCTTTAGGTGAATTTCCGCAAACGCGGTAAGCATGATTCGTACCGCGCCAAGAATGGCGACTAACACTAAAAGTACGTTGAGTTTTGTCACATCCGTCATTGTACCGGGCGGATGGTCGCCGATTGGGAAGTTACGTCGACGCAAACACTGTAAAGGCAACCCACCAACCCGAAAAGTTCATGCCTTCGCGCTGATCTCCTCCAGAGCGCGCACCAGCCTGTCCAGGTCGGCAAGCGATGTGTACACATGCGGCGTGACACGCACGCACTGGATGTTCTCCCACACGATGCCTACGGTGTGAATCTTGTAGCGGTCGAAGAGCGCGTTCTCCAGCTGCGACGGAGTCATGCCTTCCACGCTCACCCCGCAGATGGCGCACGAATAGTTGAGATTGAGGGAAGTGTGCAGCTTCACCTTGGGCATCGCCTGCGCGCGCGAGGCCCAATAGTTTTTGAGATACCCGATGCGCGCCTGCTTGCGGGCCGGCCCGATGCCGTTGTGGAAGTTCAGCGCCTCGCCGATGCCCTGCTCCAGCGGGAAGCTGCGCGTGCCCAGGTCCTCGAACTTGCGAATGTCGCCTGAGCGCGGCCGGTCGTTGCACACCAGCGGCCAGATTTTTTCGATGTTGTCCTGCCGGATCCAGAGCATCCCGGTTCCGATGGGCGCGGAGAGAAACTTGTGCAGGCTTGTGCCGAAGTAGTCGCACCCCAGGTCGGGGATCTTGAAGTCCAGCAGCCCGAACGAGTGCGCCCCGTCGCACAGCACTTCGACGCCGTGGCCGTGCGCCATATCGGCAATCTTGCGCACCGGCATGATCTGGCCCACCCAGTTGATCATGTGCGTCACGTGGATGAGCTTCGTGCGCGGCGTAATGGCGTCCTCGTAGGCCTTCACAATGACCGCGTCATCCTCGATGGGGAAGTCGAAACTCAGCTGCTTGTAGACGATGCCCTCGCGCATGGCGCGCTGCCGGTAGGCCTCGATCATGTGCGGGTAATCCTGCTTCGTGCCGATGACCTCGTCGCCGGCCTTGAAATCAAGCCCGTAGATGATGGTGTTCAGCGCCTCGGTGGAGTTGCGGTTGACGGCGATCTCGTCGGCGCGCGTGCCGGCCAGCGCGGCCAGCTTCTCGCGCAGCGGTTCGCGGCCCTGGTCCAGGATGCGCCACATGTAGTACGACGGGCCCTCGTTCGAAAGCTGGTTATAGCGCTCCACCGCCTGCTGCACCACGATGGGCGACGGCGACACGCCCCCGTTGTTGAGGTTCATCAGGTTGGGATTCACCGAGTAGCCGCGTTGGATCACGGCCCAGTAGTCCTCGTCCTGCGCCGCCTCGGTGGCGTTGAGGCCGGCGATGCGCTCCGCGGCGGCATGGAAATCGGCCGCGTGGGCCTCGTGGAAAAGGCTGTTCACAGAGAAGGCGCCGGCCAGGGCCGCGGCCTGGCGGAAAAAACTGCGTCGGTCGCTTGGGGTCATAACGAGGACGATAGGGGATGCCTCGCATCACCGGCAAGGTAAAAGTTCGGGGTCCTATTCACAGTCCATAATGGAAGCAATGCCATTCACCCTTTCCCATGCAGCGGCGGCTCTACCCTTTCGGCGGCGGCGCCTGGTCTTCTCGGCGGTGGTCGTAGGCACGTTCGCTCCGGACTTCGAGTACCTCCTCCGGATGACGCCGGGAGGAGGGTTCGGGCATACATTGGCCGGCGCGTTCCTGCTGTCGCTACCCATGGCTTTGCTGGTGCTGTGGATGTTTCATGGACTCGTGAAGAGGCCTCTGATCCGGTTGTTTCCGGACGCCATTCGGCTACGGCTTCCACCCGGCGAACCATTCCGTTTCGGCGGGTTCTGGCGATTTTTGCTGATCGCGGTTTCGGCCCTGGTCGGCATCGCGACGCATATTCTGTGGGATTCGTTCACGCACCCCTATACGTGGCCCACGCGTCATTGGCCTCTGCTGCTGGATTTCGCACACGTGCCGCTGCTGGGATGGCTTCCCTATTACATGGTTTTGCAGCTTGCCAGCAGCGCCGTCGGCATTCTGATCCTGTGCGCATGGGCCGCGCGCTGGTACCAGATCACGAAACCGGGGCGCGATGATGGGGAAACCGCGATGCCTTCGGCGCAAAGATGGCTCATGGCAGGCTGCATCGCCGGTGTCGCGTCTCTCATCGCGATCGCGCGGACGATCGCGGCGATCGGGAGCATGGGTCGCGGAATGTTGATCAGCGAGGGCGTGGTGACGGCCATTGCGCTCGCATGGTGGCTGCTGGTTGCGTATGCAATCGTGGTTGCAGTGCGCAGGCCCTCGCGATCGCGCGTTGGCGTTTAGACGCTTTGTCCCGTGCCCAAGTCGAGGGCAAAGGGCGTTTCCTTGTCAGATTTCATTTCCCACCCGAGACCGCGCAGGATTCCGCCGCCGATCGCGCTGATGGTCACTCCTTCGTCAGAGAGTTTTTCGGATTGCCACGCATGGCCGTTGGCTCCCCACGTCTGAATCGAGTGGTGGCCGACGAACAAAAGGAGTCCCGCCGGGACCACCGGTCTCACGTCGAGAACGGGCCGGTAGGAAATCATTGTGAAGCGTTCCGGAGCCGTCGTGTCGATGATGTAGGCGTAGCCACCGGAGACGGCGCATATTTCTGTTGGATTTGGAGCGGACCACAGTCCTGTCGGCGCCGCGGGGTCGCGAAAGCCTAGGGCGCAGGTGGCCAGAAAGGGTTGAACGCCGGTCCTTTCCGGCCGGATCAGCACCTCCAGCGCGCCGCGCTCCACCTCCTCGGCTTCGCGGGGATACACGAAATGGCGCGGCGGCAGAATCAGCGGGCGAGCCGCGAGGATCTCGGCAAACCAGCGATGGGGAAACGTCAGGTCCACGACCGGAGCGGTCACGGCTGCGCCTCGTAGGCCAGAATCCAGGCGCGCTGTTCGTCGGTGTCGGGTACCGGGCAGCCGCGCGTTTGTTCTATCGCCGCCAGCGCGGCGACCGGTTTCCATCCGAGATGGATCAGCGTGCACGCCGCTGTCACCGTGGCGCGGCCGATGCTGCCGCGGCAATGCACGCCGACGTGCTCCCCGTTGCGCAGGCGCGCGGCGAGGTCCGAAACGAACGCGCGAAAGTGCCCCACGTTCCAGGGCACGGTTGTGTCGGTGATCGGAAAGTTCAGGAAGGCCATGCCGGCCTTTTGGGCTTCCCGTCGCTCGTCCTCTAGGCCCAGCCAAGCGGCTTCCCGCGGTTCGAGCAGCGACACCAGCGTATCGATGCCGCCTTGCTTGAGCGCGAGCATTTCGTCTTCCAGCCAGTCGGTGCCGCGGGGCCGCGTGACGATCGCCATGGCCCCCGGCGCGGAACTTCCATCGATCCAGAAAATATCCGGCACGCGCTCACACCCCCACGAAACACTCAACGCGCTCGTGCACGTCGGGAATGCCCAGGCCCAGCGACGATCCTTCCTCGATGAGCGGGAGGATCTTGTCGAACTCCGGTCCCGAGTGGTAGCCGGTGAGCGCGATACGTACGGGATGGAATAGCTCCGGGCCCTTGATCCCGGTGGCTGCCTTGATCTCGTTCAGCCACGCTTTGAAAAGGTCAGGGGCGATGTGCTGCGAGTAGGTGCGAACCCGGGCCGCGAACTCGCCCAGCACCGTGCGCGACGAATCGGCCTGCAGGATTGGCACGTTTTCCGGATTCCGCCGGGCCTCGTCGCAGTCGAAGCGGATCACCGGCGCGGACTTCGCCGGAAGCTCGTCGAGGTGATCGACCTTCGGCACGAATACCGCCAGCAACTTCTCAAACCAACTTCTTATCGGTTTTGGACAAGAGTCGTGCGGAGGCAAAATGGCAAAGTACGGCCACGCCAGCGCGGCGAGACGTCCGTGATCCGTCTGTTTCAGGTAGTAGCGGTTGAGCCAGTTCAGCTTGTCGAAGTCGAAGATGGCCGGCGAAGGCGTGACGCGCTCCAGGGTGAAAGCGCCGATCAGCTCTTCGAGCGTGAAGGTCTCGGTCTTGCCGTCTTCGGCGCCCCAGCCCAGCAGGGCGAGGTAGTTGACCAGCGCTTCGGGCAGATAACCCATCTCGCGGAACGTGGATATCGATGTTGCGCCGTGGCGCTTCGACAGGCGCTCGCGGTCGGCGCCGAGAATCGTGGAGAGATGCGCGAACTGCGGCACCGGCCAGCCGAAAGCTTCGTAGATCGCCACTTGCTTGGGCGTATTCGATATATGGTCGTCACCGCGGATCACGTGGGTGATGTCCATCAGCGCGTCGTCAATCGTGACTACGTAGTTGTAAACCGGAATGCCCTCCGATTCGCCGCCCTCATCGCCGGTTGCCGACCGGACAATGATCGGGTCGCTCACCGCCTCGGGCGCGAACTCGACTTCTCCCCGAACCAGGTCGTGGAAACGCAGCGGGCGGTCTTCGATCTTCAGGCGGACGGCAAAGGGCGTTCCCGCGGCAATCTTCTTTTCGACTTCGTTTGCCGGCAAGGCGCGGCATTTGCCGGAGTAGATCTGGGGCCGATGTTCCGCGGCTGCCTGCTTGCGTTCCTCCTCGAGTTCCTCCGCCGTGCAAAAGCACGGGTAGGCCTTGCCCTCCCGCATGAGACGCCCGGTGTGTTCGGCATAGATATGCAGCCGCTCGGACTGGCGATACGGGCCGTGGCCGCCGGCTTCTGAAGTGGAGCCGTCCGGGTTCGGACCTTCGTCCCAGTCCAGCCCAAGCCAGCGCAGGTCCTCGATCAGTTGCTTCTCGTAGCGTGCTTCGGAGCGCTCCGCGTCGGTGTCTTCAATGCGGAGAATGAAATCGCCGTCTAGGCGCCGGGCAAAGAGCCAGTTGTACAGGGCTGTCCGCGCATTGCCAACGTGCAGCAGCCCCGTGGGAGAAGGAGCAAAGCGAACGCGGATCCTTTTGTCGTTCATGGCAGAAATGATCATAGAACGATGGGTCGAATCTGATGCACATGCGGTACACATCAACTAAAGGAGCCCGCTCCTCCCGGTCTTCACTTCCTGAAAGGTTCCTGCATGTTAAAGCGTTCTCGCTCCTGGAGGCCGCTGGATGGTGGTGGACGGTACGGGCGCGGAAGATCGACAAAGAACAAGCACCCTCTTCGCCCGCATCCGCATCTTAACGCAGGGGATAAGTGATGAAAGTTGTTGTGTTTGGTGCGTCAGGCATGATCGGGAGCCGCATCCTCGACGAACTCGTGCGCCGTGGGCACGCGGTGACGGCTGTCGCGCGCAACCCGGACAAAATCAGGCCGGCCACGGGAGTGACGGCGGTTCAGGGTGACGTGACGAATCCGGCCGGCGTGGCGGCGTTGGTCAAGGGCGCCGATGCGGTGGTCAGCGCCTACTCGCCCCCGCGAGCCGACCCGGGAATGGTGGTCGGCGTGGCGCGGTCCCTTCTAACTGGGTTGCGCCAAGCCGGGGTGCGCCGGCTCATCCTGGTGGGCGGAGCGGGGAGCCTCGAAGTCGCTCCCGGCGTGCAACTAGTTGACACGCCGTCTTTTCCTCCAGCATGGATGGGCATTGCCCAGGCCCATCGGGACGTGCTGCCGGTCCTCAAGGAGGCGGACCTCGACTGGACCTATTTCAGTCCTGCCGCCCTCATCGAGCCCGGCCATCGCACCGGCACGTTCCGCCTCGGCGGCACCCGCCTCGTCGCCAACGATCATGGAGAGAGCAGGATCTCGGCGGAGGATTACGCGATCGCTCTTGTGGACGAACTGGAGCATCCCCATCACTTGCGGCAGCAGTTCACGGCAGCGTATTGAAAAGCAGGGATCGACGTACCGAGGCATCGGCGAACCGGGACGGTCACTGAAAACGGTGAACTTGCCTGCTGATTTTGTTGCAGGGAATTATCCTTGCAAAGAGCATACTCAATACATGGAGCATCCACATCGAGGGCCATATGGGACGTTCGCGGGACGCTTGCGAACATTTGCGACGCCAAACCCTGCAAAAATGGTTTTCCGCTGTGTCACTGTGTGGCGCGACTTATCGATTTTAGATTCATCAGGTTAGCAACAAATTAGGCGCGCACAGCCGCACGGTCACTGTGTCGAGATCGTGACACGGCTTCCGGCGGTCATGGCTTGCACCGTTTGAAATCCACGCCATGCGAAGACTCTGAATTTACGAACCGAAATGTTCCCAGCCCTGAGGGGCGAGGGGTTCAACAGTTGTGCCGGTCTCGATCATCACACGCGGCATTCCGCGCTGAGGCCGGGCGATTTGACCGATTCCGGTGATCGGAACGCCTGCGAGCGTCCGCGGCATCCGAAGCCAGGGCCGGGCGGCAAAAAGCAGTTCGTAGTCCTCGCCTCCGTGGAGAGCCTGGTCGACCGATGCGGTTCCACCCAACGGGAGCTTCTCCGCCTGGATGATCGCGCCTGCGCCGGATTCTTCACACAAATGTGCCAGGTCCGTCGACAGCCCGTCGCTTAGATCGATGGCGGCGGCGGCCAGCCCCCGCCGTCGTAAGGTCAATCCCTGCGCAATGCGCGGCTGCGGATACAGGTGGGCCACCAATACGGCCGGAACACGCGGGGGATCAATCCATCGCCGGCTTGAACGTCTCGCCACTGTTTCACCCAGTTTTGCCAGGCCAGCTGCCGCGGCGCCCAGCGTTCCAGTCACATAGAGCAGGTCCCCAGGGAGCGCGCCCGAGCGCCGCAACGCCTTCCCGGCCGGTGCCGCCCCGACCAGCACGATGTCCGCAAGCGCGACAGGCGATTCCGCCAGGTCGCCGCCCGCGAGGGGGCACCCATGGGTGTCGGCGAGACGAAACAGGCCTTCCAAAAAGCGGTCCACCCACGAGCCCCCGCGCCCTTTTCTAACCGTGAGTTCGCGCGGAACTCCCAGGGACAAAAACGCCGCTACCGGCCGTGCACCCATGGCCGCCAGATCGCTGAGCCCGCGGGCCAGCGTGCGGTGCCCCACCGATTCCGGCGGATGGCAGTCCATGCGGAAATGGCGTCCAGCTATGGAGAGGTCCGTGGTTACGGCCAGCTCTTCCCCGGGCTTCACGCCCAGGAGCGCGCAGTCATCGCCGATACCCAGCCGGAGGGAGCCTTGTCGCGCACCGCGCGCGGCGCGATCGCGGATCGTTCGCAGGAGGTCGAGTTCGCCTCCGGCCACGCCAAAGTTGGTTCGCTTGCCAACCATTCTCTTGAAGAATAGGGCAGTGGGCGGCCCAATAGGAAAGCGGTTCCCGGATGCCGCCTAAAGCGATTTTCCCATGAACATGCAGAATCCAAACAATTTACCCTCCGGAAAGCCTTTAGCGCTCGATTTCCCGGGCGATTTTGTGTGCAATTTCGTTGACCCCCGAAAGGCCGTTTGTTAGCCTTTAACGAATGTTCCCTGCACGGATCGCCTGAATACGCGTGTACGCGGGGCAAATCTTTTGTTGTCCTAATCATCTGTACAGTTGAACGGACGGCGAATTGCGATCGCGAGAGAAAATTCATGCTACGCAAGCGCTATTACATTCTTTTTGTCGCCAGGGATGAAGAGGGAAGGGTTCGCAAGATTCCACTCCCCCTGCGCTATGCCTATGGGTTTGTTGCTGCTGCCTTGATCGGTGCCTTCACCATTGTGGGGCTGGCGGGCTCGTACACCCGTATGCTGCTGAAGACCGAGAACTTCAACCAGGTTCGCGAAGAACGCGAAACCCTGCGCAAGAACTACCAGCACATGGCGCAGGTCGCGCATGACCGCGATGTGCAGGTGGCTTCGCTCGGCGCGCTGGCCAGCGAAGTGACCGCGCTCTACGGGCTTCGTCAGAACCGGATGGTCTCCCACAGGACCACGGCCGCCAAGGCTGCCGCCGCACCCACTCCGCAGACTCTGGCGCTGACCGACGACGTCAATCCCCAGAACCTCAAGCTCTCTCTCGACCAGTTCTACGCCCTCCGCACCCAGGCTATGTCGGGGCGCGTTACGCGCGCCATCGAGGGAGGCCTGTCGTCTTCGTTTGCCGGCGACTGGACGACACTGGCCGATGCGCCGTCAATCTGGCCGATTGAAGGCCGAGTGACCTCGAGCTTCGGCGAGCGCGAAGATCCCTTTAATGGAGAAGGCGCTTTCCATCCCGGCATCGACATTGCAGCCGCTTACGGCTCGCCGGTGACGTGACTGGAACCCGCATGGGCGCCGGCTACGGACGCGAGGTCACCATAGATCACGGCCACGATGTGCTGACCGTCTATGGGCATCTTTCGTCGATGATCGTTGTGCCTGGTCAGCACGTGTCGCGCGGCCAGGTCATCGGCTACGTCGGCCAGTCGGGCCGCTCCACCGGGCCGCACCTCCATTACGAGGTGCGCGTGCACATGGTGCCGGTCAATCCTCACAAGTACCTGCGCAGGAGCTTCAACGAGCTTGCCATCGCCGACAGCCAGTCGTCAGGCGCCGGCGGCGGCAACTGATCCCAATCCGATTTCGATCGACGGCGGCTCCCTTCCAGGGAGCCGTTTCTGCGTGGGGACAAACGCAATGTCACGGCACAAGCAAGCCCTGTGCACGTATCATTCCATGTTCGAAATCATTCCAGGAGAACTTCGAGTGTCGACCCGCTTTCTTCGTCTTGTCGCATTGTTGTTTGCATTGCCTTTGTCCGGTCAGGATCATTCGGCTCAACTGCGGACCGCTTTTGCCCGCGCGCAGCACCTCAAGCACGGCATCAACGCCTCGGAATGGTTTGCCCAGTCGGCAAATGATTATTCCGCTGCCCGCACGGATCGCTACACCGACGCGGCCGATGTCGCGCTTATGGCGAAGCTCGGCTTCGACAACGTGCGCCTCAGCATCGACCCGGTGCCGCTGGAGCAGCCTCCGCTCAACCAGGAAGGCTTCAATGCCGACTTTCTTGCACGTCTCGATCGCGCCGTCGACGCCATGCTGGCCAACGGCCTGGCCGTGCAGATCGACATCCATCCCGAAGAGCCGTACAAACAGCAGGTGAAGAACAGCAACGACGGCGTGCAGCGGTTCACGATGCTGTGGCGCCGCCTGGCTGCCCATTACTCCAACCGCGACCCGGAAAAGATTCTCTACGAAATCATGAACGAGCCGGAGGTCAGCGATCCCTACCGCTGGGCCGGAATCCAGGCGGCGGCGGCGCAAGCCATTCGCGAAGCGGCGCCGAAAAACACCCTGATCGCGACCGGCCCGAACTGGTCCGACATTGCCGACCTGCTCACCCAGCATCCGCTGCCCGATGGCAACGTGATTTACAACTTCCACTACTACGAGCCGCACGCGTTCACACACCAGGGCGCGAGCTGGGGTTCGCCGTGGTGGATCTACACCCATGGCATTCCCTACCCCGCGACCGACAGTTCGCTGGACCTGGTGAAGCAGGTGCCGGATCTCGCCGACCGCTTCGCTTTCGAGCGCTACTGGCTCGACCACTGGGACGCGCACCGCATCCGTCTGGAGATGGACGAAGCCGCCCAGTGGGGCAAGACCCACAACGTGCCCCTG
>Ga0335080_10002636_pt1 | contig 17943 bp, 15 predicted proteins | sample Lox_Sample_34_FD_206720 | JGI IMG/M metagenome (GOLD analysis project Ga0335080, IMG submission 206720) | Soil microbial communities from Loxahatchee National Wildlife Refuge, Florida, United States - Lox_Sample_3.4 | ecosystem: Environmental > Terrestrial > Soil > Wetlands | place: USA...
ACTCGCGGGAGTGGCCGTCCTCAGGCGTAGTGTCCATCAAAGTCTCCGTGTAGCCCTGGATGGAGGTCAGCGGGGTGCGCAGTTCGTGAGAGACGTTGGCGATGAAGTCGCGGCGGGTCTTTTCCACGCGCTCGGTCTCGGTGAGATCGCGCAAGACGGCAACGGCGCCACCGTCTGGCAGCGGCGCGGCGGTCACATCGAAGGTTCGCGTGGAGAGAATGGATGTGGCTCGCGCTTCAAATACCTGCCGGTTTTGACTGGCAGAACGCACGGCGCCGAGAAAGTCAGGATCGCGCACGGTCTCAACGATGGGAGCGCCAAGACGCGTGCCCTGGGGGACGAGATTGTCCATGGTTTGATTGGCCCACTGCACACGATCGTCGGGGCCGATAGCAATGACGGCATCCTGCATGCTGTTGAGCAGGGTCTCCAACTGGTGCTGGCTGGTGCGCAGGGCGGCGAAGCTTTCTTCCAGATGACGAGCGGTTTTGTCGAGCGCGGCAGCAACTTGTCCGATTTCATCTTCTGACGATGCCGCAATGCGGGCGGTGAGGTCGCCTGCGGCAATGCGCTCGGCAAATCGCACAATACGGTGCAAGCGGCGAGATGTGCTCTGGGCGGCGAGTCCCGCCAGTGCCATGGCGATCAGGACTGCGAACGCGGACGCAAACCACAGGCTCCGGCGCACTCCCGCCGTGGCGGCTTCGATATCGGAAAGCGGATAGGCCAGTCGGACAGCGCCTCCGGCGATGGGCGCGGCCACATAGAGGAACCGAATGCCGAGAGTATGACTCCGGCGCGAATCAGTCCCGGTATTGCCCTTCAGGGCCGCCACGAACTCAGCGCGCTGAGCGTGGTTTTCCATGGTGGAGGCATCAGCTTCGGAATCGGCCAGCACCTTGCCTTCAGCGTCAATCACCGTGGCGCGGGCGCCAGCGGCCTGGCCGGCTTCAGTGACGATTTGCTGGAGCGGATGCTCGTGGTCGGAACTGACCCGCTCGGCCAACATCAAGGTTTTTTCCTTGAGATTGCGCTCGATCTCCTGATGCAAAGAATCTTCCCAGGCCTGGCGGATGGAGAAATCAAGCGTGATGGTGGCGGCCGCAATGACGAGCAAAAAAGCCGTCATCAGCTTGAAGAAGACCCGCTTCTTCACTTGGGGGCCTCAAAGCGGTAGCCGGCTCCGCGCACTGTCTTCAGGTAGCGGGGATTCTCCGGGTCAGGTTCGATCTTTTCCCGAATGCGGCGCACGTAGACATCCACCGAACGGGGCGTGACGTAGGCGGTATCACGCCAAACCGAATCAAGCAGCTGGTCGCGGGTGAAGACGCGGCCCAAGTGTCGCGCGAAGTAATCGAGCAGACGGAACTCGGTGGCGGTGGTGGTGACCGGTTTGCCGCTGACTGTCAGCGTCATGGCACCGGGATCGATTTCGATCTCGCCAATCTGAAGAGGAGACTGGGACAGTGGCCGCTCGAAACGGCGCAGCACGGCCTTCACCCGCGCCACCAGTTCACGCGGGCTGAATGGCTTGGGGATGTAGTCGTCCGCACCCAATTCGAGGCCGAGGATGCGGTCGGCCTCCCCACTTTTTGCGGTTAGAAAGATTACGGGAGTCGGTGCGAGCGTCGGCCGCTGGCGAATTTCGCGGCACAACTCCAGCCCATCCTTGCCCGGGACCATGATGTCGAGAATGAAGAGCGTGGGGCGCTGGCGCTCAGATTCGACGATGACAGAGTTGCCTGTGGGAAACAGTCTGACGGTGAATCCCGCGCCTTCCAGATGGTGGCGAACCAACCGGGAAATATCGGGATCGTCCTCTACGACGAAGATGCTTGGTTTCACAGGGAGTATTGTAGCCATGCCCGTGCCGAGTTCCTAGTGGCGCCCAAGCATGGCACTGTGGTGTGAAAAGGTGGCGTGCAGCTTGAGAAATGTGAGACTGCGGCCCGCTTGTCTTTTGCTTTGTTGTACTTTCGGCAGCAAAACTTCGGTAATGGCTGGAGCGGGATTATCACAAGGGTTCAGCGCCTGCTGACGATAGATTCATTCCAGTCCCCTTCCACTCATGTTACCCGGCTTAGCGTTTCTGATCCTGGCTTCTGGCATGGCCACCGACCCTGCGGCGTCGGGCGCCATTCCGGCAGCCGCGAGTGCGACCGAAACCACTGCCGTGCCTTACGTCATTCAGAAGCGTGTGGAAGAGGCACACGTTGTCTTCACCGTGCGCGGAACTCATCGGAAAGCAGCACCTGAACTCACGGCAAATGATGTTGCGGTGATCGAGGACGAACAATCCCCCGCGCCGCTTACCTCGTTCTATAAGCAGGGCACACTCCCATTGCGCCTGGCGGTGGTGCTGGATATGAGCGGCTCCATGCAGGGCGTTTTTGCGCAAGAACGGCAAGCCGCCGCGGCATGGCTGGATCGGATTGCCGAGACAGAAAATGTGGAGGTATCGATTGCCAGCTTCGCCACAGAGGACCGTGCGCTGCCGGGAGACGCGCATGAAGTGATGAGCGTGTTACAACCGCCGCGATCCGACGGTCAGACGGCGCTTTTCGATTCGATGTATGAAACCATGTGGCGCCTTAATGCTGCGGAAGAAGGTGCGCGTGCGCAAAAAGCGATTGTCGTGTTCAGCGATGGCGAAGACAACTGGAGCCGGCACGGCCTGGACGATGTTATCGCTGCCGCGCAACAATCGGAAACGACAATTTTTGCGATTACCGTGCACAGCCGCCGCGTAGAGATTGCTGGCGACGAGGTGCTGCGCACCATGGCGGAAGCCACCGGGGGACAGGCCTTTGTCTTGGGCCGCTACGAGCAAGTTGGGAAAGCGCTGACCGCGATAGGGGATGCATTGCCAGCGCAGTTTGTAGTGGGCTTCCGTCCGCGAAATATCACATACGGATTTCACACGGTCAAGGTCGTGCTGCGGGACCATGCGCTGAAGGTGAAAGCCCACAGTGGGTACTATGTCGATGTTCCGTGAATTACTCGCCGGTTATATCTCAATGACCAGATTGGCGGCCCGGTCGAGCCAGAACTGCATGCCGGGAGGGACCACGGTGGTGGCGCTGTACTCTGTGATAATGGCCGGCCCTGAGAGCTTGCGGTTTCGCTGCAGAGCGTCCCGGATGTAAATCAGGGTGTCGGTCTTTTTCCCTTCAAAATAAACTGGTTCGCGTTCGATGCTTGCGCGTGACTGTTTCGTCGATGCGGTGCGAGCCGGCGAGTGTGTCAGCAGAGCCGAAGGCGGCGCTTTTTTGATACGGGCTGTCGCGCGGGAAGCGTGCGGAGCCCTGACGAAGGCACGCAGCCGAAGCGTGACTATTTCGATCTCTTTCGCAGGATAGCTATAGCCATACCGGCGCTGGTGTTCCTGGTGGAACGCCTTCAGCAGCGTTCGAGCGTGGGGGACGTTGAGTTCATATCCCTGGCCGCGATATCGAATATCTATGCTGAAATGATAGCGGATTCTGCCCTGCCAGCCCTCTTTTCGAAAATCGTTTTCTGCGAGACGGCGCAAGCCGTCGAACTCGCGATTCAATTGCACCTTCGGAACCGTGCCATGTATGCGCCATAACACCGTGCGCGAGTAGTCCTTGACCACATCGCTAACCAGGATGCCGAAGGCGGATAACGCACCTGGAAGCACGGGCACAATCACGCGAGGAATACCCAGCCCTCTCGCGAGTTCGCAGGCATGCAATCCACCGGCTCCGCCGAACGCGACAAGCGAAAAGTCGCGAGGATCGCGGCCGCGCTCGACGGAAACGACGCGAATGGCCTTCTCCATGGTTACATTGGCGACGCGGATGACGCCTGCCGCGAACTCGGGAAGCGAAAGCCTCGAACCTCGCTGTTTGAGCCATTCGGAAACAATGCGATGTGTACGCTCTGCGTCGAGTTCGAAATCACCGCCCAGGAAGCGGCTGGGCCGCAGGCGTCCCAGGATCAGGTTGGCATCCGCAACTGTCGGTTGGATGCCGCGGCCGTAGCAGATGGGACCTGGATCGGCGCCGGCGGATTCAGGCCCGACACGCAGCGCGCCAGCTTCGTCGAAGCGGGCAATGGAGCCGCCGCCAGCACCGACGGTGTGGATGTCGAGCGCGGGAATGCCAACGGCAAGACCGGCGATTTCTCCCTGGCCGGCGGTCTGCAGTTTGCCTTCGATGAGCGCGACATCGGTCGACGTGCCGCCCATATCAAACGTGATGATGCGGCGAAATCCGCTGCGGCTAGCCATGACTGCTGCCCCAACGACTCCACCAGCGGGCCCCGAAAGCAATGTGCGCACCGGCTGGCGGGCAGCGCTCCGGAGCGCCGTGATGCCTCCGCTCGATTGCATGACGAAAATCCGCGCGGGTCCCAGCTTGGAGCGAACGCGCTGCTGCAGAGTTTCCAGGTAGCGTTGCATGACCGGCTGCAAATAAGCATTCATGACGACGGTGCTAGCGCGTTCGAATTCGCGGAACTCGGGCAGGATCTGATGAGAGAGGGAGAGCGGAACGCCCAGCGGTTTGAGTGCGGCGGCGATGAGTTTTTCGGTCTTTGGATTGGCAAACGAGAACAAAAGGCAGACGGCCACTGCCTCTGGCGCCTTGACTCGCAGCTTGTTGACTAGATTCTGCAGTTGCTCAGCAGATGGTTGCCGCTGGATCTCACCGTCGCTTGAGGTGCGTTCCTCTACACCAAAACGCGAACCTGCAGGAACCAGCGGCTCGACGCGGTCAAAGAACAGGTCGTACAACCTGGGCCGCGCCTGGCGGCCTATCTCGATGACATCTTCAAACCCAGCCGTTGTGACCAAAGCCATGCGAGCGCCACGTCGTTGCAGGAGCGTGTTCGTGCCCACAGTGGTGCCGTGAAGAAGGACGAGCCGAGCGCTGACCCCGATCCGGTCAAGAGCCTGCGCAATGGCCTGCGAAGGTTCTTTCGGGGTAGAGTGGACTTTGAGGAGGCGGATGTTTCCACGCTCCACCCAGACGCAGTCGGTGAAGGTGCCTCCGGTGTCAATTGCGATCGGAATTCCGTATCGTTCTGTGACGCGGCGCGGCATGAGGCTGAGGTTGGACGGCTAGGGTAGCATTTTCGCCTGATTGTTTCATTCGATCCGAGCTGTTGAGGGTGCGATCATGAGGCACCGCTTTGCGGACAGGACGAGCCGCAGGTAGAATAAAACGCCTGCGGCCACGGCGAAGTGAATTCGCCGATTTCATGGGCCGCTAATACTCACGTCAGGAGCCACCAGACATGTCAGCACCCAGCCGCCGGCCCGAGATTCGCCGCCGCCGCACGCGGAAAGAAAAGATCCTCAGCTTACGTAAGCGTCACGCGAACGCGACAGCGGAAGCAGACCGTTCGCGGATTGCCGCGAAACTGCATCGTCTCGGCCTAGTTTCACCGGGAATCCCGCTGCTGAAAAGCTCCTGAAAGCCGCAAAAGATCAAGACTTGCCTGCTGGCTGCGACACTTCACGGCTCCAAACCGCTGTAGCCAGAGGCGGCACTCCGGCCACTTCCGCATAGACGCGAAGAATCTGCCGGGCGGACAGCTCCCAGGAGAACTTTTTGACCTGCTCGTAGCCGCGTTGCTTCAGCTTCTCGCGCACGGGCTGGTCGAGCATGACCCGCCGCAGTGCGCGCATAATCTCAAAAACATTTTCAGGATTCACCAGCATGGCAGCTGTGCCAACAACTTCCGGGAGCGAAGAAGTGTTTGAGGTCACGACCGGCGTGCCCAGTGCCATGGCTTCCAGTGGAGGCAGCCCAAAACCTTCGTACAACGAGGGAAAAACGAAAACCTTGGCCGCGTCGTAGAAAACCCGCAGCATCTCAATGGGGACAAATCCCATAAAGCGGACATCGTTCTGCACTCCACCCCGCACTACGGTGCGCCGCAAGTCGGGGTGCTTGGATAGTTCGTCGCCGATGATGATCAGTTTCAGATCGGGGTATTTTCCTTCCTTCTCCAACTCGGTCTTGAGCGCCGAAAAGGCTTCGATGATCCGGACCAGGTTTTTGTGAGGGCTGATGCGGCCGGCGTAGAGCAGAAACGGATACGTCACCAGATAGCGCTCGGCCAGGATCTGGCGATCGGCCTCGGATGTGTGCCCTGACAAGAATCGCTCGTCGATTGCGTTGGGCACGACTTCGATCTTCGTGCCGGGGATGGCGAAAAGATTCTCGATCTCGCCCTTGGTAAATTTCGAAACTGCGAGAATTCGGGCCGCTCTGCGCAATACTCGCCGAGTGAGCTGGAATCGGATGGAGCGGCGGAGCACAGAGCTCTCCTGGGGGCGGGACATGTGCTCGAGCAGATCGTGCACCGTCATCACGTAGGGACAAGGCAGGTTGCGGGGAAAAGAGAACAGGTGTGGGATATGCGCCAAGTCACATTGCAGGCGCCGGAGAATGGCGCGGCACTCAAGGTATCCCTTAGTGGTGTTATCACTTTCGAGCAACGTGACAGTTTGAAAGTTCGACGGCAGCGGACCGATTTCAGCGACCTTCGCGGGGGAGCCGATCAGGAAATACTGGTTTTCGTGGTCCAAGCGGCCGAGGGCGCGCACCACGTTGCGAGTGTAGGTGCCGATGCCAAAATCGGACATGCGGCGGATATCCAGGGCGATCTTCACGGCAAGATTTAACCACAGACGGTGGCCTGAGCGAGACCCAATTCGCGCTGCCGGCTTTGAGTTCTGCTCGCCTTAGGCGCGCACCTCTACTGTTGCCCTGGCACGCCGCTCCGGATAGAGGGGAAATGCCTCCGCCAGTTCCAGCACCTGCTTACGCACACTCTGCAGGACCGCGGCGTCGCTGCGATGATGCAGGACTTCCGAGATCCAGCGGCCGATCTGCTCCATTTCTGGTTCCTTCATGCCACGAGTGGTCAGTGCCGGGGCACCAATGCGGATGCCGCTGGGCTTCATCGGAGGATTCGTGTCGAAGGGGATCGCATTCTTGTTTACCGTGATACCGGCCTGGTCGAGGGCCTTTTCGGCTTCGCTGCCCAGCATTCCCTTAGCGAACACATCTATCAGCATGAGGTGAGTGTCGGTCCCGCCGGAAACGATGCGGAAGCCTTCCTTGACCAGCGTGCCCGCTAACACTTTCGCGTTGGCGACAATCTGCCGGGCGTAATCGCGGAAACTGGGCTGCATCGCCTCGTGAAAGCAAACGGCTTTGGCGGCAATGATGTGAACCAGTGGTCCGCCCTGCATGCCGGGAAAAACCACTTTGTCGATGGCAGCGGCAAACTCCGACCGGGACAGAATCATGCCGGCACGCGGGCCCCGCAGTGTCTTGTGAGTGGTCGAAGTGACGATCTGAGCATGCGGGACAGGAGAGGGGTGAACACCGCCGGCGACCAACCCGGCAAAATGGGCCATATCGACCAGATAGATAGCGCCCACCTTGTCGGCAATCTGGCGCATGCGGGCGAAGTCAATGATGCGGGGATAAGCGCTGCCTCCGCCAACGATTAGCTTCGGCCGCTCCTTTTCGGCGAGTTTCTCCAAGTCGTCATAGTCTATGGTCTCGGTTTCGCGGGTCACGCCGTACGGGACGATGCGATAGGTCTTGCCAGAAAAATTCAGAGGATGCCCGTGAGTAAGGTGGCCACCATGCGCAAGGTTCAAGCCGAGGATTGTGTCCCCGGGCTGCAGCACTGCGGCGTATGCCTCCATGTTGGCCTGCGAGCCAGCGTGCGGCTGCACGTTGGCGTGTTCGGCGCCAAAGAGCTGCTTGGCGCGGTCGCGCGCCAGGTTCTCGACCACGTCCGTGTATTCGCAACCGCCGTAATAGCGCTTGCCGGGGTAGCCCTCGGCGTACTTATTGGTAAAGACAGATCCCATGGCCTCGAGCACGGCTTCGCTGACGAAGTTTTCTGACGCGATCAGTTCCAGTCCTTCGTGCTGGCGCCGGGCTTCGTTATCAATAGCGGTGGCGACCTGGGGATCTACTTCATACAGCGGACGAGACATCGCATTGTTGTTTTTCATGGCATTCGTCTCTCGATTCCATTCATGCAGTCGGTATTCTTGCAGCGAAGATCTACTTCATGATCTCCGCACGCTCCAATTCGCTGATCTTGTCCACGCGGGCCTGATGGCGTCCCCCTGCGAAGGGCGTCTCCAGCCATCGATCCACAATCTTCAGCGCAGCGCCAGGGTCCAGCAGCCGCGCGCCGAGCGAAGCACGTTGGCATTGTTGTGTTCGCGGCTGAGCTGGGCTTCGGTCTCACTGTGCACGTTGGCGGCGCGAATCCCGGGGATTTTGTTGGCCGCAATGGCCATGCCAATGCCCGAGCCGCAGACGAGGATTCCCCAGCCGGCGCGTTTTCCCGCTACTTCTTCGGCGACCAGGCGGGCGAAATCGGGATAGTCCACAGAGGCACTCGAGTGAGTACCCAGGTCTTCCAAGGCGAGCCCTTTGCTCGTAAGGTGCTGCTTGATCTGCTCCTTCAGTTCAAAACCGGCGTGGTCCGCACCGAGGGCAATTTTCATGCAGCTATTCTAACTCCGTAGCGCAGAGCGCGTGACAGCCTTCCTGCCCAGCGCGGAATGGTCAGTGGTCGAAGGCTGTGCGGAGGAACGAAGCGAGTTGCCAGCCGTCCATGTATTTGTACGGAGTCTCGCCGGTTGTGTAGTGGCCGCACGGCAGGACCACAACCTTGTGATTCAGGCCGTGGCGCTGAAACTCTTCCACAGTCTGCTCGGAAAGCTCGGGCAGGAAGGTCAGGTCATATTTCGCGTAGACCACCAGTGACTTCTTGGGCCAGCGGGCGAATTGCGTGAAGTAGGAGATCGGGCTGACGGCGCTCCAGAGCTGACGAAGACGGTTGAGATCTATCTGCGATTCCAGGCCTTCGCGGATGTGACGAGTTGATTGTCCGTGCCAGACAACGTCCGCGACGTAAGTGGATGCGTGGTTGAATGCCGCCACGCGAATGCGAGGATCATGGGCGGCTGCGAGAAAGGAGTAGCAGGAACCGAGGCTGGTTCCAACAATGCCGAAGCGGTTATACCCCTGTTCCTCCAACCAGTCGAAGCAGCAGCGCGCGTCAATGACGCCCTGGCGGCAGGCATCGAGCGTGCGTGCAATGTTGGCGGAAACCGCATAGTCGGCGCGCGCGATCTCGGCGGGACGGCGAATGTCATGGTAAGGCATGCTGAGCCGAAGAACTGCGATGCCGAGCAGATTCAATACCTGGCACAAACTGGTGTAGGCGATGGCATCCGAGTTCCAGTGCGGCAACAACACGACGGCGCGCCGGCCGCGGGCGGGAAACCAGCGGGCATTTACGCAGTTGTTTTCCGGGTAAGGGGTGTGCACGGCAGAGGTAAATCGCAGAAAGTGGCCGCGGGTTCCGCGGACTTTTGCTTCGAGCCTTGCGTCCGGTACTTCCCGCGTGCTGAAGACCTGAATGTCGCGCTCCTCGAGCCGAAAGTCATCGGGAGTGCGATAGGAATAGAACTCGTCGCTGGCGGCGACAATGCGCTCATTGTATTGCCGGAGGAAGGACTCCGCGTCATCCGGCACATGACCAGGCCCGAAACCATTGCGGCAGGGCCAGTCCCGCGCCCACTCGACCCCCCATTCCAGGGGGCGAACTACGCGGTTGTTATCAACCGACGTGAGGCGGGTCTCCCAGTCATACATCCATTGGGCATAACGCGAATGCATCGATACCCTGAATATAGCAGGCGAAATTCCCCGTCCTGCTAGCCGGACAGGCGAACGGCAGAAATTGACGATTGTTCCTCATCAGAGAAGGACTGAATGGGAACGACTCAGCCAGGAGATCTCAGACATCGTACTTGCGGGGCACGCGCTTCGAGATGCCGCAGAGGATCTCGTACAGCACGGTGTTAGCAAGCGCTGCATGCTCGCGCGCGTCGACCGTAAGGCTCTCTTGCGAGCCCAGCAGGATCACCTCATCGCCGACGGCTACGCCGGGCAGGCCGGTCACATCGACGAGGGTCAAGTCCATCGAGATACGCCCCACAATCGGGGCGTAATGATCGCGCACGATGACGCGCCCGCGGGAGGACAATGCCCGGTTCAATCCATCGGCGTATCCGACCGGAAGCACGGCAATACGAGCTGGCGCCTTGGTGACATAGATTCCGCCGTATCCCAGGGCCTGGTTTGCCGGAACATCGCGCAACGAGAGGATGCGGGTTTTCCAGGTAAGAACCGGCTTGACGGAGAGTCGCAGGGCGCTGCCGCTGACTTCGCGTCCGGCACGTTCGAAAGGCAGGTGGTAGCCGTAGAGAGCGATTCCCGGGCGCACCATGCTATAGAGCGACTCGCGCCGGGAGATTACGGCCCCGGTGTTGGCGGCGTGAACCAATGACGGCTGAAAGCCTGCTCGGGCCAGGACTCCTCGGGCCTCTTCGAACTGGCGCAACTGTTCCGGCACGGAGGGCGCATCGAGCACCTCGGACGACGCGAGATGCGTGGAAAGTCCTTCCAGCAGAAGGTGGGGAGATGCTTTCAAGCGGGAACAGATGCCGGGAAGGTCGGCGGGCGCTATCCCTAGGCGTCCCATGCCGGTGTCCACCTTCAGGTGAATGGCGTGCTGAGCGACGCCCAGGCGCTCGGCAGCCTTCTCCAGCAGTTCAACCTGTCCGGGCTCCCAAACCGTCGGAGTTAGCTGCAAGCGTACGATCTCAGTTTCTTCTCCCCGCCAGAAGCCGGTTAACAGCAGGATGCGGCTGTTAATGCCTGCATCACGCAGCGGAATCGCTTCATCGAGCGAAGTGACGCCCAGCCATGCCGCTCCCTCCTGTTCGAGGGCACGCGCGCACTCGAGCGCACCGTGTCCGTAGGCGTCGGCTTTCACGACTGCGCAGACGGAAACGTCGGGGCCGACTTTGCGCTGGATGACGCCGAAGTTATAGCGGAGATTGCCGAGCGAGACCTCCGCCCAGGTAGGGCGCGTTGTCGCGCGTTTAAGAGTTTCGACGGTAGCCACGTTCTCTGATTATAGCGAGCCGATGGCGGCGCGCCGCGTTACTGCGGGGCTACTCCCGGGGCGCGCCGCGGCCAGCAAATCATCTTCCTGAAAGGACAAAATTCACCGTGATCTGAGTTTCGACCTCGACAGCCTGGTCGTTGAGATAGTAAGGACGATATCGCCACTGGCGGACGGCATCGATGGCGGCTGGGATGAGAAGCGGATGTCCGCTGACAGCCCGCAGGTTTTCGATCGTGCCATCACGGCTGATAACGGCTTGCAGCACCACCGAGCCTTGAATCGCCGCCTGGCGTGCCAGAGACGGATAATCGGGTTGTACGCGATGAATCAGATTGCCTTCCATCATGCGGGAGACCCGAAGCTTGGGCGCCGGGGGTTCGGGTGGCGGCGACACGTCGCGCAGAGCATCTCCAACACTGCCGATGACCGGGTTCCTGGCGAAGCGGTCTCCGGTGCCGCCGAAAACACGCAGATTGTCTGGATCAACCGGCGGCGGGGCACTGGATTCTTCAATGCTGGCAATACGGTTCGGGATTGAGGGCGGAGCGACGATGTGACCTTCGGTGGTGAGATTACTGGTCTCCTGACGGCGGGAGTTGTGAGCCGCCGGAGTCTCGGGCGCCGGCAAGGCGGCGGGCGCTACCACTGACGACATCCACTGCAGGGGCGGCAAGCTTTGCGGAGCGAGCCGCACGACAGCGAGCAGGGAAGCGAGCGCGAGCGCCTGCATCGCGAACGACACCAGGGTCGTCCAGAAACGGTTTGAACTGTGCACACTGGAAGAACCAACGAGTTCATCTGCGAACATAGGATGCTCCTCACCAATCTGCTCCTAAAGACACCGGAATACGACGGGAAGAGCCGCGAGGAACAAAGAAAAAAGCCGCGCGGTTCGCGCGGCTCGGTTGAAACTTTTGACCCTTGAACGGTGTCGACTACTTTGCCGGAGTGGTTGCCGGCTTGGTTGCTGGAGCTGCGGGCTTGGTGGTGGCTCCGGTCTTAGGCGCCGTGGCGGGTCTGACCGGCGGAGCTACACCGGACTGCAGGTTGTAAGTATCAACGACTGCTTTCGTGATGTCGACAGATGGCCCCGCCCACAGCACCGGGCCATTGGGCCAGGGATTGGAAGTGTCGATGATGAGACCGAAGCCATTGTCGCCGGCATACTTGACGATGATGGGAGCCATCTTCTGCAGGATGCGCTGCGCGATCTCGTTCTGCTGATTCTGCGCGTCATCGCGCGCATCCTGAACGGAGCGCTCGAGCTTCTTCTGCTTATCTTCAATCTGCTTCACCAGGGTGCCACGCGAGTCCTCGTTGAGTTTCTCGCCGCCAGCGCTGAGCTGCTTTTTGAGGCTCTCCACCTCATCGTTGGCGTTCTTCAATTCGGTTTGCTTCGGCTCGAGCTTCTTGCTGAGAGCATCAAAATCGCGCTGCCCTTCATTGCTGGCGAAAATGGCCTGTTCGATATTGATGGTGCCGACCTTGCTGCCTGTCGCGGCCGGAACGGTGGTAGCGGCAGCGCCGGCTGGCGGAGTCGCACTGGGAGCCGAGGGCAATGTCGCAGAACCGCCGGATTGGCCAAGCGAAGCAGCGGAAAGGGCCAATACTGTGGCTGTGAGAATGAGATTCAACGAGCTTTTCATGGGTTGCAGTAAACTCCTTGCGGACAGTCCGGGAATTTTATTCCGATCCTTTTCACATAGACGCGGGAAGCCGTATTCATCATCCGATCAATAGGAAGGCAGACTTAACTCCCAGCGTCCCGCGCCGTCTTCGGCGGCGCTGTGGTCACCCCGCACTCTTGTCTTTAGGGTGTGGATACCGCACATTATAGGTACAGCTTCCTGACAACGTCAAACTTCGTTACGCCGGCAGGGAATGCTCTAACTTTGCAGTCTGGCGTTCATTGTGATGTTCGCCTTCAACAACTTCGACACGGGGCAGCCGGCCTTGGCGTTCTCCGCTGCTTTCTGAAACGCAGCGGAATCCGCTCCGGGCACTTGAGCGACGACATCCAGGTGAACGGCGGTGATGGTCCAGCCAGAGTCCAGTTTTTCCATCGTCAGCGTGGCCGATGTTTCGATGCTGGAGGCGGTCAGATTGGCGGCACCGAGCTGGCCGGAAAGCGCCATGGAGAAACAGCCAGCATGGGCAGCCGCGATCAGTTCTTCAGGATTCGTGCCAGGAACGTTCTCAAAGCGGGTTGAAAACGAATAGGGAGTATTGTTGAGGACGCCGCTGGCAGAGGACACGGCACCTTTGCCATCCTTGAGCCCGCCTTTCCAGATCGCACTTGCCTTGCGTTGCATAGTCTCTCTCCTTAAAGTACGTCACGAACTCAGGTTTGTCCCATTGTAGATGGAAACCAGGCTGCCGCTTGTACTCAGTAGAAGTCAGAACAGCTCAAGTAGAATCCGCACAGCGGACAGCTCAACTTGCAGCGATGGTCCTTTAGTTGAGAGGAGCAATTGGGGCAATAGCGCGAAGGCTGAACGGTTTGAGGGGCTGGTGCGCGGGACTCTTGCTGCCTTCCTTCGGGGAAACGGGAGGATATGGCGGTTGGTTGCGGGCCCATCAGCCCAAAAACTAGCAAAGGTCGCTTAGCTGCACAATTACAAACTCTAAGGATGAGCCTCCGGAGATACGCGTCACCGCGGGGCGGAGTCTTAGGCGACTTTAGCTGGTTGTCCGGAGCCAGAGCCGTCAGCCTGATCGGACATAGGCGGAAGATTGCTGCTCCAGCAATCGGCGACAATCAACCACGCCCCGAGTCGGCGCCAGACTTTGAGTGACTTTCCTCGATCCACTACGGTGGTGCCGTCGGGCCGCCGGATAGACAATGTATAGCGCGCGATTTCCATCGCCATGTCGTCCGAGTAGTCTACTCGCGTGGTTTCTACCCGCAAGTCCTGGAAGCCTGACTCCCCGTATTCCCGCATCATCCGCTCAATGGCTTTCGGGCCCTGACACGGTTCATGGTGCGGAGGCATAAACAGCCCATCGGATGCGAACAGGGCCGCTACATGGTCGTAATTGCCGGTGTTGAAGGCCGTGCAAAAATCCTGGGTGAGTCCACGGATAGTAGATTCCACGTCCAGAAAAGGGCCTGAGCTGGGAACACTGCTGCCGCCTGGCCGGTACATCAAGCAACTCCTCCTGGGGGAAGGGTCAAGTTGCCCTGCTCTCATCCGGGGCTGGGAGGAGAAGCAGGATTCCCAAATTTCGGAAGAGCATTGTAACCCAAATCCTGTCCGAAGCAAGGTCGAACTTTCATTGAGACGGGTGGGTGGCGAAACTGTAGTGATTTTCCACACATTTAGCTCGGGTTTTGTTGCGAGGGAAGGTGTTGTTCTATCATTCCCAGGAGGGGAGAAAAGCAAAAAATGTACTTCCAACAATTCTATTTAGGATGCCTGGCCCACGCTTCCTACATGTTTGCTTCTCAAGGGGAGGCAGTGGTGGTGGATCCGCAGCGCGACGTCGACATTTATGTGAAAGCCGCCGAGGAAAACGGGCTGAACATACGGCATATCTTCGAAACGCACCTGCATGCGGATTTCGTGTCGGGACACAAAGAGTTGGCAGAGCGCACGGGAGCGCAGATCTATGTAGGCGCACACGCGGGGGCAACGTTCCGCCACGTCGATGTAGGACAGGGATTTGAACTTCGGGCCGGCAAGCTTCGCATTCAGGTTCTGGAAACGCCGGGACACACTCTGGAAAGCATCTGTCTGCTGGTGACGGATGAGGAACGGTCGTCGCATCCCTGGGCAGCGTTCACTGGAGACACGATGTTTATTGGAGATGTTGGACGTCCCGATTTATCGAAAATCTACACTCCGGCGCAACTGGCGGGCATGCTTTACGACAGCCTGCATGACAAGTTGCTCACTCTGCCGGACGATGTGCTTGTCTACCCCGCGCATGGGGCAGGCTCGCTCTGTGGGCGCAATATGCGGGCTGAGCGCTCCTCAACGATCGGCACCGAACGGCTTACGAATTACGCCTTGCAAATCAAGAGCAGGGAAGATTTTGTCCGACAGCTCACCTCGAACCTGCCGACCCGGCCTGATTACTTCCTCGAGGACGCGGAAATCAACCGTGGTGGGGCGCCTGCGCTTACTGACCTGCCCGAGTTGCGTTCTGTTGGCGCGGCAGAATTGAAGTCCATGCTGGACGATGGAGCGATCGCTCTGGACGTGCGTCCGTGCGGCGAGTTTGCCTTGGGTCACGTGCCTGGATCAATCAACATCGCACTTTCCGGACAATTTGCGTCATGGGCGGGGACGATGCTCGGATTGTCTTCGCATCCCGTGCTGATCGCCAGTTCGAAGGAACAACTGGAGGAGGCGCGCGTGCGATTGGCGCGGGTGGGCATTGAAGATCTCAGGGGCTTTCTGGAGGGCGGCGTCGAGGGGTGGTCCCGTGCGGGGTTTGCTCCGCGCGTCATCCCCGAAATGACCGTGCATCAACTCGACGAAGAGCGCAGAACCGGAAGCCTGCAAGTGCTGGATGTCCGCCGCGAACCGGAATGGCACGCCGGGCACCTGGAAGGTGCGATTTGGTGGCCGCTGGACAACTTCAGAATTGCGCCGCCCGAGATCGACCGCAATAGTCCTGTTGCGGTGCATTGCAAGAGCGGCTATCGCAGCATGATTGCCTGCAGCCTGCTGCACCGGGCGGGTTTCAAAGACGTGATCAACGTCAGCGGCGGGTTTGATGCCTGGCGAGAGGCGAAGTTGCCGGAGGTGGCAGAGACGACGACTGTTTCCTGACAGCAGCTACGGCCTTGCGGGCAGACGTATCACGCCCGCGTCTTGCGAGGTTTTGACTTGTGGAAGAGTTTTGACCCTGGCCCGTCCTGCTCTGCTTTCTGCTTAGGCTCTTTTCGCTTTTCCTCCATCTCGACCGAGAACAGCATGAAGTGGTCAAAGCTGTGCCGCCGGAAGTAGCGGTGCTTGCGGAAATTGAAGTACAGATCGGCGTTCTTGGGCAGCCAGAGTTCCACCTTCTTGGAAGGGAAGGGAACGGACGCGTATTCGACAATCTGATGTTCACTGAGGAGTTGAATCTCGCGGATCGGCTTCACCAGTTCGGATTCCAGGCGCACGATCTGAAAAGTGTCAGCCGCAATCCACGCGCGTCCTTTCATGCTTACCGGATATACCCGGTTCTCGACAATGTAATCCTGTACCCGGTGGGGCCGGTCTTCGCGCTGGCGGAAGTGCACGAGCCAGGTCGCCTTCCCCTCCCAGGAGCCAAGCCCTTCGCAGGTCATCTCGAAGTTGTCGCGCATGTCGGGATGAAAGATGAGGGCCAGCGTGGGCAAACCGCGGGTAGCTATTTGATCGGGAAAGTCTTCAGTTCCGGAGCGTCCGGTGCGAAATTCGTCCACGACAAACCGGCCAGGATCCGTCTCTGAGACTGCGGCCACGTAGTCGAATTTGAGGTAAGTCTTCTTCCTGGGATTACCCAGTTCATCCATCTCCTGGTGCACCAGGTCCTCGATGGCTTCAAACTGAGCGAGATTATCGACGAACTCCTTTACCCGCAGGCCCGATTGCTCGATAACTGTTGAGTACGGGCAGGCTACGCCGTCGGCGACTGCAGGCCTGTGATCATCAATGCTCGCAGGCTCCCACGACTTAACGGACAGTTGGGGTTCGGCGGCGTTCAGGACGGGGTCGGTCGCGGGCGGGGGAACTGGACCGGGAGCTGGGGGGTGCGAATCCGCACTGGTGGGTTGCGCGATCGCATGCTCAATATCGGCGATCATCTGTTGTGCCTGAGGTGCGGATGGGTTGGTGGGATCACTGCGCACGAAGCCTTGAAGGGCCTGAATTGCTTCCTGGCTCCTGCCCAGGTTTGCCAGTGCCTCGCCCAGTACAAGCTGTGCAGCATTTCCGGCGCCTCGCCCTTTTTCAACGGCGAGCACGGCCTGCTGCCGCGCGAGTTCGGATTCGTTGAGCTTGAGATAGGCATGACCTAGCAGGAAATGTGCCATCCAATTTCCGGAATCAGCGGCGACCGCCTGCTCCAGGGTCGTTCTGGCCGATGGAAAATCCCCGCGCTGCAACCGGGCTCTACCCAGCAGCGTCAGGGCCTGACCGTTGTGCGCGTCCAACGTGGAGGCGTTAGCCAGGTACGATTCCGCGCGGTCCAGGTCCTGCACATACACTTCACCCTGCTCCGAATTGCTCTTTTCGAAATACCAATAGCCCAAGAGGAAGTTGACTTCGGAGTTGTTGGGTGCTGACTTGTACGCGTCGTCAAGATGCTTCTTGGCGTCAAGCACATTTCCAGATCGGAGCGCAGCGGCCCCGCGCACCAAGTCCTTGCGCAACTTCGAGGGCATCTGCTTCGCGCCTTGTACGCTCAAATCCACTGCCGAGGGATCCTTCTTGAGGGTCACCTCTACCTGATGGGTTGTGTTGATGCCTTGCACTGTCAAGTCCTGGTGCTGGCTGAAGTAGCCTACCGCGCTAGTTTCAATGTCATAGATGCCGGGCCGCAGGTCGGTGAAGATCGCCACCGATCCTTCCTGAGTGGTCTGCCAGAGAACGTTCGTATTGGATTTGTTAGTGAGCTTGACCACTGCCTGGCGATCCAGATGCTCGCGTTTCTCCCCGTTAACAGTCAGCACAAGCGCTGAACCCTCATGACCATAGATGGAGAGCCCACCGGGTTGGCCGGGGTTGAGAGAAACAGGAGGAACTCCGCCTCCCATCCGCGGGTCACCCTGTGCGTGTGTAAGCAGGCAAACGAAAAGCGGCGTGAAAACTGCCAGCAGGAACCGTGACTTCGTACAAACCATGGCGCGCCCCAGCAAAAAAGCGTCCCCCAGTGTCTCATCGGTCAGTTCGGAGGTCAATCAGATATACCGCCGGGGCGGAGTCTAGCGCCAGGGCTGCTTCAGCTTGAAACCGCGAAACCTGCAATTAACAGCCGCAA
>Ga0335080_10002637_pt1 | contig 17938 bp, 14 predicted proteins | sample Lox_Sample_34_FD_206720 | JGI IMG/M metagenome (GOLD analysis project Ga0335080, IMG submission 206720) | Soil microbial communities from Loxahatchee National Wildlife Refuge, Florida, United States - Lox_Sample_3.4 | ecosystem: Environmental > Terrestrial > Soil > Wetlands | place: USA...
AGCCACCACGAACGTGCGATGCGCGGGATCGAGCGCGTCCGGCGCCACGTCGCCGCTCGGCGCCGCATTGGAATTGGCCGCCGAGTTCTTCTCCGCTGCGATGATTGCCGCCACTTCGTCCGCCACGGCCTTCTTCACCTCTGGCGTCATCGTCACCGGCTTGTCCGCGGCCAGCACGAACCTGCCATCCCCAAGCTGAGCGCTCGCCTGCCCCGCTTCATATGCGGCCTGTAGATTCTGCGCGATCAGGTAGTCGGTCAGCCAGAACGCCGCGCTCGGATACGCCGGGTATGGCGAGAAATAGTATCCGTAGTAGCCATACCACGGCGCTCCGCCCCAGCCCCATCCGTATACGACCGGCCTGGCCCAAGGGTTGTAGGCCCATCCGTAAAACCCGGGCGAATAGTAGTAGGCCGGCGCGTAGCGATAGTAGCGATACCCGTGGTAGTAGTAGCCGCGGTACGCCCGCGCGTAGGCGCGTCCGTTGACGTAGTAGGTGCGGCGCATGTACTCATGCCCGCCGCGCCTGTAGGGATGCTCGGCGTAGCCCCGGCCCCGCCCCATGCTCACCAGTCGCGAATGATCCGCGCGCTCGGTGATGATCGTGCGGCCGCGTCCCGAGTGATTGATCGTCATGTCATGCGCATGGATCGTGCTCACTCGCCCGTGTGAATCGAACCGAGCCGCCGCTCCGCTGTGCGTGACGATGCCCGTGCGGCTGCCCGCCCGGTTGTAATCCACGCGGTCGCCGTTGCTGCGCGTCACCGAATGCCCGCCCGGAGGCGGTCCTGACCCGTGCGCAGCCATCGCGTTGTTCGGACCGTGCCCGGTCATGGCGTTGTTGCCGCCATGGCTCAGTGCGTTGCTGCCACCGGTATTGCCGCCGCGCCCCACCATCGCGTTGCTGCCGACGCCGTGCGTTGAATTTGTGCCGCCCGCTCCTGTTGTGTGCGTGTTCGATGCTCCGCGATTTCCGTTCACGCCGCCGGCTCCGCCCGCGTTGTTCGTGGCTCCGCGATTCCCGTACGCTCCATAGGTGTTGTTCGTTCCGCGGTTGCCGTTGGCCCCGGCCGCGCCGCCGGCTCCGCCGGTCGCTGAGTTCGAGGGCGTTCGGTTGCCGTACGCTCCGTAGGGATTGCTCGACCCATGGGCCGTGCCTGTCGCGCCGCCTCCGGTCCCCGCTCCTCCCGCCGTCGAGCCCGATGGCGCGCGATTTCCGTATGCGCCGTAAGGATTCGACGAGCCGTGACTTGAGTTCGTGCCGCCTGCCCCGCCGGTCGCTGAGTTCGAAGGCGTTCGGTTACCGTACGCGCCGTAGGGGTTCGAAGAACCCCCGCTGTTGTTCGACGCGCCCGTCGATCCGTGGCTGTTGCCGTTGCCCGCCGCGCCATACGGGTTCGATCCGCCGGTCGATCCCCCGCTTCTTCCTGCCCCGCCCACATTCGTGTTGGGCGATCCGTGATTCGTGTTCGTCGGCGGCGCGGACGAGTGCGCGGGGGGTGGAGCGGATCCGCCTTCATGGTGCTGCTGCGCGCTTGCAACGAATGGCGCAGCGCTCAGGATGAGAATGGCGAAGGATTGCACGAAAATCTTGCGCGCGGGCTTGGCCCAGCTCATCGTACCCTCCGGTTTCTTAAACTCGTCGGATTCCGGCCGCTTTTTCCAGCACGCCGGGATTGCCTCAAAACGGACGCCGCGGGTTGAAAAGATGAAACGGTCGGCCCTCGGCCGTTCCGGGCACTCGATTGGACTCGCCTGAAAAACTTTGTCTACGTCTCGCCGTGAAGGCCGTCTCACGCCCCCCGGCAGGGGCATCCGCCGGCACCGGCGTGATTGGCCCGAGAGCATAGTCCGCGCGCTGACCCCATGTCAACCAAACGCCAGGTTGCGCCGGCTGCCGCCGGCCGTTCGCCTGAATCACGGCCGCAGATCAGGAATGTTGACACGTGGAAGTACGGACCAGTAAGATTCCCGCCTATCTGCCGGTGGTTCGTTGATCCTTTGCGGGTTTTTCGAAACGGGAGACCGAGGATGAAAAGAGTTCTGTGGGCCGCGTTGATTCTTGCCATCACCCTGTCTTTTGATACGCCCGGCGCTTGGGCGCAAGCTCCAGCTGGCGGCGCTGCCGCCGCTCCCGCAGGCGCCCCGGCCGCGCCTCAGGGCCGCAAGAAGCGCGTCGCCGTCTTCGACTTCGACTTCACGACGATCCCGCCTGCCATCGTTGCTCAACTGGGAGCCAACGTCGATATCGGCAAGGGCGTGACGAACCTTCTGGTCAAGTACCTGGTCCAGGACGGCACGTACTCCGTGATCGAGCGGAACGCGCTGGACAAGATCCTGTCCGAGCAGAATTTCTCGAATAGCGATCGCGCGAATCCCAACTCCGCCGCGAAAATTGGCAAGATTCTGGGCGTGGACGCGATTATCGTCGGCAGCATCACGCAGTTCGGTAACGAAACCAAGAATACCGGCGTGGGCGGCGGTGGTGGCGGATTCGGCGGCTTCGGCATCGGCGGATTCAAACACTCGAACAGCAAAGCAATCGTGAACATCGACGCGCGTATCGTCGATATCGACACGGCCGAGATTCTGGGCGTGGCCGAGGGCCACGGCGAATCCTCCCGGTCCAGCACTTCGCTGACCGGCGGCGGAGGCAACTGGCGCGGGTTCGGCGCCGGAAACGTCGACTTTGGTTCGAGCGATTTTCAGGAAACGATCCTCGGTGAGGCAGTCAAGGCGTCAGTCGAGCAGATGAGCGCTGGTCTGATCGCCGATGCCCCCAAGCTCCAGGCTCGCACGATCATCGTATCGGGACTCGTGGCTGCCGTCGACGGCGGGCAGGTCGTTCTCAACGTCGGCGCGAAGGCCGGTCTGAAGGTGGGCGATCAGCTGTCGGTTGAGCGCGTGACCAAGGAAATCAAGGACCCGGCGACCGGTCAGGTGATCCGCAGGCTCGCGACTCCGGTGGGCGTGGTGAAAGTGACCGACGTGGACGACATCTCCGCGGTCGCTTCCCCGGTTTCCGGCGCCGGTTTCAAAGTCGGCGACGCCGTCAAGACCGTCACGCAGTAGCTCGAAGCGGCACTTGGATGGCGTCGGTTCCGGGCGCCCGGAATTTCTTCTCTATCGCTCCCCCGGCGGGATGTACCGGCGCGTTTGCACGCGGCGCTGATCCGGCTCGGGAGCCGACTCGACTCCGCTGACCACTTCCGCCTCGTAGCTCTGTCCTTCCTCGGACAGCTCCTCGACACTCTCGGAATCGATGTACTCGCCCCGCGACAGCCCCTGTATGTCGCCCGACTGGCCCGCGGCGCCCGCTCCCACGCCTCTCCCCGCGGGCTGAACGGGAGGTTCGTATGAGTTGGGTCCGCGCACACGCCGCTTCGCGCGCCTGGCCTTCTTCAGCCGTTTCGGTTTCGCGCGCGCAGACGCCTTCTTCTTGCGGGTCGCCGGCTTCTTGCGCGATTTCTTCTTTTTCGCCATCGTGATTTGCCCCTTCCCGTTTCTGCGGCTTCAGCTATGAGCGCAACTCGGCTTATTGCATCGGCTCCATCGGCAGGCCAACGTAATTCTCCGCCAGCGTCTGCTGCGCCGCGTGCGAGCCGGTGACGTAGTCCAGCTCGGCCAGCTGCCGCCGCCGGTCAAACGCGTTGTCCGTATCGAACAAGTGCAGCATCGACGTCATCCACCACGAGAATCTTTGCGCCTTCCAGACCCGCCGCAAAACCTTCGCTGAATAACCGTCCAGCAAGTCGCGGCGCCCGGAAGTGTAGAATTCCTTCAGCGCCTTCGAAAGCACCAGCACATCCGCGGCAGCCAGATTTAAGCCCTTGGCTCCCGTCGGCGGCACGATATGCGCCGCGTCCCCTGCCAGAAAGAGTTTCCCGTGTTGCATCGGCTCGACCACGAAGCTCCGCATTCCCGTCACGCCCTTCTGGAAAATCTTCCCCTCTGTTAGCTTCCATTTCGGATCCGTTGACGCGAGCCGCAGTTGCAATTCCTTCCAGATTCGCTCGTCCGGCCATTCGTTGATGTCTTCGTCGGGCTTGCACTGAAGGTAGAGCCGGCTGATTTGAGGCGTGCGCATCGTCAGCAGCGCAAATCCGCGCTCGTGGAGCGCGTAGATCAGCTCCTCTGACGAAGGCGGCGCCTCGGCCAGAATCCCCAGCCAGCCAAACGGGTAGACGCGGTCGTACACCCTCAGCTGGCCCTCCGGAATCGACGGCCGGCACACGCCGTGAAAACCGTCGCATCCGGCGATGAAGTCGCACTCGATCTCTTGGGGTTCGCCGTTCGCGCGGAATCGTATCTTCGGACGTGCCTTCGAATCGGCGTCGCCGAAGTCGTGGATGCTCGCGTCTTCCGCCTCGAAGATGATTCGTCCGCCGGCGGCGAGACGCGCATCGAAGAGGTCCGCCACCACTTTGTTTTGAGGATAGACGATGATGCAGCGGCCGTTCACCAGCTGATCGAAATCGAATCGATGCGTGCGCCCCGCGAACCGGAACATCACGCCGTGGTGGTACATCCCTTCGCGCCTCAGCCGGTCCCCGACTCCCGTTTCGATCATCAGGTCCGCCGTGCCCTGCTCCAGCACGCCCGCGCGCACGCGGTCTTCCACGTATTGTCGCGTGTGGCGTTCGACCACGATCGAATCGATGCCGTGCAGATGCAGCAGATGCGACAACAATAGCCCCGCCGGCCCTGAGCCGACGATTCCTACCTGCGTGCGCAACATACCGCTCCCCCCGTGCAAGCGGGCTTATTCTACATTCAACTTGCAATGCCGGCAGATCAAACTAGAATGTCCGAACGTTTCGCCCAGAATGGGCTCCCAGGTTCCCGGCGAGGAGAGCTTGGGAGTCCGGGTCCCGCCGATTTGGGCGGTGGGACCGGGAGCGCGAACAGCGCTCGTCACTTTTCCCGAGTTGCTTTTTGGACTGACGCCTGTTGCGGAGGCTCGCAATGCCGACGGAGCGAAAGTTCTACGGCTGGAAACTGGTTGGCGCGCTGGCATCGATGGATTTCCTGAATCTCGGATTTCCGTTCTACATCGGCGCGGTCATCAATCCCTACATGCTGCAGCACATCGCGATGAGCCGCAGCACGTTCGGCTTTGGCTCCACTCTCGTGAACCTCTTCGTCGGCCTTCCTTCCACGCTCGTGGCCGTCTCCATTGCCCGGCGCGGCATTCGCTCGACGTACCTCGTCGGTTCCGCCCTCGTCTGCATCGGTTCTCTTTTTCTGGCCTTCGCCACAACCAAACCGTGGCACTTCCTGGTGGCCTACGGAGTGATCGTTGGCTGCGGCATCTGCTTCGGTGACATCATTTGCGGCAGCACGGCGGCCGCCCGCTGGTTTGAGCGCTATCGCGGGCGCGCTGTCGGCCTCGTGCTCAGCGGCTCCGGAGTCTGTGGACTGATGGCGCCCCTCATGGACAAGTTCCTGCTTGCCCACGGAGGCAATTGGCGCCTTGGCTGGGAAATCGGCGCCGCCGGCGCGGTCCTCGCGGGTATCATCGCTTTGCTCTTCGTCAGAGAGCGCCCCGAAGATCTCGGCCAGTTGCCCGACGGCGGTCCCAAAGCGGACGCCGGCTCGCAGCGCGAGCATGCGCCCAGCAAGCTGGTCACCCACTACCAGTGGACCGCAGGCGAGGCGTATCGCACCCGCAGCTATTGGCTCGTCGTGCTCGCCGGCCTTGCGGCACAGTTTCCATTTTTTCTTTTCGTGCCGCACTGGGTGCTCCACCTGGAAAGCACCGGAATTCCGTCCGGCGCTGCGGCCTTTTCGATGAGCCTGATGCCCGTATCCTGCATCGCGGGCCGCTTGATCGGCGGCTGGCTGATGGATACGATGAACGCGCGCGTCGCGTTCCTGATCGGGCTGTCCTGCTATCTCTTTGGCTCGCTTGCGGCGCTTCGCGTGGGGCCGGACTCGCTCTGGATCGCCGATACCGCCGCCGTCTTGTACGGAATCGCGATCGGCTGGACCTTCACCTGTATGACGACGTGCGTTGCGCACTACTTCGGTCCCGCGGCCTTCCCGAAACTGGCGGGCACTCTGCTGTTCTGGACGTCCGGCGGCGCGTCCCCCGCGGCCTGGGTCGGCGGAAGGATTTTCGACGTCTACGGCGGCTACGCGCATGCGTGGCAGCTGAATATCGCCATCACCGTGATCGGCATCGTCGCCATCCTGTTTGCCGCGATGCCGCATCACCGCACCGAAACAACTGCTGTCGCCGGAGCCGCGTGAGTCCGGCGATCGCATAGGAGACCCCCAGTGCCCGAGAAGAAAAGTTTCTACGGATGGAAGCTTGTCGCCGTTCTTTTCATCCTCGATTTCATCAACATGGGTTTCCCCTATTACGGCGGCACCATCATCAACAGCTACATGATCGACGCCATCCAGATGAAGCGCAGTACCCTGGGCCTGGGCTTCACCATCCTCAATCTCTTTGTCGGGCTCGCCGCGATCTTCGTGGCCATGGCCATCGTGAAATGGGGCATTCGCAAGACCTTCATCATCGGCTCCTGCATCATCGGTTCGAGCGCGCTCTTCCTCGGTTTCCTCGCGTCCAAGCCCATTGATTACCTTATCGCCTTCGGCGTGGTCAACGGCACGGGCATGAGTTTCGCGACGCTCGTTCCCTGCGCCACCGGCGTCACCCGCTGGTTTCGCCGTTACCGCGGCGCCATGATGGGTCTCACGCTCTCCGCCTCTGGAATCTCCGGCCTCTTCCTCCCTCTGCTTTTGGATAAGTTGGTGCGCGAAGGCGGCGGCAATTGGCACGTCGGCTGGCGCATCGTCGCCGGTGCCATGGTCGTCTCCGGACTGATCGCGTTTCTCTTCGTTCGCGAAAGCCCCGAATCCATGGGACAGACCGTCGACGGCCTTCCGGAGGAGCACCAGGCGCAGCCTTCACGCACGGACGCCTTGGCCACCAAACACGAATGGACTGCCGGAGAAGCCTATCGGAGTTCGGCCTACTGGCTTCTCGCCATCGCTGGCATCGCCGCCACATTCCCCTATTTCCTCTTTATCGCGCATTGGAAGGAACATCTCACGGGATTGGGGATCACATCCGCGAAGGCCGCCTTCGGAATCAGCCTGCTCACTTTCGGCACGCTCGGCGGCCGCTGGCTTGGCGGCCTGCTCATGGACTTTCTGAATGCGCGCCTGGTTTTCGTTCTCGGCGGGAGCCTCTACTTCATCAGCTCCTACTTGGCCTTCACATCGAACGCCGGCGCTCTGGAACTGGCCTACGTCGCCTCCGCACTTCAGGGCATCGCCTATGGCTGGACGTATAGCTGCACCAATACGATGGTCGGCCATTACTATGGCCGCAAAGCCTATCCGAAATTGAGCGGCATGTTCATCTTCCTCACATCCGCCATCGCGTCGCCCGCGGGCTACGTGGGAGGCATGATCTTCGACCGCTACGGAAGCTACGCGAAATCGTTCGAGCTTGACGCCGTGCTGGCCGCCGTCGGAATCTTCGCGATTCTGTTCGCCTCCATGCCTGCGCCGCGCGAGAGCGTTCCCGTCATGGCCGCCAGAGCCGAAGCGGTTAGCGCCTCGTAGGATCTCCCGGGCGGGCGTCATCCTGAGCGGAGTCCCGGCGCGCGATGCGCGAAACCGGAACGCAGTCGAAGGATCTCTCTTGCAGCCGACGATTCGGGGACAACGGAGCTCACAAATGATTCGACGCCGCGAATTCGTGAAGTCATCGATGGTTGGCGCAGCCGCCCTGGCATTTCCGCTCGCTCGCGCGGCATTCGCGGCAGGCACGCGCGAGCGCAACACTATCGTCAAGACCAATCTCGGGATGGTTCGCGGAGCGCTCGACTCAGACGTCTACTCGTTCAAAGGCATTCACTACGGCGCCTCGGCCGAAGGCGCGATGCGTTTCATGCCGCCTCAGCCGCCCAGGCCATCGACCGGAACGTTCGACGCGCTTCAATACGGCGCGATGGCGCCGCAGAATCTTTCCGCCGCCACCGGCTCGGACATCCGCGTTGCCATGGGCGACATCTTCGGGCCCGGCGGCGTCGGCGAAGACTGTCTCGTCCTCAACGTCTGGACGCCCAGCACCAGCGCTGGCAAGCGGCCCGTGATGGTCTGGCTGCACGGCGGCGGCTACACCGGCGGCTCCGACGGCGCGCCCACCTACGACGGCGCGAATCTCGCGCGCAAGCAGGATGTGGTCGTGGTCGGCATCAACCACCGCCTCAATGTCTTCGGCTATCTCTATCTCGGCAAGATCAGCGGGAAGTACGCCGACTCAGGCAATGTTGGCATGCTCGATTGCGTACTCGCGCTCCAGTGGGTGCGCGACAATATCGCGCATTTCGGCGGCGATCCGTCAAACGTCACGATCTTCGGCGAATCCGGTGGCGGCGGCAAGGTCAGTACGCTGATGGCGATGCCTCCGGCGAAAGGTTTGTTCCACAAAGCGATCGTCGAAAGCGGCTCCACGCTGCGCGTCAGCACCGCCGACGAAGCCGATGCCGCGGCACGCAAGTATCTCGCCAAGCTGAACGTCGCGCCCGATCATGTGGACGATCTCGCGAAGGTGCCGATGGCGGACATGCTGAACGCGCTGCGCGACATGACCGGGCCGAATTCGATTCGCCTCGGTCCTGTCGTCGACGGCCGCTCCCTGCCTCGCCATCCGTTCGATCCCGATGCGCCCGCACAGTCCGCGAACATTCCGATGCTCATCGGCACGAACGGCACCGAATCCACCGCGCTGCTCGGCATCGCGGATGCGTCGTTGTTTTCGCTCGACGAGGCAGGCATGCGCGCGAAGCTGAAATCCTATCTGCACCTCGCGGATGACTCCCAGCTTGACAGCCTGATCGCCACCTATAAGAAAGGCCGCCCGGGCGCGACGCCGAGCGACATCTACTTCGCCGTCACCACCGACCGCATGATGCGCATCAACGCCGTCACGCAAGCCGAACGCAAGGCGGCCCAGCACGCCGCGCCCGCCTACATGTACATCTTCGACTGGCGCAGTCCCGTGCTCGGCGGCAAGCTGCGCTCGTCGCACGGCATGGAGCTGGGATTTGTCTTCGACAATACGGACAAGACCGCGGGAATGAACGGCGCCGCTTCCGATGTCGCGCCTCTTGCCGCGAAAGTCAGCGCCGCGTGGGCCGCCTTCGCGCGCCACGGGAACCCGAGCCACGCCGGCCTGCCGAAATGGCCCGCCTACGACACGAAAACTCGCGCCACCATGATCTTCAACGACGAATGTAAGGTCGCGAACGATCCCGGCCGCGACGAGCGCCTCGCCATCTCCGCTCTGCCTACTGCCTAAGTCCGAAGCTTGCGGCGGTTTCGTAGGGGCACGGCACGCTGCGCCCGGCACTGATTCTTGGCGAGACGCTGCCCATTCGCCTGTTCGGTTTGAGCCTTAGATGTGGCGCCGGGCTTTAGCCCGGCATCCTCGGTGTTCTACAGCTGAATCTTCGAGAAGAAATAGCTCCCGATCGCGAGCAGCAGCGCGGTCAGCAGGGTCACGACCACCAGATCCGTCGTCAATCCGAACGCGAACTGATTGATCAGCGCGCCTCGCAGCCCGTCCACGCCGTAGCTCAGCGGATTCAGCCGCAGAAGTATTTTCAATGCCCGCGGCAATCCGGCCACTGCAAAAATTGCTCCGGAAAAAAAGAACAGCGGCATGATCAGAAAGTTCATGATCAGCGGAAATCCCTGCATGTCCTGCAGCACCGAGCCGAATACCGTCCCGATTCCCGCGAACAGCAGCGCGATCATGAACATGAAAAAGATCGCGAGCGGCACGTGGGTCGAGCTGACGATCCGGAATCCCGCAATCAGGCAGATCACGAAGACGATCAGGCCCTGCACGAACGCCACGATCGCCCCGCCCAGCATTCGGCCCAGCACGATCTCCGTCCGCGAAACGGGCGCGACCAGCGTTTCCTTCAGAAACCCGAACTGGCGGTCCCAAAGAATCTCGATTCCCGAAAACACCGCATTGAAGAGGATCGCCATCGAGATGATTCCCGGCGACAGGAAACTGATGTAGTTCCCCTGCCCGGCGCGCGCGAACATCGCCCGCAATCCGAAGCCCAGCGCGACGAGAAACAGGATCGGCTGTCCAAGAGACCCGATGATGCGAGCCGGCGACCGCACGTACCTCTTCAGTTGCCGCAAACAGAGAATGTAGATGGCTTTCATCGCCTTCCTCCGCCTCTCCACGCCCGCCCCATCATTCGCATGCGATCCACCGCGTTGGCTTCTTCCTCGCGGATCGCGTGCCCGGTGAGCGCTATGAAGGCGTCCTCCAGATTCCCGCACTTCGTGCGTTCCTTCAGCGCCGCCGGCGTGTCCTGCGCCACGATTTTTCCGTGATCGATCACCGCCACTTCGTTCGCCACGCGGTCGGCCTCGTCCATGTAGTGCGTCGTGAAGAAAACGGTCACGCCCTCGTCTTTGCTCAGCTGCTGGATGTAGCCCCAGATGTGGTTCCGCGTCTGCGGATCGAGACCGATCGTCGGCTCGTCCAGAAAAAGAATCCGCGGCGTGTGCAGCAGCGCCCGCGCCACCTCGAGCCGCCGCTTCATGCCCCCTGAGTACGTCTTCACCAGATCTTTCTTCCGCTCGCCCAATCCCACGAAATCCACCAGCGCCTCGATTCGTTTGTGCCGTTCGCTCCGCGGCACGCCGTAAAGGATTCCGTGCAGGTCCATGTTTTCGTACGCGGTCAATTCGTCGTCGAGGCTCGGGTCTTGAAACACGATGCCGAACGACCGCCGCACCTGCTTCTGGTCGCGTGTCGGATCGTGCCCGTTCACGCGGATCGATCCGCTGGTCGGATCGAGCACCGTCGTCAGCATCTTGATCGTCGTCGTTTTCCCCGCGCCGTTCGGGCCGAGAAAGCCGAAGATTCTCCCCTCGGGCACGGTGAACGACACGTGGTTCACCGCGCAAAATTCCCCGTAGTTCTTCACAAGGTCCTGGACTACGATCATTTCACCCATTGTGTTTTCCCGTTGCCCCGGCTGGCGAATGCCCAAAAGTGGTGAGACAGGATACGATGTATCCCGCAGGCCGGGCAATCGGTTATAACGGCGCGCCGGGGCCGGGAGTTACGCGCAAATCGCCCGGCCCGGGCAGTCCGGGAGGCTTGAAACGGTGACCACAGTCCGAGAAGCGACCTACGAGGTCCTGAGCGACCTCGGCATGACCAGGATCTTCGGTAATCCCGGTTCGAGCGAACTGCCGTTTCTTAAGGACATGCCGCCCGGCTTCGAATACATCCTCGGCCTCCACGAACGCGTTGCGGCGGGCATGGGGCTCGGCTACGCGCTGGGTCGCAACGAGGCCGCGTTCGTGAATCTCCATTCCATCGCCAGCGCCGGCAACGGCCTGTCCGCGCTGATCGACGCCCACTATCTCCATGCGCCGCTCGTCGTCACCACGGGCCAGCAGGACCGCCGCCAGATCATGGCCGAGCCGTTTCTGGTCAGCCGCGCCGTCGACGTCGTGAAGCCCTACGTGAAATGGGCGTGCGAGCCGCTCCGCGCCGAAGATGTCCCCGCCGCCATCGCTCGCGGTTATCACCTCGCCATGCAGCCTCCGCGCGGCCCGGTCTTCATCTCGATTCCGATGGACGACTGGAACAAGCCGTGCCAACCCGTCGTCGCGCGTCGCGTCACCCAGTCGGTGTCGCCCGATACCCCCGCGCTCGATGAAATCGTTCGCGCGATCGATTCGAGCAAGAAACTCGCGCTGGTCGCCGGATCGCAGATCGAGGAGGACGGCGCGTGGAATGGCGTGATCGCGCTCGCCGAGCGGCTGAACGCGGACGTTTACGCGGAGCCGATCGCTCCGCGCTGGACCTTCCCGCGCAGCCATCGGCTGTTCCGCGGCGGCTTGCTGCCCGCTCAAAAGCCTCTCGCCGATCAACTCTCCGCCTACGACACGGTCGTTGTTCTCGGCGCGCCCGTGTTTCTCTACTACGCGTTTGTTCCCGGCAATGCCATCGCGCCCGGAACGAAGCTTTTTCAGATCACCAACTCGCCGCAGGACGCTTCCACGGCTCTCGCCGGGACCAGCATCGTCGGCAACGTCGCCGTCGCCGCGAAATACCTCGCCGCCCGCGTGAAGCCGGTCGATCGCAGCGTCGCGCCATGTCCGCCTGCGCCTGAGCCGAAGCCCGAGCATCCGATGACGTGCGCCTATCTCTTCCACGCTCTCAACAAACGGATGCCGCCTGACGCCATCCTCGCGGAGGAATGTCCGTCATCGAAGGGCGACCTCGACCGTTACGTCAAGCTCGACGAGCCCGGATCCTTCTACTCCGTTCGCAGCGGCATTCTCGGCTTCGGCGTGCCTGCGGCCGTGGGGCTGCAACTGGCAAATCCGAAACGACGCGTGGTTTGCCCTGTAGGAGACGGCTCGCTTCAATATTCCGTTCAAGCGCTGTGGTCGGCCGTGCAGTGCAAGGCGCCGGTCGTCTTCGTGGTTGTACAAAACGGGAACTATTCAGCGCTCAAGGGCTTCCGCGACTTCACCAAAGTCGGCGCGAACGTCCCCGGCATCGACATTCCCGGAATCAATGCGGCGCTCATCGCGCAGGGCTACGGAATGAAAGCGCGTGAGGTGGATCGCCCCGAAGATCTCGAGCCCGCATTGAAGTGCGCGTTCGACTCGAACGAGCCCCACCTGATCAGCGTCAACGTCCAGTCCGGCGGGCAGAAAACGATGGGCATGGACCAGTCCGTGAATCCCCCGAATTACGGCTAGCGGCGCATCCCGGGCGGTCAGCTTCCGAGTGCTTTTCGGAGCTTTTCGAACGTAGTCTGCAAATCCTCAGGCTCGACGCGCGTTTCTCCCGTCACCGTCATGAAATTCGCGTCGCCGGCCCAGCGCGGCAGGACGTGAAGATGCAGATGCCCCGTCACGCCCGCGCCCGCCGCCCGCCCCAGATTCATGCCCAGGTTGTAGCCTTCGGGACGGTACGTCTTTCCCAGCGCGATCTGCACTCGCTGCGCCAGGCGCATCATTTCCGCCAGCGTCTCCGGCTCCGCCGCGTCGAGATTGGCCACGTGCGCGTACGGCACCACCATCACGTGGCCGCTCGTGTAGGGATACTTGTTGAGAATGACGAAGTTCTTCTCGCCGCGCAGCACGATCAGCATCCGCTGATCGTCATTGGCCGCCAGCGCGTCGCAGAAAATGCACCGGTCGTCCTTGGACGCGTCCGCGACGTAGCGATAGCGCCACGGCGTCCAGATGTAGTCCATTCGGCCTAGTCCCGCGCGCCGGGAGAGGAGGAGCCCGCCGCGGTGCTGGCCGCCTGCGGATTGTTGACGTAGTCCTTCAGTTCCTTGCTGGGTTTGAAGAAGGGAATTTTCTTCGGCGGCACTTCCACTTTCGCGCCGGTCTTCGGATTCCGTCCCGTGCGACCGCGGCGCTGGCGTGTGCGAAAGCTCCCGAAGCCGCGAATTTCGATCTTGTCGTCCGCTTGCAGCGCGCTGATGATGCTCTCGAAGATCGTCTCGACGACAGCCTCAGATTCCTTGCGCGGCAGTTCCGTGACCCGGGTTACTTCCTCTACGAGATCCGCCTTCGTCATCGTGTGCTCTACGTTTGCCTGCTCTGCCGCAGCCATCGGTGGAAGGCCTCCTCTCGCAAACCGCTGATTCCGTGGGCCGTCGGGGCGCCGGGACCACGCCCTGCACAATCTCTCCTTACCATCAATCCAAGGCTAGGTAAATGTCTTTTCTTCCCGGCAGATGCGCCGCCCCGTGCGCGCTGCTAGGAAGATTGCCGCTTGGCCAGAATGGCGTCGCCGATGGTAGCCGTCGGCGAGGATTTCGACGAGCGAAACGACTGCATCTCATCCCGCTCGGCCTGTTTCTGCGCGGCTCGATAGCTCAAGCTGATCTTGTGCTGCTCCGGTTCCAAACGCAGAATCTTGAAGTCGTATTCCTGCCCTGGCGTCAGAACCGATGTGACGCGCGCGTCCCGCGGCGCCTTCGTCTTGTCGCGCTCACCCTTCGGCCGCCGCTCCTCAATTTCCGAGATGTGGCAGAGCCCCTCGATTCCCTGCGCCAGCTCCACGAAGGCCCCGAAATCCGTCGCTCGCGCGACCTTGCCCTTCACCACATCGCCGATCTTGTTCGCGGTGAACCAGTTCGCCCAGATGTCGTTCACCTGCTTGATCCCGAGCGACAATCGGCGGTTCTGCGAATCCACCTTCAGCACCTTGGCCTCGACTTTGTCGCCCTTCTTGAACTTTTCGCTTGGATGCTTGATCCGCTCCGTCCAGCTGACGTCGCTGATGTGGATCAGCCCTTCCATGCCCTCTTCGAGTTCGACGAACGCGCCGAAATCCGCCAGGTTGCGAATGCGGCCGCTGACGATCGACCCCACGGGATACTTTTCCGCGGCCGCTTCCCACGGATCGGGCAGCGTCTGCTTCAGTCCCAGTGAGATCCGCCGCTGGTCCGTTTTCACTTCAAGCACCGCGACCTCGACCTCGTCGCCCACCTTCACGATCTTCGACGGGTGCTTGACGTGCTTCGACCAGCTCATCTCGCTCACGTGCACGAGTCCCTCGACTCCCGGCTCGACTTGCACGAACGCGCCGTAGTCCGTCACGCCCACCACCTTGCCGTGAACGCGCGTTCCCGCAGGAAATCGCTCCGGAACCGTCGCCCACGGATCGGGCAGCAATTGTTTCCGGCCGAGCGAAATTCGCTGTTTTTCCTTGTCGAATTTGAGGATCTGAACCTCAATCTCCTCGCCGGGCTGCACCACCGAAGACGGATGCGGCGCGCGTCCCCACACGAGGTCGCTCACATGCAGCAGGCCGTCCATTCCGCCCAGATCGACGAACACTCCGTAGTCCGTAACGTTCTTCACGCGCCCGGTGACCGCCATTCCCTCCGTCAAAGTGGACGCCAGCGCCTCGCGCTTCGCCTTTTGGTCCTCTTCCAGAATCGCGCGCCGGCTCACCACCACGTTGCCGCGCTTGCGGTTCAGCTTCAGGACGCGCACTTCGATTTCGCGGTCCTTCCACGCTTCCAGATCGTGCACCGGACGCAGCTCGATCTGCGATGCCGGCAGGAACGCGCGCACGCCGATATCGACCACCAGGCCGCCCTTGATTCGCTCCGCGATCTTTCCCGTGATGCTCGAATGTTCTCGATAGGCCTTCTCGATTCGTTCCCAGACGCGCCGCCGGTGCGCTCGCGCGTACGACAGCAGGACGTAGCCATCCTTTTCATCGTGCAGCCGTTCGACTTCGATCGTCTGCCCTTCGCCGAACTCGATCGGGGTTCCCGTGTCCACGAACTCCTGCGCGGGCACCAGCCCTTCGAATTTCCCGCCCACATCCACCACGACGCCCGCTTCCGTCACCGCCAGCACCCGTCCGTCGAAAATCTCTCCCTCCGCCGCTCCTTGCGGCGTGGAAAACTGGTCGAGGAGCTGGTCCATCGACTCGGACGATTCCGCCGCCTCCGCTGCGGCTTCGGTTGTCTCGCTGGTGGAGCCTTCCGCGGCGGCAGCAGCCTCCGGCACAGATGGGGTCTCCTCCGTCGAAGCAACTGCGCTCGGAGCGCTCTCGACAGCCTGCGGCTCCCGCGCCATTGCGGCGGCGGCACCGCCTCCGACGCCTTGGGCGGTCACTCCCAATGCTGGGCTCGACGAGCTTTCGGCTCCGGCCGCAGCATATTCGGCCTCGATAGCGGAAGGTGGTAGGTTGTTGTCGTGTTCGGGTGACATACGGAACGGCCTCCGTGCGGATTCTGCCCCGTTTGCCGAGTGCGCGGCCTGGTTACTCCACCCACCCGGGCGAGAGCAAAGAAGGGGACAGCGCGCCCACGTCAGACGCGATGTCGGAGAAATCATACGCGCCTGCTTCCGGCGTTGTCAACAAAACCGAGTGTACGCTGCGTGAACGCGCCCGACCCCCGCACGCTGATCGGACCTGCGGATGTGGTACATTTGCCTGCCGATGCGGATCTTCGTCCTCGGGGCGGGCGGTACAGGCTCCCTTCTCGCTCATCTCCTCGAACGCCAGGGACACACCGTCTGGTGCGGCGACCGCGACACCGACCGGGCCCGCCGCTTTCTCGGGAAAAAAAGCAAGATCGAGACCGTCGAAACGAACGCCCGCAACCTCTGGTCGATCGTTCGCGCCGCGCGCGGTGCGAACCTGATCGTCAACGCGCTGCCCGCTGTCTTCAACAACATCATCCTGCGCGCCGCGCTCCGCCTGCGCGCGCATTATCTCGACCTGAATTCACACCTCACGCATCATCCGTTCCGGCCGGAGCAGTTTCGGTATCACAAACGGTTCCTCGCGAAGAACCGCGTGGCGCTCATCTGCGCCGGTGCCGCGCCCGGCCTCACCAACCTTCTCGCCCAGCGCGGTTCCGAGCTGCTCGATTCGGTCGAGGCCGTCCACATCCGGCTGTACGAGAGCACGGAGAGCAAAGACCCGATCTCGACCTGGTCGGCCGATGTGGCCTACGACGAGGCCACTTCGCTGCCTCGAATCTATCGCAACGGCAAGTTTGGGCTCGCCAAGCGCTTTGACGAGCGCGAGATTTTTCGCTTTCCGCCGCCCATCGGCGCGACGCCGGTTTTCCTCGCCGCGCAGGATGAAGTCTGCATGCTGCCGTACATCATCAAGATGCGCGACGCCGACGCCAAAATCGGCGGAAACGACATCGAGCGCCTGCGGCGTTGGTACCGGCAGGGGCGTTTGCACCGCTCGGCTGGCATCGTGCGCAAACGGTTTCCGGAGACGCTTACGCCGCGCCGCGTCGCGAAACTGATCCGCAAGGGCGTCCTCGAAAACGCCCGGTTCGCCGCCGCGGTGCTCGTTCGCGGCACGAAAAATGAGGAGCCTCTGCTGATCCGCTGGGATGCGAGCTTTCCCACGCTCTATCAGATTCGGCAGCGTGGATTGATCTCGACTCCGATCGCCTACGCAACGGCCCATCTGGCGGCGATTTTCATCAGGCATTTTCCGCGCGATTCCGCCGGCGTGATCGGCCCCGCCGCGTTGTCTCTCGAAGCGCGGCGCGCGATCCTCGCGGACGCACGCTCGCGCGATTTCCGCATCGCTCTCAAGATCACCCGCCTCAAGAAGCAGGAAGAAGAAGAATTCTAGCTCCCCCGGTTTGACCGGATGCGAGCCGGCCCGCTATAATCGGCTTTTCGATAGAGATTCCGCAGGGAAACTCCAGAGCACAATTCAGGGAGCGGTCATGATTAAGGCAACACTTCTGCGTTCGGGGATGATCATCAAGCACGAGGGCGATCTCTACGCCGTCTACAACGTCGACCACCGGACGCCCGGCAACAAGCGCGCCGCCATGCAGACCAAGATGCGCAACCTCCGCACCGGTGCGATGATCGACTACCGGTTCCGCGCCGAGGACGTCATCGACAAAGTCACGGTCGATGAAATCGAGTTCGAGTACCTCTACAGCGACGGCGAAGGCCATCACTTCATGAACAATGAGAACTACGAACAGATCGCGCTGCAGAACGACATCGTCGGCGACGCCAAGGACTACCTCATCCCGAACATGCCCGTGAAAATCGAGTACCACGACGGCAAGCCGATCGGCGTGCTCCTGCCGGATACGGTCGACCTCACCGTCGTGGAGACGGAGCCCAGCATCCAGAAGGCGACGGCCAGCGCGGTGATGAAGCCCGCGAAGCTCGAGACCGGACTCGTCATCAACGTCCCTCCCTTTGTCGGCGAAGGGGACAAAGTGAAGGTCGACACGTCGGAAGGCCGCTACATCCAGCGCGTGCAGTGACGCTCCGACGAGCATGGTCATCCTGACCGGGGTGATCCGAGTCTCTTTTTTCCGCTGATGGCGGGTCGGATCACGAAGTCGAAGCGACTTCTTGCAGCGCGCCGCCGGAGACCACATGA
>Ga0335080_10002640_pt1 | contig 17929 bp, 16 predicted proteins | sample Lox_Sample_34_FD_206720 | JGI IMG/M metagenome (GOLD analysis project Ga0335080, IMG submission 206720) | Soil microbial communities from Loxahatchee National Wildlife Refuge, Florida, United States - Lox_Sample_3.4 | ecosystem: Environmental > Terrestrial > Soil > Wetlands | place: USA...
GCCTTCAGCCTCACCCCACAGCCCTCGCCGTACGTGCTATGGGCCGACTACGCCGGCACGGATACCCTGTGGCCGGCGGCGGCCGCGGTCGGCATCAATGCCGCCGCGCCTCTCAGCGTCACCACCATCGCCCTGCCGGATGCGAGCGTGGGCACGCCCTACGCGCAGTCGCTGGCCTCGAACGGCGGACGCTCACCGTACCTGTGGGTGGCAGGGCCCATGCCGCCCGGGCTGGTGCTGGGCCCGGCGGGCAGCATCAGCGGCACACCGACGCGGGCCGGGGCCTACATGCTCGCGGTGTCGGTCGTGGACGATTCCGGGCCGCCACAGGCCGCGGATGCCACGCTCGCTCTCGTGATCCACTAACCCTCTCGCTCGATCAGCGCCAGGTAAGCGCTGTCCTCCACCCGCTCGAGCACGATCTGCGAGCCGTCGCTCGCGACGTCGAACTCGCCGATGACGAAGTCCGCCGGCAGCTCGGCGAGCTCGCGCTGGGCGCCGGACTTCAGGTCCACCAGCCACAGGTTCTTGTGACCGATCTCCCCGCGCGTCACCACGAGCGCGCCGCCGAGCAGCCCCACGTGGCGTGCGCCGCGCGTAAGTATCAGGCTCGGTATGGCGTACGGACGACCGTCCGCCGCCGCGGCCCGCAGCGGGAAGGTCGTGCCCACGTCCGGTCCGCTGTAGATGAGGAAGTCCCCGCCGGCCGACCACACCGGGTCGACCGAGTACTCGGACACGAACGGCGCCGGGGCCTCGGCACCGAGGGAGATCTTCATCAGCCGCGGCTCACCGCGCTGCACCGCCGCGATGATGACCGACTGGCTATCGGGCGCCCAGGCGGGGTCGCCGCGCAGCTCGAGTGAGTCCGCGAGCGAGCGAACATGCGCGCCGTCCTTGTCCATCACCAGCAGGTGCGTGTGCGCGCCAACCTGCACGCTCACCGCGAGGTGGCCGTCGGCGGCGATGGCCGGCGCGCCCAGGATGCGGCCGTGCGGATCGCTCCAGATGCGCCGCTCCGTGCCGCGCTCGAGCGTCCACAGTCCCTGGACACCACCGCGCGAGGACACGAATACGAGGAACCCGGGACCGATGCGCGGCGTGCCCGCATCCGCGAGCACGAAGCTCGGTGCGCCGGTTGGCCCGTGCTGCGCGAGCGCGCCGAGATCGATGCGCCACAGACTGGTGCGCGGGTTGGAGACGGTGGCCACCAGGCGCGTGCCGGTGCGGCTGGCACTGAGGGAGGTGTAGGCGTCCAGCCCCGAGCTGATGCGATGCGGGATGCGCCGCTCGACATCGAGCCCGTAGATCCACGGCCCCGAGCCGTCACTCTCCGTCAACAGGTAAAGGAGCGTGCGCCCGTCGAGCATGACCGGGTAGATGAGTCGGGCGCCGTGGTTAGTGATCCTCTCCAGCGCGTCCCCGGTGGGGCGGATGCGCCAGATGTCCCAGTCATCCGGCGGCACGCCGCGCGCGAAGTAGATGTACTGCCCGTCCGGGGACCAGACCGGGAAATGACAGTGCACGCCCGCCGTGGCGAGATAGATCCGGTGGGGCTGCGATTGCGCGCTGTCGCGCACGAAGAGCGGATCCCCGGGCGCCGTCGTGTGGTACACGAAGCGCTTGCCATCGGGTGCCCACGCGACTTCCGCGGCCGGAGGCAGGTAGGCAGTCAGCTCGCCGCCCGCGACCGGAACTGCATAGCGCGAGACATCCGAGGGCTGCGTACCATCGGCCTTGCGACTCCAGATCGATACCAGCGCGGAATCCGGCGAGAAGTCGATCGCCCGCACCTGGGGGTTGAAGAGCCCGCCGATGCGCCCGCGGGTCAGGTTGCGGTAGACGCCGCTGCCGAGCTCGCCGACCCAGGCATCCAGGCGCCCGTCGCGGCTGCCGATGAAGGCCACGAGCCGCCCGTCGGGCGAGATCGCCGCGGCCTGGTTGGTCTCGGAGAAGGCCGGAATGCGCGAGTAGCGCGCGTTCGCGAGCGGGTCGTGCCAGACGGTGAGTTGCCTCCACGCGAGCCAGGCGAGCGCCGCGGCGGCGAGCACCGCGAGTCCGATCAGGCCGGCGCTGCGACCCGGCGCGGGGCGCGCCTGCGGCGGTGGCGCGGCCTCTAAGGCGCCCTCCTCGGCCGCTGCGGCCGGCATCGGACGGCTGCCCCACCAGGCATCGAGCTCGGAGCGGTAGGCGAAGACCGAGCCCTGCTTGTCGTGCTGATGGCGGTGCACGGGCATGCCTTCGCGCCGCTCCCAGCGCTGCACCGTGCTCACATCGCGCTTGAGGTACGCGGCGATCTTCTTCCAGGAGTCGAGGCGGCCCTCGCGCGCCGGCGGCGCGGGGCCCTCGGCGCCGGAGCTGAGCTCATTCAAAGGGCGCCCCAGAAACCAAGGATTGTCGGCAAATTGTTGCACGCCCCCGGTGCAGGCGGCAAAGAACCGCAAAGCACGGCGTTCGCACGCAGGGGCCGCCGTACCATGGTTTGCCGATTGCCCGCGCGCGCCCGGCACACGAGCCTGCAGCACCGAAGCCCGTGGGGCCCGCGGCGCAGCGTCGGCGGCGCAGGAGACGGTCCCGCGGCAGCTCGGCAACGCACAAAAAACGGGAGACCTCCGATGAAGACACAGGATCTTGGATCACGCCTGCCCCGCGCGCTCGGCGCCGCGGCGCTGGCGCTCGCGGTACTGAGCCCGTCCCTGGCCACCACCTACGAGCCCCCGCCGCCGATTCACTACGCCGGCCTCCTCAACGACTACACGCCCTCGGCCGCCGTGGTGAAGGGCGGCCCGTACGAGATGCGCGGCCGCTGGTCGCTGGATGTGGACCTCAGGCACAACAGCGCCCGCTTCACGGCCGCCATGAACATGGAGACCTCCGACTACGGCATCGACCAGGGCACGGTGAACAAGGACGACCCGACGACCCGCGGCCAGCACACCCACCACATCAGCGTGCTCGATGGCGTCGTGGGCGAGGACTGGTCAACGGCCTGTCCGGCGTTCAATCCCGCGGTCAAGCGTGGCTTCGTGGTCAGAGGCACGGCGTTCATCACCGGCAACGGCTCGCCTGCGCCCTTCGGCAACCCCTCGCCGGTGACCATCTGCGTGCTCGGCGGCGACAACCTCGAGTTCTCGAACCTCACGCTCGTGCTCGGCGCACCCGCCAGCGGGCACTTTGGCAAGCAGGCGATCCACGGCGTCGTGACCAACTGCAACGGACCCTTCGCGCTCAGCTCGCCCGCCTGCACCGTGCAGGAGTGAGGCGCGGGCCGGCGGCGCAGCCGGACGTGCCCGGCTGCGCCGCCCATCCCGTCGTCACCGCGGCGCCGCGCCCCTTCAGGGCTCTTCGCCGGCTGCTGCCTGCGCCTCGGCCACCGCCGAGCGCAACGCCGTCGCCGGCACACGCGGCTGGAACCAGCGCTGCGCGATGAGTGTCGGCACCACCGCGCTGCCGATGACCGCGGTGACCAGCACCGTGTACTGGCGCGCGTCGATGATGTGGTTGCTGAGGCCGAAGAGCGCCGCGATCGAGCCGAAGGTGAGCCCGGTGGACATCAGCAGCGTCGTGTACATCCCTTCGCGCCGCTCGAACTCGTGGTAGACGGTCAAGGGCAGGATGCCGGCGAACTTGGTGACCATCTTGATGGCGAGCAGGACCAGGATCAGGCCGAGAGCGGAGACGACCGCGTGTGCCTCGAGGAGCGAGCCGGCCTTGAGGAAGTAGAACGGCGTCAGGATCGAGAAGGCGATGATCTGCATGCGGCGCGGCAGCTCGCGCTCGGCGAGGAAGGTGGGCGCGAGCGCCATGCCGACGAGGTACGCCGGCAGCACCGCCTCGCTCCCCGCCACGCTCGCCAGGCCCCCGAGCCCGAGCAGCACCAGCGCGACGAACTTCGTCTGCGGTTCGCTCACCCGCTCACCGAGGCTGCGGAACATCCGCGGCGCCCAGGTGGCCAGGAGCCACAGCACCAGCGCCGTGACCGCGCCGAAGACCAGCAGCCGCAGGTCGTAGTGCGCGAACACGACGCCGAGCGCCAGCACCGTGCCGAGGTCATTGATGAAGCAGGCCGCGAGGATGATCTTGCCGAGCTCGGTGCGGTTGTAGCCGGTCTCGATCATCACCGCGTACACCACCGCGACCGAGGTCGTCGAGAGCGCGATGCCGGCGATCTGCGCCTGCGGCCACGGCCACCCGAGCACCCAGTGCGCGTAGCCGAGCACGCCGGCATAGGGCGCGAGGAAGCCCACCACGCCGATGCTCATGCTGGAAGCGAAATGCCGGCGCACGGTGCGCGGGTCGATCTCGGTGCCGGCGAGGAAGGTGAGCAGGATCGCGCCGAAGCCGGCGAGGAAGTTCACCCATTCGGTGATCGGCAGGCCGACGAGATTGCCGGCGATGGCGCCGAGCACGATCTCGATCAGCGCGACCGAGATCGCGACGCGGATCGAGATGAGGGATGCGAGGAACGCAAGAGCGAGCCACAGGGCCGAGTGAAGCCAGACGCTGGCCATTTTTTCCGCCTCCGCCGGCCCCTGCCGGAGCATGCACGCTCCGGCTCAGCCAGCCGCTGACACCTACCGCAGCAAGCGCTGCACCTGTAGGGGTCATCAGCCCGCCGGCCTTGCACCGGCGCGCGGGCGGTTCGAGGGGAACCCCATCCCCTGTCGTCCACTACACGCTAGGGAATCCTCGCGAGCGCGTCAACCGGCGCCGGCCGCGCGCGGCTACTTGGTCGGCGGCGGCAGTGGCACCGAGGCCGGCGGCGGCGTGGCGGGCACGGCCGTGCCCTGCGGCGGCGGCGGCGGCGGTGACATCAGCGGGAACGGCGCGGCGGCGTTCTGCGCCTCCGGCGGCACGTAGATGGCCAGACCCTGCGCCGCCTTGCTGGTGAGGGCGAAGGAGCCCCCGACGCCAACGCCGGAGGCGCTGCTCGGCCCGTAGCTGCTGCTGCCGACGCCGGTGCCGACGGAGCCGGTCTGGGTATCGTGCACGCCCTGCAGCAGGACGCCGTTGGCGCCGAGCTTCGCGGCCTCGATGCGCAGGCGCTCCATCGCCTTGTCCATGTTGGCCTGGCTGGTGAAGGCAAAGGAGCCCTGGCTGCTCGCGTCGATGGTCGCGATCTGCTCAAACTTCGCCGGCGGAGTGGTGTAGATGCGCACGCTGTCGGGGGAGATCGGCGGCCGGGGCGTGCCGGTGATCACGTGGGACGAGGTTGAGCAGCCCGTGGCCAGGAGCATGCAGGCGGCGGGCGCGATCAGTCGGAACTTGGGCATGTGAGTGACTCCTGCGGCATCGAGCACGCAGCGTATGCGCGCCGCGCCCCCTGGGCAAACAGGCCACCCGAATTTCCGACGCACGTCACTTCGCCAGCAGCGGCGTCACCAGCTCCTCGAGCCTGCCGGCCTGCAGGGCCGGGTTCTTCTCCTTCCAGCCATCATTCGCCAGCCGCCCCGCGCGGTCGATGGTGAAACTCACCGGCAGCCGCCACATGCGCCCGTAACCCCCGGCGCGATCACTGCCGAGCAGGCCCACGGGGAAGCTGAGCGTGGCCGCGATCGCGCGCACCTCCGCGAGGCGCTCCGGGTCATCGAGACTGAAGGCGAGCACGGTGAGTCCCTCGGCGTGGTGACGCGCGGCGTAGTCCGAGAGCAGCGGCAGCTCCGCCCGGCACGGCGCGCACCAGGTGGCCCAGAAGGTGAGGATCACCACCTGGCCGCGCAGGTCCGCGGTCGAGATGTGCTGACCGTCGAGGGTCACGAGCGTCAGCGGCGGCGCCGGTGCTCCGACCCGCAGCTCCGCGGCGCGCGCCGCCGGCGCGGCGAGCAGCGCGGCCAGCACGCTCAGGATCCAGTGCCGGGCGCCGCCACTCACAGCCTGTAGCTCACTCCGACGCTCACCGTATACCTCGGAAACAGCTGATAGCCGTAGAGGTTGCTGTATACCGGTAGCTGCACGAAGCCGAACAGCTCGAGCTTTTTCCCCGCCGCCACCGCGATCCCCGGGCTCACGTAGGCGACCGTGCCGGCGCTGTTCTGCACGTCCGCGAGCGCGCCCTGGTCGGGTGACTTGTGCTGCAGGTTGACCTGTAGCTGCGGCACCCAGGTGGGGTGCGCCTCGTAGCGCAGCCCGAGGCTGCCGGTGAGGGCGTTGCCCGGCCGGAAGTCGTTGCCCGGCTCATCCAGGTGATGGCTCACGGCGGCCTGGAACTGCACGTTGGCGAAGAAATCGAAGTCCCGGCTGATGGCGCGGAAATAATAGGCGCCGACGATGACATCGGTGCTGCCGGTACCGGGCTGCAGGCTGGCATCGAGGGGCTCGCCGGTCAGCGGCCCGCCCTCGAACTTCACCGCGGTACCGTACTGACCGGTCGGCAGCTTGACGCCGAGCTGCACGCCGAGGTTATGCGTCGCCAAGAACCCCTGGTAGCTGCCGATCAGCCGCAGGTCCCCGACGCTCGAGCTGCTCGAGCTGCTGAGCTCGAGCGGTTCGTCGGGATCGTACTCGCCGTAGGTCGAGTGAGTGCGCACCACCCACGGCATGAGCAGCGTGACGTTCCACGAGCTGTTCGGCGCGTAGTTCAGGCCCGCGGTGATGTAGCGGTTGAGCGTTTCACGCTCGAGCTCCTGCCCGGGAGGCACGCCCGAGACCGACTGGGTGCCGCTGCGCAGCTCGTCCTGGTGGATATAGTCGTACTCGAGGCTCAGGCGCCACCCGGACGCCACCGAATACCCGAGCGCCGCATCGGCGCTGAGCGTGCAGCCGCAGCTGGCACAGGCGAAGGCGGCGGGCGCGCTCACGATGGCGCCGAGAGCGAATGCGAACGACAGCACCGCACGCGGCGCGGTCGGGCCCCGCGGGGCACGTAAGGAATTCATTGTTGTCTCCGGACATGATCAGACCCTGATGGGCTCGCGCCGCGCGTCGCCCACGAGGGTGGGAGAGGCTCTCGGCGCGAGCAGCGTGCTGGCGATCAGGCGAGGCGCGGCGGGCCGCGCGGGGTCTGCTGGCGGTCGGGTCCGAAGGCTGTGAATGCCCGCGCCTGGTGCGCGGGCAGGAGGGTGTGATCGGCGACGGGGGCGGCGGCGAGCACCGGCAGCGCAGGCAGCGGTGCGGGCCCGGCGCTCTGCGCATAAGGGCAGGTCGGGTCGGGATGCGCGTGCAGCGGGCCGGGATGCTCGGCGCTGCCGTGGTGATGCACGTGGCCGGCGCCGTGGACGGCCGTGTCGCACAGCACCACCCGCAGCTGCCCGTCGATGCCGGCGAGCATGTAGCCCGCCGGGATGAGCGCGCGCACGCTGAGCATCGCCAGGACGAGCGGCGTCGCCCAGTGGCGGGCGTTGTGGCGGATGCTGCGGGGGCGCTGTCTCATCACACGGACACGATCTCGCGGCACGTGGCTGGCATCAAGTGGGGTGAAGCGGTAATTTTCAGGGATTATGGCCACGCGCGCGCCCCGGTGCCATCCCCCCGGGGCGGCGCGGTGACATAAGCAGCGCGGCCGCGCCCGGCGCCCCGCGCCAGAACAACAAGGCAGCCAGGAAGGAACACATGCGCGTACGCATCTTGGGATTGCTGGCCCTCGCCTGGTGTGCCGCCCTCGGGGCTGCCACTGCGCCGGTCGGTCCCGGCTACGACATCGCCATGAGCCGCCGGGTGCCGATGCGCGATGGCATCGAGCTCGAGGCCTGGATCACCCGCCCCTCGCACGCGAGCGCCCCGGTGCCCACGGTCCTCACCTTCACCCAGTACGACATCGACGGCGGCCGCCACGGCGAGCCGGCCTATTTCGCGCAGCGCGGCTACGCCTTCGTGCAGGCCTACGTGCGCGGGCGCGGCCTCTCGGGCGGGGTGAAGAGCGACAATCTCGGCGCGCAGATCGGGCGCGACGGCCACGACCTCGTCGAGTGGATCGCGCAGCAGGGCTGGAGCAACGGCCAGGTCGTCATGTACGGCGGCTCGTTCGTCGGCATGACCCAGTGGCGCACGGCGGCGCAGCTGCCGCCGCACCTCTCAGGCATCGCGCCCTACGTGCCGATCTACCCCGGCTGGGACGTTCCCAACACCAACGGCATCCCGCAGGCCTGGACCGCCGTGATCCTCGGCTACACCGCCGGGCGCTCGCTCAACACCGGCTTCATCGGCAACCCGCGCTACTGGTCGGGCAAGATGCTCGAGCAGTACGCCGCGCAGCGCCCCTTCACCGAGCTCGACGCCGCGGTCGGCGTCGCCGCCGCGGATGACTGGTGGATGAGCGATGCGCAGGGCCAGCACGTACCGATGATGCGCATGTGGCTCGATCACGTCGGCGATGAGGCCTTCAACCTCGCCGCCGAGCCCAGGAGCGCGGACTACGCCGGCATGAACTTCCCGGTGCTCACCGCCACCGGCTTCTTCGACGACGACCAGCCGGGCGCGCTGCGCTACTACCGCAACCACGTGAAGAATGCCCCGGCCGCCGCCGTGGCCCAGCACCTCCTCATCATCGGCCCCTGGGACCACGGCGGCACCCAGGCACCGCAGAAGGAGATCGCAGGGCTCGCGATCCCCGAGAACGCCGTCATCGACATGAAGCAGCTGCACGCCGACTGGTACGACTTCGCGCTCGGCCGCGGGGCGCGGCCGCCGCTGCTGCGCGAGCGCGTCAGCTACTACATGCTCGGCGCGGACGAGTGGCGCTATGCCGCGACCCTGGAAGCGGCCTCATCGGGCGCGCAGCTGGTGCTCAACCTGTCCGCGCCCGAGGGCACGCCGGCGGATGCCTTCCACTCCGGCCACCTGCTCACCCGCACTCCCGGCCGCGAGCCACCGGCGCTGCTGGTGAGCGACCCGCGCGAGCTGCCCGAGCTCGCGGTCGCGCAGTTGGCCGCGGATGAGAACCTGCTGTCGCAGTTCCGCGCCTTCATGCACGGCGCGCTGGTGTTTCACTCCGAGCCCCTCGAGCACGACCTCGAGATCGCCGGCCACATGCGGCTGCTGCTCGAGTGTGCCGCGGACGCCCCGGACTTCGACCTGTGGGCGCAGGTGCAGCTGCTGCGCGCCGACGGCAGCGTGGTGCAGCTCGGCACCGACGTGCGCCGCGCGCGCTTTCGCAACGGCCCGTTCCACGCTGAGCTGGTCAAGAGCGGACAGCCGCTCGAGATCCCGTTCGAGTTCCTCTGGTCCGCGTGGCGGCTGCCCGCGGGCGCGCGGCTGCGCCTGGTGCTGCTGCCCCTGAACTCCCCCATCTACCAGAAGAACTACAACACCGGCGGGCGCATCGGCTACGAGCGCCCGGCGGATGCGCGCGTGGCGCACGTGCGGATCTTCCATGACGGCACACGGGCGAGCCGGCTGATCCTGCCGCTGGCCGCCGCGCCGGCCACCGCGGAGCACTGAGCGTGCCAGCGGCAGAACCCGGCATCGCGGTCCTCGAGCGCACCCGCGGCCGCCTGGCGGCGATCGACGTGCTGCGCGGGCTCGTGATCGTCATCATGATCATCGACCACGTGCGCGACTACTTCCACATCGACGCGGCGAGCTTCGACCCGCTCGACCCCGCGCACGCCGGCGCCGCACTCTACGCGACGCGTTGGATCACCAACTTCTGCGCCCCAACCTTCATCCTGCTCGCCGGCGTCTCGGCCTGGCTGCAGCGCGCGCGCGGCAAGAGCGCCGCGGCGCTGTCGTGGTTCCTCCTGACGCGCGGGCTGTGGCTGGTGGTGCTCGAGTGCACGGTGATGGGCTTCGGCTGGTCCTTCGCCCTCCCCTACATGCTGTTCCTGCAGGTGATCTGGGCGATCGGCTGGTGCATGGTGGGGCTCGCCGCCTGCGTGTGGCTGCCGCGCGGCGCGGTGCTCGCCGTGGGCGTCGCGATCATGCTGCTGCACAACCTGCTCGATGGCATCGCGCCCGCCGCCTTCGGGCCGTTCGCGAACCTGTGGATGGCGCTGCACGTGCCCGGGGTCTGGTCGCACGCGGGCGTGCCTTTCGCCTGGCTCGTCTACCCGGTGCTGCCGTGGTTCGGCGTCATGCTCTGCGGCTACGGCTTAGGCCCGCTGTTCCTCGCCGAGCCCGCGCGCCGCACGCGCGCCTGGCTCGCCCTCGGCGCCTGCATGCTCGCGGCCTTCCTGGTGCTGCGCTACTTCAATCTCTACGGCGATCCGGAGCCCTGGAAGCCCTGGCCGACGAGCGCCCAGAGCGTCATGGCCTTCCTGCGCGTGCAGAAGTACCCGCCCTCGCTCATGTACCTGTGCGCCACCTTGGGCCCGGTGTTCCTGCTCATGCCGCTGATCGAGCGCTGGCGCGGTGCCACGGCGCGCTTCTTGCTGGTGTACGGCTCGGTGCCGCTGTTCGCGTACGTGCTGCACGCCTACCTCGCGCACCTGCTCTCGATCGGCCTGCGCGTGCTCACCGGCCAGAGTCTCGTCGGCCAGTTCGACGTCATCCGCATCGTCGTCACCCGGCCGCAGCTGCTCGAGGGCTCCGGCTACCCACTGTGGGTGGTGTACGCGATGTGGCTCGTCGTGGTGCTCGCCATCTACTGGCCGTGCCGCGCCTTCGCCGCCCTCAAGGCGCGCCGCCGCGACTGGTGGCTGAGCTACCTGTAGCGGCGCTTCGCGCTCAGGGGCTGCGGAAACCCTGCGCGCCGGTCTGCCACAGCAGGAACGCGTAGGTGTCGGCCGCCTCGCGGTCCTGCTGTGCGCGGGTCGAGCCGATGCCGTGCCCGGCATCGAAGTCCACGCGCAGCAGCACCGGCTTGCCGGAGCTCGAGCACGCCTGCAGCCGCGCGGTCATCTTGCCGACGTGAAACGGCGCCACGCGCGGGTCGGTGACCCCGGTGGTCAGGAGCACCGCCGGGTAGGCGACGCCGGGGCGCACCGCCTGGTAGCTGTCGATCGCCTTGAGCGCGCGGTAGCCCTGCTCCTCGTCGATGCGGCCCCACTCGGGCTCCTCGCCGTAGCCGTTCTGCTCGGCCACGTAGCGCAGCGGGTTCGACCAGCCGACGCCGTCGATGACCGCCGCGAACAGCTCGGGCCGCTCGGTGAGCGCGCGCCCGACGGTGATGCCGCCGGCGGAGCGGCCCGCGATCGCCAGCTGCGCGCTCGTGCTGTAGCCGCGCGCACACAGATCGAGGCAGACGTCGATGAGGTCGCGCCAGGTGTTGGGCTTGTTGGCGAGCTGCCCGGCCCGGTGCCAGTCGCGCCCGTACTCGCCGCCGCCGCGCACGCCGGCAAAACCAACGACGCAGCCGGCGTCCACCAGCGCCAGGAGGCGCGGCGTGAGCGTCGGGCGGTAGGCCACCGTCCCGTAGGAGCCATAGGCGTGGATCAGGGCCGGCGCGGCGGTGCCGGGCTTCAGGCCCCGGCGGTGCAGCAGGGTGTAGGGCACGCGCGTGCCGTCGCGCACGGTGGCAAAGAGCCGCGTGGTCTCGTAGGGACTGGTGTCGAGCGGCGGGCGCGGGTTCAGGCCCGTGGCGGCGGCGTGCAGCGCGGCGTCCACGGTCCAGATGTCGGCGGACTCGAGCCAGCCGCCGAAGGAGAAGAGCGCGCCGGGCGCGCCGGACTCGGTGGCCATGGAAGTCACCGCGCCCTCGTAGGGGAGTAGGACTTCGGTGAGCTTGGCGTCGCGGCCCAGGCGCTTCAGGCGCGAGACTCCGCCATCGAGCATGCGCAGGTAGAGCCCGTCGGCCGCCACGTGCAGATCCTCGATCACCCAGGCGGACTCGGGCACCACCTCGGTGGCCTGCCCGATCGCGGGCCGCGCGGTGCTGGCGCGCAGCACCCGGCCGCGCGGGTGGCCGCGGGCGGCGAGCAGGTAGAGCGTCCCGCCCTCGAGGGCTTCCCCGGTGACCTCGTCCTCGAAGTCCGCCACCGGCTGCCACGCGGCGCGCGCCGCGAGCACCTCGGCGAGTGGTGCGATGTACAGCCGCGCCTCCTCGCGCACGTCGGCGAGGCGCAGCAGCACGTGATCCGCGCCGGGGAAGGCGAGGATGTGGGGCATCTGGATGCGATCGTAGGCGACGCGCGCGTCCTGCCCGCGGCGCATGAGCACCGGGTCGGAGGCCGGATCGCTCCCCAGGCGATGCAGCCGCGCCTGGCTGTCGAGGTAGCGCTCCGGGGTGTCGTTCCTGGCGGTGAGCTGGTTGTAGAAGAAGCCGCTGCCGTCGGGAAGCCAGGAGGGCTCGGCCAGCTGGGTGTCGCCGATGCGCTCGGGCAGATCGGTACCGCGCGCGACGTCCAGCACGTGCAGCACCGAGTCCTCGCTGCCGTCGCGCGACAGGCCGTACACCAGGTGCGTGCCATCGGGCGAGGGCAGCCACCAGTCGAGCGACTGATGTCCCGCGGCCGTGGCAAGCTGCGTCGGGTCAATGAGCGTGCGGGTGACTGCGCCCTCGCGCACGAACAGCTTGAAGTTCTCCGCCCCCGCCGGGCGCTGCTCGTAGAACAGCCGGCCGCCGGCGCGCTCGGCATGACGCGTGAGCGCCGCATCGCCGGAGAGCTGGCCGATGCGCCTCAGCAGCGCCTCCCGTCCGGGAATCGCATCGAGCACCGCGCGGGCGTGGGCGTTCTGGCCGCGCAGGAACGCCAGCCACTCGGGGTCCTGGTCGTTCTCCATCCAGCGGTAGTAGTCGGTGAGGGTCTCGCCGAAGTAGGTGTCGTGCACCTCGGCGACCCGCGCCACCGGGGCCGGCGGTATCGGCCGGCCGCCACCGCCCTTGCCCGTGCCGGCGCTGCGCGCCCGTGCGGAAACCCACAGGCTCCCCGTGCCAAGCAGCAACGCCCGGCGGCTGATCCCCCTCATCGCTTCACTCCTTGGTCTCGGTTACCAGGGTTCCCTGGTGATAAAGAATGCGCCACGCGCCGGCGTGTCTCTGCCACAGCGTGCTGCGGCGCGTGCAGCGCTCGCCCTGCTCGAGCGTGTAGGTGAGGAGGTACAGACCGCGCGCCAGCTCGCGGCAGCGAAAGCCGTGGGCCCGCCAGCGGTCCTCGGCGCCCGCCGCCAGGCGTGCGGCGAGCATCTTCAGCACGTAGGCGCGGCTGTAGCGGCGCCCGGAGGCGCCGACCTCCCAGAAACCCGCATCGAGCGCCGCCTCGCGCAGGGCGCGCGAGGCGTAGTGCCCGGGGCGATGGAAGATGGGCTCGCGGGCGCGCAGCTCCTTGAGCACCGCGCGCTCGGCGGCGCGCCTGCGGTCGTCGCGTGCCAAGGCGGCGGCGGCGCCTAGTTGGAATCCGGCAGCCAGCGCACGTCCTGCTGCATGGCGCTGGCGAGGGTATCGACGTCGCCGCCGTGCGCGAGCACGGCGATGGCGCCGTTCGCGGCCGGCACGATCACGCCGGTCATGCCGCTCTCGTGGAAACTGCGCCGCGACTTCACCTGCTCGTGACGCAGCAGCAGCACCGTGGCCGGGCCCTGGGCGGTCTGCACCACGAGGTGCGGCACGTAGTGGCCGTGGAACCAGCAGCTCTGCGCGTAGGTGACCTTGTCGGAGGTGAGGTCGATCGCGACCCCGGAGTTCTTGAGGGCCGCCTCGATGCCATCGGCGCTCACCTGCTGCGCGGCGAGCCAGCTCTCGGGCTCCGCCTTGACGTGCTTCACCAGATCGTGCGCCAGCGAGTCGCTCGGCCGCAGCAGCCACACGCCGAGCACCGCGGCGCAGGCGAGCAGCACGCTCGCGGCCATGGCCCACGGCTGCCAGCCGGACGCGTAGCCGCCGCGGCGGCGCGCCAGCTGCGGCGGCTGCTGCAGCGCGCGCTCGATGTCACCTTCCAGGCGCAGCATCTCCGCGCGCAGCGCGCGGCACTCGGCGCAGGACTCCAGGTGCGCGGCGAGCGCGGCATCCGCGCCGCGCGGCGCGGCACCGATCAGGAGCCGGGCCTGGGCGCAGTTCATGCCGCACCCCCCTCGTCGGGGACGTCGGCGACGGCGGCCATGCCGCACAGCACCCGCAGCTTGTTGCGGGCGCGGAACAGGCGCGTCAGCACGGCCGTGGAGCTCAAGGACAGCTCGCGGGCGATCTCCTCGGTGGAGAAGCCGCCGAGCACCTGCAGCACCAGCGGCTCGCGGTACTCGAGGGGCAGCTTCATGATCGCGTGGCGCAGTACAAACAGGTCATCCTCGACAGCAACGGACAGCGGTCCTGAGTGGGTTTCGACCACGTCCTCCAGGGGCACGAGCTCCAGGCGCTTGCGCTCGTAGAGCCGCGCATGCTCGCGTCGCACGATGGTCAGCAGCCACGGCCGGGCCGCACCCGGATCCTTCAGCGCCTCGCGTGACCGCCAGGCCCGCAGCAGTGACTCCTGCACGATGTCCTCCGCGATCGCCCTATCGCGCGCCAGCCACTGGGCGAAGCGCATGAGGTCGGGCCGCAGCGACTCGAACAGTCGCGTCAGGGGCGCACCCGGGTCGGCCCCGGGCACTTGCGCACCTGAGGAGAAGACCGGGGATTCGGGCTCGGGATTGCGCATGGCGTAGGCAGCGTGCCGCGCGCGATTATACGCATCGGGAACGGGCCGACCCGGCAATATCACGCCGGAGCGACCGGTCTAATCGGCCGACCGTGGCATCAATGAGCGCAAAGAGGAGCACCGATGCAGTTTCTCGTGCAGTGGCTGATCGAATGGCCCCGGCGCGTCGCCGGGCACATCACCTGGCTCGCGCCCCTGTTCGCGCGCGTGGTGGTGGGATGGGTATTTCTGTGGAGCGGCTTCGGCAAGCTGCAGAACCTGGCGCTGGTCACTGACAACTTCGTCAGCTGGGGCATCCCGGCGCCGCACCTGCTGGCGCCGTTCGTCTCCGGGGTGGAGTTCTTCGGCGGGCTGTTCCTGCTCCTCGGCCTGCTGACGCGCATCTCCGCCGGCGCCCTCGGCGTCACCATGCTCGTGGCGATCAAGTCGGCGAAGTGGGCCGACGTCGACTCGCTCGAGACGCTGCTCGGGTTCGACGAGACCGAGTACCTCGCGCTGTTCCTGTGGCTGGCGATCGCCGGCGCCGGTGTCGTGTCGGTGGATCACTGGCTCGAGGGCTGGTACCGCCGCAGGCGCGCGGGAACGGCGGCGCCACGGCCGCACTGAGGAGCGGCAACAAAACCCCGCCGACCCCGGTCTACTGCTGCACCGGGACTTACCCGGCACAACGAACGAGGGTGACACTATGGGTCTTAGGAACACTGGCGTGGCCGTGGCCACTGCCGCCGCCATGCTCTTCGGCAGCGCGCTCGCCACCACGGCCGTGGCCGCCGACACCGTGCACTGCTCCGGAGTCAATGCCTGCAAGGGGCAGTCCGCGTGCAAGAGTGCCAACAACGCCTGCAAGGGCCAGAACTCCTGCAAGGGCAAGGGTTTCCTCGAGATGAGCAAGGCCGACTGCGACGCCGCCAAGGCGAAGGCCGGCAAGTAACGCTGCCGCGGCGCGTGGCCGCCACCCCTTGCCACGTGCCCGCAGCACGCCGGTGCGTCGGCCCCGCAGCCGCGCACCGGCGGTTTTTTCAGTCCGGCGGCACCCCGTCGAAGAACTCCACCACCCCGCTGTCCATCGAGTACTCCGCCCCCACCACCAGCAGGCCGTCGCGGCGGATGAGCTCCTCGAGCACTTCCGAGCCGTGGCGCAGGTGATCGGCCGACATGCGGATGTTGGCGCGCACCGCGCGGTGCTCGAGCTCGGCGGCGGCGAGCGGCGGCCCCTGCAGCAGGTCCTCCACCGAGGGGCGGATACGATCGACGATCGAGCTCAGGTTGCGTGACTGCTCGCGCCACGGGCGCGCCAGCTGCTGCAGCGTGGCGCCGATCGCGCCGCAGTTGGAGTGCCCGAGCACCACGACCAGGCGCGTGCCGAAGGCCTCGGCCGCGAACTCGACGCTGCCGACCTGCGAGGGCGCGACGATGTTGCCGGCGACCCGGATGACGAACAGGTCCCCGAGCCCCTGGTCGAACACGATCTCCGCCGGCACGCGCGCGTCCGAGCAGCCGAGGATGATGGCGAACGGCTCCTGCTGCGCGATCAGCGCGCGCCGCCGCGCCGTGGTACCGCCATCGTCGCGGCGCTGCTCGCTCACGAAGCGCTGATTGCCCGCGCGCAGCGCCCTGAGCGCCTCGCGGGCCGGGATCATGGCCACCGTCGCTCCCCTGCTGGCCGAAGCTGGCGGGCAATATACCCGATCCCGCGCCCTCGCCCTCACCGGGCCCGGCCGCGCCGCGGCGTGCGCGCCGGCGGGGCGGCCCTGAGCGGGTCCTCGGGCCAGTAGTGCTTCGGGTAGCGTCCGCGCATGTCCTTGCGCACCTCGGCGTACGCACCGCGCCAGAAACTCGCAAGATCACGCGTCACCTGCAGCGGCCGCCGCGCCGGCGACAGCAGCCGCAGCGTCACCGGCACCTGCGCGCGCCCGAGCCGCGGGGTGGCGGCGAGCCCGAACACCTCCTGCAGCCGCACCGCGACCGCCGGGGCGTTCTCATCGAGGTAATCGACCGCGACGCGCGTGCCGGAGGGCAGCGTGAGGTGCGTCGGTGCCGACTCATCGAGCAGTCGCTGCTGCGCGTAGCTCAGGCGCGCGGCGAGTGCCTGCGCGAGCGGCACGCGCGCGAGGTGCTCGCGCCGCGTGACACCCTCGAGATAGGGGCCGAGCCAGTCCTCGAGCTGCGCGAGCAGCGCCGCATCGCTCACCTCGGGCCAGGCGGCGGCGGCATCGAGCGAGGCGCGCACGAACTCGAGCCTGGCGCGCAGCGCGCGCGCCTCGCCCTCCCACGGCAGCGCCTCGAGTCCAAGGGCGCGCACGCCCGCGAGCATGGCGGTGCGGACCGCTTCCGGCGGCGGCTGCGGCAGCGGCTTGTCCTCGAGCACGAGCGCATCGAGGCTGACGGTGCGCCGCGCGCTCACCGCCTCCTCGCGCTCGTCCCACACGATGCGCGTCTCGCTCACCAGCCGCGGCGCGAACTCGGCGTACAGGTCGGCGCGCTCGAGCGGGGCGGCGAGGCGGATGCGCGCGTCGCGCTCTCCGGCCTCCACGTCCACCGCCACGATGAACTCGGCGCGCGCGAGAGCCTGGGCGCCACTGAAGGCCGCGCCGGTGCCGCCGGTGAGCAGATAGCGCCCGTCGCCCTGTGCGCGCCGCCGGCCGATGCGATCCGGATAAGCGAGCGCCAGCAGCGCCCCGGGCGCGCCGGGCTCGTAGCCGCCCGCCGCGCGTTCTCTTGCGCCGAGCTGCGCGGCCAGCTCGCGCGCGGCGCGGCGCGCGCGCACGATGGCCGCACGCTCCCCGCCGGCAGCTCCCGGCTCACCGCGCAGCATCTCGAGGCGCGTGCGGATGTCGGCGTCCTGCGCGCCTTCCCGCCCGCGCAGCAGGTCGCGCTCGGAGAGCAGCGCGGCGAGCTCGGCGGCGAGGCCCGCAAGCCCGAGCGGGCGCGCGCTGATGAGCATGTGCGCGAGCCGCGGGTGCACCGCCAGGCGCGCCATCTCACGGCCGTGGGCGCTGATACGTCCGTCCGCCTCCAGCGCCCCGAGCCGCTGCAGCAGCTCGCGGGCGCTCGCCAGCTGCGCCGGCGGCGGCGCATCGAGCCAGCGCAGCTCGGCCGCGGCGCTGCCCCAGCCGGCGAGCTCGAGCGCGAGCGAACTCAGGTCCGCATCCTGGATCTCCGGCGGCGTGAACGCGGCGAGCATCGACTGCGCGCCCGCGCCCCAGGCGCGGTAGCAGGCCCCGGGCGCGGTGCGCCCGGCGCGCCCGGCGCGCTGCTCGGCGGAGGCGCGCGAGATGCGCTGCGTCTCGAGGCGGCCCATGCCGGAGGCCGGGTCGAAGCGCGCGCGGCGCACCAGGCCCGAGTCGATGACCACGCGCACCCCGGGGATGGTGAGGCTGGTCTCGGCGATGTTGGTGGCGAGCACGACGCGCCGCGTGCCCGGCGGGCAGTCCGCGAGCGCGGCGTCCTGCTCGGCCGCGGCGAGCTCGCCGTAGAGCGGCAGC
>Ga0335080_10002641_pt1 | contig 17924 bp, 11 predicted proteins | sample Lox_Sample_34_FD_206720 | JGI IMG/M metagenome (GOLD analysis project Ga0335080, IMG submission 206720) | Soil microbial communities from Loxahatchee National Wildlife Refuge, Florida, United States - Lox_Sample_3.4 | ecosystem: Environmental > Terrestrial > Soil > Wetlands | place: USA...
CTTGTCAAGGGTTGCGGGCGCCGATTATCGAAACACTGTGCGTATATTGGCCACCACCATTGTATGCTGTCGCCCGTTCCACACGCACCCGCACTATGCGAGAAAACAGTTCCGCATGCCTGTGAGCCCCGTCACCACCCCCGACGCCGTGCGCGTTCCCGGCTTCTACGGCTGGAAGCTGGTCGCCGCGCTGTGGTGGCTCGACCTGCTGAACATGGGCCTGCCTCTCTACTGCTCGTCGGTCATCAATGCCTACATGCTCCAGCGCATCCCCATGGAGAGGAGCACGTTTGGGTTGGGTTACACGCTGGTGAATTTCTTCGTGGGAGTGCCGTCGGCGCTGATCGCGCTGGTGATCCTGCGGCGCGGCGTTCGCATGACGCTGGTCCTCGGCGCGACGCTGATCGGCGCCGGGGCGCTCTGGATGGCGCAGATCGCGTCCACGCCCGGGCAGTACCTCGCAGGCTTCGGCGTAATCATCGGTTCCGGCGTCGGCTTCGGAACGGTGATGCCGATTTCGACGGCGATAACGCGCTGGTTTACGCGCTACCGCGGCAGAGCGCTGGCCATTGCGCTGACGGCGTGGGGCGTCGCCGGTTTTCTCGGCGCTCCGCTGCTGAACCGTTTTCTCGAGCACAACGGCGGTGACTTCCGCGCTGCGTGGAGGATTGTGGCGGCGGCCTCAGCCGTCTCCGCGCTTGTGGCGTGGTTTTTCGTGGTCGAGCGGCCGGAGGACCTGGGGCAGACGCCCGACGGCGACGCCCCGGAGCCGCAGAGAAACGCGCTGATCGTCGGCGGCGCCGGGCGGCCGCGCACCGTAGCGTGGGCTCCCCGGGACGCGTATCGAACGACCGCGTACTGGCTGATTCTGGTGGGCGCCGTGGCCTGCCAGTTTCCGTCGTTCTTTTTCACCGCGCATGGAATTCTGCACCTGAGGCTTTCGGGGCTAGGCGCGGCCGATGCCGCCTGGGCCATGGGTCTGTACACGCTCGGCGGGTTGGGCGGAAGGATTCTCGGCGGCGTGCTGGTGGACCGCATTGCCGAGCGGTACGCGTTCATGGCCGGACTGAGTTTCTACATGATCGGCACGGTGCTCGCGCTGCGCATTCAGGCGCCGGCTGGGCAGGGCAGTCCCGTTTTGTGGATTGCCGACGCCGCGGCGCTCTGTTACGGCGCCGGCATGGGCTCGGCGTTCATCTGCCTGAACACGATTACGGGCAACTACTACGGCTCGGCGGCCTTCCCGCGACTGAACGGAACGATGATGATGCTTTCAGGCTTGCTGTGCGCCCCGGCCGGAGTGATCGCAGGAAAGCTCTTCGACGCGAGCCGCAGCTACACGCCCGCGTTTCTCCTGAATCTCGTGCTGTGCGCGGCGGGGCTCGCGGCATTGTTCTTCGCGCGCCGGCCGGACGCGCTGGCCCGTGATGCCGGAACGCAGGAGATGCTCGCCGGATAAAAGGCGGTTTCGATTCATAGCTCAGGGGGAGAAACATGACTTACGAAAACGTGCTGTACGAGGCGGGCGCAGGAATCGCGCGCATCACCGTCAACCGCCCGCAGGTGTTGAACGCGCTGAACCGGAAGACGATGGGGGAGTTGTCGGATGCGTTTGACCGCGCCCGCGACGATGCCGCCGTGCGCGTGATCCTGGTCACCGGCGCCGGCGAAAAATCGTTCGTTGCCGGAGCGGACATCAACGAGCTGGTGACGCAGACTCCGGTGACCAGCGGAAAATTCTCGGAATTCACCCGTGAACTCTTCAGCCGCCCGGCAACGCTGGGGAAACCCTCGATCGCGGCGGTGAACGGATTCGCCCTTGGCGGCGGCTGCGAGCTGGCTCTGGCCTGTTCGATCCGTGTCGCCAGCCGCACCGCACGTTTCGGCCTGCCCGAGGTGAAGCTGGGCATCATCCCCGGCGCCGGAGGCACGCAGCGCCTCGCGCGCCTGTGCGGAAAGGGCGTGGCCCTGGAGCTGATTCTGACGGGCGACCTGATTCCGGCGGATGAGGCGCTGCGCATCGGCCTGGTGAACCGCGTGGTCGAGCCGGCCGACCTGCTGTCCACCGCGGAGGCCATGGCGAAGAAGATCATCGCCAACGCGCCGCTGGCCGTGAAGTTTGCCATGCAGGCCGTGGAGCGCGGCTCGGAAATGCCGCTTGACGAGGGGCTGTTTCTCGAGACCTCGCTCTTCTCCCTGTGCTGCGCGACGGAAGATATGCGCGAAGGCACGAAAGCGTTCGTCGAAAAGCGGCCGGCAAACTTCCAGGGCCGTTAGCAGCGGCTGAAGTGCGGACGGCCTGGTGTTCGATGGAGGGATGAAAATGAGCGGAAAGAAGCCGGTAGTCGTTTACGGAGCCAGCGGATTCTCGGGCCGCCTGGTTGTGGAGTTTCTGCGCGAGTACAACGTCCCGTTTATCGCTGCGGGGCGCAACCGCGCGCGGCTGGGAGAAGTCATGAGCCGCGTGCCGGGGATCGAGACGGCGCAGTATGAGATTGTCGAGGTGGGGCCGTCGGTGGACGAGCTGGCGGCGCTTTTCACCGGCGCAAAGGTCGTGTGCAACACCGTGGGGCCGTTTCTGTATAACGGGCCGCGCGTGATTGAAGCTTCGCTGAAGGCGGGCTGTCACTACCTGGACATCGGCGGCGAGCAGGCCTGGACGCGCACGGTGGCGGAGCAGTGGGGTGGGAAGTTCGCCGAAAAGGGTCTGCTGGCGGCGCCGGGCACGGCGTTCATGTCTGCGATGAGCGACGCCGCGGCGCGGCTGTGCATCGAGCGGGCAAACGTGGACACGCTGGAATTCCTGACCATGTTCAACGGGATTCCGACGTTTGGTTCGACGCAGACCATCTTCGCCGTCATCCCCACCGACGCGTACTACCTGGAGCAGAACCAGTACAAGCTGTGGCCGCGCGCCACCCCCTACGAAGTGACCGTGCCCGGTTCGGTGACCACGCAACTGGCGCTGCCCTGGGGCGGCTTTCCGCAGCCCGTGTGGTTCAAGGAGCACACGCAGATCGCGAACGTGCGGGTGGTCGGCGGGCTGTTGAACCGGCAGATCATGCAGGCGGTGGTGGGCACGGAGCAGCAGTTTGAAAAGGAGATTCGCCCGCTGCCCAAGGCCGAGCAGGAAAAGAAGCTGGGGGAGATGGCCGCGTCGGTGCAGGGCTCGACGCCTCCACGCGAAAATGCCCGGGAGCAGCGCACGATTGACGTGGTGGTCGGGCGGGGAACCACGGACTTCGTGCAATGCGTGATCCTGGGGACGTGCTGCTACCGGCAGACGGGGCTGATCCAGGCCTTCGTGGCGCATCACCTGGTGCACGCCGCGCCGCGCAAGGCCGGGTTCGCCTCAGCGGCGGAAGCGGTGGGCGCGCGCGAGATCTTGAACGCGGTCGAGAGCTTCGGGCTGGCGAAAGCGCGGTTCTCCTGATCCACGATACTGTTCGATATCCGAACCGCGGGCCGATGTTCGCGCCCGCTTTGTCGTATGATGTCCGGCTCCGCACAGAGCCGGCGCGGCTCCCGGCCCGGTTTTTCTTTGGGCGCTCGCTCACTCGCCGCCAGGTAGCTCCGCGCGCGCAGGCTGGGCACGACAGAACATGATTCTGCAATTGAATCACCTTCCGCGGAAGGCTTCCGGCGCCAGCGCCCAGGAAGTGATGGATACCTTCCAGGCGCTCCTCGACGAAGGTCATCTGGAAGAGCAGCAGCTCGCCGCGGTTCGCGTACACCTCGACTGGATCCAGTACAAGCAGAACTTTCGCGAGCCCGTCACGGTGGTGCCGGGCACCAACGAGCGCGGCGAAAAGCTGCCCTTCATGGAAGTGCACGTCGACGTGCGGCAAACGGAGCCGGGAAGCCTGCACGAAGAGTTGTGGCGCGCCGTGCAGCACGCGCAGCACGGCGCCCACTATCCCCACCCGCCGACCGCGCTGCTGGACGCGGGCCGCCTGCCGCTCGAGGACTTCCAGTCGTTTCGTTCGAGCATCGCCTGGCACTTCAACCGGCTGTACTGGCAGCGTCTGGCTGACTGGGAGCAGTCCACCGGACGTGGATATGAGCAGGCGCTGCCGGGCGGCAAGTCCGACGCGAACAATCCCGCCGCGGTGGCCGACGGCGTCGGCGACTTCTGGACGCTGCTGCGCGACCTGGAGTCGAAGAAGCAGTTGCCGGCCGAGGTGTATGTGCTGGAGATCGGCGTCGGCATGGGCACGCGCGCCGGCCTGTGGCTCGACCGCTTCCGCGCGCTCGATGGCGAGCGCGGCACGAACTATTACCCGCGGCTGCGGTTCCTGCTGGGCGACTATTCTCCGCTGACCCTCGAGCGTTCCCGCGCCGCCGTGCAGAGCCACGCGGAGCAGTGCAGCTTTCTGGTGCTGGACGCGCTGAATCCGATGCAGACGCTCTCCTTCCTGCGCCACAAGATCCTGCACATCCACCTGGCCAACGTGTACGACAACCTGCCCGACGAAGAGATGGCCATGCGCGACGGGCGCCTGTACCTGGTGCAGGTGCGCGCGTACCTTCCCGCCCACGAGGCGAATCGCATCTGCAGGGAGTTCGAGGTGCCGTGGGAAGGCTTGCGCCGCTGCGTTGAACGTCTGCTGGAAGTTGGGCCCGAGCACTTCGCGGACCGCGCGCGCGGCGTGGCTTTCTGGCGGCAGGTGTGGACGGCGGTGCGCCTCGAGGAGCGCATGGCGTGCGTCGAGAGTTTGCCTGCGGAGGCTCTGCCCCCGGAACTCAATTCCGGAAGGCTGGAAGAGATCTTGCGGGAGTCCGTAAGCGAGCTGCGCTTCCACCTGAGCACGGGGGCCTACGAAAGCTTCCGCAACACGCTGCCGCTGCTCTCGGCGCGCGGCTTCCTGCAGGTGCAGGACATTTTCGTGCGCGACCTCAACGAATACCGGCTCGGCTTTCACGGGCCGGGAAAGCTGGACGGCTCGATCGTCAACTGGGTGAATGGCGCGCTGCTGCGCGAGGCCGCCGAGCGCGCCGGCTACGACGTGCATTTCGCGCCGTTCCGGTACCGCGAAGGTTCCAGGACGTCGATTCTGTTCACGACGCAGCGGGAATAGTGCGACGGGAGCAAGGCAGCGGCTGCAAAGCGACGGGAGCAAAGCAATGACACTTCCCATTCTGCCCACCACCGTGGTCGGCAGCTACTCGATGCCGGGGTGGCTCGAGCGGCTCAAGACGGAGTATTTCGCGCGCCGTATCAGCCGCCACGACCTCGATGAAATCCACGACAACGCCGTGAAGGCCGCGATCAAGGACCAGGAAACCGCCGGTCTCGACGTCCTGACCGACGGCGAATTGCGGCGCGACAACATGATGGACTACTTCTTGGAGCGCTTCCCCGGCGTGCAGATCGACCGCTCCTCCAAGAAGTTCTACTACGATTTCTACAACTGTTCCGTGCAGGGAAAACTGCCCCTCGCGCCGCTGGGCGTCGCCGACGACTTCCGTTTCCTGAAGCGCTTCACCACCCGCGAGGCGAAGTTCTGCGTCACCGGACCGCACGCGCTCACCAAGCGCATCCGCAACGAGTTCTATCCCGACGAAGAGGCACTGGCCACCGACATCGCGCGCGTGCTGAACCTCGAACTGAAGGAACTGGTGAAGGCCGGCGCGCGGCACATCCAGATTGACGAGCCCTACTACTCGGGATTCCCCGATGACCTGACGTGGGGCGTCAAAGTCACCAACGTCCTGGTGGAAGGCGTGGAGGCGAGGATCGGCCTGCACATCTGCTACGGCAACCGTTACGGCAAGCCCTCCTGGGAAGGCAGCTATCGCTATCTCTTCCCCCGCATACTGGACGCGAAGGTGCAGCAACTCACGCTCGAGTTCGCGCGCCGCGGCGGGGAAGACCTGGACCTCTTCCGCGAGTTCAAAACGCCGTTTGAAATCGGTGTCGGCGTGATTGACGTGAAGACCAACGCCGTCGAGACGCCCGACATGGTCGCTGAGCGCATTCGCAAGGCGATCGAATTCATTCCCGCGGAAAAGATGTTCGTCCTGCCGGATTGCGGCTGCAACCACCTGCCGCGCGACATTGCGTTTGCCAAGCTCTGCGCTATGGTGGAAGGAGCGGATAACGTGCGCAGAGAGCTGGGCAAAGCGTAGGAGTGCCATCGAGGTACGGGAGAAAGAATGACGGCGGCGCCCAATCCGTTGCGCGAGGCCATGCAGGCCGGCCGGTTCTGTTACGTCGTGGAACTGGTGGCCAGCCGGCTCACGCGCGAGGCCAAACTGCTGGAAGTCGCCTCGCAGCTCGCGCGCGTCTCCGGAGTGGTCGCCGGCAGCATCACGAGTTATGCCGGCGGGGCCATCGGGCACGATCCCATCCGTGTAGGAACGGCGGCGCGCGCCCGCGGCCTGACGCCGAACATCCATCTGACCTGCGTCAACCGCACGGTGGCGAACGCGCAAAGCGCGCTCGAAGATCTGAACGCGCTGGGCGTCGAGAACGTCTTCGCGCTTTCAGGCGACTATCCGAAGGCGCCCGCGCCGAAGGGCCAGCCGCCGCCACCCCTCCCGCGGGAACTTCCTGCCGAACAGCCCGTCTTCGATCTCGATTCCGTGCAGCTCGTGCGCATGATGAACGAAATGCGCGCGCAGCGCGGCATTCCGTTCTGGATTGCCGCCGCCGTCTCTCCCTTCAAGTACACGGAAGCGGACTGCGTCTACCAGTACCTGAAGCTGGAAAAGAAATTCGCGGCGGGCGCAGACTGGGCGGTTACGCAGCTCGGCTACGACGTGCGCAAGTTTCGCGAGCTGCTCGATTACCTGAACGAGCGCGGAATCCGCAAGCCCGTGCTGGGCAACGTTTACGTGCTGGCGGCGAAGGCCGCGGAGAAGATGTCCAAGGGCGAGCCGCCGGGCTGCTGGGTCGCGCCCGAACTGCTCGCCAGGATTCAGGAGGAGTCCAAGGCCGCGGACAAGGGCCTGGCGGCGCGGCTCGAGCGCGCCGCGCGCATGGTGGCGGTGCTTCGCGGGCTGGGCTACGCGGGCGCGTATCTGGGCGGCGACCATCAGGCCGACCACATCCGCTGGATCATCAAGCGCTCGGAAGCGATCGCCGGGCAGTGGGAAGAGTTTGCGGCGGAACTGAACTACGGGCCGCAGGGAGGCTTCTACGTCCAGAAGGCGCCCGCGGCGGCCGCTCCACCCAGGAACAAGCGCGGCCTGTTGCCCGCGGTGATGGATGCGATGGGCCGGGCGTTGCCCGTCACGCGCGATACCCCGCTGCGCCGCGCGCTCACCAGCGTGTTCCGCGCCGTGGACAAGCACCCGGCGGAGGCGCGGCTACTCGAGCGGCTCGAGTATGCCGTCAAGCGTCCGCTGTTCGGCTGTGAGGCCTGCGGCAACTGCGTGCTCGGACACATGGAGTACGTGTGCCCGCAGACCTGTCCCAAGCACATGCGCAACGGGCCCTGCGGCGGCACCTTCCTCGGCCGCTGCGAAGTGGTGGACAAGCCCTGCATCTGGATCGCCGTCTACGAGCATGCCGCCGCCGCGGGAGAGATGCCCCAGCTCCACACCTTCATTCCTCCGCCCGACCGCGCACTGACCGGTACGAGTTCGTGGATCAACTATTTTCTCGAACGCGACAACCGGCCGGGCCACGAGCATCCCCTGGTGCAGATTCAGTCCGTGCCGCCGGCCGCCGCGCCCGCAACAGGGGCGGGAAGTGAAGATCGCGCCGCCATTGCTTCCCACCAGGAGATTCGATGAGCACGACGGCGAGCCTGTTCGTCAGCGGGCCGGACCGACGCGGTCTGGTTGCGCAGATTTCCGGCTTCATCTTCCAGAACAACGGCAACATTCTGCACTCGGACCATCACATAGACGCCGAGTCGGGCCTGTTCCTGAATCGTGTGGAATTCGAAATAGACGCCTTCAAGACTCCGCGCGCGGAGATCGGAGCGCAGTTCGCTCCCGTGGCCGCGTCGCTCGGCATGGAATGGAGCCTGCGGTTCTCAGACGAGAAGCAGAAGGTGGCCGTGTTCGTGACGAAGTACGACCATTGCCTGTGGGACCTCCTGCTTCGCGCCCGCTCCGGCGAGCTGCGCGGCGAAATCGCTCTGGTGGTCAGTAATCATCCGGACCTCGAGCCCGTGGCGCACCAGTTCGGCGTGCCCTACGCCGTGTTTCCCATCACTCCGGAAAACAAGCGCGCGCAGGAGGAGAAGGAAATCGCTCTGCTCGAGGAGCACCAGATCGATCTGATTGTGCTCGCGCGCTACCTGCAGATCTTTTCCTCCGAATTCACCGCGCGCTATCCGAACCGCGTGATCAACATCCACGACTCGTTCCTTCCGGCCTTCATCGGCGCCCGCCCCTATCACCGCGCCTACGAGCGCGGTGTGAAGCTGATCGGCGCCACCAGCCACTACGTCACGGATACCCTCGACGACGGCCCCATCATCGAGCAGGACGTGATGCGCGTCAGCCACCGCGACTCCGTCGCCGACCTGATGCGCAAAGGCCGCGACCTCGAGCGCATCGTCCTGGCCCGCGCCGTCAAGCTCCATCTCGAACATCGCGTCCTGGCCTACGGCCGCAAAACCGTCGTCTTCGACTAGTGCTGTGGGGGCTGTGGTAGCAGAGGCATTCAGCCTGTGTACAAGAGACCAAAAGGTCTGAGCTTCTTGCCTCCTTTTCCCTTGACTTCTGATTATCATAGTGTATACTCACTCTGTGATGACTCTCGACGTACCTCACCAGACCTCGCAGGGAGCCGCGGCTCTGACTCAAGTCCTTTCGAACGTGCAGTTGCAAAACGGCGCGCCGGTAAGTCTTGCAGTTTGTGCAGATCCAGGACCCCATCGGAACTGCACATTCCACAGCCACTTAAACTCGCGCATTTTCAATGCTGTTCCTCGACGCGGGACTTAAGTGTCGTAGTTTCTGCAGATCCGCAAATAGGGGGAGGGGGGTGCACCCAGTTAAAGACACCCAGTTAAGACACAACGTCGCGCAATGCACTCTTCGGCTCTGAATGCCGCTCCTTCACTATCGTCAGAATCCGTGCGATGTTCGCCCGCCCGCCGGCTGTGTTGACACGCTTTCCGAACTGCGTTAACTAAACTCGCCCGCGTCACAGGACACGCGAAAGAGGTTCGCCATCGCTACCACCGTTAGAGTTCCCAAGACCGGAGGAATGAACACGTCGAAGGTGAGCGTGGTGCGCTGGCTCAAGCGGGTGGGCGAAGAGGTGCGCCAGGGCGAGCCGGTGGTGGAATTGGAGACGGAGAAGGTGAGTTACGAGCTGGATTCGCCGGTGGGCGGAAGGCTGCTCAAGATCCTCGCCGCGGAGAAGGCGGAAGTGCCGATTGGCGACGCGTTGTGCGAGATAGGCTAGCGTAGCGCTGGCGTCCCGCGCCGGCCTTGCTTCGGAGGAACTGATGACAGTCGACCCGAAAGCCCTGACCAAAGACCGGCTGATCTGGATGTACACGCAGATGTTTCGCATCCGCGAGTTTGAGGAGCGGGTGAAGCGCACCTTCGCCGAGCATCCGGGAGTGATTCGCGGCCACGCCCACCTGGGCGACGGCGCGGAAGGCGCCATCGTCGGCGCCCTGTCCACGCGTAACGAAACCGACCTGGTCATGCCCAGCTACCGTTGCCACGGCTATCCCATCGTGCTGGGCACGCCTGCGCGCGGGCTGATGGCGGAGATTTACACGCGCCGCGACGGCGTATGCAAAGGCTTTGGCGGCTCGATGCATCTGGCGGATCCGGCGCGATATTTTCCGGGCACATCGGGAATCATCGGGCAGAGCATTGCGCACGCAACGGGCGCGGGGCTGACGGCGCAGGTCAAGGGCACCGGACAGGTGGTCTACTGCTTCTTCGGTGACGGCTCGACTAAGCAGGGCGCGTTCTTCGAGTCGCTCAACCTGGCGGCGATCTGGAAGCTGCCCGTCGTTTACGTGCTGGAGAACAACCAGTACCAGGCCTACACACACGTGAGCCTCGAGGACGCGAACGTGATGGCCGGCGACGAGCTGTCGAAGAAGGCCCAGGCCTTCAGCATTCCCGGCGTCACCGTGGACGGAACAGATGTGCTGGCGGTGCGCGAAGTGGTGGCGACGGCAGCGGAGCGGGCGCGCGCGGGCAGCGGGCCGAGCCTGGTGGAGGCGAAGTTCTACCGCTTCAGCGCGCACGGCAATGCCATCACGGTGCCGCCGGTGCCGACGCAGTTCCCCGAGCACGAGTCCGTCGAGGTGTACGGCAACAAGAAGGAGTTTGCGGAGTGGAAGGCGAAAGACCCGAACGCGAAGTTCCGGGCGAAGCTGGTCGCAGACGGCACGCTGACCGAGGAGGGCGCGAAGAAGATTGAGGACGCCGCACGCGCCGAAATGGAAGACGCCGTGCAGTTCGCGCTGAACAGTCCCCTGCCCAATCCCGAAGAGGCAGTCAAATACGTGTACGCGTAGCAGACCAGGAGGGCCGGCGCGGGACGCCGGCGCTACGAAAACCGTCCGTCGGACTTACGAAGCGTGATTTGTGGGGAGGGCAGCATGCCACGCGAGATGATGTTCGCCGAAGCGATGGCCACAGCCATCATGGAAGAGATGCAGCGCGATTCCGACGTCGTGTTCTATGGGCAGAACATGGCGATGACGGAGCGCGACCCGTTCCTCAAGCACTTCGGCAAGAACCGCGTTCGTATCACTCCCATTTCAGAGACGGCGGAGATTGGCGCGGCGGTGGGCGCGGCCATGACCGGGTTGCGGCCGATCGTCGAGCTCTACATGAGCGAATTCATGCTGGTCGCGTTCGACCAGGTGATCAACGAAGCGCCGCGCATGCGCTACATGTCGGGAGGGCAGGTGAAGGTACCGCTGGTGTTGAAGGCGGGCTTCGGGTTCGCGGCGGGCTGGGCTGGGCAGCACTCGAACTGCCTGTACCACACGATGATGGGAATTCCCGGCCTTCGCCTCGCGCTGCCATCCACGCCGGCCGACGCGAAGGGGCTGCTGACCGCGGCGATCCGCGACGACAACCCGGTGGTCTACCTGCACCACTACATGCTGATGCTCGACAAAGGGCCGGTGCCGGAGGGCGATTTCGTGGTGCCGTTCGGCGTGGCGGACGTGAAGCGCGAGGGCACGGACGTGACCATCGTCGCCACGGCCTGGATGGTGAAGAAATCGCTGGCCGCGGCGGAGCAACTGGCGAAAGAAGGCATCAGCGCGGAAGTCGTGGACCCGCGCACGCTCGCGCCGTTGGACGTCGACACCATCGTGAATTCAGTGAAGAAAACCGGCCGCCTGGTGCTGGTGGACCAGGCGCCGCGGCAATCGTCGGCCGCGGCGGTGATTGCGGGAGAAGTGGCGGAGCACGGTTTTCACTATTTGAAGGCCCCGGTGAAGATCGTGACGGCGATGGATACGTCCGTGCCGTACAGCGAACCGCTCGAAAGCTACGTTCTGCCGAATGAGGAAAAGATCGTCGCCGCCGTGAAGTCGGTGGTGAGCAGCGCGATGGTGGATGCGTAGAGAAAAACGAAAACCGGCCAACCAGAAGCCGGCTGGAAGCCGGCGCGAGAAAATGGACCGGCGCGAGAAGCCGGCGCCACGAAGGCCTGAGTCGCGAAACCCGGCTACTTTGGTGGAGGCGCGGCAGGCTGCTGCTTCTTGCCTTCGTTCGCGCGGAAGATCACGTAGTCGCGTATAGCGGAGGCGTCGTCGCGGCTGACTTCCTTGCTGAAGGTGACCATGCCGTTTTTCTCGAGCGCGCCGCCGAGAACGATGTTGAACCACTGGTCGTTGGCGAGAGTGGCTGAGTAACGGAGGTCGGGAAGTATGCCGCCGCTGACGGCGACATCGCCGTGGCAGCTGGCGCAGTAGCTTTGGTAAAGCTTCTGGCCCTTGGCGATCGTTGCGGGACTTGCCGCAGACGGCGGTGGGTCGAGCACGGGCGCAGCGACTTCGGGCGGCGGAGGCAGTTTTCCATTGCCGCCGATCTTGAAGGCGAGCATGCGGCCGATGTTGGGAAGATTGTCCTTTCGCAGGGCGACTTCGCCCGGCGCAAGCGGGAAGACGCCGCCCCAGCCCGTGAGGATCGCGACGTACTGCTCGCCCTTCACGGTGTAGGTCACGGGCGCGGCGACGATGCCGGTTTCGGCGAAATAGGACCAGGCTTTTTCGCCCGTGTCCGCGCGATAGGCCTCGAAGTAACCGTCTCCCGTTCCCTGAAAAACCAGATTGCCCGCGGTGGAGAGAACGCCGCCGTTCCACGGGGAAACGCGCGCGGCCTGCCACACTTGTTTCTGCGCGACGGGATCCCAGGCAGTGAGGCGTCCTTTGACGGTGCCGAGGATCATCTTCTTGATGTTCGGGTCCTGCGGCATTCCGGCGGCGACCACGTCAATGCCGTAGTTCGGCGAGAGACCGTGGAACTCGAAGTTCTTCGCGTCCTGGTACTTGAAGCCCAGGTCGTGCACCTGGAAGTAGACGAGGCCGGTCTGCGGATCGAACGACATGGGCTGCCAACTGTGCGCGCCGAGCGGGCCGGGAACGACAGGCGCGGGATTCGGTCCTTTATAACGTGCGACGGCAGTTTCGATCGGCCGCCCGGTCTTCATGTCCACGCCAGAAGCCCAGTTGATGAAGGTGTAAGGCTTTGCGGAGAGCAGCGCGCCGTTGGTGCGGTCGATGACGTAGAAGAAGCCGTTCTTCGGGGCGTGCAGCAGGACCTTGCGCGGCTGGCCGTCGATGGTGAGGTCGGCGACGATGATGTGCTGCGTGGAAGTGAAGTCCCACATCTCGCCGGGCGTTTCCTGGTAATGCCAGACGTACTCGCCGGTATCGGGCTTGAGCGCGACGATGGAGCCGAGGAAGAGATTGTCGCCGCCCTTCGGGCTGCGGATGCGCTGGTTCCACGGGCCGCCGTTGCCGACGCCGATGTAGAGCAGGTCGAGATCGGGGTCGTAGGCCATCGAGTCCCAAACGGTGCCGCCGCCGCCGTGCTTCCACCATTCGCCAGTCCAGGTCTTCGCGGCCCTCTCGAGGGCGGAATTCTCGAAAGGCTTCGAGGGATCGCCGGGAACCGTGTAGAAGCGCCAGACCAGGTTGCCGGTCTCCGCGTCGTAGGCGGAGAGGTAGCCGCGCACGCTCATCTCCGCGCCGCCGTTCCCGATCAGGACTTTGCCTTTGATGACGCGCGGCGCGCCGGTAATCGTGTAGCGATAGCTGGGATCGATGGTGAGTTTTTCCCAGACGAGCTTGCCGGTAGCGGCATCGAGAGCGACAAGGCGGCCGTCGAGAGTGCCGAGGAAGAGCTTGCCGTTCCAGGCGGCGACGCCGCGGTTGACGACGTCGCAGCAGGCGTTGACGGCCCATTCGGGCTTTACCTGCGGGTCGTAGGTCCAGAGGCGCGCGCCGGTCGTGGCGTCGAGCGCGACGACCTTGCTCCATGCGGTGGTGAAGTACATCACGCCGTCGATGACGAGAGGCGTGGCTTCCTGGCCTCGGCGTGTGTCGAGGTCGTAGGACCAGGCGAGGCCGAGCTGCGCGACGTTCTTATCGGTGATGTCTTTGAGGGGAGAGAAACGCTGTTCGGAGTAGGTACGGCCGTGGGAGAGCCAGTTGCCGGGGTCGCGGTCTGCGGCAAGCAGGCGGAAAACGCCGACGTCGGCGGCTTTGCCGGCAGGTTCTTTTGTGGGTTGGGATTCCTTTGCGCGGCAGGCGGAGAAATATGCGGCGGCGAGGATGAGCATGAACGCGACGCGGAGTCTGTTCGTCATTGGTCCTACCTGTTCCCTCCGTCGAGGTTGTCCAAGGGCCGGCGCGGGACGCCGGCGCTACGGTGGCGCGCGAGCGGCGCGACGTTGCCGGGCGGCATGAAGCCGCACTTACGCCAGCGACCGCCGCCACGGTACGTCAGTGGCCGGGGAAGTTATAACGCAAACCGCCGCGGACGAGAAATTTCGGGCCGATATTCGGCGTGGGAGTGAGGGCGACGTTGTAGGTCTGGTCGAGGAGGTTTTCGAAGGCGGCGAAGAGGAGCATGCCGTGGCCGAGCGAGCGGCCGGCCATCGCGTCCACTACGAAATAGCGGCCGAGGGGGAACTGGTTTTGGTCGTCGTCGAACTGGTTGCCGGTGAAGCGGCCCTGAACGCTGAGAAGGTAGCGGGAATTCCAGTAGCGGCCCTGGAGGGTGAACTGGTTCTGCGGGACTTGAGGAACGCGCAGGCCGACGAGCGCCGGATTCGCGGAGAAGTCCACGACGTTGGCGGCGACAAACTGGTAGCCGCCGGAGAATTCGAGACTCGGAGTGAGGCGGAGGACACCGGCCAAGTCGAAACCGGCGGAGCGCGTGAGGCCGAGATTCTGGCGCTGGCGGGTGATCAGTGTGGGCGTGGAGGTGATCGTGACGTTTTCGATGGGGTTGTCGATCTGGTTCCAGAAGAAGTTGCCGCGCAGGGTGAGCTTGCCGTTGAGGGTGGAGGCGCTGGCGCCGGCTTCGCCGCCGGTGAGGCGCTCGGCGACCAGGCCGGGATTGGCGCTGGTGACGGTGTTGCCCTGGCGGAAGGAGCGGTAGAGCTCGTTCAGAGTGGGCGCGCGGAAGGAATGATAGGCGGCGGCAGACAGAGACACATTCTTGTTGACCGCGTAGACGACAGAGAGGCGCGGACTGAAGGCCGTCTCCGTGCGGTCGGGGAAGAGCAGCGTGGTGGTAACCATGGGCGGGGCAGTGACCGGTGTGCGCGACTGTTCGCCGTCGAGGTAGCGCACCTGATCGAAGCGCAGGCTGCCGGTGACGGTCCAGCGCGAGCCGAAACGGACGACGTCTTCGCCAAAGACGGCGAAGTTCCCCTGATGACCGCCGGAGGTTTGAAAGGCGGTCTGGTGTCCGCCGGAGAAGACATTCTCGTTGCTTGCGCCCCGGACCTCGGAGAGTTCGAGGCCGGCGCCGAAGGTCTGGCGGCCGACGGTCTGTGAATACCACCCCGTGCCGCCGAAGCGCTGCGCGGGAACGTGCTGCTGATTGGTGAGCGATTCCGAGTTGCGGTTCGCGGCCACGGACGAAAAATTCTGGTCGTAGCTTTGCCCGTCGCCGTAGAGGCGGACGGAAAGGGCGCCAGCGGAACCGACAGCGGTATCGAGGCCGAGGACGCCGGAGCCGATCTGCGTGTCGTTGGTCTGGATGGGAGTTCCGTTGCCGCGGTCTTCAGTGAAGTAGGAGCCGCGCGCGAAGACACGCGTGCGTTCGGCGAGCTGCCGGCCGACGGTGAAGGAGACGGCGGCGTCTTCGGAGTTGGCGGGCGTATCGACGCTGCCGCGGAAGGGCGGCGGGACGAGGATGTAACCGTCGGTGTGGAAGAGGTCGGCGGAAAACGCCAGGTCCCATTTGCCGGCGCGGGCGCCCGTCCAGAGCGAAAGGTCCGGGGTGTTCTGATTGCCGTAGGCGATTTCGGCGGAGAGAGAAGGTTCTTCTGGCTGGCGCGTGAAGAACTGGATGACGCCGCTGAGCGCGTCGCCGCCGTAGAGGCTGGAAGCGCCGCGCGGAACGACCTCGACGCGCGAGAGCCCCTGGCCGGGAATCGCCGGCCACTGAATCCATCCGCCGAAAGGATCGTTGAGCGGCACACCGTCCTGGAGAACGAGCGCGCGGCTCGCGCCGCTGCCGCCGAGCCCGCTGAGGGAGACGCCCTGCGCGGTGGGGTTGGCCCAGCGGCTTCCAGTGCGACGAAAGAGGGAGAAGCCGGGAACCTGCTTCAGTTTGTCGTCGACGGAAAGCGCGGGCGTGGAATTCAGATCTTCGGAGGTGAGGGCGACGCTGCTGCCGGCGACGTCGCCGAGCCGTTCGGGAAGGCGCATGGCGGTGACGACGATTTGTTCGCGGACCGACGGAAGCTCGAGGACGATATCGAGGTGATCGGCGGCAGAAGGGCCGGCGTTCCATTCACCGCGAAAGTCGGCGAATCCTTCCGCGCGCACGAGGACGCTGCCGTGCAGCGCGGGAGCGTTCGCAAAGGTAAATGCCCCTTTCGCGTCGGTTCTGGCGGAAACGGAGCTGGAGCCTGCGGCGAGAGTTACGGAAGCGCCCTCGACGGGATTGCCGGCGCGGTCGCGAACGACGCCGTCCACCCGCAGGGAAGCGTCCTGAAGCGGCTGCGGGGAAGGCTGCTGCGCGCGGCAAACACCGGCAAACAGAAGCAGGGGCGCGGCGAGGAGGGCGAGGGGCGAGAGGGCAAGAGCGCAAATCAGGCGAGGGCGAGAGGAGGGAGCGAGCGAGGAGCGGAGACTTGCGGAGCCGAGCGGCACAAGAAGGCAATCTAGCACGCGGGAGAAGAGGAGGGAGCGGAAAGGGGGCGGGGGTGCCGCATCGATAATCGCACTGATGCTCGATTAGAGGCTTGACATCCTTCCGGGGCAGCGCTACAGCTAGCTACCGCTAGGGGAATACACGGGCTTGGGTTTGGTTCAACATCAGCCTCGAGGGGGAACTATGCGGAGAAATCTTGCGGTTCTGGGTGTGCTTGCACTCCTGGTGTTGTTCGCCGGGGCTGACACCGCGTGGGCGCAGGCGGGGGCTAACGTGGCCCAGGTGAACGGCACGGTGCGCGACCCGAACGGCGGCTTGATCCCGAAGGCGGCGGTAAGTCTGCGCGACATGGACACCAACCGCACGTATTCCACCGCGGCCAATGATGTCGGCTTCTACGTGCTGGCCAACGTGCAGCCCGGGCGCTACGAACTGAAGGTGAGCGCGGCCGGCTTCGCGACGAACGTGCAAAAGGGCATCGTGCTGACGGTGGCGCAGTCGGCGACACTGGACGTCAGCCTGGCCGTGGCGACGAAGGGCGAAGAAGTGGTGGTGACCACAGAAGCTCCGGCGATCGAACCCACCAAGACGGAATTGAGCCAGGTGATCGCGGAGCACCAGATCGACAGCCTGCCAATCAGCGGCCGGTTGTTCACGGACTTCGCGCTGCTGACGCCGAGCGTGGCGACGAGCAGGACGAGCCTGGGAACGACGTTCACCGACTACGAGACGACGCAGATTTCGTTCGGCGGGCAGCGTTCGTTCAACAACCAGATCACCGTGGACGGCGCGGACTTCGTGAACATGCTGACCGGCGTGCAGCGTTCGACGCCGCCGCAGGAATCGGTGCAGGAATTCCGCGTGGTGAACAACAGCTTCGGCGCGGAGTACGGGCGCGCGCTGGGCGGCATCGTGAACATCGTGACCAAGTCGGGGACCAACGACCTGCACGGCGAGATCTATGAGTATTTCCAGAACGACGCGACGGACGCGCGGTCGCTGCTGCAACCCGAGCCGCTGCCGCATGAATTGCGGCAGAACCAGTTTGGCGCGACGATCGGCGGCCCGATCCAGAAGGACAAGGTGTTCTACTTCATCAACTACGAAGGAAAGCGGCGCGCAGAGTCGCCCACGTACCCGCCGAGCCTGTTCAACAACATCACGGTGCTGGACCAGGCCAAGGCGTACATGGGGCTTTCCCCGGAAGGCTGCTACAAGCCGCTGGCCCAGTGCACGGGCACGCCGCTCAGTTATCTGAACTCGGTGCTGAAGACGAACGACAACGACTACGGCTTTGCGAAGCTGGACTACCAGGTGAACGCGAAGAACCAGGTGTCTGCCAAGTACAACATCGAGGACAGCCGGAACCTGGGCGAACTGATCGGGCAGACGGAAGACGGCGGCGGCGTGGGAACTCCGAGCGGCGCGCGGAACCTGTTTGTGCGCGACCAGTCGCTTTCGGGCACGCTGACAACGCAGTTCAAGCCGACGCTGATCAACACGTTCCTGCTGCAGTGGGCGCGGCGGCACTACAACTTCCCCGGCGCGACCGGAGAGCCGGACCTGAGCGTGGTGAACGATCTGGAGTTCGGCCACAACTTCGGGACATTCGACATCATCAACGAAAGCCGCGTGCA
>Ga0335080_10002642_pt1 | contig 17924 bp, 14 predicted proteins | sample Lox_Sample_34_FD_206720 | JGI IMG/M metagenome (GOLD analysis project Ga0335080, IMG submission 206720) | Soil microbial communities from Loxahatchee National Wildlife Refuge, Florida, United States - Lox_Sample_3.4 | ecosystem: Environmental > Terrestrial > Soil > Wetlands | place: USA...
TCTCCCCGGCCGATCACGCCGAGCTGGAACGTCTGCTGCGGCATCTGGCGAACCGGCAGGCGCCCGCGCCTACGGCAGGCATAAGCACCCCGAGTTCCGCTCCCACGCTTCTTATGGTCACCGACCCGGGTGCGGCATTGGCGGCCATTGCGCAGTTCTTCGCCGAACACTCCACGCTTACGCGCAGCAGATTTGAAGAACTGATCCGGCAGAGCCAGGAAGCCCTTCATCACCGCTGAGCGCCCTGATCGCCCCGGGTTACTGTGGTGCTTTCAGGGGCGGCCAGGGTAAGCGCAATCCGTTATGATCAACTGCTTATGTCTGTTTATCTCATTACCGGGATCGGCGGGTTTATTGGCTCTGCGCTGGCGCGCGCCGCGCTGGCCGAGGGCGGAGGGGTGCGCGGACTGGACAATTTTTCCACCGGCAAGCGCGAGAACCTTACCGAAGTGCTGCCCGAAATTGATTTGCGCGAGGCTGACTTGCTGGACCTTGAGGCGGTGCGCTCGGCCTGCAAAGGCGCGGACTATGTGCTGCATGAAGCCGCCATTCCCTCAGTGCCGCGCTCGGTGGCCGACCCGCTCGGCAGCAACCGCGCCAACGTGGATGGCACCATGAACCTGCTGCTGGCCGCGCGTGACGCCGGGGTAAAGCGGGTGGTGTTTGCGGCATCTTCCTCGGCCTACGGCGATACCCCGACGCTGCCTAAACGGGAGGCGATGACGCCCAACCCCATCTCTCCTTACGCCGTGGCCAAACTGGCGGCCGAGTATTACATGATTTCCTTCTTCCGCTGTTATGGCCTGGAGACCGTGTGCCTGCGCTACTTCAACATCTTCGGACCGCGCCAGGACCCCAGCTCGCCCTACTCCGGCGTGCTGGCGAAGTTCATCACCCGCATGCTGCGCGGAGAAGCCCCGGTGATCTTTGGCGACGGCACACAGAGCCGCGATTTCACTTACATTGACAACGCAGTCTCAGCCAATCTGCTGGCAGTGAAAGCGCCGGCAGCCGATTGCGCGGGGCGCGTCTTCAACATCGCCACCGCAGCCCGCACCGACCTCAACCAGACCTTCCGCCTGCTCAAGCAACTCACCGGCTTTACGGGAGAGGCGGAGTATGCGCCGGAGCGCGCCGGCGACATCAAACATTCGCTCGCCGATATTTCTCTGGCCCGGCAGCATCTCGGCTATCAGCCCGCGGTCAGCTTCGAAGAGGGCCTGCGGCGCACGGTGGAGTGGTACCGCCGGCGGGACTGACGCCCCTTCGTTACCTCGGTCATTTGGGAAAGGTTACCCTTCCGACGTAGAGTTTCAGCGTGACACTTTCCTCGATGATCATTTCCCGCGACTGGCAGGAAGTCAGCGTGTTCGAGTGCATTCTCTCCAGCTTGCAGATTGGCGTGGCCGTAGAAGAAGAGCCGCAGCGCGCCTGGGACAAACTGACCAGCTCCAAAGTAGACGCTTTGATTGTGGACTGCGACCTGGGGGGCAGCGAAAACTTCTTACAGAAGCTGCGCGAGAGCGACTACAATCCGGCGCCGGTGGTGATCGTGAGCGGCTCACGCGGGCAGGAGAAGCCGGAGGCCGCGGGCGCTTCGTTCGTAATGGAGAAGCCGGTCTCAGTCGAGCAAGCGGTGCATACATTGTCGGCGGCGCGCAACCTGATTCTGAAGGGCAGACTGCACTATCATCGCCAGACGATTGACGCCGAGGTCGCGCTGGTCGGCGCAGCGGGCGAAAAGCTGGCCGGGCGCCTGCTGAATATCAGCCAGGGCGGAGTGCTGGTCCGGCTGAATGAGCCGCAGAAACTCCAGGGCAACTTTCAGCTGGGCTTTACTCTGCCGGGCAGCAAGCTTGCGCTGGAGGCAGAGGGCGCAATTATCTGGTCAGATGCGCGCGGCAACGCGGGTTTTCGCTTCCTAGATCTAAGCGAGGCCATGAAGCGCGATCTGCAGCTCTGGCTGGAGCGGCGGTACTTCCAACCCTGAGGTTGTTTTCCACAAAACCTGAGCAGTGGGTCCTGCGCGGCCGGTTCGAGGCCGCCTCAGCGAAATCGCGGGCGGTCATCTTCCGGTGGCTGGGAGTTCATCGGGCGCAGCCCAGCGACTCGCGCGCCCGGTGTTCCCTGCTTAGACAGGCTGAAGAGGCCGAAATAAAGGCCGCCGAGAAGCAAGGCGCTTGCGGCGAGAATCTCCGCCTCCACAGGCCCAGCAGGAGCCACTGGCAGCATGGCCAGCAGCACGGCAAAACAGAGGAGTACTCCCAGGGCCAGCGCAAGCCCATCCAGCAAAAGCGCCAGGCCGCGCGGAGAGCGGAGGAAGGCAAAGCGGCGGGAGGGCGCCGCCCTGGCCATGGAGTCGAGCCGTATGGAGGGGCGGGAGTTGGCGGAAAAATGCAGCTCCGGCGCATCCTCTGCCTGGCGGTCGCAGGCAAAAATGGAATCGGGGCTGAAGGTCTGGTTGGCGCGCAAGAGCAGTTGGGTGAACATCCATTGCTGCAGCAGGCGCCGCGGACGCTGCCCGGGCGCGAGGAATTCGATTCCGGCGGCGCCGCGCGATCCGGTCCAGGCGACGCGGCCTGCGGTCTCGATGTGCAGGCGGGGGCTCAGATCCACGCGCAGATGGACTTCCTCTCCCATGCGGACGGGCGCTACCGCTTGCAGAGCCAGCCCGGCCTCACTCAGGTCGCGGACAATTCCTCCATTGGCCTGGTTGAGGTTCACATAAGCGAGCGAGCCCAGCTTGTGCCGGTAATAACGGCGATGCTGCGCCGAGGCCAAGCCGGCGGGATTCATAACGCGATCTTACGTGCGCTGGGGCAGGCGCTGAGTAACCGCAGTGGTTCCGGGTTCTACGAGGCGGGACGCTCTTGTGAAGGCAGGGATTCGATTTTCCGCTGGCGAGCACGGTCCCAGGCGATCAGGCGGTTGAGATCGTAATCATACGGACCATAGGAGTGGAACACCTCTTCATCGAAAAGGCGCTTGATGCCACAGCCCAGGCAGACGCGGTAGGAATGAGTTTGCACGCGGATGGGCCAGCTCATGCGGCCGTGCCAGCAGCCTCGAAACAGCACTACGGCGGCACCGGCCAGGCCGGTGGCGATTAATCCCAGCGGCCAGGTCCAACGTGACTTCGGCTTACCGTTTTCCACCCACCACAACCTGTAAGTACTTCCCGAGCACTAGGATACAATCGGCGGCCAAGGGAAGGCAAATGCCGGCCAAGCGCTGGAATGCTCTTACCAAAGAACATCCCCTTGGTGCGCAACCCCAATATTGCGAATCGTCTCAAAGACCTGTAAGGTTTAACACTGGGGTGGTTTCCCTCTGGGCTGTACTGGCCCGGCCCACGCGCAGAAGGTGCCCCGGGGAGAGTCGTGGTCGCGGCGTGGACTGCCATTCCCGGACCAGGCGAGTGGTGAACACACCTGCGGCATCTGATGAGCACGAACCCGAACAAGACGAGACCCGAGTTTGCCTCCGCCGGTGGGGAGGCGGGTGAGCCGGGTTCGCGTCCGCCGTCGCCGCAGCGTGGCCGCGAGGCCTTACAGGCGCTGCTGGCGTTCTCAGCCCTGCACGAGCAGATTCGCTGCCGTGCCCAAGCCATTCAGGCGGGCGCGCGCAACTCCGGCGAAATCTGGAACACCGAAAAATTCGTGCTCGATGAAGTGCTGCAGAGCGTGAGCGAGCGCGCCCTGCGCATCACCGGCGCTGACGGCGTGGCGATTGCGCTGGCCGAAGGCGATGCCATCGTGTGCCGCGCCTCGTCGGGGCACATTGCACCGGAAACGGGGGTGCGGCTGGATGTGAGCTCCGGCTTCTCGGGCGCATGCTTCCGCAGCGGCCTGATCGTGCGCTGCGACGACTCGGAATTCGACCCGCGCGTGGATGCAGCCATGTGCCGCCGTTTGGGCACGCGCTCCATGGTGGCGGTGCCGCTGACCTCTCATGGCAAAGTGATCGGCCTGCTGGAAGCTTTTTCCAGCGACGCTTACGGCTTCAATGACAGCGACGTTCGCAGCCTGAGCCTGCTGGTGGAACTGATTCTTGCGGCGCTCAAACCGGAGGAGCACATTCCCCCAGAGCTGGCTCCGCCGCCGGATGCGCCAGCCAGCGAACCTGCCCCAGAGGGGCAGGCGGCCGCGCACCCGCAGGATCAGGCGGCGGCTGCCCCCGCGCCGGCGCCCGAGCGGCGCACTCAGGCGGGAGCGATTACCGAGGCTCTGGCGCGCCTGGCCCAGGAAAACCGGGCCCAGCAGGAAGACTTTGCGCTCGAGACGGCGGCCAGCAGTAACGGCCGCGGCGATCTTTTCGATGCAGAGCCGGTACGTTCCGCCTTGCAGGCGGCGCCGGGAGAAGAAGAGAACTGGGAGCCGGACCCCGCTTCTCCGGTGGTGACCGGCCCGGCGGTCTTTCTGCAATATCAGGAACCGCGCAGTTCGCGGCGGGCGTTGCTGATCGTGCTCATCCTGGTACTGGCAGCGGCGGCCACGGCGGGGGCGTGGTGGTGGTCGCAGAAACATCCCTGGCACGCGTCCGGGACGCAGGTTGAGCCGCCGGCACCCAGCACCGTGACGACCGAGCCGGCGCCGCCCTCAGACACGAGTTCCGATACTTCCACTGCGCCGCCGCCCGCCACCGATAAGGCGGGAACTGGAAACCTGCCCGAAGTGACCGGCATCCGGCATTGGTCTTCGCCGGAATCCACCACTGTTGCCATTGATCTGCAGGACCAGGTGCAATATGAAGCGCACCGGCTCACCGATCCGGAGCGAATCTACTTCGACCTGCACGATACGTCGCTCGCGGCCGGGGTGCCGCACGACATTGAAGTCGGCGACGCGTTGCTGGTGCGGATTCGCGTGGCCCAGCCCAGCGCCGACGACACGCGGGTGGTGCTCGAAACCCGGAACAGTCCGAATTTTTCGGTGAGCCTGGAGCCGAACCCGTATCGTCTGGTGGTGGAAGTGCGCAGCATCAACGCCAAGCCGCAGGCCCGCCGCAAAATTGACCTCTTCGCCCCCGCCGATCAATACGCAGCAGCCAGCGCCAACGACCGCGCCCTGGTGCCGAAATTCCGCATCGTGCTGGACGCAGGGCACGGCGGCTGGGACATGGGCACGGTGGGCCGGCAAGGCCTGCTGGAAAAAGATCTGGTGCTCGACATCACCCGCCGGCTGGGCGCTCTGATCAGCGGCCGCCTGAACGCCGAGGTCATCTACACCCGCAAGAACGACACCTATCTTTCGCTGGAAAACCGGACCGAGATCGCCAACATGGCGCAGGCGGATATGTTTCTTTCCATTCACGCCAACTACAGCGATTATCCCTCCGCCCGCGGAGTCGAGACCTACTACAGCAACACGTATTCATCCATCCACGCGCGAGTGCACGATGCCGACACGCCCGACCTGACCAAGGTTGACTGGACGAATGTGGATATCCGCGAAAAGGTGATGCAATCGCACCACTTCGCCCTGGATGTGCAGCGCGCGCTTTATCAATCGCTTTCGACGCGCAACTCTTCGTTGCCCGACCGGGGGGTGAAGGAAGCCTCGTTCGTGGTGCTGACGGGAACGACCATGCCGGCAATTCTGGCGGAAGTTTCGTTTGTCAGCAGCCCTACGGATGCCACCAGCCTGGAAAGCGCAGCCTATCGCCAGCGGATCGCCGAAGCTTTGTACAAAGGCGTGGTCGCCTATGCCGGGAGCCTGCGCCACGTAAACGTGGCCAGCTCAACGCTGAAGTCTGCCGGGCAGTGAGTGGCGGGCCGGTTCAGTGCAAACCCAGGATTCCCTTCGGCTGCGCCTCTTACTCTGACGGAGAGCCGCGGCTAAGCCACCAGCGGCGCAGCGCCACCAGCGACCATACCGCTTCCACCAGTCCGAACGGCCAGGCCCCCTGCAAGAAGCCATAGACAGAGCCGAGCGCGCAGGCCCCGGCAAAGCCCAGGATGAACCACGGACTGCGTTTTTCCAGCGCGTAGCAAACCAGCATCGCGGTGACAGCAAACAGTCCGAACAGGGTGAGCCAGTTCATGTTGTGCCTGAGTTGGCTGGAGGCGAGCTGGCGCGGGGGAAGCGGGCGCCTTCGCACATGCACCATCAGGTCGAGCGCAATGGATTCATCACGGCGCCGAAGAAATGCCCCCGTACTTCGCCAGCCACTTCAACTCTTCCCGCACTTTGATCTTGCCGTGCCAGGGATTTTTATCGAGGGAGTGGCCTTCCCCTGGAAAAATCAGCAGAGCACTGGGGATATTCAGGGCGTGCAGAGCGTGATCGAGCAGATAGTCTTCGAGCACGGCCACGCGAACGTCGTCTGACCCGGCGACGATATGAGTGGGGGTGCGGACTCTATTGATCTGAAAGATCGCGGCTTCATCGTGATAGCGCTGCTGCGCCTCCCAGGGCAACCCCCCGAGAAAATAGGCGTCATCGAAGGTGGTATCGTCGTTGCCCCAGTTGCCGACATGTTCCACCGCTCCGGCGCCGGTGACGGCCGCCTTCCAGATCGTGCTTTGCGTGATCAGCCAGTTGGTCATGTAGCCGCCGTAGCTGTAACCGCCGATGGTGATGTGGCCGGGATCAGCGATTCCGTCTTTCACCAGCGCATCTACGCCTTCGAGAATGTCTTTACCGGGGCGGGAGACGATCTGGGGAACAATCTGCTTGAGAAACTTGTCGCCGTAGCCAGTCGAGCCGCGATAGTTGGGCTCGAAAACCAGCCAGCCCTGGGTCGCCGCCAAGCGGTCCCAGACGTACCAATCGGCCTCGAAGTGGTTGCCGTCGGCGTCATTGGGGCCGCCGTGAATAAGGACGAACATGGGAAGATTTTTTGCTTCGAACTTCCCCGGAGGATACATCAGCATGCCCTCGACTCGGGTCCCGTCGTCGGCGGTCCAGTGATAAGTCTTGCCCTGCGGGAGATCGCGCTCAGTGAAGATCTGGTTGAATGAAGTTACGGGCTTTGCCTGTTGCAGCTTCTGCGGGCTCTCGGCGAAATAGACTTCCGTGGGCTTCTGCAAAGCGGAATATGCGAATGCGATGCGCGAAGAGTGGGCGGCAGAGGCCGGGATTTCGTAGGTTCCGGACCAGCCGGGCTGCTCGGCAGGGGGTGCATCTGGCTTGAGCTGGGAGTAGAGATGCACCTCGGTACCGAGTCGCCCGGTGAAAAGTACGCCGCCATCTGGTGTGAGGGAATAGCCGGTTATTGCGCCATCGAAGTCAGCCGCCCAACGGGTGGCTTCTCCGCTATCGGCATCTACCCAGTAGAGGCGGGGCTGAGTGTCTTCATACCGGCCTTCGACTGAGCCTTCTTCCACGGTGAAGAAGATGTGCCGGCTGTCGGGCGCCCAGCGAATGCTCTGCTCCTGTGCCTGGTTGTGAGTGACCTGGTGAGGCGGCTGGCTGGGGGAAGCGCCCGCCAATTCCACGGTGTAGATTTCGAACTCACTTATTCTTTCTTCGCGCTGAGAAATTGAGGTGGTCACGAAGGCCAAACCGCGGCCGTCTGGCGAGGCGGCCAACTGGTCGGCACGCCAGGGGGTGACCGCCAGGGCCTGCGACCCGGCGGTGAGATCGGGCTGTTCCTGCGTGTCGGGAGCGGGCCTGGTTCCTTCTTTAGCCCGGCGGGCAGCCGCCTCCGCCACCTCTATGGCGAAGATCGTATCGCCGCGCTCGGCGGCGCGATATTGCTCTACATCCTTCCACTCTTTTTCGTAAGCATCTTTTTGTCCTTTGCTGCGAGGCTGGCGGGTGGCGTAGTAAAGGGTGCGCGAGTCGGGCGACCAGGTAAAAGCATGCACGTCTTCGTCGCTGTGGGTGACAGGAAACGCCTCGCCGCCATCCGGAGAGATCAGATAGAGCTGCCCCGTCTCGGTGCTGGCCGTGGTGGTCCAGGTGTTGGTTTCCATGTTGTCGGGCCGATTGCGGTCGGAAAGGAAGGCGATCCAGTGCCCGTCGGGCGACCACTGAGGGCTGGAGTCCTGACCCGACTGGGTAAGCGGGACCACTCCGGCGCCCTCGCGATAGAGCCATAAGTCCTGGCGAAAGCTGTTCTGCACCCAGTCGGCGCGCTCGGTGGCGATGACGGCGGAACGGCCGTCAGGGGAAAGCCGAATGCCATCAAAACTGACCGAATTGAAGAACTCATCGAGCGTGAGCCTGGGTTTGGCGGCGGCCTGGAGTGCTGAGGGTGGGATCAAGAACAGAGAAGAGAGTAGCGCGCATAGCAACAATTTTTGTGTATTCATTGGCCCAATTTTGTCCGAACGAGTTTTATACAACCAGAGTCGTGCGGAGGTAAACCGCAAATGACGGGCGTAGTGGCCGCGAGTCATAAAGGTGGCAATTGCCTGCCGTCATATCAGGAGGCCGCGGCGGCCGGGCTTAGATGCACTCGCGCGTCTTCCTTCAAGATGTGCCAGAGAAGCCACAGTATCGCCACCAAGGCGGGCACCGAAAGTTGCACATGAGTCCACAGGGCGAGCGGGCCGAATAAGGGCAAGAGGTAGGTGAGGTAGAGGAGGACACGCAGGGCTGGCGAGCCCGGGTGCTGAAGGTTTTGCAATGCCCAGTCGGCGAGCAAGAGCAAAGCTGGAGCGAGCACGAGCAAGTCATACACAAATAAATGCGGATTCACCAGGAGCGCCGCCAAAATCAAAGCTGGGAAGCGAAGCGCCAGCGGACCGGACGACTTCCAGCAAGAGACCGCCAAAACCAGGACCGCGAAGGCACTGAGCCCATAGAGCGCCGACACGGCCGCCGGCCATGGAATCAGTAGCCACCAGAAAGAACGCAAAGAGTGCATCTGGGCGGCCGCGTACCCCGGTTCCACGAGCGCTGTGGAATGAGTGATCCGCCACAGGGCAGCGGCGTATGAACGCATCACGGTGGGACCAAAGTACGCCCAGGCGAAGCCGAGTTGCGCCGCAACCGCAATCGCGACTCCTCCCAGCAGCTTCCATCCGCGCGCCGCTACAAAGATCACGGCGACAGCGATCAAAAACTGTGGCTTGAAGACCAGAGAGCCCAAGGCAAAACTGGCGAGCCAGTCATGTTTAGCCTGAAAGGCGTAGAACGCGACGGCAAAACAGGCCAGAACAACGGCAGAGATTTGCCCGCGAAGCACAAAATGGAAGAAGGGCGGGAAGGCAAGGACCAGAAGCGCGATCAAACCAGGATCGGCCTGCAGGGTGGGGCATGAGCGCCAGACCAGCCAGCAGCAAAAGAAATACAGAATTATGGTGAGGATGGTCCAGAGCATGGCGGCCGCTAAGAAAGAGAATCGGCCGAAGAATGAAAAACAGAATGCTACTTGTGGCCCGTAGGCGAATGGCACGCGGACTGGGGTCGGATGGCCAAGCAATGCCTCGACTTCGTGATCCCCGACCTGTGGCTGGTAAAGATCACCGGGCTGGTTTTGCGCAACTTCCCTGCCTGCGATATAGAAGGGAAGAAAATCCTGGAACTTGATGTTGCCGGCGCGGTCCATGATGCCAGGCACTGCGAGGTCAACGATCACCACGCCCCAAACGCACAGCGCCAGGATGATGGCATGGGCGCGAATGCGCCGCGGGCTTAGCCAATCGGCCGCCTTCTGCAAGAAAGAGGGCATCGCAGCCGGCCTCACTGCGCGGGTTCGGCGTTTTTCAGGGCGTCATCCAATCCCTGATCGCTGTTGGCGGGGGTATTCTCCACCATGCGCCAGCCATCGTCATAGTGGCGGAAGGTCACGGCGGAGGCGTACTGCATTTCCTCGTTGTAGAGCGCGGAGCCGACCGCGTTGATGGGCACCCACTTCCAGCGGAAGTCCACTTGCGCGGTGGCGCCGTTTTTGCTGATGCCGGTGACCTGAATCAGCTCGCGCCGGGCCGCCGGCACGTTGAAATACTGGGAGAGCGAGGTATCGGCGGGAAGGATGCCGCGAAACACATTCACGCCGTTCGGGGTCAACACTACGTCCCAGCAGGGCGGCGGAGAAACCTCAGCCGGACAGGGAGTGTTGGAGCCGGTGATCCAGCCCCGGCGCTGCATGACCAGATATTCGGGAGAGACGAAGTCTTTGTTCGAGACCACGCCGGTGCGCAGCCAGAATTCCTGGGTGGCGTTGAAGGTAGTGGAACCGGCGATCAAATCGGTGGCCAGGCGCCGGGTAAGGAAGTCGCGCGGCGAGCAGCCGAGGGCGAGCCAAAGCACCAGCATGAGCGGCGCGATGCGAAAGTTTCGCATGAGGAAGATGAATTGGAACCAATTCGCCGGGGGGCTCTGAGTGGCCTGTGCCACCGCTGCCGGGTGTCGCGGGTGAAATGCGCCGCGCCACGCACTCTGAGCTTCCCTAGTTGAGGATTGTAACCAAACGCGACGGCCGCCGTGGCAGGAAAGGCCGATCGGCGATCTGCCGCTCGAAACTTTTCGACCACCGGCCAGGGATCGAGGCGCCGCAGCAACCGCAGTTCCCTTCCGGCGTCAGGCGGTAGTCCTTGATCAAATAGCCGTGGCGGGCAATCAAAGTCTCCCCGCACTGCCAGCAGCGGGTATCTTCCATGCCGCCCACGCCGCCTGGCAGATTGCCGGCGTAAATGTAGCGCAGGCCGGCCTGCTGGCCGAGCTCGGCGGCGCGGAGCAGGTCTTCCGGGCGGGTGTTGCGCGGACCATCCATTTTGTAATCTTTGTGGAAGGCAGTCACATGCCAGGGGATGTCGGGAGAAATGCGGGCGACAAACTCGGTCAGCTGGCGAAGTTCGTCCTGGGAATCATTGAATCCCGGAATCAGCAAGGTAACCAGCTCCAGCCAGAAACCCATGGCATGCAGAGACTTGATAGTCTGAAGAATCGGTCCGATGCGGCCGCCGAGTTCGTGATAGTGGCGGTCATCGAAGCTCTTCAGGTCCACTTTGTATAAATCTACCCAGGGGCGAAGATATTCGAGCACCTGCGGCGTGCCATTGCCATTGGAGACGAATCCGGTGACCAGGCCATGGGCTTTGGCTTCTTTGAAAACCGCGACCGCCCACTCGCTGGTAATCAGCGGCTCATTGTAGGTGCTGACCAGGACCTTGGCGCCCTGGCGCAGAGCGTCTTGCACCAGTTCCTCGGGAGAAGCTGCCAGCGGCGGCGAGATGGCATTGGGATCGCGCAGGGCCTGCGAAGTTACCCAGTTCTGACAATAGGCGCAGTGCAGGTCGCACCCCAACATACCGAAGCTGTAAGCGAGGGCACCGGGATAGGCATGGAAAAAGGGCTTCTTCTCGATGGGATCACACTGCACCCCGGCGGCATAGCCCCAGGGGACGTAAAGTGTTCCGCCCTGGTTGAAGCGCACCTTGCAGACGCCGGGCTGGCCCTCAGGAATGGGGCAACAGTGTCCGCACGCATAACAGCGCACCCGGTTGCGATCGAGCTTTTCGTACAGATCGCCTTCGCGCACCTGCTGGTTGACGATTTCGCGAAGCGTAGGCACAACCGACCTCTACCTACATTGTAAACCTGGGCTTCGGGAGCGGAGGTTCGAAGATGACAGGTTGAGGGAAGGCTTCCCCAGCGGATCGCGTCCGCTAGCGGTCGGTGTTGGCCGCGTCTTTCACGGTGAGGCCGTGTTGGGCGAGCCACTCGTTGGCCTGCTGTTGCGCAGAAATAATCTCCTCGCGCGATAAGCGGGAGGCCAGAGCTTCCACCCGGTACTTACTGGCCTCATCACCGCCGGATTGCGCCAGAATGGACCAGAAGTAAGCTTTGCTTAAATCCTGAGTTACGCCGCGTCCGGCCCAGTAGTAGGCGCCCAGAGTGGCCTGGGCCACCACGTGGCCTTGCTCGGCCGCCAGCGAAAACCAATGCGCGGCCTGAGTGTAATCCTGGGGCACGCCTTCCCCGGTGGCGAAGTGCGCGCCCAGGGCAAATTGCGCCGTCGCATCTCCCTGCTGGGCCAGGCGCTGCAGACCCTGCCAATCACTCACGGCGGCAAGAGTGGGCGAAGGCAGAGTGGGAGCGGTCAGGAACTGGATGGGCTCCGAGGGCACGCGCCAGTGGCTCCATACGGCGGGCGCGAGGAACACCACAAAAGACCCAACCACGGCGGCAATTGCCAGAATCGCGAGGCCCCGATTCGGGGAAAAAAATCTTCGCCCGGCGGGGTTGCGTGATTCCTCAAGCGTTTCCGCGGGCGGCGCAGGGTCGTTTGTTCCCCCCGAGCCGTACTGCGCAGAAGAAGGCCCGGCGGCGGAGACTTGCGGCGCATTCGGCTCTGGCGCCGCGCGAGAGGCCTCCGACTCAGCAAAGCGGACCGTCGCCTCAGACAAGCGGGCCCGGGCTTCGAGCGCGTCCACGGCCTGCTGCACCGCTCCGAGAATAATGTAGGCGAGGTGATGCAGCGCGAGCCGCTGCCCGTCCCCGAACCCGCCGGGAAGAGGTGAAAACACCTCCAGCAGGCCGATGACGCTCTCCCCTGAGCGCACCGGGGCGGCCGCGATAGAGCGAATGCCCAGAGCGCGGCAACTGCCGCGGTCCACGCGGGAATCTTCTTCCGTATCGTCACAGGTCAGGAATAAGCCGGTGCGAACGCACTCGCCGGAAAAACCGGAGCCGATCTGCAGCCGGGCGCCCAGGCCAGGGGCGTCATCTCCGGCGCTGCCGCGGCAGACCATATGCTCGCCCTCAGAGATGGCAATCGCGGCGCCGGTTGCGCCCGTCAAACTCAGAGCCCGCCCGGCGATCAACTGCAAAGCCGAATTCAGGTCCGGCCCCAGCTGCTCAACGGCGTGCTGAACAGACTCGAGGGCGCTGAGGTTCACATCGCCCGGCCCTTGCACAACCTGGGGAGGGGGTTGTACCGCGGCCGGGGCAACAGCGGGCGCCGCCGCATTGGAGCCGGCCTGACGCGCCTCGACGTAATGAGCGCAGGCCACCATGGTGTTCACGAACAGCCATTCCTTCAGCCGCTGCAGCGAGGGGCCTGACATGCGGACGAAGGCAACACCAGTGCGCCCGGCCGGTTCCGACCATACCACCCGGCCCACAGCCGGTATATAGACGTTGTTCTCCGAGAGATCGAGATTGAATTCCAGGCTGCGCCCGAACTCCAGTTGCGCCGGGCCCTGGAAGCACAGGCCTTCTTCGCTGATATCCAGCACTTCGTTCAGGTCCAGCACGATGGCAGTAGATTTGCCTCGCATGCTGGCATAGGCAGGAGTATGCACCTTCTGCCGCGCGGTGCGGCGGCGATTTGCGGCGGTGGGCCGAAGTGGCGAACTGAAAGAAGGCGCCTGCGCCCCGAGAGGCTCCATGGGTACTGGCCCAACATACTACTCCAGCTATCATAGCGGGGATTTTGAATTAGCTGTGGAAAAGCTGTGGGTTGCGGACTTGGACAGTCAGCACTGGGCGCGGCCTGCGGGCCCTCAATAAGCTCGAGGATTCGCAATGACCTCGGCAATTCGCACCGCGGCATGGCCATCCCAAAGGGGGATGGGCGATGGCGTTTTCCAGTTACCGGCGAGGGCGCAGTGCACCGCCTCCGGCAAGCGCGAGAAATCGCGGCCAACAATTACATTGGTTCCCTGCGAAACTGTAACTGGCCTTTCGGTGCTTTCGCGCAGAGTCAGACAAGGGACCCCGAGAAACGTGGTCTCCTCCTGAATTCCGCCCGAATCGGTGATGACCAAGGCCGCGCCCTGCTGGAGCGCCAGAAACTCAAGGTAAGGCACTGGCTCCAGGAGATGCACGCGGGCTTGAGCGCTCCGGGGGACCTCCAGGGCAGCCATGCGCTCCCGGGTCCGGGGATGAACGGGGAAGACAATTTCCAGGCCGGAGCTGATCGTATTTAAAACGCCCAGAAGCTGACGCAAGCGCTCTGGCTCATCCACATTCGACGGACGGTGCAAGGTGACGAGTCCATAGCGCTGCGGCAGCCCGGCGGGCTTGCGGCCGGCGGCGTAGGGCAGCAGGCGAACCAGACTGTCAATCATGACGTTGCCGACGCGATGGATCTTTTCCGGCGCCACCCCCTCACGGATCAGGTTCTGGTCGCCATCCTCCGAAGGGGTGAAGAGAAGATCGGCGAGCTGGTCCGTAATCAGGCGGTTGATTTCTTCCGGCATGGTGCGGTCTCTGGAGCGCAGCCCGGCCTCGACGTGGCCTACGGGGACGAGCAGCTTGGCGCAGACGATGGCAGCCGCCATGGTCGAGTTCACATCGCCGTAGACGAGGACCAGATCGGGTCGCCGCTCCATCACCACCGGCTCGAAGCGCGCCATGATTTCGGCGGTTTGCTGCGCTTGACTGGCGGAGCCCACCCCCAGGTTAACGTCGGGGGCAGGCATGGCCAGTTGCTGGAAAAAGACCTCGGACATGCTGGCGTCATAGTGCTGGCCGGTATGGACCAGACTCTGGCGGATGCCGGATGTTCCTGCCAGCGCCGCCAGCACCGGAGCGGCTTTCATGAAATTGGGGCGGGCGCCGACCACGTGAAGTACGTGCATGGCTCAGGCTTGCCTCAGAAAGAGAAGACTAGAGCACTCCGCGGCTTGCGTGCGCAAGAAGTTTTCTAAACCTAACTCGTGAAAGAGCGCGAAGGAACTCGAAGAGCGGTCAGCCGCGGCTAGCCCGCCTGCGCGGTCATGAAACCTGTGCCCTGCGAAGAAGCTGCAACCGTTTCGGGAACTTGACCCAATACCTGCTCCAAAGCTTCCGCCAGGGCAACGGGGAACTGGCCGGTGAGCAGGTTGATATCGAGTTGCAGGTCGCGCGCGGAATACTGCCGGTACACGGTGAGTGAACCGTAACAGCGATTTGCGCTGGTCATCAGAGTGAGGCTGAGGCTCCATGCATTGCCGCCCTCGCGGTTAAGGTGGGCAGCGGGCTTTTTCCAGCGCAAACGGGGCTCGCTGCCGGTGGAAACCAGCTGCACGCTGCCAATCGCCGGAGGCTCGCTGGGCAGCACCTGACAGCACAATTCGAAACTATCAAAATCATTGCCTCCGAAGGCCGCGGCCAGAACCCGGCATATCTGCTCGTAGCTGCTGGAGGCGCGCAGCTCCTCCGTGGCCCGGCGAATGGCAAGGTTGTTGACAAAGATCTGCCGCTGCTCGATGGTGCGCTGCGCCACGCGGCGCAGCTCGCCGAACTCCAGGTAGCCGAGGTGCTGCACGCCCAGCCAGACCCCGGTCCCCAGCACGAGTAAGACCAGGCCCAGGGTGCTGCCGGTTGGCCACAGCAGGAACAGGCTCAACATGGCAAACACACCGGAGACGGCATACAGAACTATCACGACCTGGCGGTGGGAAAAACCGCGGTCGAGCAACTTGTGATGAATGTGCTCGCGATCGGCCGTGAAGACCGGGCGTCCGGCGATGAAGCGGCGCAGCACCGAGAGGGTAGTTTCCAGAATGGGCAAGCCAAAAGAAACCACCGGAATGGCGACGGCCACGATGGTGGGCGACTTCTGCGTGCCGCGCAGAGCGAGTGCGCTCAGCAGGAAGCCGATGAAGAGGCTGCCGCAATCGCCCAGGAAGATGGTGGCCGGATTGAAGTTGAAGCGCAGAAAACCCAGAATCGCCCCCGCCAGGGCCAGCGTCATGACGGCAACAATGCTGGTGTTTCCGAGCAGGGCGACGACGAACACCACCAAAGTGGAAAACAACGCCGAGCCGGCGGCCAGGCCGTCGAGGCCATCAATCAGATTGAAGGCGTTGGTGATGGCGAGAACCCAGAGAATGGTCAGCGGAAGGCTGATAAACCAGGAAAACTCGTGGTGCCCAAACAGGACCGGCAAGTCGAAGACGCGCAGACCGAAGGCAAACAGGATGGCGCCTGCCACCGCCTGCACGGTGAACTTGACATAAGGCCGCACCGGCCGCAGGTCGTCATAAACGCCAAGAAGAAAAATCAGCAACCCGGGCAGCAGAATGCTCAATACGCCACGGCCGGTGAGCCCAAAACCCAGGCTGGGATGCCACAGGCTGAGCAGCCAGGCAGCACTAATGGTGATGAGAAAAGCCAGAAAGATCGCCACCCCGCCCAGGCGCGGCAAGGGGCGAAGGTGAAGGTGGCGGTCTTTGGCCGGACTGGCGACCCAGCCATGGGCCGTGGCCAGATCGCGTACATACTTGGTAAATACGAAGGAGAGCAACAACGAGGCGGCGAAAATCGCCACGTAAAACAGCGTCACCCAGCCCTCCACTCGGCCAAAGGCAAAGAGCACAGCCTGGAGATCAAAACCGTTTTGAAAACGTGCCATCCACTATACCAGTACGGGAAATGGGCAGGCAATTTCTATCTGCGCGGGCCTCAGTAAGGGAGCGAATGGAGAGTAAACTCACAGGGGTGCGAGCTTGCTCCCTGTGCTAAACTTTGTTCTCACACCATGAGCTGGGCTTCCAGTTTCTCTTCCAAGCGAGCCGCCGCTGGCTTTTTAGCATTGCTGTTGGGGTGTGCGCTTTCCAGCACCCTTTCCGGCCAGGAGACGCCGGCTAACTCGAATGTGCAAACCCAGGCGCGGGCCGCAGGAGATGATGCGCAGACCCAGCCTAGCCCGGCGGGCAACCCGCCTAAATCCACCCCAAGTTCCGCTCTGCACCTTGGACCCGGCGACCTGGTGGATGTGAACGTTTACAACGTGCCCGAACTGAGCACCAAGACCCGGATCAGCAGCAGTGGCGATCTTTATCTGCCCCTGATTGATTACGTGCATGTGGGCGGATTGACGATCGATGAAGCGCAGTCGGTGATCGAAAAGCGTTACGCGGATGGCGGTTTCGTAAAAGATCCGCATGTGACCGTATTTGTTGATGAGTATGCTTCTCAGGGCGCAACCATTCTGGGAGAGGTCGCCAGGCCGGGCGTGTACCCGGTTTTAGGGCAGCAACGCCTTTTCGATCTGCTCTCGTTGGCTGGGGGTCTGAGCGATAAGGCCGGTAATCAAGTGGTGATCACGCATCGCAATCAGCCCGATCATCCTGAGACCTTGGCTCTTTCCCGCAATGTGTCTGAGGTTCCCAAAAGCAATGTGCGCATCATTCCCGGGGATACGGTGGTAGTACGTCAGGCGGACATCGTTTACGTGGTGGGAGACGTGCAACGGCCCACAGGAATCCTGATGGAGCGAGGCAATATCACCGTGATGCAGGCCATTGCGCTGGCGGGGGGAACTACCAAGACTTCCAAGCTGGGCGGCGCCAGAATCATCCACCGCGGTCCCAGTGGTATGACCGAAGAGAGAGTTCAGTTGCAGAAGATCCTGGAGGCCAAGCTGCCGGACGTGCCGATGAGTCCCGATGATATTCTGTTCGTCCCCAGTAGCGCCTTTAAGGGCGCGATCCACGGCGATGTCACGACGGCCTTGCAGGTTGCGTCTTTGAGCCTGGTCATTGCGCGCTAAAAGCGCCGCGGCTAAACCTCAGTCAAGAGCGTGATCTGCGCCAGCGCCCTTGGCCAGAACTTGCTGCAGCACCTGCAAATAGGTTCGAGAGGTCGGTTCGCGAGAGAAGTGTTCCCGGATGTAGCGCCGTCCATTGGCGCCGAGCGATTGACGCTCTTGCGCATCCGCCGCCAGCCGAAGAATCGCCTGGCACAGCCCGTCGGCGTCTTCTGGCTCCACAAAGATTCCGGCCGAGGCCTGCTCCAGAATTTCACGCGCCTGCCCGTCCACTGCCAGAATCACCGGCCGCGCGCAAGCCATGCACTCCAGCATCTTGGTGGGAATGACGGTCTTGAACAGTTCGGTTTTCTTCAGCACCACCAGGCAAGCGTCTGAGGCGCAGAGATAGGAAGGAATGCTCTCCCGGGGTTGCTGATCGAAAAAGCGCAAGTTGGCCAGACCCCGTGCGCGTGCGCCGGCCATGACATTCTGTTTCTCGGCCCCCTCGCCCACCAGAATGAAAAGAACCTCAGGCCTGGAGTCGCGGAGCCGGGATGCAGCCTCCACGA
>Ga0335080_10002643_pt1 | contig 17923 bp, 12 predicted proteins | sample Lox_Sample_34_FD_206720 | JGI IMG/M metagenome (GOLD analysis project Ga0335080, IMG submission 206720) | Soil microbial communities from Loxahatchee National Wildlife Refuge, Florida, United States - Lox_Sample_3.4 | ecosystem: Environmental > Terrestrial > Soil > Wetlands | place: USA...
CCGACGGGGAAGGTCGACAAGGCCCGGCTGCGCGCGGAGTATGGCGGCGACGCCTGAGACGGATTCCCGGCTCGCGTGAGCTCAGCGCGCGGAGGCGGTTGACCGCGCGACAGTGAGCCTCGAGGCGATCGTCAGTGGATCCTCATTGGTTTGGTTGGTGCGCCCTGCACGATTCGAACGTGCGACCTACAGATTCGTAGTCTGTCGCTCTATCCAACTGAGCTAAGGGCGCCCGGTGGAGACGGAAACTATACCGCGGGCGTCGCGGGCGGGCAACCCGCGCGCACCCGCGCGCCCAGCGTGCTCGGTAGCCGTCGTCGTGCGCGGTGCTTCGGGAGGGCGGGGCCGCCCGGCGATCAGAAGATCGCGGCCCAGCCGACCTTGCCGAGGATGATGAGCACCCAGCAGATCCCGACGCCCCAAAGGGCGGCGCCGGTCGTCTTGCGGCTGGCCACGCCGAAGCCCACCGCGAGCAGGAAGACCGTCCACATCGAGAAGACGTCGATGCTGCTGGAGAAGGCCCACAGGGTCTTCGCCGCAGTGGACTGGTCGAGGAGGATTCCCAGGTTCGCCTGGAGCGCGTTCCGGGGATCGATGTTCCAGTCTCCCTTCAGGGCCATCACGGTGAGGGTGAGGGGCTGGGTGAGGATGCCCATGGCCAGGAACACCCAGGAGGTGATGGCGAGCGCCTGCTTGAAGGTCGACTCGGAGGCGTAGAAGAAGCGGTAGACGAAGTGCAGCACTCCCGCGACGACGAGGATCATGAGCGGCGTGAACACCGCGACGTTGATCCAACCCCACTTGGCGAGGCCCGCCGCCTGCTGCTCGATGATGCCCGCCTTCTGGTCGGCGGGGATGCGGGAGGCGAACGGGCTCTCCTCGATCTGGGCCTGCATGAAGGCCTTCGCGTCGACCTTCTGGACCCAGATCGCGAAGAAGCCGATGGCGAAGACCATCACGAGCAACGCCGGCACGAGGAACGCCGGCCGGCGGCAGATGCGGGTGAACGCCTCGCGGGGAGCGAAGTACACGTCGATCAAGTTCTGGAAGAAGCCCCCAGAGGGCTCAGGGGCGACGGGAGCAGGAGACGCGGCTGGCGAGGGGAGTGGATCACTCATTCGTGGCCTCCGAGTGGGCGAATGCTACAACGAACGGGCCTCCCCGAGGCGTTCCGGAACGACCTCTCTCGGGCGCTGCTCGACCGGGCGCCCTCGAGCGCTACTCGTACCTCAGCGCCTCGATCGGATCGAGGCGGGCCGCCTTGGCCGCCGGCCAGAGGCCGAAGGTGAGGCCCACCGCCATCGAGGTCGAGAAGGCGACGATGACCCACGTCGGCTGGATGACCGCCGGGAACGGCGAGAAGAGGTTGATCAGGAACGCCGCCACCGCCCCGATCAGGATCCCCACGACGCCGCCCGCGCCGGTGAGGGTCATGGCCTCGGTCAGGAACTGCCAGAGGATGTCGCGCTTGGTGGCGCCGAGGGCCTTCCGGACGCCGATCTCGCGGGTCCTCTCGGTCACGGACACGAGCATGATGTTCATGACTCCCACGCCGCCGACGATCAAGCCGATCGAGGAGATGGCGATCATCACCATGTAGATGCCGCCGGTGAGCTGGTTGTAGAGGTTCGTGAAGGTGTCCTGGGCGAAGATAGCGAAGTTGTTCTTCTGCATGAACTTCAGCTTCCGCACCCGGCGCATCGCCTCCGTGGCCTCGTCGATCGCCTTGTCGATCTGGGTGGGGGAAGCGGCCTTCATGTTCGCCACCATGAAGTTGAAGCGGCGGTCCTGCCTCTGCAGCGAGTTCACGGGGATGAGGACGTAGTTGTCCATGGTCATCCACAGGAACTTGCCCTTCTTGTTGAGCACCCCGATGATCGTGAAGCGCCGGCCGTCGAGCGAGAGCTCCTTCCCGATCGGGTCCACGAACGGGAAGAGCGCGTCCTGGATGTCGGTCCCGATGACCGCGACCGGCATCGCGCGATTGACGTCCTGCTGCGAGATGAAGCGTCCCTTGTCGACGTAGCTCTCGTGGACGGACTCGTAGTCGGGCGTCGTCCCCAGGACCTGCACGTCCTGGGCCCGGTCCGTCCCGTACTTCACGTTGTCGACGGGCACGATCTGGATGGGGGCGATCGCCGCCACGGCCGGCTTCTTCGCGATCGCTTCCACCTCGTCGAGGGTGATCGCCTTGCGCTTGCGCCACTCGTCGTCGTCCACGCGCTCCCCGGGGGCGAAGGGGCGGATGAAGATGGTCGAGGAGCCGATCTTCGCCACCGACTGGGCGACGTTGTTGTTGAGGCCGGCCACGATCGAGCTCATGCCGGTCACGGTCATGATGCCCATGACGACCCCGAGGATCGTGAGGAAGGCCCGCATCTTGTAGGCGCGGATGCTCTGCAGGCCCATGCCCACCGCCTCGCCCATGGCCATGAGGACGGGGTGGCGCTCGAGGAGACGGCCCAGGCTGCGCAGCATCACTCGTTCCTCAGGGCCTCGACGGGGTCGAGGGCAGCCGCCCGGTTGGCGGGATAGATGCCGGCCACGAGGCCCACCGCCGACGAGACGCCGATCGCCAGCGCCACCGCCCAGGGCCGGACCGGCGCCGAGAAGTCGGCGGACATGATGTTCCCGAGCACTGTTGCGAGAATGAAGGAGAAGGCCGCCGCGCCGAGGACGCCGAGGAAGCCGCCGAAGCCGGACAGCACCACCGACTCCACGAGGAACTGGCGCAGGATGTCGCCCCGCCGGGCCCCGAGGGCCTTGCGGACGCCGATCTCCTTGATGCGCTCGGTGACCGAGACGAGCATGATGTTCATCACCACGATGCCGCCGATGAGCAGGCTGATGCCGGTCACGACCAGGGTCACCACGTAGATGCCCCGGGTCATGTTCTGCCAGAGCTCCATGATGCTCTCCCCGGTCTCGATGGCGAAGTCGTCCGGCTTGTGGTAGGTGAGGTGGCGCCGCGCCCGCATGGCCACGCGCATCTGGTCCTGGGCGGCCTCGAAGTCGGCCATCGTCCCCGTCTCGGCCTGGATGGCGATCGAGCGCCTCGTGCCGTAGAGCTTCTGGAAGGTGGTGATCGGCATCCACACGAAGTTGTCCGTGCTCTCGCCGAAGATGGAGCCCTTCCTCTCCGCCACCCCGACCACCCTGAGGGGGTGGCCGTCGACGTCGATCTCCTTCCCGATCGGCTCCATGGTGCCGAAGAAGGCGTCCACGAGGTCCATCCCGATGACCACTCCCGGCGCCGCCTGGTCGATGTCCTGCTGGACGAGGTGCCGCCCCGCGGCCAGCTCGCGGATGCTGCCGATGCGGGACACGTTCTCGGTGATCCCGGTGATCTGCACGTTCTTCTGGATGACCCGCCCCCGCTTGACGCTGCCCCCGGTGTCGACCTGGGCCCCGACCTCGGAGCAGAGCGTGCACGCCCGGCGCATGGCCTCGAGGTCGTCGAGGTCGACGCGCTTCCTCCTCATGATCGCCATCCACTGCTCGTGGCTGGTGATGATGTCGGGGCCGCGCTGGAGACGGAAGCTCTTCGAGCCCAGCTCGAGCACCTTCTCGGACATGTAGCGGTCGAGGCCCTCGGTGATGGCCACGATGGCGATGACGGAGGAGACGCCGATCAGGATGCCGAGCACGGTGAGGAGCGAGCGGAGCTTGTTCGCCCGCAGCGAGGCGACCGCGATCCGGATGGCCTCCCCGAAGAGCATGGCCGGGGCCCTCAGGCCTTCCCGCGCGGAGCGTCGCTCTCGATCCGCCCGTCGCGGATGTGGATCGTCCGGTGGGCGTGGTCGGCGATGTCCTTCTCGTGGGTGACGAGGATGATCGTGTTGCCCTGCTCGTGCAGCCGCTCGAAGAGACGCATGATCTCCTCGCCGGTCTGGGTGTCGAGGTTTCCGGTCGGCTCGTCGGCGAGGAGGATCGAGGGGTTCATGACGAGGGCCCGGGCCACCGCCACCCTCTGGCGCTGGCCGCCGGAGAGCTCGTTCGGCTTGTGGTTCATCCGATCGGCGAGGTCGACCATCTCGAGCGCCCCCTTCGCCCGGTCGAGCCGCTTCTCCTTGGGGACGCCGGCGTAGACGAGCGGCAGCTCGACGTTGTGGAGGGCGGTCGCGCGGGGGAGCAGGTTGAAGGTCTGGAACACGAAGCCGATCTCGCGGTTCCGCACCGCGGCGAGGTCGTCGTCGTCCATCTCGGAGACGACCTTGCCCCGCAGCACGTAGCGCCCCTTGGTCGGCGTGTCCAGACAGCCGATGAGGTTCATGAGGGTGGACTTGCCCGACCCCGACGGACCCATCACCGCCACGTACTCGCCCTGCTGGATCTCGAACGTGACGCCGCGGAGCGCGTGGATCTCCTCGGCGCCCATCTGGTACGTGCGCCAGAGGTCCTCGGCGTCGATGACGGGTCCCTCGAACGCCTCCCGCGGGGCGGTGCTCACGACTTCTTTCCCTTCGGCTCGGCCTTGATGACGGCCTCGTCCTTGAGGGTCCGCAGCGTGCGGTAGGAGCCGGTCACGATCTCCTGGCCCTCGGCGAGGCCCTCGGTCACCTCGATGTCGGTTTCGCCCATGACGCCGGTCTTCACCGGCTTGAAGACCGCCTTCTCGCCCTGGACCACGAAGACCCCGTCCTTCTCCTGACCCTTCTCGCGGGCCACCTGGGTCACGGTGTCGCCCTGGCGCTCGGTGCCCTGCCCGCCGCTCGCCATGGAGTCCGGGTCGACGACCTTGCCCTGCTTGTTCACCTCGCGCACGACGACGGCCTGCACGGGGACGGCGACGACTTTGGAGCGCGAGGCGGTGGTGATGTCGGCGGTGGCGTTGAGGCCGGGGCGGAGGTTGGCCGGCGGGTTCTTGATCGTGATCGTGACCTTGAAGTCCTTCGGCTGGTTGCCGGTGTTGGCGCCGAGGGTCGTCTGGACCGTGCTCTGGCTGCCGCTGCCGCGCACGAGTGCGGAGGCGCCGATCTCCGTGACCTCCCCCTTGAGCTCGAGGCCCTCGAGGGCGTCCACCTTGATCTTCGCCTCCTGGCCGAGCTTCAGGTTGCGGAAGTCGGTCTCGTCGACCATGACCTGGCACTCCATGACCGACAGGTCGGCGACGGTCATGATGGTGGTGGGCTGGAAGCTCATCGCGCCGATGACCATCTCGCCCGCTTCCATGGGAAGGTTCGTGACCTGGCCGTCCATGGGGGCGATCACCGTCGTCTTGACGAGGTCGTCCTTCGTGCTGTCGCGCGCGGCCTGGAGCTGCGCTACGCGTCGGCGGGCGGCGTCGACGTTCGCCGTCTTCATCTTGAAGTCCGCCTCGGCCTGGTCGTAGTCCTGCTCCGAGACGAGGCGCTGCTGACGCATCCGCCCGATGCGATCGAAGGCGATCTTGGAGATGGCGAGGTCGGCCTCGGCCCGGGCGAGGTCGGCGTTGCCGGCGGCGAGACCGGCCTCGGACTGGCGCTGGATCGCCTGGTACCGCTCCGACTCGACCTTGGCCAGGACCTGGCCCTGCTTCACCGCGTCGCCTTCCTTGACCGTGATCTCGATGAGGCGCCCGGAGACGTTCGCGCCGACGTTGACGTAGCGCTTGGGCCGGACCTCCCCCGAGGCGGTGACGACCTGGACGAGGTCCTTCTTCTCGACCTTGCCCGTCTGGACGAGGGTCTTCTTGCTGTTCTCGCGGGCGACGCTGAACCCGACGATCGCGCCGATCACGGTGATCCCGACGACCGCTCCGAGAATCTTCTTGGTCTTACCGGTCATGAAGCCTCCACGGTGCTCCAGAAGAGTAGATACGTGTATACCGACCGTTAGGTTCAGTGGAGCCTGCTCAGACCCAAGGTGCACGATCTGCGGGGTTTATTCCACCGGGCCGAGGGGGTACGAGCCGCCGGTCACCCCATTGTGGCACGAATCGGCGACGGTGGGTTGCGGCAGCGGGGGCCAGCAGGGCTAAAGCTGCCTCTGCTCAGCCCGGCAAAGCCGGGTAGGATCGAGGGATGCCCCGAGACGAACGCGCCCGGATCCCGGCCGACGTGCCGGTGCCGGAGCTCGAGCGGCTGCTGTCCCTCGCCCTCTCACGGGGCGGGACGTTCGCGGACCTCTACCTCGAGCACGAGACGACCTCGTCCTTGCTCCTCGAGGAGGGGATCATCCGGACGGCCTCGGCCGGCGTCACCTGCGGTCTCGGCGTCCGCGTCGTCTCCGGGGAGCGGACGGGCTACGCCTACACCGACGACCTGTCGTGGCCGGCCATGGCCCGCGCCGCCGAGACGGCCGCCCACATCGCGTCCGACTCGAAGGCCCTGCCTCCCCAGCCCGTCTCGCCGGTGCCCGTCGAACGTCGCTACGGCGAGACGAGCGTCGGGGTCCTGCCGCTCGCGGAGAGGATCGCCCTCGTCGAGCGGGCCGACCGCGCGGCGCGCGCCTACGACCCGCGGGTGGAGAAGGTGCTCGCGAGCCTCGGCGAGGAGACGCGGCGCGTGCGCATCGCGAGCTCGGTGGGGGTGCTCGTCGAAGACGTGCAGCCCCTCTTCTCGATCCGGGTGAGCGTGATCGCGAGCGAGAAGGGGAAGCGGCGCGAGGGGTCGTCGGGCGGGGGCGGGCGGCTGGGGCCGGAGTTCTTCGCCCAGAAGCCGCCCGAGCACTTCGCGCGCGAGGCGGCGCGGGTGGCGGTGACGCTGCTGGGGGCGGTCGAGGCCCCGGCGGGACCGATGCCGGTCGTCCTCGGCCCGGGCTGGCCCGGCATCCTGCTCCACGAGGCGGTGGGGCACGGCCTCGAGGGAGACTTCAACCGAAAGGGGCTCTCGGCCTTCTCGGGCCGGATCGGGGAGCGCGTGGCCGCTCCCGGGGTCACGGTCGTCGACGACGGCACGCTCGCGGACCGTCGGGGCAGCCTCAACGTCGACGACGAGGGGAACCGGCCGGGCCGGACGGTCCTGATCGAGGACGGCATCCTGCGCGGCTACCTGCAGGACCGCCTGAACTCCGGGCTCATGAAGATGGCGCCCACCGGCAACGGCCGGCGCGATGGCTACACCTCGATCCCGCTTCCCCGCATGACCAACACCTTCATGCTGGCCGGCGAGGACGACCCCGACGCGATCGTGCGCTCGGTCCCCCGCGGCCTCTACGCGAAGCACTTCGGCGGCGGCCAGGTCGACATCACGAGCGGGAAGTTCGTCTTCTCCGCGACCGAGGCCTACCTGATCGAGGGCGGGCGGATCGGGCCTCCCGTCTTCGGGGCGACGCTCATCGGCAACGGCCCCGACGTGCTCACCAAGGTCGCGCGCATCGGCCACGACCTCCGGCTCGACGAGGGCGTCGGCACCTGCCAGAAGGCCGGCCAGAGCGTGCCAGTCGGCGTGGGCTTGCCCACGGTCCTCGTCTCCGAGATCACCGTCGGGGGGACGAGGACCTGAGCGGGTCGTACTCGACCGCCCACCAGTCTCCGAAGCGCCAGGTCGCCTGCGGCGGGCCGAGCACTGCCGCGACCGCCGGGCTCTGGATCTTCTCCCAGCGCCGCGAGCTCAAGAGGAGGACGCTCCGTCCCCGGGCCGCAGCCGCCGCTCGGGCCAGCTCCAGCCGCTTCGGGTCGTCGGTCGCGCTGCGCATGTAGAGGAGGAGCCGCTCCCGGTCCCCGAAGAGCTGGGCGATGTAGTAAGTCCCCCAGCTCGCGTGGAGCTGGAGGCTCTGCCGATCGAGCCCGCGCGCGCGGACGAAGCGCAGCAGCTCGTCCTTCGCCGGGGAGGACTCGCCGGGGAACGTGGCCGACGGCCAGCGTAGGGCGAGCGTCCCCCAGAAGAGCAGGACGACGACCGCGACGCCGAGCCGTGCCCGCCCGCCGAGGCCCTCGAGCGCGAGCGCGAGGGCGAAGACGAAGAGAAGGAGGGGGAAGGCGAAGTGGTGCGGCCACTGGCTGTACTCGCTCGACGAAGCGAGGACGAACGTGAGCGCGGCGACCGCCGTCCACGCCGCGACCGCCCGTCGCTTCTCGCGCCGCCGCGTGGCGAGGAGGAGGATCGACACGGCGAGCGCCAGGGGCAGCGGGTCGAGGAGGGAGCGCGGGAGCAGGACGTTGCGCGGGGCCACGCGGGCGCCGTCCACGAGGTACGGCGTGAGCCGGCCGGCCGCGGCCTGGACCCGCTCGGGCTCCGCCGAGACCTTCCCCTGCCCCAGCACCGCAGCGTAGGGCCGGCCCTCGCGGTCCACCGAGGCGAGCAGGACGGTGGTGGGCAGGACGACCGCCGCCGTGCCCGCGAGCACGGCCCGGCGGTGGCGGGCGAGGGCCGTCCATCCGCCCTGGGCTCCAGTCTCGGCGAGCGCGAATGCGACGAAGGCCGGAAGCCACCAGGCGAAGACGAGCTTCGTCCAGAGGCCGAGGAAGAGAGCGAGGCCGGCGAGGACGGCCCAGGCGACCGGCCGGCTCCGGCTCTCCCCGGCCAGGGCCCGGCGCGCCGCGAGGAGTGCAGCGAGCAGGAGGACGGCGGAGAGGCCCACGGGGCCCTCGTCGACGAGGAATGTCGCGAGCAAGACGGGGTAGACGAGCGCGGCGAGGAGGACGCTCGAGGGCCGTGCACGGAGGAGCCGGCCGGCCATCAGCACGACGAGGAAGAAGAAGATGGCCCCCTGGACCCGCGCGGCCACCGGGGCGTCGAGGAGGCGCCAGAACGGGTAGAAGGGCAGCGAAGGGAAGCTCCCGGTGTAGAGGTAGGACCGGAGGGGCAGCAGGGTTTCCGTGAACGGCAGCCGGAGGTCGTGGTAGCCGCAGCCGTCGCGGATGAGCGGCAGGTCCCCCTGGAGCGGCGCCGTCATGCAGCCGAGGGCGTGGTAGTGGACGACCTCGTCCATGTTGAAGGGCACCGCTCGTGGCGAAAGCCACGCGAGGCCGAGGAGCAGCGAGGCACCCGCGAGCCAGGCAAGGGTCTTCGGGGAAGAGACGACCACGGGGGCGTAGGTTGACGCGGGCGGGAAAGGAACGCAAGATCCCGCGATCCCCGAAGCGGAGGAGCGTTTGAGCTTTCTCGACTCGCTGCGCCGCGGCTTCAGTCGCACGTTCTGGGTGGCCAACGTGCTCGAGCTCTTCGAGCGCCTCGCCTACTACTCAAGCAAGGCGATCCTCGCCGTGTTCATCGCGGAGCAGGTCGGCCTCGGAGCGGAGGCGGCCGGCTTCCTCGCCGGCTCGGTCTTCAACACGCTGCTCTACCTGCTGCCTCTCCTCGCCGGCACGGTGGTGGACCGCTACGGATTCAAGCGCAGCCTGATGGCCTGCTTCGCCATCTTCTCGGTCGGCTACTTCCTGATCGGCCTCGGAGGGCTGCCTCTCGGCCAGCCCGTCGTCCAGGCGGTGGGCGCCCGCACCTGGATGCTCTTCGCCCTCGTGATCACCGCGATCGGCGGCTCCCTCATCAAGCCGTCGATCGTGGGCACGGTGGCCCGCACCACCACCGAGGACACGAAGGCCCTCGGCTATTCGATCTACTACACGCTCGTGAACATCGGCGGGGCGGTGGGCCCGTTCATCGCCCTCGCCGTGCGCGAGAACGTCGGGATCTCCTACGTGCTCGTGGTGTCCTCGCTGACGAGCGCCGCCCTCTTCGCGTGCACGACCCTCTTCTACAGGGAGCCCCCGCGGCCCGCGGACGCCCCGCCGGCGCGCTCGATGGCGAAGGTCCTCGCGGACATGGTGCTCGTGTTCGGCAACCTCCGCTTCATCCTCTTCCTCGTCATCTTCTCGGGCTTCTGGGCGATGTTCTGGCACGTTTTCTACGCTCTGCCCTTCTACGTGAAGGACTACCTGAAGTTCGGGCGCTTCGAGGTGATCGAGACGGTGGACGCCATCACGATCATCTTCGTGACGATCCCCGCCACCGCGGTCGCGAAGCGCCTGAAACCGCTCTCGGCCATGGTGCTGGGCTTCGCCCTCGCCACCTCGTGCTGGTTCATCATGGGCGCCGTCCCCACGGTGGGCGGCGCGGTCGTCGCGATGATGATCTACGCGGTCGGCGAGGGCATCCAGTCGCCGCGGTTCTACGAGTACGTGTCGAACCTGGCTCCCCCGGAGCAGGTCGGCACGTACATGGGCTTCGCCTTCCTCCCCATCGCGATCGGCACCTTCATCGCGGGGGTCTCGAGCGGGTACCTCGTGAAGCACTACGTCGAGGGTGGCAACCCGGCCGCCCCGCACATGTGGTTCGTGGTCGGATCCTACGGCGTCGTGTCCACGGTCCTCATGGTCCTCTACGACCGCTTCGTGGCCCCGAAGCACGCCTGAGGACCGCCGGATGGACAACCGCGATCTGGCCGCAGAGCTCCTGAAGCGCGCCCGCGCCGCCGGAGCCGACGCGGCGGACGTGCTCGTCGCGGAGGGCACCGAGTTCTCGGCCACCGTCAGGATGGGCGACGTGGAGACCCTCACCGAGGCCGGCAGCAAGGCCCTCGGCGTCCGCGTGTTCGTGAGCCGGCGGACGGCGTCCACGCACACCTCCGACTTCTCGTGGCCCACCCTGCGGCGGCTCGTCGAGGAGACGGTCGGCATGGCCCGGGCCACCGGCGAAGACCCGGCGGCCGGGCTTCCCGACGAGATGGTCCCCCCCGAGGACGTGGACCTCCAGCTCTTCGACCCCTCGGCGCAGGCGCTCGCCACGGAGGAGAGGATCGAGCGCGCGCGCCGGGCGGAGGCGGTCGCGCTCGCGACGCCGGGCATCGTGAACTCGCAGGGGGCGTCCTGGAGCTCGGGGGAGAACGCGGTCGTCCTCGCCAACTCGATGGGCTTCCTCGGGGGCTACCGCACCTCGTCGGTCTCGCTCTCGGTCGCTCCTCAGGCGGAGCGCGACGGCCAGATGGAGCGCGACTACTGGTACACGGCGGGGCGGGGCCTCGGCGACCTCGAGCCGCCCGAGCGGGTCGGGGCGACCGCGGCCGAGCGCACGCTGCGGCGCCTCGGGGCACGGCAGGTCCCGACCGCCGAGGTGCCCGTGGTCTTCGACCCGGAGACCGCCGCCGAGCTCCTCGGCGCCGTCTTCTCCGCCCTCTCGGGCTACGCCGTCTTCCGCAGCGCGACCTTCCTGAAGGACCGCCTCGGCGAGGAGGTGGCCTCACCGCTCCTGACCGTGGTCGACGACGGCCGGCGGGTCCGCGGCCTGGGCTCGCGCCCCTTCGACGGCGAAGGATCGCCGACGCGGCGGAACGTCCCCCTCGATCACGGGGTGCTGCGCCACTGGCTCTGCGATGCGTACTCGGCCCGGAAGATCGGCGCCCGGCCCACCGGCTCGGCCCGGCGGGGGGTTGGAGGCGGGCCCTCGGTCGGCGCCTCGAACCTCTCCTTCGCGCCCGGAGAGTCCTCCCCCGACGCGATCGTGGGCGGCGTCGCGCGTGGCCTCTACGTGACCGACCTCATCGGCTTCGGCGTGAACGTGGTGACCGGCGACTACTCGCAGGGCGCGGTCGGCCATTGGATCGAGAAGGGACGCCTCACCCACCCCGTCCACGAGGTCACGATCGCCGGCAACCTGCGGCAGATGCTCGAGGACGTGGACGCGGTCGGAAACGACCTCGTCTTCCGCGGCAGCGCCGCCTCGCCGACCCTCCGCGTCCGCCGCATGACGGTGAGCGGGTCGTAGCCCACCCGAGCCCGTCCCGGCCGGGCGCCGCCTCGTCCTGCCGTCGTCCCGGGCGCCCGCTTACCGGCCCCGCGCGTAGACGCACGAGGCTTCGAACCGCTGGTGGACGCCGACTCCGCGGATCACGTCGAGCGCGGTCGGCTGGAGCCGGCTCCACCGGACGACGAAGTCCATCTCCCGGCTCAGCGAAGCGGTCAGGGACAGCGTGTCGGCGCCCGACCGGTAGTCGATCGTGGGCGCGGTCGTGTGCCACTCGTGGTCGTAGCCGACCTGCAGGAACGGCACCGATCTCTCCGTGGCCCGCCAGGGCAGGGTCGGCGGCCACGGCACGCCCACGAAGGCGGAGGCGACGCGCACGCTCTCTCCGGTCAGCGCATCCGCCTGCTGGCGCGCCTCGATGCCGAAGAGCGGCAGGGGGCGCTCCGCGACCTGCGCCCGATAGAGGGCCGCCATGTCGTCCCGATAACCCTCCCGCCAGCCCGCGAGCGACAGGCGCTCCCGCTGGGCCCGGATCGCGTCGTCGTCGAAGACCGCGAGCTCGTACTCGCCGGTCTCCCACGCGTGCCGCGCGAGGGCGACCGCCCTCTCCGCGACGCGGCCGCTCCGGGGAAGGGTGAACCTCCGGCCGTACCAGGTCAGCGCGCCGCGGTACTCGTGGAAGAGCTCGCCCACGTCCTTCTCGAGGCGGTTCTCGCTCCCTCCCTCCAGGACCAGTCGTCGCGTCAGCGGGAGGCGCGCCTGGACGGACAGGTCGTAGTCGCGGCGCGGGAACCGGCCCTCGACGTCCTCGACCGAGCCGTGGCCGTCGAGCTCCAGGGGGCCGATCTGGGCGACGGCCGAGAGCGCGGCGCGGTCGGTGCGGTTCTCGTCGCCGGTCGCGATCAGGGAGTAGCTCCGCTCGACCTCGCCGACCACCTCGAGGCGCGCGCCCCGCTGCCAGTGGACGCCCAGGCCGGAGTCCGTGACGAGACGTTGCTCCTTCCCGGGCTTGGCGGTGTCCGCGAGAAGCCGGCCGCTCAGCTCCAGCCCGGAGGTGACGAGGACGGACAACGTGGGCGCGAGCTGCCAGGTGCGGTCCCCGGGACCCCGGAGCAGCGCGTCGGCGGACAGAACGAAGCGATGCGCCCGATAGCCGCCGGAGAAGTCCCAGGTGCCGCTCTCGGAGAAGACGGCCGCGCTCAACCGGTGCGTCATGAGGGTCAGGCCGCGGCGCTCGCCCTCGGCCTCCGCACCGAAGTAGCCCCAGTCCTTGAACCGCGCACGCGCCGCGAAGGAGTGCTGCGTGCCGTCCTGGTCGGCGAGGTCGTAGCGGAGGTCGGTGAGGGTGAAGGGGTCGCCCGGGGCCAGGAAGTCGGGCACCGGGCGGGCGCCGAGGGGATAGCGCAGCGCCTCGACCGGGGCCGTCTCCTCGACCGCGTCTGACGGCGTGGCGCTCGGGGCGGGGACGGGCGGATCGAGGCAGAGGGCGAGGAGGACGAGCGCCGGAGGGCTCGTCACTTCGTCGCCTCCGCGAACGCCGCGTCGAAGGCCGCGGCGTCGGCGGGCGTCGGGAAGTAGGCGCGAACGTCGGGGACGAGGGTGGAGAACGGGACGATCGGCCGGCCCGCCGCCGCCTGGCGCACCCGGTCCGACCAGTAGTCGTGGAGTTCCGTCGACTCCACGACCGCCCGATAGCCCCCGCCCGCGGGCTGGATGTCGAGGATCCGGTAGACGCCCTGGTCGGCGTCGAAGAGGTCGTAGTAGAAGATGCGCAGCACGTCGGGCAGCTGGGCGCGGATCTCGGGGAACACGTCGCGGACCCATGGCAGGTGCAGGGGGGTCCCGGCGGCGCCGGACTCGGTGATCCAGACGATCGTGCGCACGTGGCTGGGGAGGAGCGCGATCACTTCCTCGTCGTAGATGTGGTACGCGATGCGGTCCGTCGTCTCCTCGAGCCCGGCCTCGAGCATGGCCCGGATCCGCGGCGGCCCCGCCTTGTTGCCGACCTCGGCCGCGGAGACCACGATGATCCGGGAATCGATGCGGCCCAGGTCGCCGAAGCAGGGGTTGAGGATCTCCTGCACGTAGACGTCCGGAGGCAGACCCAGGAAGGCGGCCGGCTCGTTGAGGATCTGGAAGGCGATGCGGCCCACGCCCTTCGGTCCGAGCCCGCCGAGGCCGGGCGCGGTCGGCTCGGGTGGGGTCGCGAGGACGTCGGCGTACATCTTGAGGACGGTCCCCCGGCTCTCGTCGCGGTGGAGGGCGTGGGCCAGCGTGAAGCCCGAGAAGTCGGCGAGCAGCACCACCGCGTCGATGCCCACCGCTCGGGCGGCCCGGACGTAGGCGACGGTCGAGAGGAACGTGTTGCGGTCGCCGAACGGGGCGGCGATCCGGATGCCGTCGAACCCGAGCTCGTAGACGGCGGAGAGCTGCAGGGTCACGAGCGCGGGGTCGATCGTCGCGTCGAGTGCGGAGCAGGAGAGGCAGCGGAGGGAGTGGACGTTCATTCCCCCGTTGACCTTCGGCACGATGATCGCGTCGCCCGGCGAGGCCGTGGGATCGGCGGCGCTGCCCGCCGCAGCCGAGGGACCCGATTGTTGCGCGGCACAGCCGGCTCCGAGCCAGCCGGAGAGGCCGACCGGCACTCCCAGCGAGAGCCTCAGGAAGTGTCGTCTTCCGCCCGAGACGGAGGAACCGCGCAATCGTGACGAACGGTCGTCGGCGCTCACGAGTCGGCGCGATGATATCAACGCGAGGCGAAAGTCAAGTAGTCGCGAGACTCCTCGCCCTCTACTCGTAGCGGATGCGGTAGACGCGCACCGCCGGATCCTCGAAGACGGGCTGCAGCACCGCGCGGGCGCCGCTCGCGAGCACGTCGTCCTCGTAGGCGATGGCGTGCGTGGCGCCGAACCTCCGCGCGGCGAGGAGCGCGGCTCCCGGGTCCGTCGCGAAGAAGAAGTCGCGGAGCGCCCGCTGGCGGTCGAGGATCTCCGCCGGGGTGAGGAACTGGCTGAGGTAGGGGTAGATCCGGGTGAGGGGCACCCGGCGGGAGGCGAAGACGACGGGAGGCGGAGGCCAGCGGGGGTGGGGACGCTGCAGGACGACGTCCCCCGGGCGGCTGTCCCGCTCGAGAGCCTTCATCGCGTCGAGCACCGGGCCGGGGATGACGACCGGCGGCTTCGTCCAGTAGTGGGGCACGAACTGGAGCGTGGTGGGAAAAGCCACTGCGGCGGCGGCGACCAGGATCGGGAGGCCGAAGCGACGGGCGAGCCTGTCGAGCGTCAGCACGGCGAAGATCCAGAGGAGCGCTCCGCCCTGCTCCACGAAGTAGCCGGCCTCGTTGAAGAACCGCTCCTTCGGCAGGCGGTGCAGGGCGCTCACGTCGAAGAGGAGGCCGAGAGGCCAGCCGGAGAGCGCCATCGTCGCGAGGGCGACCGGCGCCGCCCGAGGAGAGCGGAGCGCGCCGAACGCTCGCGGCACGCCGACGAGCCGGAGGCCGAGCGACGCGCAGAGCCAGAGGAGGAGCCAGACCGGGCGGCCGAGAGCGGCGGGCAGTGTCCCGAGCCAGGCCGGCACCGGGGGAAGGATGAGCAGCGAGCCCGTGCGCACCGCCATCGGACCGGGGCCCTCCACGGCCACGAGCGCGGCGAGCACGCCGACGGTGGCCAGGAGGGGCAGCAGGACCGCGCGGCGCTCCGGGACGATGAGGAAGGCGACGGCGAGGCCGAGCGCGAGGTGCGCGGCGGCGAAGACCTTGAAGCCGGGAAGCGCGAGGGCGAGGACGGTGGCCAGGACGACGTAGCCGCGGCCCCCGCCCGCGGCGCGGCGGGCCAGGGCCAGCACGACGGCCAGGAGCACGGCGAGAGCGGGAACGGAGCTGTTCGCGTCCACGACCGCGAGGAACAGGTTGCCGCGGAGATGGTCGATCCAGTAGTGGGGGGTGGGAGACCCCGCCCAGAGGAAGCCGAAGTCGCCGGCGAGGAGGGTGAAGCCCACCGCCGCCACCGCCACCCGTCCGCCTCCGAGCAGCGCGGTGACCGCGCGGAGCGCGAGGACGAGGGCCGTCGCCCAGAGCAGCGGGTCGAAGCGGGTCAGCGCGTCGTAGGGATCGACGCCCGCGAAGTTCAGCGCGGCCGAGCGCACGAGGTCGAGGCCGAAGTGGTACGACAGGGGCACCCCGGCGAGGCCGGGAACCTGGGGCGGGAAGGCGAAGGACAGCTCCCGGACGAGCCCCACGTGGAAGGCGACGTCCTGCCAGTTCAGGGAGTCGACCAGGAAGTCGCCCGAGGGAAGGACCCGGTTGCCCCACCACCGGGTGGCGAGGAGGATGGCCGCGAGAGCGCCCACGGGCGCGAGGGTCGTCAGTGCGCGGAGGCGGGGCGCACGGAGGCGGAAAGGGAACGCCGTCGCCAGGAGCGTCGCGTCCGCGACGAGCAGAAGGAGAGGGAAGAGCACGCTCCGGCCGCTGGCCGAGGCGACGAGGGCGGCGACGCCGCACGCGACGAGCCCGGTGGGCAGGACGAGGGCCGCCTCGGGCCGCACCCGCAGCGCCCGCAGCACCGCGAGGCCGGGCAGGACCAGGGCCAGGCCGACGAAGAGGAGGAACCCCAGCGCGTGGGCCGCGAATGCCACCGCTCACCTCACCGCGAACTCGTCGCGGGGCAGGAGGTCGTGGTTGAGGGTCACCGCCGGCGGCGGCCCCGCGGGTTGGACGCGCGCGAGCGCCCGCCGCAGGGCGCGGGCCCGCCTCGGCCCGAGGGACGACGGGGCGAGAGCGGCCCGGGCCGCCCACACCTCCGGCTCGAAGGGGATCGGGATCAGGCTGCCGATGAGGACGCTGCCGCCTTCGGCCTCGAGGGCGTGGGGGAACACCGCCCGGAAGCTCGCCGCGACCCTCTTCGTCGGGGACCACGTGCACATGACGCCGCCCGGGCGGAGTCGCCGCGACGCCACCCGGAAGAACTCCACCGAGTAGAGGTTGCCGCTCCCGGACGCCTCCGGCCACGTGGCGTCGGTCTCCACGAGGTCGTATTGTGAGCCCTCCGCCTCGAGCGCCTTCCGCCCGTCTTCGATTCGCAGGCGCAGCCGCGGGTCCTCGAGCAGCCGCCGGACCTCACCCACGTTCTCCGTCCCGGCGAGGCGCCACAGGATCTTCGGCTGCGGGGACGAGATCTCGAAGACGGTGAGGGATCGGGTCTCGGGCCGCCACGCCGACGCCGACGCGGTGTCGCCCGAGCCCAGACCCACGATCGCGACATCCCGGGGCGCCGGGTGCACGGTCGCGGGGAGAGCGCCGAGGAGCGTGTGACCGCTCCCGTACGGGACCCAGCTGTTCCCCTTCCCGTTCACCGAGAGACGCCACCCGGCCTCGTCCGGCGTGAGCGCGACCATGCTGGTCGCGTCTTCCTCGAAGAGGGCGAGCCGCTCCCGCGGAGGGTCGCCGTGCAGGCGCCGCCACAGGGCCTCCGGCCCCGGCACCGCCGCGGCGAGCCCGAGGAGAGCCACCGCCGGGACGAGGAACACCCGGCCGTACGAGGCGACGCCGACGAGGGCGAAGGCGACACCGCAGGCGACGAGGAGCCGCAGCGTGCCCGGGGTGCCGAGGTGCTGCAGGCCCACGAGCCCCACGAGCAGGCTGCCCGCGGTGCAGCCGGCGATGTTCGCGGCCTGCAGCGCGCCGACCTTGCGGCCGCTCGTGGCCGGGTCGTCCTGCACGGCCCGCTGCAGGATCGGGAACGACAGCCCCATGAGCACGGTGGGGAGGAAGAAGAGGAGGAGGGGCAGCTCGACGTAGAGCCGCGCGATGCGGGCCGCGTCCGGCCGGTGGCCGAGCGGGAAGAACGCGTACCCCGCCCAGTACGGCACGAACCACGAGAGCGGGCCCTTCGTCGGCGGTGCGGCGACGAGCAGGATCACGGGCAGGGCCGCGGCCGCGAGCAGGGCGCACTGGGCGAGGAGGAAGGCCCGCAGGGGCCGCTTCACCCTCGCCACGAGCGGCGCGCCAGCGAGGGCACCCGCCGAAGAGCCGAGGAGGTAGACGGCGAGGACGGTGCCGAAGGTGAAGGCGGTCGACTTGACGGCCACGTCGAGGAGGCGGAACCAGACGATCTCGAGCGAGAGGGCGACGAAGCCGGAAAGGGCGTAGAGCGACAGCCAGAGGACGAAGGGGCGGCTCCCGGGTGCCTCGCCCTCCGGTGGCGCGGCGGTCGGAAGAGCCGCTTTCTCCCCGGCCCCTCCGCTCGGCGCGCGCAGGGCGAAGAGGCCCAGGCTCCCGAGACCGACCGCCAGGTTGGCGCCGGCGGCGGCGAGGATCGCGCCGC
>Ga0335080_10002644_pt1 | contig 17921 bp, 12 predicted proteins | sample Lox_Sample_34_FD_206720 | JGI IMG/M metagenome (GOLD analysis project Ga0335080, IMG submission 206720) | Soil microbial communities from Loxahatchee National Wildlife Refuge, Florida, United States - Lox_Sample_3.4 | ecosystem: Environmental > Terrestrial > Soil > Wetlands | place: USA...
ACCTGTGTTCCAGGCCGACATAGGATGATGTGTAGTAATCCTCAATGTTCACTGGAGTGAAAAGCTGATCGTTTGCTCCCCAACCAGTAACCAGCGCGGTTTTGCCCCAAGGCGCGCCTACCCGGAAGTCAACAGCGCCTGTCAGGCCTCTGGAATGTTCATCAACCTCGGTGAACGGACCGGACTCACGAATGAGGTAACCCGTGACAGAGAGCGCATTGAAAAAAGAGCTAGTGCTCATGTAGATAAACGTCCGGAATAAGTTCTGGTTCATCTCTGTAGGAGACAACGAATCGCGCCGAATGGTTGTCTGAATTCCTCCGCTGAAAGTGATTACGTTGGAGCCAATGCTGAAGGTGGGGTTGAGCCCGAAGTTGAGGGTGTAGTCGGTAGTGCTGCGATTGGCAATGGAGTTTGTAGCCGGAACAGAAATCTGACCGCGCGAATTGCGAACCTGAAAGAAGCCTCCTGGTTCGGGAAGCATGCCAAGATGGAGGTGAAACGCGTTTGTCGATTGAGTCTGGAGTGAGGAGCGTGGCGGCGGCAACAACGAAATGTCAGAAGACGGTACGGCGAAGGAAGCATCGAGCTTGGAATCGAGAACGTAAACGGTGCTGTCTTCGAAGAGGGGCTCCACAAGAAAATCCGAAAGAATACTAATCTTTGGAGTGATTCGAAGACCTTCGTTGGCACCAGCCTGGAGCAGACCTATCGTCGCAGCCTGGTCTTCGCCCTGGGCGTCCGATGCCTGTGCAAACGATGTCATAGCCTGCAAGTTGTGATGTTCCTGGCGAAAGAGATTTGCCTGGGCGAGTAGATACTGATAATCTCGAGCGCTTTCGGTTGTCGCTCTGATAGCGGAGAGCTCTGCGCTGGCCTTAGCCGTTTCACCAAGGGCGAGGTAGTTATTTGCCAGTCCGACGCGTACTTCGCTGTCCGGTGCACCGGCGGCCTTTGCCCGATGAACATAGGCTTGCGATAGCTGATACTCGTGCAAGGTTCGGAAAATATCTGCAGCCTCAATGTACTGCCCGCCACTGGGGGGAACGGAGTCGCCGGCTGCTGCTTCCATTACTGCGAGGCCAACCTCTCTCTCAGCGTCATCATTACGTCCTTGTTGTGCCAAAGTCTGAGCAATTGCGAGGCGAACGCTTACCCGATTACTCTGCGGGATCTGCAGCGCCTTACGAAACCGATCCATGGCTGCTTTGTCTTCGCCCAGCGTTCCGAGAGCTTCGCCCGTGGACACATACGTTTCGCTCTGGACAGATTCTCCAAAGGAGGCTGATGATGACGGCACGACCATCGCTTCCTGCTCAGCAAGCCGCACATAGTGGAAGGTCTCGTCACGCTGACCGAGATTCGCGTAAGAACGTGCGAGCATTGCTGCAATCGCGGGATCTCTTGGGGCGTAGCGCTCAGCACCCTCTAATTCTCCAATCGCCTCGTGGTACCGTCTCGCGGAGAAGAGAGAGTTCGCAAGACCGAGATGAAGAGCAGGGTCATCTGGCGTAAATCGGAGCGCGGCTTTGTATTCCTCCGCCGCCTTGGCAAGCATGTCTTCTCTTCCATAGGCCGTGGCACGGATCACGTGAACATACTTCGAGTCGCCCATAGCCTGTTCGGCGAGGTTCGCATGACGAATAGCCGCTTGCGGTCTGTGTAGATCAAGGTCAGCGTACGCCAGTCCCAGGTTAGCTTCACCATTTTTCGGTTCGCGCTTGAGAGCAGCCTCGAAATCTGCGGCAGCTGCATCAGGCTTATGCATATCGTTCAGCATGTAGCCGCGGTTCACATAAGCCGTCACCACATTAGGATCGCGGTTCAAGGCTTCGGTGAAATCCTGCTCGGCCGATTCGAATTGGCCAGCGTGCTTATGCACATATCCCAATAAGAGGGGGATATCCGGCTCGTTTGGGAGCGTATTCATGTATTGCTGCGTCAATGCGAGGAGTTCATTCCAGTTCTTCAGATTCAGCAAGTCGTACCCGAGGTAGACGACCACATCGCGATCGTGAGGCAGTTGCTTTATGGCCTCCTGGCCAACATGCGCCGATTGCAGGTATTCGCCCTCGAAGGTCAAATAGCGTTCCTTCTCTCGCAGCAATAGTGGCTCACTGTCCATATCGGATGTTGAGTAACCGAACCACTTGCCTGCCAGCGGCAGGTCATGTGCTTCAATCGCTGCGTTCATTCCTCCGGCAACCGTCAGCGCGTTTTTTGGAGCGAGTTCGTACGCCTTGGCGTACGCGATCTGCGCTTGTTTGAAGTGTCGACGTGCAGTAAAGAGGTCCCCAAGAGCTAGATATGGAACATACAGATTTGGATCGACTTGTGCCAGCCTTTGGAAATATTTCTCAGCATCTTCATCGTGTCCAGCCGCGCGTGACGCGTAGCCCAGCGAAGTGAGTGCGAACCGATTCTGAGGACCAATAGCAATGATCTTTCGGTAGGTGGCGATTGCCTCATCAGTGCGCCCTAGCTTCATCAATACGTCGCCGTTCAGTTGAAGCCCGGCTGGGTTGTGAGCATCGATTGCAAGGGCATCTCTGATGTCTGCGAGCGCTCCGTTCGGATCGCCGGAAGCCAATTTGATCTGTGAGCGAAGTCGAAGGAAAGGTGCGCGACTCGGGCCATGCTCATCGAGTTTGCTGATCAGCGCTTGCGCGATTGCAACCTGGCTCCGAGCGGCCCGATCATTGCGCTGGGCGCGATAGAGATCAGACAGATCCATGCGAACTTGGATGCCGTAGAGAAGACCCTCCGCAGGCTCTGAGGGAAGATTGGAGATGGCAATCTGGAATTCGTGGACAGCTTGGTCATTCTGATCGCGAAGTCGAGCAATCTCGCCGCGAATGGCATGCAGCCTATAGTAGTTCTCGTCAATCGCCGCAGCCCGCCTCAAGAAGGGATCTGCGAGTTGAGGCGAACCTGCGGCTACCTGAGCTTGTGCGGCGGATAGCTGCAGGCCCATATCCTTCGGTTCTTCATCTGCAGCCTGCGAATAGATCTGTGCAGATTCCTTCAAGTGACCGGCGAGTTGATACGTATATGCAAGTTCTGCGGTTACGTCGGGCGACGGATGACGGATTGACGTCAATGCAGCAATTGCTTCAGGATATTTGGCGACTTCACGAAAATATCCGGCGAGAGACCTCTGAATTTCCGGATTGTCCGGTGCGCGCTTCTGTGCGGCTTCGAGATACTTTTTGGCAAGGTCGAGCTTCTTCTCGTGCTCGTAGCAGATGGCCATCAAGAGTTCGGATCGGGCATCTGGGAGGTACCGTTCCACGCGATCAAGCGCATCGAGCGCAGAATCGTAGTCGCCAGCGCGAATGTCGAGATCAGCGAGGACGAGCGCATCGTTTGCGCGCCGGGGGTCAGAGGCGAGCACCTGATGCAAGAGACGCGCTGCTTCCTCGCTTCGCCCCATCGTGCTATACGTCTGCGCCAGTCCGGAGAGGCCTTCAAGTGAGGAAGGACTCAGCTTCAAGCCGTGCGAGTAAGCATCTACCGACATCTGATACTTCGCATTCAGTCGAGCGGCATACCCTAATAGAAACCAAAGTTGTGGATCGCTAGGTGCCGACTGGGATGCGCGCTGTGCGTACTCTAAGGCGTGAACTCGATCTCCTCGCTGAAGTGCCTGCTGGGCTGCGCGGGCGACTCGCGCATTCTCAATGTTCGAGCCCCAACCAATTTCTGCTTCTGCCTGCTTCGACTGCTTCGATTGTGGCGATGCCTGATTCGAATTCTCGGGCCCGAGCTGATATGTCTGCGCATTCAAACCGCAGATTCCAATAAACGTTGCCATCAGGCACGCAAGCTCAAAACATCTAGATCTGTCCTTCAAGAGGTCACCCAGTCCGCTCGTTAACTGCAGGAGTTCACACAGCCGCGAACTCACGGTATCCGGTTAGATTCCAGAACAGCTCTCCATGTTGGCTGATCGATGATTCCTATGAGCCAGTTTGTCAATCAGCGGCATTTTGGTGCTCCAATTTGTTGAATGAGATATGCAACCAGCGCGCCGACTATATGAATCGAAATATCGGATGGCTCATACATTGCTGAGCTTGCATCGGCGGTTGCACATGGGAACAACCGCAGCCAGGTGTTTCTGAACAGCCAACTTAAGAGGAACCTGTGCCGAAATCTGAGGAGATAGCACAAAGCAAGCGCCCGATATCCCTTACGCTGATTCTGATGACAGCATTGATGATTCATCTGCCGCTGTTGTTGATGGAGCTGCCGCTGAAGTCATACGACGCAAATTTCCACATCTTCTTTGCGTCGCACTACCTTCATCATTGGTTTGATCCTTGGAACACAAAGTGGTACGCAGGTTTCTCACAGACAACCTATCCTCCACTTTCTCAGCAATGGGTTGCAGTGGTGTCGTACGTGCTTGGGCTTGATTTCGCCTACATGGCGGTCCAGCTTCTCGCTATTCTTCTACTCGTGTTGGGCGTATACCGCTTTTCAGTTCTCTGGGTTACGCCACGAGCAGCATCATTTGCGGCCCTGGCGGCCGTATTTCTCGGGTCAGAGAGCTTTCTCGTTTATTCTGCAGGCCAGTTGGGTACCACGACGGCTGCACCCATTTATCTGAACGCCCTTCCGTTTCTGTTTGAGTGGATTCGGTTCGGCCGCTGGCGCGCATTCATCAAAGCTAGCCTTTTGTTGACCGCAGCCGCCGCCGCGCATCACGCGACCCTGCTCTTTGGCTCATTCTTCTTTGCCCTGCCCGTCATTGCACTTGCGATTATGGATCGGAGAGAGCGCGAGGAGGAATCAACCGCATCTCTTATTGTGCGGACGGTAGGCATGGTAGTGCTTGTAACAGCTTTGATCTGTGCTGTACTTCTGCCTTTCTGGATCGACTTAATTCACTACCCGGTGACACAGACACCTATACCTCATCCCAGCCGCGCAAACTATATCCTGAGCCCTCAATGGGGTTTGAATTATTTCATCGTGCCCTATGGTACGTTGATTCTTGTGTTCCCGTTTATTTTCCTCCGCGGTTCTGCTGTAAGTCGACTTCGTCCCCTCTTGTTCGGATTCTGGGTGGCATTTTTAGTAGGTCTTGGGGGCACGACGCCGGTTGGACACCTTCTGCTGGGACGTGCATTTGAAGTTCTTACGATGGAGCGCTTTAGTTATTGGGCGACATTGCTTGCTTTACCATTCGTTGGATTGCTTGCGTCGGAACTCATAACGAAGTTCAGGACGCCGGCGCTCGTAGTGCTCAGTATCCTTGCAGCAGTATCTTGCGCGCTGGCGGTTGGCTGGTCGACGTTTCGACCTGCCGATGCGCAGGACTTCAAGGTCAATTCAGTTGCAGCATGGCTCAACCGCGACGGACACGATCAGTACCGCTATGTAACTCTCGGATTCGGAAACAAGATCGCACGTCTCGCCATGATGACCGACGCAAATAGCGTTGACGGGGAATGGAACTCCGGTCGCATGCTTCCGGAACTGACGGCGAACGGCGCGGGTGCGCTGACGAGTTCGAAGTACTTCGGAAAAGCCGGTATTGACGCATTACGCGCGATTCTCGAGCACGCCGACCACTACGGCCTGAAGTGGGTCTTTGTTAGGGACCACTATTACGATCCTCTATTGGCCTTTGCTGGATGGCGGCCGGTAGATAGCCTCGAAGATCGCACGATCATCGTTTGGAGCAAGGACGGAATCCCTCCTGCGACGCCATTGAACGCTCCTCAGATTCCACCGCACTGGCAAGGGATGATGTGGGGCATACTTCCGTTCAGTAGTAGCATCTTGGCGTTGCTTGTTCTTTTCATACCGGAACGGAGACCATTGGAGAGCCACGTCTCTTACCCTTCTCCGGCCGAAGGGGAATTCGTTCCAGGAAGGCTGGCTTCATGACAGGACGCTTATTATCCGTTTCATTAGCCGGCGCGACAGTGGTTCTGGTCGTGATCGGTACGATATGGCCGAGTAAATCTGCAGCCGCATATGCGAGCGGAGAACAGTTCACCGGTTCGGCATCGACGCCAGAGGCCGCCGTGCGCATCGTCGGAGAACAGATCCGCGCCCAGGCCTGGGACGCTGCTTACTCTCGCCTTGCGAACAAAGCTGAATTCACTGAAGATGAATTCCGCAGCGATCTGACCAGCGCCTATCCAGATCTGCGGACGTATGCCACATTGAGTAGTTTTGAAGTTCAACCTTTGCATGCGTCGAATACCGACGCGGAGGTGAGATTCAAAATGCAATGGTCCACGGTGGTTGGACCTTCTAGAGACACGCGTGACCTCCACGTAGTGAAGAGCGACGGCAAATGGCAAGTTGAGTGGCCGATTCAGAAAGCGCCGGTTGTTCCGCCCCAGGTGATTCCGGTGAACTACCTGCGGTGGGACGTGATCAACCGAACAGCTGGCGACGACTGGGGGGCACAAGACGTTGAGGCGCCACATGTGCGCATTGTCGACATGCATCCTCTGCAGAGGGCTGAAGGTCTTGTTTTGATGGGCGAGGTGATAAACGAGGACGTTATACCGGCCTACGTTTCGGTGACGGCAACGCTGCTTTCAAAAGATCAGAAGCCAATTGGAACGGAAGGCAGCTTTGATCAGATTTCGCATCAGCTGCTCCCCAAGCAGATTACGCCCTTTTTGATCCGATTTCCGAACGTCTCGTTGTCAGATGTTGAGAGTGTACGAATGACCCCGTTTTCTACTCTGATCTCGGCCTCAGCCGATCCGGTCATCGAGATCGAGAATGAAAGACTCAATCCAGCGCCGGATGCTTCCCTTACTGGGCAACTCACGAATCAAAGCGGACAGATCGCAAACGTAGCGCACGTGCTTGGGACGTTTTACGACCAGTCGGGCCAGGTTGTTTGGGTTGGAGATGAATATGTCGACCATGCACTCCTGCCCCAAACGCCGGTCTCTTTCAACATTCACATTCCGGAAGACCTTGCCAGAAAGATCAGCAGCGAGCGCGCGGTGGTTGCCACCTATAGCTTCGGAGGCGCCGATTGAAGGTTGGAGTACCATTTTTGGTGGCATGCCTCGCGTCGGGTGTCGCTTGCAGATCGCAAGATACAAACCTGCATCTTCCCAAAAGAATTGAGGCAGGTTCGGCGTTTTCCGTCCTGTGCGAAGGAACCGGCAAGGGCACGCTCTATATCGTCGGCCCTAGTGAATTCATCAAGCGCGAGATTCAGTTGGGGGAAGCGACGTCGTTTCCAGCCGGTGCACTATTCAATGCGGGACGTTATTCGGTCTGGCTCGATTCGGCTGGATCAAGCGCGGCCGGCTCGATTGACGTCGTACCGGTGTCAAAGGCATCAGATCTGACGTTCATTGCAAAACCGTCACGATTGCAAGTTGCCTTACGCGATGGGATTACCGGCACAGCCTATGTATTTGACGCGTATGGAAACCTCATCACGGAACAGATGGAGGTTTCGTTTGAATTGTCGAATCCTACAGCTGGTACTCAGATACGGAGGGTGCAAACGCGGAATGGCGTCGCCTGGACACAGTTGGATTCAACTCCGCGTGAAGGCAAAGATCAGTTTGTGGCGCGGATTGGAGATATCTTCAGCAAACGTGTTGTCTTTCAAGTGCCGGGGGAGCCATGCAGTCTGAAGATGAGTGCAACACCTTCTGGCGGCAAGATTCAGCTCGTGACCGAGCCAGTACGTGATTGCAGCGGGAATGTTGTACCTGATGGCACTGTCGTCACGTTTACAGAGCTGAACAGAGACACGAAGTCTACTGTTGATGTGCCGCTCAAAAAGGGTGTCGCAATGGTCGAAATGCCCGCTAACCGGGGAGCCACGATTTCCGTTGCGAGTGGGGTCGTGCTCGGAAACCAAATACGGTGGGAACAATGATCGTTTCGAATTCCTTCGCACTGATTTCGACGTTGGGTGTGGCGCTCTCGGCCCTTGCAGCCGACCAGCCATCTGTGCGAATACATCCTCCAAATCGTGACGGGCCGCGGCAGTTGCAGGAGCAAACTTTGAAGGCGGCTGTCCAGAACTATCTCGATGCCTGGCGGAGTATGAGCGATGCTCTGGATGAAAACCGCCCCGAACTGCTGGATCGCGACTTCATAGGCTCGGCCAAAGACAAGCTTGCGGCCACGATCAGAAAACAGCAAGCGTGTGGAGTGCACACCGTGTACCACGATCGTTCCCACGATATGCAGATTCTTTTCTATTCGCCCGAAGGCCTTTCAATCGAACTAGCAGACACGGTTGCTTACGATGTTCAACTATTCAGTCATGCTGGGGCGATTGGCACTCAGCAGGTCCGCACTCGATACATTGTTGTTCTTACGCCTACTGAGGTCCGTTGGCGTGTGCGCATTTTGCAGGCTCAACCTCAATGAGTTGAAACTCTTTTGCATCTAACTAGTTGGGTCAGAGTGTTCCGAATGTGATCGGAGAAAGTGAAGGCGAATACCAAGTGCGAAGTCCCAGGAGCTGAAATGATCTCAATAGTTATACCGATCTATAACGAAGAAGAGTTGATTGGACCGTTGAACGACGCGGTCTCGACTGCCTTGAAGGGCGTTGCGGACGATTGGGAGGTAGTCTACGTCAATGACGGCTCTTCAGACTCTTCGCTCCCTATATTGAAGAATCTGCAGTCGGTAGATTCGCACGTGGTGGTAGTTGAGCTATCGCGGAACTGGGGTCACATGGGGGCGATTTCATCAGGATTGCAGATCGCGCGGGGAAGAGCCGTCATTCTGATGGACGGTGATTTTCAGGACCCGCCCTATGTCCTTCCTCGCATGATCGATGAGTGGCGCAAAGGCGCCGAGGTGGTAGTTGGGGTCAGACGAAGTCGGCAGGAAAGCCGGAGGATTCTTTCGGTCTTATTTCCAATGTTCTATCGCGTGCTCGGGGCACTTTCCGATTACCCGATTCCACTGAATGCGGGGATTTTCAGCCTTCTGGATCGCAAGGCAGTTGACGCCTTGCTCGCCTTGCGAGAGAAGAACCGTTATTTACCCGGTCTCCGCGCGTGGGTTGGGTACAAAAATGCGATTGTCTACTACGATCGTCAAGATCGTGCGGGCGGCGACGGGAAGCTCTCATTCGTGAGTAGGATCAAGTACGCGATGGACGCAATCACCAGCTTCAGCTATAAGCCTCTACGGCTCAGTTTTGGGCTGTTCGGGTTTACAACAGTGCTGTCTCTCCTAATGGCGTTATGTATGATCCCGGCAAGCAGTGCTGTTGCGGCCACGGGATTCGGGCTGGCGAGCGCTATGTTCTTTGTTGGCGGTCTCGTGTTGCTTTCGATCGGTATCCTCGGGGAGTATATCGGCCGTGTCTACGATGAGGTACGTGATCGTCCGCTTTCGCTCATAAGTCAAGTACACCGGCCACAAGTAATCATTGAAACAGAAGGTGGCACAATGGAAGTGCCTGTCGGAAGCTATGGAGTTCCGAATGGCAGCTTAGCGATTCGAGCGGCCAACTACGAGGAACAGGATGCCGCCTAGGTTGAGGCGAGATTAGTAAGATGTGTTGCAACCGGGTTGGGATCGCTGGAGAGACTATAAACGCGCGCCCGGAGATTCGTAAGACACTCAATGCTGAACCGGGACCGGAAATGCGGCCGTACCGGAAGTTGCGGTGGAAACCGGCATCACTTCTTTTTCCTTGTTACCACAAATGGGGATCCCGCGCTCGATAGCCGTACCTTCCTCGTAGTCGTTCCACGTCTCAATCATGATGAAAGGAGGTGTCTGGCCGGGCGGGAACTCCTTGCGCCAGAACCCGAATGTGTCTTCAAAAGTCTGCCCGCAGCGAGCAGAAATGTGACGGTTAAGACTCCAGGAAGCCTTGCTGTCATCGAATGTGGACCAGGCGCCTCCAACAATGATTTTGTCAGCAAATTTAGTCTTCATCGTATTGTAGAAATTCGTGAGATATTGCGCGCCCCAATTGCTGCCATCGGAAGTCCAACCTTTTTCTCCAGGATTGATCCAAGCGTAGAAACCGTCGAAGTCATTTGCATATTGCGCGGGAAGATTTTCCTGCACGAGCAGTGGGGCAGGATTCCAGGTGTTTACCAGGGCACGAACCTTGTCCCAATCAGTATGGCCACCTTTTGGAAAGACAAAGATCAGCGGTCTCCCCTCGTAGGTCAGATACGCTTCACGCCCTGCTGCTTTGTTTGAAAGATAAGTTTCGTGGAACATCGTGAAATCAGCGATTGCCTCATCGGTCGCGTCTTCGTCGCTATCGGTCTCGTCGTACATCATGGCGACTCGGAAGTTGTTTTTCGCAGCCGTTTTCTGCATCTCTGCATAACTGCGATCAATGAAGGGTTCGCGGTCTCCGTACCAATCCACTACAAAAGCTGTGATTCCCATTGATTGCGCGGATTGGATCTGATGCTTAAGAATGGCCGGATTCTGCGAGGAGTATCCCACCGAGATATGCCGTGGATGTCCGAACCATGCTTCATATAGTGCTATCACCTGCGGCGAGTTGCCAGTGGCGCGGTATTTCAGTACGACGGGAGCATCGGATTCTGGGCGAATGCAACCGTGGGGAAACAGAAGAAAGCAGAACAGGGTAAAAGCTAAACGATTCAGCATCAATAGTGAGTTTAGAAGCTTTATGCACTCTCTCGGTTGCGTAGAAACTCACGAGATGTGCGCTCTTCAACGGAGCAGCCAGGACGTTGTTTGCTGCATCGGACTAGTAGGGCCAGACTCGGGCCTAATCTGAATAGCCTCTCTAACCCCACACTTCGCTGGAAGTGTATTGGAGTATCGGTGGCGACCTCCGTTGTGCTAAGAAGAAAGACGCTGCAGGCCCGCATCGTTTCAGGGAGCATTGTTCTGCTTTCAGGATCGGGTCTCAATACTGCGATCAATCTCGCGTACAACATTGCTGTCGCACGTTATCTCGGGCCAAAAGGCTTTGGCCATGCCACCGTAATCTATACCATTCTCGTGCTCTTGTCGGCGGTGACCTTATCGTTTCAAATCACTGCGGCTAAAATCGTCGCTCAGCAACGCTCTCAGGCGGAGAAATCGGCCGTCTACCGGCTCTTTCATCGGGCTTCGTGGGTGTGCGGAATCACGGTGGCCATTCTGCTCGTTGCGTTTCAGCGAGGTACATCCGGCTACCTCAATCTCCCAGATTCCCGACTTGTCACTCTCATTGCGATCGGCGCCGCATTCTACGTGCCGCTTGGCGCTCGACGCGGATACATTCAGGGGGTCTGCAAATTTAGGAATCTTGCGATAAACCTAGTGAGTGAACAGGCAGTTCGTCTGCTTGGTTCACTCGCGCTAATCGCCATTGGAATCGGGCTCGACGGAGTGATTGCGGCAAATTCGGCCGCTATCGCGATCGCGTACTACGGCGTTCCCGTGAATCTGACTGGCAAGCTCCCCAAGCCGATTCTCTTGTCGAACGCAGCTCATGAAACGTTTCAAGCTATGATCTTCTTCGCAGGACAGATGATTATCAACAACGGCGGGATTGTTCTGGTCAATCACTTCTTCCTGGCACGCGAGGCCGGGTTATACGCTGCGGTTGCCATGGTCGGACGTGTCATCTTTTCTTTCTCTCAGGCGGTCGTGAATTCGACATTTCCGCTGGTCGCTGGGACAAGCAATGAAGAAAGAAGGGATTTGCGTGTGATCGCTACAGCCCTGATGCTTGTGCTGGGGGTGGGAGCTGCGATCTCGATCGCGTTGTGCATCGCGCCTGCTGAGCTCTGGACACACCTGTTCGGGTCGGATTTTGCGATTGCCGGCAAATATAACCTGCCATATCTGCTGGCCCTTTATGCTCTTGCCACGGTGATCTACTCGCTCGCGGGAGTCATCATTACTTTTGAGATGTCATACAAGATAGCGAACACCAGCCTGGTCCAGCTGGCATTCAGTGGCATTCTCCTCGGCACAATCTACGGATTTCATTCGTCCTTACGTGAGGTGGTACTCGATCAACTTGTGCTGATGGGACTCCTTTTCGTATTCGTCGCTGTGCCCTTTCTCATCAACTCTCTCACTGATCCGAAGGACCTGCTGCGATCCGGCTGTAGCAGCCGCATCCGGCTGATCCGCCGAATCTCAGAAGATGTGGCCATCGCAGAGTTCCTCAGGAGCGATTTTCACGGTCCGGTGTTTCGGGAGTACCACCAATCTCTCGCCAATATCGTGAAGAATCCAAATTTTGGGGATCCGGACGAAAATGCCAAACGACGTGCACTGTTATTCGTCCGACATCTCTATTTGTGGAAGGAAATTCCGCGAAATACGGCTTGGTATGAAATCGAAATAACCGGGGAGAATCTTGCGAACGTTCACATGTTTCCGCGTGCCCAATGGCGCAAGGTTGCAAACGGCCGCTTCTCCACGCTTCAAATCGCTGATGGCATCCGTAAACGAAAAGATCAACTCGATACAGCATTTCTCTCAAAGCTGCAGGCTATAGGAAGGCGCTTTGACGCAGCAGAGCCGTGTCTTGGTGCCGTCATTCTCATAGGAGTAAGCGAATCGGAACCACTTACGGTGATTGATGGGAATCATCGTTTAATGGCTGCGATGATGCGCTCTCCAGAAGCGATATCAAAGCTGCGTTTCATTTGCGGACTGTCCACGCGAATGACAGACTGCTGCTGGTACAGAACAAATCTCGTGACTCTCTTTCGCTATGCAAAAAACGTGCTCACCCATTCAACGCGGAACCCGGCGGCAGAACTCGCGAGACTTCTCTGAGCAGGACTGAAGGTCAGAAATCGACGAGGAGGAAACGCTCAAGTATGAGGAACAGACGACGGTTAGTTCCAATTGTCAGGTTACCTGCCCCGGGGGATGAGGCTCGGAGACAGGCAGATCTTGACGACCTTGAAAGCTGCATCAATACGAATCGACCGGCGGTGGTAATCGACTGCTCGGCGCTCCACGTTTTCGACAGGGGCAGCCTGCATCTCCTTTTGTGTTGTCTGGAGGAAGCAATGAAGAGGAACGGAGACATTCGACTTGCGGCACTGTGCCCGGAGGCGCGCTCTGTTCTTTCCTCAGCGGGCGTCAATTCTCTTTTCCATTGCTTCGAGACAGTTGAAGAGGCGGTGGACAGCTACGATCGGCCGCCATGGGATTTGGCTTCGCTCGAGCGACCGCAGGTAGTCGAGCGGGAATCAGAGATGAATGCAGCCTAGGAGCGAGGAAAAGATGACGAGAGATCAAAGCGGTCAGGTTACTGATTTTAAGACCGAAGCTTGGACAAGCCTGAGGAAGACAATCACCGTGTGTCTTTGCATGATTCTGCTGGGCCAATTGGATGCTACGGTTGCCAGCAGCCAGGAACCAACACCGCCGCCACCTCGCGTGCAACAAGTCGCATCGCCTGCGCCAAGCTACGTTCCAGCTCAGACGCCGGAAGCGGCCAGGCAGGATCCGATTCCGGCTGCACCGATACCGCAATTGTCGATGCTTGTCCAACAATCTGATCCAAGTCAGCAGACTTCAACGCCTCAACAGCCCGTCGGCACCGCTGCTGCGCCCTACGAAAAGCCGACTGGCGTTGCGGGATCTCGCCCGGCGGGTGCGGCCATCGCACCAGGGAAGCAGAGGCGTGTGCGGGCAATTGTGATAAAGGTCAGTCTGATTCTTGCAGGCGCGGGCGCCGTCGGGGCAGTCGTTGGGCTCTCCAGGGCCAGCCACAGCGAGCCATGAGAAAGTGTGCCGGTGAGTGAACAGGAAACGTGATTCGAACAACGACGTCGATGTTTCTCGTACCCTTGTGATAAGTTTTTCCGGCATCGACGGAGCCGGAAAGAGTACACAAATTGAGCATCTGCTCTCGTGCCTCAGAGAACAAGGGCTTCGCGTTCGCGTTTTTCGCTTCTGGGATGATGTTGCCAGTCTCACGCACATCCGCGAAGGAGCCGGTCACACTGTCTTCAGAGGGGACAAGGGCGTTGGAAGCCCCGAAGCCCCGATCAACCGACGGGACAAAAACGTGCGCGGCTGGCCGATGACATGCGTGCGTCTATTTCTCTACCTGCTCGACACGATCTCGCTGCGCAACGTGTTCAGAAGCGCAATGAGAGGTGATGTCGACTGCGTAATCTTCGATCGTTATATCTACGATGAGCTCGCCAATCTCAACCTGGAGAGCAGGGCAATCAGTGCCTATGTTCGTTTAATTACGCGCCTCGCTCCTCGACCCGGCGTCAGCTTCATTCTCGATGCAGACCCGCTCTCTGCGCGCACCCGAAAACCGGAGTACCCGTTGGACTTCATTTGCAGTAATCGGCAGGCATACCTTCAACTGAGCCGCATCATGGGCGGATTCACGATCATTGCGCCAATGAGCATCGAAGCTGCCGGGAGCGAAATCCTGCGATGCACGCAGAGCATCTACGCGTGAAAAATCAGAAAATGCGACGGCCCGCCGGGAAGACGGCGGGCCGAAGCTGCCAGGGCAAGCGCTCACCACCTGTAGACGGTTAAGTCATCTCGTAGAGCCGTTCAACTGGATATTGACCAGCAGTGTGGGGGCCCATCCCAGGTTGAATGCTTCCAGAACGGTCGTGTTAATGCTGTGCTGAACTCCATCGAGTGTTACAGATTTGTGTTGTGTGTTGTACGGTCGGGCCCCCTCCCCCCTATCTCTTGGACGCAAATATTTGGATACACACGGGTTAGGTTATGGGTCTCGCCGTAAATATTTGAAGAGCTTGAAGTTAGCCGCAAATATTTCTTGTCAAACGAATTACAGGTTGTTCTGGAGCGACTGGGGTCGGATGCACTGGAAGATCTTCCTGAATTGCGACACGAGATGATAGTGACTCAAAGAACCGAAATTCACTGCAAACATTTAACGCGGTCAAATTCCTCATTTAGTGGAGCTTGACGGGAAAAAGCAACTCGCAGCTATTGACGTGTCGAGAAATCTCGCACCAGGTCGAGACGAGCGGTTGGGTGCTCGTCGATGTTTTCGAGCAGTTCCGGGAGGGTGCAATCCATTCTTGAGATCATTCTCAGGGTTGCGGAATGCGCATCTTAGTTAAGTGAGCGGTCAGCGTTTCATCTTCCATGTTGAAACTCGAGGATCCAGATCGAAATGTCAAAGCGAACGAAGAGCGAGCATCGCACCCTTATACCGATAGCGTGTTTTGCATTTGCGTTCATGGCGATTAGTGCCCATGCAGCGTCCTGTTCGACGCAGTCCCAGATGAGCCCGCAATCGCGCGATGGTTTGATGGGGGAAGCCCGGACCATGGGGGCGATCGTGCAATCCGGAGATGTCGCAGATCTTCGCGCGAAAACTTTACCGGCCATTGCGTCGGATTTTGACGGCATTGTGGCATCGATCACCGCTCTCAAGCCACTTGTCGAGGACGCAAAGATTACCGTGGACAATCTCTATCTACTCGATGCATCAAAAGACGCCCCGGGAGCGGAACGCACCCAGTTCTTCTGCGGATCGCCCATCGTCGTGATGACATTCAACGGCTTGCCGCCCGGCACCTACGCTCTCGCGATCCTGCACGCCACCGGCGTCCCGAAGCCGCAGCAGATTTCAATCATCCTCGCCAGCGCGCCCGGAAATCAGTGGCAGCTAGCAGGTTTCTATGCGAAAGCGATGATCGAGGCGGATCATGACGGGCTATGGTACTGGACGTCGGCGCGCAAGTATGCGCAGATGAAGCAGAATTGGCCGGCCTGGCTCTACTACCGGCTTGCCGCGGATCTGCTGAGCCCGGTGGATTTTCTCTCCAGTCCGAATCTGCAGAAGTTGCAGCAGGAGACAGAGCAGGTTCATCCGAACGATTTTCCTGAGAAGATGCCATTAATGCTCAATGCGCAGGGCGCGACGTTCGATGTGAGTGCGATCAACACGACGACTGAGTTCGGCGGACTCGATCTCGATGTTCATTACACGCCCGATCCGACCCAGGCCGCGCAACTCAGAACTCCGATGGAAGCCCGCAAGCAAGTCACAGATGTGATGACGGCGCTGCTTGCCCAGCATCCAGGACTTCGCGAGGCATTTCACGGTATGTGGGTACACGCGGACCAGGGCAATAACAGCCTGTTTGCGCTGGAATTGCCGATGGAGCAGATTGTGCCGGGACAACAATCCGAGGCGACAACGACATCGACGCCGGTTCGCTAGATCGGCTTCGGGATTCTAAGCAGATCGCAACGTGAAGACTGTGATCTCAGGGCGACAGTCGAACCGGAACGGAACTCCGACACTGCCAATCCCACGATTCACATAGAGCTGCATGTTGTCGATTTTAAATAGCCCCTCGACATACTTGCGTCCACCGGGCGGAAGGTGCAATGGACCAACAAAGGGCAAACGAATCTGCCCACCGTGCGTATGTCCGCTGAGCACGAACGAGACTGCCTCTCCCGCCGGATGGGAACGCAACTCATCGAGGTAGTCCGGAGCGTGGCACATCAGAATCACAGGCTCGCCGGGAATGTTTCGGATGGAAGAGGGAATGGCCTGATCAGGATCGGGCTGGCCATAGACAGGGTCATCGAGCCCAGCAAGCCAGATCCTGGCGCCTGCGCGTTCAATCGGGACGTAGGAATTCCTGAGCACAGGAATCCCCTGTGAACGGAGCGCCTCGCCCACATGCTCTTCGCCGGCCCAGATGTCGTGATTGCCGAAGATCGCGTAGCGCTGCGCACATTGAATGGAGCTCAGCAATTTGCCGCATTGCCATGCCGCTTCGATGGTGAGGTTCTTGGGTAGTACTTCGGCACTCACGTAGTCTCCAGTGAGTAGAACTACGTGGGGCCGAGCGCGATTGATCTGGTCGATGGCTTCTCTGAGGAGAAACGGCTCGGTGAATTCGTCGAGATGAATATCGCTCAGCTGGGCAATGGTGAGGCCTTCGAACGCGGCCGGCAGTCCACGTATCGAAATCTGCCTGTGAACGAGTTCAAGCCAGTGGCGCTCAAACGCCCCGGCATACAGGGCCAGACCCCCAGTACCGAATAGAGCCCCTTTGAGAAAAGATCGCCTCGACACCTGTTGAATTCGAGGAGCCTCAATCGTTTGCATGAATCCTTATCCGACCTTATAGATACGCTGAATACCAGACGGAAGCCGCGAAGTTATTGCGGGACGCAGGGCGTTTCAACCAGTTGCAAATGCTGGTTCGATTTGCGAATGCTTTCCCTTATTTATGATGCAGTTTGTCGTCGATTGTGTGCCATTCCACCAAGGTGGGCAGCTTGAATAAGCCTACTTTGGTACCATCCGCAGTTGTATGAGAGTTCAGTGAATTGAGGATGCGAGGAGGCTTTGTTTTCGAGGGTGCGAAGCGACAGTCGAACTCGTACACTGGAAAGCAACCATGCGCGCCTCACTCGTTCCTCCTTCTAGCCTTGTCGTGGTTTTTCTAGTAGCGGTTGCCGTGTTTGCCGGACCCGTCATGCCGGCGGCAGCTGCGCCTCTTCCCGGTATAGACGCAGAGAAAAGTAAGAGTGATGTGCCCGCGGCAGGGGGATCAGAGACCCGTACCTCGCGCGCATATCTGGCAGCGGTTCGCCAAGGACCGCTCGCAGTACGAGCTTTTCTCGCTGATTTCCCAAAAGGAGCGGATTTGCACTTTCACCTTAGTGCAGGCGTGTATGCAGAGACGCTGATTCGGGTCGCAGCTGAAGACAAGGTGTGTATCGATCCAGGGAAGGCGGACTTCGCACGGGATGCGCAGGGGAAGACGTTGAAAGAACCGTGTTCAGCGCCGCTGGTGGCTGCCAGCGAACTGAATGGAAGCAGCCTGACGCCGGATGAGCAGAATCTCTACGATCGGGTAGTGGACGCATTTTCCATGCGCAATTTCGTTCCAACGCCTGGCTACAGCGGGCACGACCAGTTTTTCTCAACCTTCGACCGATTTGGAGGGCTGGACAAAAGTCAT
>Ga0335080_10002645_pt1 | contig 17920 bp, 16 predicted proteins | sample Lox_Sample_34_FD_206720 | JGI IMG/M metagenome (GOLD analysis project Ga0335080, IMG submission 206720) | Soil microbial communities from Loxahatchee National Wildlife Refuge, Florida, United States - Lox_Sample_3.4 | ecosystem: Environmental > Terrestrial > Soil > Wetlands | place: USA...
CAGGCCGCGCTGACCAACACCACCGCCAGCGCCACCACCCATTTGACCTCGAGGTTGTAGCGCGGCGGCTTCTGCTCCGCGATGGCCGGCTCCGCCACGGTTAGGGCCAGAGCAAGTAGCGTGCCGAGATCGCCGCCCGCGCCGCGAGCAAACGCAGCTATGCAAAGGCTTGCTTACGCGCAACATAGAGCCCAGGCAGCGATCGGGGCCGCTGCCCGTCTGCAAGCCAAGGCGCGCCCCGCCGGCGCGGATTAAAGAGCGCTCATTAAGAGGAGCTCAAATTACGGGCGCGCCTGCTCGCTCCGTCAGCGCGCGCCCGCCTGCAGTCATCTTCACTGCTTCAGGTTGATGGTGTCTTGCGTGATCTGGTCAAAGGTGGTCACGGCCTTGGCGTTGGCTTCGAAGGCGCGCTGGGCCACGATCAGGTTGGCGAACTCGGTGGCGATATCCACGTTGGAAAGCTCGAGTGCGCCGCCCGAGAGGGTTCCCCGCCCGCTGGTTCCCGGGATACCGGCGACGGCGGGGCCAGAGGCCAAGGTGGGCACGAAATCGGTGTTGCCAACGCGTTGCAACCCTTGCTGGTCGGCGAAGGTGGCGAGCACGATCTGACCCAGGGCGGCGGTGGTTCCGTTGCTGAACGAGCCGGTGACGATGCCATCTTCTCCGATGTTGAAGCTCACCAGCGCGCCACTGGCGCTGCCATTCTGTTGGGTGGCGGAGGTGCTGCTGGGGGCGGCCACCTGGGTGAGCAGCGGGGTGGCGCCGCTGAGCACATTCCAATCAAACGTCATATCGGAGGCCCCATCGGCAAACCCGGTGATGGGAATGGCGGTGATGTTGTTCAGCATGCCCGGGGTAGTGGCGATGGTGAAAGCATCGTCGGGGACGAAAGCGGTGCTTCCGGCATTGAGAGTAAAACTGATCTCTCCTGAGACAAACGGAGTTCCCACCGTAGCAGTTCCCAGGGCTCCTGAGACCGAGCCGCTGACAGAAAAGTGGGTGGCATCCACGGCGGTGATGGTGATGGTCTCGTTCTTCGCTCCCGCGCCAGCGGCCACGTTGCTGATGGTTCCGTTGCCGGTGCCGGCAAAAGCGGGTACGCCGGCCGTGCCCGCACTGGTGGCGGTGAGCACGCCGTTGCCGTCAAATCCCAGCGCGCCCGTGGCCAGGACTCCCGTCTGCGGGGTGGAGACGCCTCCCACCAGCGTGGGATTCAGATCGGCGGCCGGAATGGAAAGTGAGTAATTCCAGGTGTTGGGCGCCGTCTTGGTGAAGTTGAAGGTCAGCACGTGGCTGGCGCCCAGGGAATCATAGACCGTGACCGGCGTGGAGAAAGTGTCGCCCACCCCGTCGGCGGCATTCAGATTGGTGGTGAGCTGCACCGAAGTGGTGGCGCTCGGCGGGCTGATGGTGCCGGCGCCGAGCTCCAGCGGGGTCAGGCCCTGGTCGGTGGCAATGACACCGTTGACCGCGGGGAAACCCAGCACCTGTTGCCCGTCGCTGGTAACCAGGAAGTTGTCGCTACTCACCGAAAAGTTGCCCGCCCGGGTGTAGCTGGTCACGCCGTCCTTCTGGACGGCGAAGAACCCTCCGCCCTGAATCGCCACATCCGTGGGAACGCCGGTCGAGGTTACGCTGCCCTGGGTGAAGGTTCCGGGCATCGAGCCGATCTGCGCTCCGGCCCCGATCTGGACAGGATCTCCAGCCCCGGTGGTCCCCAGGTTCTGGTAGAAGAGGTCGCTGAACAGCACGCGAACGTCTTTATAACCGGTGGTGTTCTGGTTGGCGAGGTTGTTGGCGATGGCCGAAAGCGCGGTCGAGTCTGCGGTCAGCCCGGAAAGCGGAATGGAAAAAGTAGGCATTAGTGCGCTCCTTGAAGGTTTGTAGCGGCAGAGGCCGAGGTGGCCGGAGTGGCGCCGGCGATCTGTTGCAGGGTTTGGTTGATTTGCGTGAGCTGATCGAGCATGTTGAATTCGACCAGCTCGGTGGTGAACTGGTTCGGGTCCACCGGATCGAGCGGGCTCTGGTTCTCGAGTTGCGTGGTCAGCAGCTGCAGGAAGGTATTGTCGGTGCCTTGCAGCGGGTCGGCCGAGCCTGCGCTGGTGTTGGTGGAACTGGCAGCCTGGCGGGCGGCGAAAAGGCTGTTGGCGCTCACTGGAATAATGGACATGATTCCCTCCTTAAGATTTTCTGTCACCATCGTGCGTCCACGCCGTCAAGCATGAACGCTCAGACCGCGGGTGGCAGTTGCAAGCATCTCGGGCTCGGCCAGCTTCTCCTGCGGAGCGGCGTAGAACGGCGTTCTTCCCGCCGTATGCCGAAAGCCTCGCGGCTGCGAATCGCCGCCGTGGGAAAACCCGGCGGCAGTACCCGCCCCGCCGGGATGCTGCGCCAGAAAGCGGATGCTTTCGAAGCGCAGTTCATGCTGTTGAAAGTTCGCCTGCAAGCCGGGAACTTCCGCGGTCAATAGGGTTCGCAAGTCGCCGCGCTCGCTGCCTACGGCAAGGTTCACTTGGCTGTTGTGAATCAGCGTGTGTACCTCCACGTTGCCGAATGAGTCGGTGTTCAGGCCAATATGCATTTCCTGCTGGCCCAGGCTCTCGACCATCCGCGCCGCCTGCACGTTGCCCGTAACCGGCGCAGGCGGAGGAGGCAAATCTGCCGGCGGCGCGGGACGCGGCTCGACCGGCAGGGAGGATCCCGGGTTGGCGGAGCCGTGATTTTCTGCTGCAGGATCGGGCGCGCTGATGCTTGCCGGCGGTGGCGCCGAAGCATCGCTCTGCGGGCTGTGTGGGGACGGGGGAGGCGGCAGCGCGGAGGCCGCGTTCGCCGGCGCTGCCGCGGACGCGGCGGCGGGCGGGGCAGAATCTGCATTTTTCGCCGCGCTTTTTTGCAATGGAGCGGCGCTGCGGGCCTCGCGGACATCGGCAGAGGGCGGCGGAGGTTGAGCGCTTTGCAAACCATCATTGACGTTGGACCTGGCGGCAAGCTGAGCGAGATCGTTCGCGGCGGGATGCGGCAAGATCCTGGCGGGCAGCGCTTGGGCCGGAAGCCCGGCCCGCAGCCATGCCCGCGTGGTTGAGACTGCCTGAGCGGCGCTCAACTCGAAGCTCTGGGGGCAAGGCCGGTTTTCTGCTTTCGAACCCTGGACCGCGGGAGTGCGTGCCGAGTTTTGCGGCGGCCAAGGCGAGGGCGCAGAACCGGGAGCCGCCACCCGGGGAGCCGCGGCGGCGACAGGCGAGGGCCCCGGTACACTCCCCGGCGCCTCGAGCACGGGCGCAGCGGTGTTGCCGGAAGCGTTGGCCGGTTGCGGCTGGGTGGCAGCATTCCCGGCGGAGTTGGCGCCTGGATCGCCGGCCGCCCCTAGGGCGAGCGGGATATCCTTCGGGCTGAGCGTCGTGACTGCTGTGGGGTGGGCATGGGTGGCGATGAAGTTCACATCCGCCCTGGCCTGGGGCGTGCTCCGGTTCAGCTCTGTGCCTGGCTGAGCCGGGGCGACTTCCGAGGGCAGGGCAGCGGGATTCGCCGCAGCAAAGGGTCGAGCGGAGAGTGTGGCCGAGCCGTCAGATACCGGCTTAACCGCGAAGGCGCCCGCTAAAATTCGGGCATCTGGCAAGGCATCGCGCAGGGGCGGAGAAAAGCTTGCCGCGGAAACGGTTGTTTCAGCGGCCGACTGCGGAACGGCTGCATCGGAGTCAACGGCCGTAGGCTGCGGCGCCGGCACCCCCGGCCGAATGTCCGCCGTCGCCCGCGGGGCGCTCTGATCCGACCGCGCAGCAGCGCCGCTTGCGCTGAGTTCGGGCAAATTGATCCGCGCAGCAGATATAAGACCTTCTCTTGAAGGCAGGTCAGATAAAGGCAGGTCAGACGTGCCTTTCACCGCAGGCTGAGGCGAGCCAGCCAAGCCAGGCGAATTTGCCGGGAGAGAAGCCGCATCCGCCTCAGCCGGTCCAGGCAGGGGCGCAATTTCTTGTGGAACTGCGCCAGTTGCAAATTGAATCGCCCGAAAGGCTTGCGCCAGGGGCTTCGGGGCGGGGGAAGAGAACACGGGTAACGCGGTTGATTTCACCTCGTCGTGCGCGCCTTGATCCTCGAAGGGCGCGGTGAATGGCACGGCTTCGGCGCCGCCTGGCGAAGCGCTGAGGCCCACCGCAGCGTCATTCACGGGAACCGGGTTCGGGCTCACGATTCCCGCCAGGAACGCGCTGACCACTCCCAAAGCGGAAGCCACATCCGGGTCGCGATCTTTTTGGCTCGCCCCAACCTTGCCTGCGGGGGCCAGATCGAAATCCGCTTTACGCGTCCCACCGATCGGGCTGGCCAAATCGTTCGCACTGTTTCCCTGCGGCGCCTCTTGGGGTGAGCCTCGCTGGGCCAGCGCCGTTTGCATCTCGCCCGCAAAGCTGGATTTCTCGCTTGCCGCGGCCGGCGAAGCCGTCAGCGCCGATGCTCCCAGCGGGGCGAGCAGATTTATGACCTGGAGTAACTCAGCTCCCATAGGTGTGAGCGCGATACTGGCTCATCGGAAGGAAGCATCCAGACGGCCAAAGCTAAAGCAGAGGAGGTGCGCCACACAACCGGCTGAAAAAGAACAGGAAGCGGATGCCTCGAGTTCTCGGAGGCTGGCGAAGAGCGAGATTTTGCCGCCGCCGCTTGGGCAAGGCTTGCCGATGGTTCCCGGCAAAGCTCGCCACCGCTCAGCGGCGGCGCAGATACTCGCGCCGCAGCAGAAACATGTCATCCAGGCGCCGCTGTTCGCGGCGGGCTTCCTCCTGGCGATAGAGCTCGAACTGCTGCCGGCGCAGCGCCTCCACCCCTTCGCGCTGCTGGCGGGCCTGATGGTAGGACTGCAGACACTCGGCGCGCGCCCGCTCGCAGCCCGCAAGCTGCTTTTCCAGAGCTAACCGGCGCGCGGCGGCGCGGGAGCGGAGGAATAAGTCGAATTGCAGCTCTGCGCTGGAAAGGCCAAGCGTAAGTTTGCCGGCGTCTTCCCTGGCCATTGCCGCCAGCAGGCGGCCGGCCTCTTCCACGCGCTGCCGCGCGGCCAGCAGGCGCTGATTGGCTTCGTGCAGGCGCAGTTCCTGCTGGTGTTCCAGGCCCTGCCGATAGCGCAACACTGCAGCGAGAGAAAAACGGAATGCCATAAACCTAACCTGGAATGGCCAGCAGTCGCGTGATCGAATCCTGCAGGCTGGTGGCTTCCTGCGGCGTTTGCTCGAGCAGGCGGTTGAGCTCGGGAAGAATGGCCAGCGCCTTATCGAGGGTTGGGTCCGCGCCCCTCTGATAAGCCCCGATCCGCACCAGGTCTTCGGATGCATGATAAGCCGCCAGCAGGCGGCGCAAGACATGCGCCTTCGACAAATGCTCGGGCGAGCACACCGCCGGCATCAGGCGGCTGATGCTGTCGAGCACGGCAATCGGCGGATAGTGGTTCTGCGCCGCCAGACGGCGGTCGAGCATGATGTGGCCATCGAGCAGCGCGCGCGCCCCATCCACCAGCGGATCCTGCTGGTCATCGCCTTCCATAAGCACGGTGTAGAAGGCGGTGATGCTGCCGCTGTGGAACTTTCCGGCGCGCTCAATCAAGCGCGCCAGCAGGGTAAACACCGAGGGGGTGTAGCCTTTGGCGGTGGGGGGTTCGCCCGCCGCCAGGCTGATCTCGCGCTGCGCCATGGCTAGGCGGGTCAGAGAATCCACCACCAGGAGGACGTTTTTTCCGTGCGCGCAGAAATATTCAGAGGCCGCGGTCGCAGCCAGGGCGGCGCGAATGCGCAGCAGTGGCGACTGGTCGGAAGTGGAAACCACCACCACCGCCCGCTTCCGGCCTTCCTCGCCCAGCGCTTCTTCGAGAAAGTGCCGCACCTCGCGCCCGCGCTCCCCCACCAGGGCGAGCACGGTGAGGTCGGCGCTGGTATTGCGCGCCATCATGCCGATCAGGGTGCTCTTGCCCACGCCGCTGCCGCCAAAAATTCCCACCCGTTGTCCCCGGCCACAGGTCAGCAGCGCATCCACCGCGCGGATGCCGCAGCCCAGCGGTTCGCGAATCAGGGAGCGCTCGAGCGGCAAGGGGGCGGCGGTGTCGAGCGGTTGCCGCTCCCGGCCGGGGCAGGGCCCGAGCGAGTCGAGCGGCTCGCCCATGCCGTCAATCACGCGCCCCAGCAACCCATCGCTCACTCGCAGCGCCGGCCGCGCTCCCCAGGTGGCCACCCCGTCGCCGTAGCGGATACTGCCCGGACGCTCGAGCGGCATGGAGAGAACCGAGGTGCCGCGAAAACCGACAATTTCCCCGGGAAAGACTCTGCCCTCGGCGTTCGTGATCTGGCAGATCTCGCCCACCGAGCAGAACGGCCCTTCCGACTCCACCAGCTGCCCCAGCACCTGCGTTACCCGCCCCTGCCAGCGCAGGCCGGAGAAGCAATCAAGTTGACGGAAATAAGGCGCCAGCAGGCCCGCCATCTCACCGCCCCGCCTGCGGCCGCTGCGCCAGCAAATCCATCAGGCCCTGCTCGATTTCCTTCAGCTGCACTTCAATGCCGATCTCAGTGCTGCCCAGGGTGGTCTGCAGAACCGTGCGCCCGGCTTCGAGCTCCGGATCTTCCACCACCTCGGGCAGGTCCTCGGCATCCCGGCAGCGCGAAAAATAATCGCGGCAATCGGCGGCATACTGGGGATGCACCCGGACCACAACCTTGGTGTTGCGCTGCAGCTGGTCGAGCGCCACCCGCACCAGGCCGGCGAGCAGCAGAGGATCCACCCGCGCCTCACGATGCAGAATCTTGCGCGCGATGCTCAGCGCCAGCTGCACGATTTCGCCTTCCACCTGCTGATAGTATTTGGTCCGGTCGCGGGCGAACTCCTCGAGCGCCCGGCGCAGGCTCTCGCGCATAGCCTGCAGCTGCTGGTCATAGCTGGCGCGGGCGCGGGCTTCGCCCTCCTGCCGGCCGGCTTCGCGGGCCGCTTCTTCGCGCCGCCGCGAATCGTCGGGCGCAAAAGCCGGGGCGCCGGGGCCGGCTGCGGCCGCGCTTGCCGCCGGTCCGCCGGCCTCGACATAGGGAAAAGGATGCACCTCAGGCTCGGGCTGGGGCCCCGCGCCCGCCGCCGCGCTATACGACGTACTCATCTTCCGCTTCCGCTCCCAGGCTGATCTTGCCCTCCGATTCCAGCTTGCGCGCCACCGCCACCGCCTCCTGCTGCGCCTTGGTCACGTCGCGCGCGCGCACCGGCCCGAGGATTTCCATGTCTTCTTTCAGCATCTCGACCGCCCGCGAGGACATGCTCTTGAAGATGAAATTCTTCAGCTCTTCGGTGGCCCCGCGTAGCGCCATGGCAAGAGTTTTCTTGTCCAGATTTCCCAGAATCTCGCGGATGCCGGCTTCGGGAACGCCCAGCAGGTCCTGGAAGGTGAACATCATGTTGCGGATGCCCAGCGCCAGCTTGGGATCGTCTTTCTCGATGGTTTCAAGAATGGTCTTGGTAGTAAGCGGGTCCATGCGGTTGAGCAGGTCGGCCACACCCTGCACCCCGGCGTAGGCGCGGCGGTGCTGCTCGCCCAGCGCCTCGATGCGCTTGTGCAGCGCCATCGAGACCCGCTGCGCGATTTCGGGAGAGAACTGCCGCAGCTGGGCCAGGCGGCGCACCGCTTCCGCGCGCAGGGTCTCGGGAAAGCGCATGAGCAGGATCGAGGCCTGCTTGGGATCGAGGTGGGCCAGAATCAGCGCGATGGTCTGGGGATGCTCCGCCTCGAGAAACTTGGCCAGCTGCTGGGGATCGGCTTTTTGCAGGGAATCCAGTTTGCTGGCGCTCATCTCCGCCGCCAGCGTGACCTGCTGCAGCAGCTGCCGCGCCCCGTCTTCGCCAAACGCCTTGACCAGAAGTTTCTTGGCGTAGTCGGTGCCGCCCTGGGCCAGATAGTCCTGGGTCAGGGCCATGCGGTGAAATTCCTCGAGCACGTCGAGCGCGCCCTGGGGGTCCACGTATTCCAGCTCGGCAATCTCCTGGGTCAGGCGCTCGACATCGGTCTCGGGTAGCTGGCGGTAGATATCGCTGGCCGCGTCTTCGCCGAGCAACACTAACAGGATGGCGGCCTTGCGCATGCCGCTGGGTGCGCCGCCTTGTGCCGGAGGGTTCACCGCCCAGTTTCTTTGATCCAGCTCTGCACCAGCCGGCCCGCCGCCGCCGGCTCGCTCTTGATCTTCTCGGTCAGTTGTTTCTTGAGGGTGGCGGCCCGGCGGTCCTGCTCGCTGCCTTCAGGCAGCTCGATTTCAACCGCGGCCGCAGCTCTCCCCAACTCTTTCGTGGAGCGCGCCACACGTGCCGGCAGCTCGCGGAAGGCGGACACTACCTGCCGCTTGACCGGCCGCAGAATCAGCAGATAGACGATCAGGAACAGGGCGGCGATGCCGGCATAGCGCAGCAGCCACGCCCAGCCGGAAAGCAGCTTGCGGATGCGCTCGAGCCAGGTGGGCGGAACCGGGGTTTCCGCCGGCAACTGCTCGAAGGTGAGATTCTCGATGGAGAGCAGATCGCCGCGCTGGGGATCGAGGCCAATGGCCGCGGCCGCCAGTTGCTGGATCTGCTTCATCTCCTCGGGCGTGCGCTTGCGCCGGGTGATGGCGGTTTTACCTCCGGACTGAGTGGTCTCACTGGCATCATCCACCAGCACCGCGGCGGCAATGCGCTTGATCCTTCCCGGAGGCTCGCTGGTGTGGCGCACCGTCTTGCTCACCGCGTAGGTCGTGCTCTCCGAGCGCGAAGACTCGTTTTCGCCGTTGACCGTTACCGTGGCGGCCGTGCTGCCCGGAACGTTGCTGGCGGTGCCGGGTATGCCCGCAGGCGCTCCCCCGTTCGCCGTCTCCTCCGATTTCTGCGCCGTCAGGGGGGCGGTGGTCTTCGGGTCGTAGACCTCTTCGGTATTGTCGCTGCTGCTGAGATCGTACTCGACGTGTACGCTGGCGCGCACGTGGCCGGCGCCCACCACCGGCTCGAGAGTCTGTACCAGGGATTTCGAAAGCTCGCTGTCGAGCTCGAAGGAGCCCTCGCCCGGGCCGCGCGGGCGGACCAGGGGCGCGTTGGTGTCGGCATCCACCACGGTGACGTTCTGCGGGCTCAGTCCCTCGACCGCGCTCGCCACCAGTTGCGGAATCGCCGTCTGCGCCTGCTCGGAGAGCACGCCGCCGCGGGTCTTCAGGATGACCGCGGCCTTGGCCGGGGTCTCCTGCTCGCTGTACAGCGATTCGCGCGGCAAGACCAGATGCACGCGCGCCGCCTCCACCTCGCTCAAAGTCTCGAGCGTGCGCTCCAGCTCGCCTTCGAGCGCGCGCTGGTAGTTCACCTTCTCGGTGAAGTCCGAGCCCGCCCAGTTGGGAGTGTCGAACAGCTCAAAGCCCAGCCGGGCGTTGCGCGGCAGCCCCTGGGCCGCCGTCTCCAGCCGGCTGGCGTCGAGCTGGTCTTCGGGCACCAGCAGGCTGCTGCCGTCGGGCGAGAGCTGATAGGTGATGTTTTTCGCCGCCAGCCGCCCCGCCAGCTCCTGCGCCTCTTCCGGCCGCAGACCCGAGTACAAGGTGACGAACCTGGGCTTGCCGAGCAGCGCCACAAACACCCACAGCGTCGCCCCCACCAGCAGGGCGCCGCCTGCGAGCAGCAGCCGCTGGCCAAAGCTGAGGCCAGAGAGCATCTGCCCCGCCTGCTCGAGCGCCTGGCCAAATGATTTGGGTGCTTCCAAGCAGGTCTCCTAGATTTCCTCCGGTCCGGTGCGGCCTTTTTCCCGGTCCTATGGTTCCCGCCCTGGGGTTCCCGCCCTGGGGTTCCGGCCGCCTCTTTGTCGCGATTGCCCTTGCCCCGCGCGGCCCCCGCGCCGCAACCTCAGAACTGCATGCGGGAGATCTCCTGGTAAGCGGAGACGATCTTGTTGCGCACCTGCATCATCAGCTGAAACGACAGATCGGCCTTCTCCACCGCGATCAGCGCGCTGTGCACATCCATGCCGTTGCCTGCGAGCAGCGCCCCCACCTTGGCGTCGGCGGTCTGCTGCAGCTGGCTGACTTGGTCCATGGCCCCGCGCAGGGTCTCGACAAAGCCCCAGGCGCGCCCCCCGGAGCTGGTGGAGACGGCCTCGGGCGCAACGGGAGCGGGGGAAGGATTTGAAATCGGATTGGGCATAGCTCATGTCCTCTTGCCTGGGGCTCGCGCCCGCGCCCTCATCTTCAGCGCAGCAGATCGAGCGAGGTCTGAATCATGGACTTGGTGGCGGCCACCGCCGAGGCATTCAACTCGTAGGCCCGCACCGCGCCCAGCAGGTCGGTCATCTCCGCGACCGGGTTGACGTTGGGATAGGCCACGTAGCCGCGGGCGTCGGCATCGGGATTGCCCGGCTGGTAGCGCTCCTCCGGAGGCGAAGGGTCGGCCACCACCTGCGCCACCCGAACCCCGCGCCCGGCAGCCAGAGGCAGGACCGGGGCCCCGGAAAGGCTCGCCAGCTGCAGGGGAAAGCGGGCCAGGCGCTGGGCCCGGAAGACCACCAGCTGGCGGCGGTAGGGACCTCCCTGGGCGGTGCGCGTGGTCTCGGCGTTGGCCAGGTTGCTGGTCACCACCTCGGCCCGCTCCCGCTCCGCGGTCAGCGCCGAGCCGCTCAGTTCGAGCATGCCGAACAGGTTCATGACGAGGCATTGCCCTCCGCGATGGCCGAGGCCAGCATATGAAAATCGGTGCGCAGCAGTTCGATGGCGGTGTTATAGCGCAGCTGGGTATCGGCGAGCAGCAGGCCTTCGCGCTCGAGACTTACGTTGTTGCCGTCGGGACGCGTCATCAGGCCGCGCACGGGGCGGACCGCCGGGGTGAAGCTCGCGTATTCCAGGCCGCCGTTGAGGGCGGGATCCTGGCTGAGCGCGCGCGCGAACTCGATTCGGAAATTCATGTCTAAGGCGCGGTAGCCGGGGGTATCCACGTTGGCCAGGTTCGAGCCCAGCAGCCCGGCCCGCTCCGCCGCCAGATCGAGAAAGTGGCCAAGCACCGCCACTTGCGGCATGTCAATCATGGACATGGGTCCTCTCCGCTGGCCTCCGCGCTGCGGCCGTAACTGCGCCGCGGGGGCAGGCCATAGCCGCGAATCTTGTTGCGCACCGTGCGCAGGCTCACCCCCAGCATCTGGGCGGCGCGCGAGCGGTTGCCGGCGGTGGCCTCGAGCGTGACCTCAAGCAGGCGGCGCTCCATCTGCTCGAGCGACAGCCCGGCCCGCAGGCAATCGAGTTTTTCTTGGCTTCTTTTCTGCCGGTCGGGCGGTTCTGTTCCGCCCGGTTCACCGGCGAAGCTCGGCAGGTCTTCGGGCGCAAGCGCCTCCGGCCCGATCTCGCCCCCTGACCAGGCCACGGCGCGGCGCATCAGATTGGCCAGCTCGCGCACGTTGCCCGGCCAGGCGTGCTCTTCGAGGCGTGCCACCAACTCGGGCGCCAGGCGGGGCGCGGCCCCGGCCGGGGCATAGAGGCGGGCAAAGTGCGCGGCCAGCTCGGCGATGTCCTCGGGCCGCTCGCGCAAGGGCGGAAGCGAGAGCGGGATTACCTTCAGCCGGTAGTAAAGATCGGCGCGGAAGCCGCCTTCCCGGACCATGGTTTCGAGCAGACGGTTGGTGGTGGCCAGGATGCGGATATCCACCTTTACCGCCCGCGTGTCTCCCAGGCGGTCGAACTCGCGCTCCTGCAGGGCGCGCAGCAGCTTGGGCTGCAGCGCCAGGGGCATTTCGCCGACTTCATCGAGCAGCAGGGTGCCGCCGTGGGCCAGTTCAAATTTGCCCGGCTTCGAGGCCAGGGCGCCGGTGAAGGCCCCTTTGGTATGGCCGAAGAGCTCGCTCTCGAGCAGCGATTCAGGAAAGGCGGCGCAGTTGATGGCGACAAAGGGGCGGGCGCGGCGCGGGCTCAGGCGATGGATGAGGCGGGCGACCAGCTCTTTGCCGGTGCCGCTCTCGGCCTGAATGAGCACGTCGGCGTCGCTCGCCGCCGCCTGCCGGGCGCGGGCGAGGGCGCGCAGCCACAGCGCAGAGTGCCCCACCAGCTCGCCTTCGCCGGCGGGAAGCGCGCTGCGCTCGAGCACCCGGCGCGCCGCCTGCTGCAGCGGCTCGAAGGCCACCGGCTTGGTCAGGTAGTCGCAGGCCCCGCTCTTCATGGCCGCCACCGCGTCGGGCACGCTGGCAAAGGCGGTCAGCAGAATCACCGCCGTCTGCGGCGCCAGCGAGCGCACCTCGCGCATCACGGCAAAGCCGTCGCCGTCAGGCATGCGCATGTCGGTCACCACCAGAGGATGAAAGCGGCGGCGGAAGCAGGCCACCGCGTCGCTCACCCCGCAAGCGGTCTCCACCTGCCAGCCATGATGGCGGAAGCTCGCCGCCAGCGCCGCCCGCATGCCCGGCTCATCATCCACCAGCAACACCGGGCCGGGGACGGCGGGGTGGCTGGCGGGTTTGCCCGCGGCGGCCGCGAAGGCGGGCGCGGGTTCGGTGATGCCTGTGCTCATCGGCCGGCTCCCAGGTAAGGAAATTCCAGCAGGAAGGTGGTCCCCGATCCCGGCTGGCTGCGGGCGCCGATGCGGCCGCCATGCTGCTCCATGACCGCGCGGCACACCGCCAGGCCCAGACCGGGGCTGCCCGGGCGGGTGGTGAAGCCAGGCTCAAAGATGCGCGCTAAATCTGCCTCCGCGATGCCCGCGCCGGTATCGGAGATTTCGACCTCAACCCTGTCCGGGTTCCGCGCCTCGCCGGCCGGCCCGGCGGCCGCCGCATCTTTCCGCGCCAGGCCGCCGGCGATGCGCAGCACTCCTCCCCGGGGCATGAAACGGAAGGCATTCAGCGCCAGGTTGAGCAGCACCTGCTCCAGGCGGTGGCGGTCGCCCGCAACCGCGATGCCCGCCAGCTGGTGATCGAGCTCCAGACGTACGCCGGCCTGGCCGGCCAGCGGGCCCAGAAACTGCACCGAGGAGGTCAGCAGCCGTCCGAGATCGACCGGCACCAGCTGGGGCGCGCTCTGGCTGTGAAACTGCAACACGTTATTGACCGTGGCCGCTAGGGTGCGCAGCCCGGCCTGCAGCTGGGTGGCAAACTGCTGCGCCTCGGCCTCCAGGCCGGATTCGAGCAACAAGCCGGCAAACAGCTCCAGGCTGGCCAGCGGGTTGCGGATCTCATGCGCCAGCATGGCCGCCATATCGGCCAGGGCCTGCCGCCGCCGCAGCTCTTCCCGCTCCTGCTCCAGGCGGCGGGCCTCGCTCACGTCGCGCAAAATATAGACGGCGCTCTCCCCCTGCATGGCCTCGAGCGGCGCGCGCCGCAGCGCCACCCATCCACCCGCGGGGCTGCCGCCAAAGACCTGCTCGCCGCCCCCGGCTGGAACCCCGGCCAAGGCCGCCTGCCAGCCGGCAAGCTGCTCCAGGTGGCGCAGCTCGCATGCGGGCTCGAGGCCCAGCAGCCGCCGCGCCTCGGCATTGGCCAGCCGGACTTCGCCCTGCGGACCGGAGACCACCACGCCGCAGGGAAGGCTTTCAAGAATATGGTCCAGACGCTGGCGCATGCCACGGTTTTCGTCCAGGCTGCGGGCCAGATCCTGGTTCGAGCTTTCGAGCTCGCGCCGCAGCCGCCCGACCTCGGCCTGCAGTTGGGTATATGAGCGCTCCAGCGACGCCGCCGCCTCGGAAAAGGAGGCGAAGGCGCGGGCCAGAAAGCGCTCGTCGAAGGCGGGATTTTCCGCGAAGCGGGGAACGGATTGCATGGCAGAGGACATAACGAAACCCGAGGTGTGCACGGTGCCTGCCAGCCCGCCAGGCAGGCGGCTTAGATTCCTCTCAAGCTTCCACTCCCGCCGGCCGCGCGCGCTCGCCGCCCAGAAAATAGAGATGCGCGGGCAGAATGGTACCTGCCCCTTCGGCCAGAATGGCGGCCCGCTCCATCACCTGCTGCAACTCGCGCACGTTGCCTTCCCAGGGGTGGGACTCCAGCCGCCGCATGGCCTGGGTGCCCACCCGCGGCGCGCCCTGCGGCCCGGTGAAGCGCCGCAGGAAGTGCTCGGCCAGTTCTGCGAGATCGCAGGAACGCTCGGCCAGCGGCGGCAGTTCCAAGGGGAAGGCGGAGAGACGGTAGTAGAGATCGCGGCGAAAGCGGCCGGCCTCGACCCGGCCTTCGAGGTCAGCGTTGGTGGCGGCCACCACCCGCACGTCAATCGAAAGCGCCTCGGCGCTGCCCAGGCGCTGCACCTCCTTCTGATCGAGAAAGCGCAGCAGCTTGGCCTGCAGGCTGAGCGGAAGCTCGCCCACCTCATCGAGGAACAGGGTTCCGCCTTGGGCCGCCATGATGCGCCCTGCCGAGGCTTGTACCGCGCCGGTGAAAGCGCCGCGGGCGTAGCCGAACAGCTCCGCCTCCAGCAGGGCCTCGGGAATGGCGGCGCAGTTCACCGTCACCAGCGGGCGCCCGGCCCGCGGGCTGAGCTGATGCAGGGCGCGCGCCACTAGCTCCTTGCCGCTGCCGGTGGGGCCGAGAATCAGCACCGTGGTCGGGCGCGGCGCTACCAGCCGCGCCAGCCGGTACAGGCGCTGCATCCCCTCCGCCTGTCCGATCATGCCCGGCAGGGGCGGGACGTCGAGGCAATCCTCGGCTTCCCCATCCGCCGCCCCAGCTTCCGCAGCCGGATGGTTGGCCGGCTTCGTCCTGCGCAGCGAGGGCACAAACCACCCGCCGCCGCTCGCCTCCGCCGGCGCCACCCCGCCGCCCGAGTCGAGCATCACCACCTCAATTCCAGGAAAACGCCGCTTGATGATCTCGATTAACTCTTCCGCATCGAGGTCGGGCAGGCGGCGGTCGAGAAACAATACCTGCCAATTGCCGCTTTCAAGCTTGACCAGCGCGTCGGCGCCGCCGCAGGCCTCCTGCACCGGCCAGCGCCGGTCGTCTAGGCTGTGCCGCACTTGCTCCCGCAGCGAGGTGCTGGCGCTGGCCACCAGCACGCCTCCGCCGCTCAGCATGGGTAAAGTGGTCATGGGCTGATTTCAACCGGGGAAGCTTAGAAGGCGATTAGTTGCGGATTAAGAATTCCTTTTTCCGGCAAGAAGTGCCCGATTGGGGAAACTAGGCAGGCGAGCGGGAAAGCTCTACCTAACCTGGAAGGCGTTTTCTGCCGGGGAGCCGTGAGCGATCTCCGTTTCCCTGACTCAAAGGAGCCCTTGCCCCTGGGGTTCGGCGATGCGCAGCAGCGGCAAACTCAACTCCAGCTGCAAAATTTCCCGCGGGTGGCGCACCTGCAACTTCCCGCCTGCACTCTCAAACAGCCGGCGGGCAATGGCCAGCGCCAGCCGCCGTTGAAGCTCTTTCTGCCCTCCGGCCAGGCCCTCTGCCGCAGGCTCCCCCGCGGCCTGAGCTCTCGATACCGTCACCTGCACCTTCGCTTCGTCTTCCTGTTCGCCGGCGTCAACGGTGATATGGGCGCCCGGGCCGGAATTCAGGGCATACTCCAGCAGACAAAACAGCCCCTGGCGCAGCCGCTGCCGTTCAAACCGCACCCAGCCCTGCGCCGGCGCCTCGCGCAGAACCAGGCTGCCACCCTGCTCCTCGGCCAGCGGGCGCAGGTCTTCGACCGATTCGCGCAGCATGCGCCCCAGCGCCAGGGCCTGCGGATTTTCGCCCCCGTCCCCGGCTTCCACCAGGGCCCGGATGCCGCCGCACAAAGCCGCCACCTGCTCGGCATGATCGAGCGCGGCGCGCGCGCCCTCGCGGCACTGGCCGGGGGTGCGCCTCGGATCGAGAGCAAGCTCGAGGGCGCAGCGCAGCGCGGTCAGCGGCTGGCTCAGGGCATGGAACAGATCGGCGAGGAGCTCTGTTTCCTGCGCCGGAGCAACCTCGGGCAAGGGAACCGCCGCCGCTTCCGCCACGGCCAAGGGAGGTAAGGCTGCAGTACGGGCGGCAGAGACTGTTCTCTCGGGCACAGGCGCGCCCGGCAAAAGCGTGCGCGGCGGCTCCGCCCGCGCCCTCATGAGTGCGCCTCGGCGCGGCCGCTCAGCTCGTAGCCCACCCCGCGAATGGTATGAATCAGCCGCTTGCCGAAGCCATCATCCACTTTGCGCCGCAGATAGTTCACGTAAACGTCCACCACGTTGGTGCAGGTATCGAAGGAAAGATTCCACACATGTTCAATGATCATGGCGCGGGTAATGCGCCGCCCGGCATTGCGCATAAGATATTCGAGCAGGGCGAATTCCTTGGAGGTAAGTTCGATGCGCCGCCCGGCGCGCTCCACCCGCCGCTCCACCCGGTCCAGCTTCAGGTCTTCGACCGCCAGCACCGATTCCGCGGGCAGATGGCTGCGCCGCAGCAGCGCCCGGATGCGGGCGGAAAGCTCGGCGAAGGAAAACGGCTTGACCAGATAATCGTCCGCCCCCAGATCCAGGCATTGCACCCGGTCTTCGATGCGGCTGCGCCCGCTCAAAATCAGGATGGGCGTGCTGGGCTTGCGCGTCCGCACCTGGCGCAGAATCGAGACCCCATCCAGCCCCGGCAGATTCAGATCCAGCACCAGCAGGTCGTAGTTGAACTCCGCCGCCAGCGCCCGCGCCTGCTCCCCATCTTCGGAAACATCCACGGCGTAGTGTTCCGCCTCTAAGCCTTTTTTGACGAAGCTGGCCAGAGCGGGATCGTCTTCAGCAATCAGCATGCGCATAAGGTAGCTCTAATACACCGATTGTTGAGGAAGAGGGAGAGCAGAACAAGCTTTGGGCGCCAGCACGAAAGTCTGCTGTTTCCCGGAATGGGAGTCGGTGTTAGCATGGAACGCCGCCACCGCTGCTTTTTCCGCTCCGCGGCCGTCATACTAATGCTGCCCGGAACCTTGGCCGCTACTCGCCGGGGCTTGTCGCTGCCGGGAATAATGGTTGCACGCCACTTCGCAAAGTCACTGGGAGATGCCTGCGCGTGGACCTCTGGAGCAAGGGAATACTGAAGCCGCTGCTGCTGCCAGGAGGCATCCTGCTGGGCGCTGCTTTTTTCCTGCTGCAAAGCCGCCTGCTTCCTCTTGCTTCTCCGGCGGTGAGCTTCTATTACTACGCCGCCTTTGCCGCCGGGACCCTGCTGGCCTGGCGTTTTCACTCCGGGCGGGTGCTGTTTGCGCTCATCACTCTGTTTTTGGCGCACTCGGCGGTGGAGATGTTTTCCGCCTGGCAGGTGGTGACCGCCGGGCCGGGCTACACCGTGCTGCAGGCAGTGGCGGTTTTGCTGCCCCTGAACTTTGTGATTTTTTCCGTGATGGGAGAGCAAGGGCTGGGATTTCCCGCAGTCACTCCCCGCGCCACCCTGCTTTTCTTCGAAGCCGCGTTTGTGGCCGTGATCGCCCGCCCGGCGGAGACGGCCGCACCCAGCCAGCCGGCTACGCTTCCCCTGCTCTCACATTCTTTCCCCTGGGCTGGCATTCCGCAAATCGGCTGGATCTCCTATGCGGCCGCATTGGCCATCCTTCTGCTCCGCTTTCTGCTTTACCACAAGCCCGTCGAGAGCGGCATGCTGTGGTCGCTGGCGGCCTCGTTCTTCGGCCTTCGCGCCCGCGCCGTGGGCGGAGCGGCGCATATTTATGTCGCCACCGGCGCCCTTATCCTGACCAGCTCGATCATTGAGAATTCCTATGTACTCGCCTACCATGACGAACTGACCGGCCTGCCGGCCCGCCGTTCCTTCAATGACGCGCTGCGCGGCCTGCGAGCTCCTTACACCGTGGCCGTCGTGGATATTGACCACTTCAAGAATTTCAATGACACCTACGGCCACGAAACCGGCGACCATGTGCTGCGCATGGTGGCGGCTCGGCTTGCGCGCGTGAGCGGCGGGGGCCAGGCGTACCGCGTGGGGGGCGAGGAATTCACCATTCTGTTTCCCGGCATGCCCGTTAAAGATGCTCTGCCCCATCTGGAG
>Ga0335080_10002648_pt1 | contig 17914 bp, 16 predicted proteins | sample Lox_Sample_34_FD_206720 | JGI IMG/M metagenome (GOLD analysis project Ga0335080, IMG submission 206720) | Soil microbial communities from Loxahatchee National Wildlife Refuge, Florida, United States - Lox_Sample_3.4 | ecosystem: Environmental > Terrestrial > Soil > Wetlands | place: USA...
TCGGCCAAGAAAATCCTGAACGATGTGGTTCTAGAGAAGCGCTCATGCTGTCTTTCTCAAAGCGAAAACTTTGGCTGGCGCTCTGCTTCGCGGCTCTGCTCCCGGCCGCGGCCCAACTATTGCCCGAGTCCCTCACCAAGACTGGCGGTACACCTGGCAAGGGAGTCAGTTCCGATCCGCTGGGACGAGATACCCCGAGCGGAACGCTGTTCGGGTTTCTCCAGGCGGCGCAAGCCGGCAACTATTCCACCGCGGCACAGTACCTGCAGATGCCGGCCGCCAAGCGCCAGACTCAGGGTGAAGATCTTGCCACCAAGCTGAAAGTTGTGATGGACCGGGCGTTCTCGGGGAATTTGCGGCGAGTGACCAACGACCCTGACGGAACCCCGCAGGAGGGAGTGCCCCTCGATCGCCAGCGCATCGGCGTGCTCACCGCTGGAGACGTGGAAACCGATCTGATCCTGGTTCACACCACCGATCCGAGTGGAGCGAAAATCTGGCTCATCTCCTCCGACACGCTGGCCAAAATCCCGGAACTCTATGAGCAGAACGAGGTGCGCCAGGTCGAAACCCACCTGCCGCACGCGCTGGTGCGTTACGACTTTCTGGGTATGCCGTTGTGGCAATGGCTGGCAATTCTGGTGGCTATACCGTTCGCTGCGGGGGTCGGGTTCATCGTGGTTCGCCTCCTGCGATGGCCGCTGCGGGCCTGGATCCACGATCGGACTTCGTCCCTGGCGGTTTTCCGGAATCGCATCGCGAATCCACTTTGGCTGGTGGTGAGCGTGCTGATTCACGGCGGCATGGTCCACTACCTGCGGCTGCCGCTTCTGCAACGGCACTACTACCAGCAATGCGCCAGCGTAATTCTAGTCGTCGGATTGTTTTGGTTGACCTGGCGGGTCCTGCAGTGGCTGCTGCGGATCTTCCGCGACCGCGCCATCGCCGCGCAGCGCCTGGGAACAAGTTCGCTGATGTTGCTGGGCGAACGAATGCTCAAAGCCGCCATCGTCATCCTGGCCGGCTTCGGCGTTTTGAAGAATCTCGGTTTCAACATGAATGCCGTGCTGGCCGGCCTGGGTATCGGCGGAATCGCGGTCGCCTTCGCGGCGCAAAAGACGCTGGAGAACCTGCTCGGCGGTATGTCGGTCCTCGGGGATGAAGTAATTCGTGTGGGCGATACCTGCCGCTTCGGAGACCGTGTGGGCACCGTCGAAGACATCAGCCTGCGCTCCACCCGCATTCGAACTCCCGAGCGTACCCAGCTTTCCATTCCCAATGGATCGCTGGCGACCATGAACATCGAGAACCTCACGCTACGCGACAAGATCCTGTTCAACCCCAGGGTGAAGCTGCGGATTGAAACGTCGCCCGATCAATTGCGCTACCTCCTCGCCCAGGTGCGCAGGCTGCTCTACGAGCATCCCAAGGTCGAAACGGCGGGCGCGCGGGCACGTCTGATCAGCTTCGATGACAGCACATACACAATAGAGATATTCTGTTACGTCCTTACGCGGGATGGAGCGGAGTTTCTTGCCATTGCCGAAGACCTGCTGCTGCGCATCATGGAAATTGTGGATACGTCGGGTTCCGGGCTGGCTCTTCCATCGCAGACGCTTTATCTTGGCCGCGATGCGGGTTTGGACAAAGACAAAACTGACTCGGCTCATCGCGAAGTGCAGCAGTGGCGCGAATCAGGGAAACTGCCGTTTCCGGATTTCGACGTTAAGGATATTTCCGAGTTCAGCAACTCGCTGCCTTACCCGCCGCCCGAGTCGGCGGTCCGGCAGCAAAAGTAGCGCGCCAGGGAGGGTTTTCGTGCTTCGTCTATCGACTTCGATCTTAGCTTTCAGCGCCGCCTTCTTATTTCTCGCTATCCCAGTCAGCCCGCAGGAGACAAACATGCAGAGTGCCAGCGCCAGTTCGCCGTCAAGTGCAGCGGTGTCTCCGCCGTGGATGAAGGATTCCGTGACCAAGATGGAGCGCGAGCTGACTGCCAAGTACGGCCCGGCTCAGCAACCCCGGATAAACAAAGGAGTGCAACAAGTTGCGGAATTCTGGCGCGCCGGTGATGGCGACGCAGCTGCATTTGAGGAATTCGTGCGCAACAACTTTGCCGGCGATCAGGCCACTCTCGATACCCTGTTCAACCGGTACGAGTATTTGCTGGAACAACTCGACGGCCACATGCATGAAATCAACCGCGAGTTTCGTACACAGCTCGATCTAGATCGCGGCCCGGTTCTTCCCTACGACGAACTCTTCGGCGGCTATGATCCCTCGGCGCACGTCAACGACGACTTCTTTCAGAACAAACTCGCATTCATTGTTCTGCTGAATTTCCCCCTCACCACGCTCGATGAGCGTCTGCAAAACGGCCCCAGCTGGACGCGACGGCAATGGGCGGAAGTGCGGCTGGCCGAGCGCTTTTCCAAACGCATTCCCGCTGACGTGAATCTCGCGATCTTTCAAGCAGAGGCGGAGTCCGGACAATATATTTCCGAATACAACATCTGGATGCACCATCTGGTCGACGATAAGGGCCAGCGCCTTTTTCCGGCAAAGATGCGGCTGCTCAGCCACTGGAACCTCCGCGATGAAATCAAGAGCGATTACACCGACACAAAAAACGGCCTGGCCAAGCAGCGCATGATTCAGCAGGTGATGGAGCGGATCGTCACCCAGACGATTCCCGCCGTAGTGATCAATGATCCCGCGGTCGATTGGAATCCCTTCAGCAATGAGGTTCGTCCGGCAGCGGAGAGCGATTCCGATACGGCCCCGCTGGCGAAGGAAAAAATCAGCAACACGCGCGAGCCCGACACCCGGTACGCGATGTTGCAGAAGACGTTTTACGCAGCGGCTAAAGCTGATCCGTATTCACCGACAGCGCCCACCATGATTCTGCGCCGCTTCAACGAGGACCGTGAAATTCCAGAAGCACAAGTAAAGGCGATGCTGGAGCAAGTGCTCACCTCGCCCCTGGTGCCGCAGGTAGCCAAGCTCATCCAATCGCGGCTGGGAAGGCCGCTGGAGCCTTTCGACATTTGGTACAACGGATTTCGTCCCGGCAATCAATACACGGAAGAACAGCTCGACGCGATCGTCGCCAAACGATATCCCACGCCCGAGGCCTATCAGAAAGACATCCCTAACATCCTTGTCAAACTCGGCTTTCCGCCAGATCGAGCGCAATACGTGGCGGATCACATTGTGGTTGATCCGGCACGCGGCTCCGGACACGCCATGGGCGCGAACATGCGCTCCGCCAAAGCGCATCTCCGGACGCGCGTCGAAAAGACGGGCATGAACTATAAGGCCTTTAACATCGCTGTCCACGAGATGGGTCACAACGTCGAGCAAACCTTCTCGCTCAATGACGTTGACCACACTCTGCTGCAAGGCGTGCCGAACACGGCCTTCACCGAAGCGCTGGCCATGGTGCTGCAAGGGCATGACCTGGAAATTCTTGGCCTGCAAGCGCCGGACGCGAAAAGCGAAGCTGAAAAGACACTCAACGAATTCTGGGCCACGTATGAAATTTCCGGCACAGCCATGGTTGACATCGCGGCCTGGCACTGGATGTATGACCACCCGCAAGCCACTCCCAAACAGCTCAACGATGCCACCGTCCAGATTTCGAAAGATATTTGGAACCGCTACTATGCCCCCGTCTTCCACCAGAAAGACGTCGTGCTGTTGGGCATCTATTCGCACATGATCGATTCGTTCATGTACCTGCCGGACTATCCCATTGGCCATATGATCGCGTTCCAGGTCGAGGAGCAAATGAAGAAAGCTGGAGCGATTGGCCCGGAATTTGAACGCATGGCGAAAATGGGAGACGTCACGCCCGACTTGTGGATGATCCATGCCACGGGAAAGCCTGTGGGTGCCGAAGCCCTGCTGACCGCCACCCAAAAGGCTTTGGCCGCCGTCGGCGGACCATGAGGCCCGGGCAACCACTGCCTGAAATATTCACGTAGTTTCCAGGGGAACCCCGTCCGGGGAATTCTGCATTCCCTTTCCAAGCCGAGCCTCGCCCTTAAATTACCGACGTAACTTGCTGGTGCTGACTGGTGTACCTACGATGCATCGTATGGGTTACCAAGCGCTCCTTTTTTGCCCAGAGGAAAAGACTGCCCGCGTCGTTACGCAGGTGCTGAACGAGTTGGAATTCAGCGTTGAGCCGTGCAGCGAACCGTTCGCCGCGGTCAAGAAATTGATGGCGCAACACTTCGACGCCCTGGTGGTCGACTGCGACAACGAACAGAACGCAACCTTGCTGTTCAAAGGGGCGCGCAACTCCGGGTCAAACCAGAATTCTTTGATGGTGGCGATTGTCGAAGGCCAGACTGGAGTGGCCAAGGCCTTCCGCATCGGAGCCAACCTGGTCCTTACCAAACCGATTAATGTTGAGCAGTCGAAGGGCACCTTGCGCGTGGCGCGAGGTTTGCTTCGTAAGAGCGAAGCCGCGAAACCGGCAACGCCGGCCGCCATGGCTTCTGCGCCGCCCGCACCGTTCAACCCGGCTCTGGCCGCCCCTTCCGCCGCGCAGTCCGGAATCCCCGCACCGGTAGCGAGCACTTCCGCTTTTGAACTGGACGTTGAACCCGCGCCGCAGCCCGATGCGTCTGAAGCGGCCCTGATGGAATACATGCCGGATTCCGTGCCCGCTAGCACAAGCCCCGCCATCCAGGCAGAAGACTCGCAATTGGAAGACATCTCGGCAATGACCAAGCAGTATCCCTGGCAGCCAGTTTCCAAGCCACTCGGGGAACCCATGGCCTCGGCCTTGCGCCGCGCCGCCGAAGCGGCAGGGCAATCGGACCCAATTTCTTCGCCTGCCAGCGGAGTGCAAGCAACGCACGCCGGGAGCGGCGCTGCGGCTGCGCCGGCACCGGCCAAACAGGCCCCCCGCGCACAAGTTACTCCCATCGCATCGTCAATGGCCGCAGCTGCTACGGCATCGGCCAGGAAGCTCGAAGAAGTTGAACTTAGCGTGGAAGAGCCAGCAGTGGCAGCTGTTGAAGCCCCGATGTTTTCCGGCCTGAGTGAAACCGCGGCGCAAGAAGTCTCCAACACCGGTAAAGGAAGCAGGAAGTTCCTCGTCGTGGCGATCGTGATACTGGCCGCCGCTGCCGGGTACCTAGGCTGGAGCCGGCTGCAATCCGAAAATGCGCAGCCCGCGTTGCCCAAGGCCATTACCCCGGCTTCTTCGGTCTCGCCCACGCAGCAATCACAGTTGGATGCTCCGGCGTCGCCCTCCGCGGAGGTGATACCGCAATCAGGCACTTCCGTGACAGTGGAGCCTGACATCGTGATCACGCGTACGCCGATTCAACAGCCCGCGCAAACTCAAGCGGAACCCAACAGCGCGTCTCCGTCGAAACCTTCTGCCGGCGTCGCCTCGGTGTCAGCGCCCAAAGAGCCGCCCGCCACAAAAGCGGACGCCCCCATCATGGTAGCAACCAACCCAGCCCCGGCACCAAAGGTAACCCCGCCGGTGGAAGAAGCCGCGGAAGCTCCTGCTCCTGGAACTCTCGGCGCCGACTCAGGCTCGGACTCGAAGGCCCTGTCCGGGATAGTAAACGCAAGTCCCGCCAGTATGCCGAAGCAGCCTCCTTCAACCCTCAGGATTTCTCAGGGCGTTTCCGAAGGCCTGGTGCTGAAAAAGGTAAATCCCGTTTATCCGCCCCATGCGTTGCAGGTTCGCTTGCAAGGCGCCGTTGAGTTGCAGGCTAACATCGGCAAAGACGGCACCATCACCGGCGTGCGCCAGATCAGCGGTGACGCGGTTCTGGGAAAGGCCGCCATGGACGCGGTCAAGCAGTGGAAATACAAGCCCTACTACTTAAACGGTGAGCCGGTCGAAGTACAGACGGAAATCACGGTGAACTTCAAGCTTCCGTAGATTGTTGAGTTCAAGATTTCTCAGTGCAGGCCCACGCGGCGCGAGGATTCCCCCTCGCGCCGTTTTGTTTGCCCGCGGTCGACGACGATTCCCAGCGTTATAATGAAGGGATTCGCACCCGCCAGATTTGTTTTCTGTGTGTGAAGTGGCGATGCCCGAATGGGCAGCCGAGGCGTGACCTGAGCGGAGTCGAACGGGCGGCTGCCCCTACGTGGTTTGAGCTAAGAGCCAAGAGCTAACAGCTAAGAGCTTGTTTCCCATGGACTTCAAACTTCTCAGCGACTACACCCCGCGCGGCGACCAAGGCAAGGCCATTGAGTCGCTGACCCGGGGTGTGTTTGACCGCGAACAGCACCAGGTTTTGCTGGGTGTGACCGGATCGGGCAAGACCTATACCATGGCGAAGGTAATCGAGCAGGCCAACCGGCCAACCCTGGTGATGGCGCACAACAAAACTCTGGCGGCGCAGCTTTACCATGAGTTCAAGAACTTTTTCCCACGCAATGCGGTGGAGTATTTTGTTTCTTATTACGACTATTACCAGCCGGAAGCCTACGTTCCCGCGGCCGATCTTTACATCGAAAAAGAAGCCACAATCAACGACGAACTGGATAAGCTACGGCTGTCTGCAACTCGCTCTCTCTTTGAGCGGCGCGACTGCCTGATTGTCGCCTCGGTGAGCTGCATCTATGGATTGGGTTCGCCTGAGGCCTATTACGGCATGCTGCTGTTCCTGGAAAAAGGCCAGAAGATCAGGCGCGAAGACATAACCCGCAAGCTGGTGGAAATTCTTTACGAACGTACGGATGGCGACTTCCGGCGCGGAACGTTCCGCGTGCGCGGCGATGTCATCGAAATCTTTCCCACGTACGACGATATGGCGTACCGCGTGGAATTGTTTGGCGATGAAATTGAATCGCTTTCGCAGATTGATCCGCTGTTCGGCACAGTGAAGCAGAAATATGCCCGCCTGCCCATCTATCCCAAGACGCATTACGTGATGAAACCGGAAACGCGGGCGAGTGCAATCAAGTCAATCCGCGAAGAGCTGGCGTGGTGGGAGGCGGAACTGGAAAAGAAGGGGCGGCTGGTGGAATCGCAACGCGTTCACCAACGCACTATGTACGACCTGGAGATGATCAAGTCAGTTGGCTACTGCCACGGCATTGAGAATTACTCGCGCCACTTTACCGGCCGCCTGCCGGGCGAGCCGCCGCCGACGCTGCTGGATTATTTTCCCCGGGATTCACTGATGTTCATTGACGAATCACACCAGACAGTGCCGCAGTTGCACGGCATGTATCACGGCGACCGCTCGCGCAAAGAAACGCTGGTGGAATACGGATTCCGCATGCCTTCGGCGCTCGACAACCGGCCGCTCACCTTCGAGGAGTTTGAGCATCGCACGAATCAGATCATCTACGTTTCGGCCACGCCCGGGCCGTACGAGTTGACGAAATCTGCAGGCGTGGTAGTAGAACAGATCATCCGGCCTACGGGCCTGGTTGATCCGCCGGTTGAGGTGCGGCCAGTCAAAGGGCAGATTGACGATCTGCTGCATGAGATTCGGCAGCGCGCCGAACGCGGCGAGCGCGTTCTGGTCACCACGCTCACCAAGCGCATGTCCGAAGATCTGGCCGAGTATTACAGCGAAGTGGGAGTCAAGTGCCGCTACATGCATTCGGAAATCGAGACCCTCGAACGAGTGAAGATTCTGCGCGGCCTGCGCAAAGGCGAATTCGATGTGCTGATCGGGATCAACCTGCTGCGGGAGGGGCTGGATTTGCCGGAGGTTTCTCTGGTGGCGATTCTGGATGCCGATAAAGAGGGCTTTCTGCGCTCCAGCGGATCGCTTATTCAGACCATGGGCCGCTGCGCGCGTAATCTGAACGGCCGCGCGATTCTCTATGCCGACACCATGACCGACTCGATGAAGAAAGCGATGGGCGAAACCAGCCGGCGGCGCGCCATTCAGGAGGCCTACAACCTGGCCAACGGAATCACTCCGGAGTCAATCGTGCGGCCGCTGGACATGTCGCTGGCCAAGATCGTCGAAGCCGACTACGCCGATTTTGCGGACACCGAAGCCGAGGGCGTTCCGGAGTTCAAGTCACAAGAAGAATTGGACGCCTACATCGTCAAACTGGAAAACGACATGCGGGACGCGGCGAAGCGGTTTGAGTTTGAGAAGGCCGCGAAGCTGAGGGATATGATTAAGGAGATGCGGACGAAGGAGTTTTTGTTTGCGTGAGCTGTTACCGTCATGAGGTCTGTTGCGAATCCTAACGATCTGTTGTGCCCCGATTCAGAAATTCCCGCACGGTCATGATCCGAATCTCACGATATTTTCCTAGCCGCAGTAAATCGAGATCACCGGTAATGACCGCTTCGCAACCGGCGGCCTCGGCGCACTCCAGCACACGGTTGTCGTCCGGGTCCTCCTTGACCACATCGAGCGTCTCGGCTGGATTCACCCGCTTCGTGCAGTCCGTAATGTACTTTTCGGCGCGCACCAAGCGTTCATCTGAGAAACCGAACTTGTCGCGCAGGACACGCAGCGTCTCCTGCAGAATGGCGTCCGAGACGAACATCGCTACTTCGTCACTGAGTGCCATTTCAAGCAGGCGCAAGGGATTCCCACCAAAGATGAGCGCAGAAATGAGGATGTTGCTGTCCGGCGTGATTCGCGGCGGCACTTACCGTCCAGAGCGCTCGGTGCGAGACGCGGCAATAAGGCGGGGCACATCGGCCTCGGTCAGGCCGCGCTCTGCGGCAGCCTCTCGGTTGCTGGCGACGAACGATCGCAACTCCCGGAGTTGAAGCAAACGAAGTGCGGCTTCCTCAAATAAGTCTTCTACCGTCTTGCCCTCGGCCTGGGCTGCGTCTGCCATTCGCGACCACAGCTCAGCCGGTAGTTTGATGTTTCTGTCGCTTCGCATGCTAAACCTCAACTTCCTATACCATTATCCACCGACTTCAGAGCCCGTCAACCGAAGACCTCGATCAACGTCTCAGATAGTCCGCCGGCGACAGAATCGAGATTTCCCGCCAAGGGTTCAGAGCTAGCAAGTCGGCATCGCCACTAAGAATCAAATCTGCCCTCCCGTTCAGGGCCACTTCCAGGAACTTGTCGTCTCTGGGGTCGCGGCACTCGCGCACAACCTGAATGATGGAAACGAACTCGGCAATTTCGCTCAGTCGCCGGATAAAGCTCTTGCGGTTCTCAAGGCTGATATAGCGATCAAATTTTGGACGGGCGAGGGCGTCGGCCAGTTCGTACATCGTGGTCTCGGAGACGAGCAAACGCGCCTCCAGTTCCGCTCTCCGCAGAGCCTGAGCTGGCAAGGACTGGGGCAGAATCAGACGGCTCACAACCACGTTGGTGTCGACCGCTACGCGGGCGTGAGTCATTAGTCCTTCAGAATGTCAGCAAGAATCTCCTCAGTCATGCCGCGCTTTACAGCCTCAGCGCCTACGCGATCGCAGAACCTCTGAAACTCATCAATATTAATTTTGCGAAGGCGCTCATATTCTTCGGCGGACATGATCACAGCCACATCCCGGTTCTGACGGCGGATGAGCACAGGTTCGCGTTGGGCAGCGTCAAGCAGCGCTGCGAGACGCTGTTTTGCGTCGGTGGCAGATACAGATCGCATGAGTCCAGTTTAGACAAAACAGATGATTTGGACAATACATGATTACTTTTTTGTGTTACACAAGATTCGTGTTACACTGTATCCGTGTCCATTAAGACCCGTCTCCGCAATGTCACCGTCACCCTCGAGGAACACGTCGCCCAGTGGGCGCGGATCGAGGCAGCGCGCCAGGATACCAGCGTTTCGCGGCTCTTGGGCGCGTTGCTGAAGGAGCGCATGTCTGGCTACGACGGTTATGAAAAGGCTATGCGGCGAGCGCTTGGACGCAAGGCCTTCTTGCACAGCGACGGCCGCTACCTGACGCGCGAGGAGGCCCATGACCGTGCCCTCCTCCGCTGAACTGGCCTCGCCTTCTTTCGTCTTTGTGGATTCAAACGTGTTCCTTTACGCCTTGGACGAGGCAGACCCTACCAAGCAGCACGCTGCGAGGAATTGGCGGGCCGAACTGTGGAAGAGCCGCAGAGGCCGAGTAAGCTTTCAGGTTCTCGGAGAGTTCTACGTCAATGCGCTGCGAAAGCAACCCGCGGCCCGCGAAGAAGCACGCGCCGAGGTGCGGGATTTGCTGACCTGGAACCCGATCGTCACCGACGCCTTCGTTTTGGAACTGGGATGGAAGATTCAGGACCGATATCAACTGGCGTACTGGGACGCGTTAATCGTGGCCGCTGCCAAAGCAGCATCCTGCCGTTACCTTCTCACCGAGGATTTGCAGGCGGGGCAACAACTGGATGGAGTCGAAGTGGTGAGTCCGTTTCTGCGCTCTCCGGAGTCCCTGCTATAAGGCGTTCGCCGGAACAGATCCAAACCAATAATTAAAGTTACGCCCCCGCCCTCACCCCGGCCGCCATTGCCTTCCGGTACACCGTGTAATTCCCCTCAGTCTGAGATTCAAACGCCGCTTCCGCGGCGGGGAGTTTTTCGTCTTGCCCCAGAAACAAATATCCCCCGGGGTGCAGATAGAGGTGCAGCCGCTGCACCAACGCCGCTCGCTGACGGGCGGAGAAATGGGGCAGCACATCCATGCAGAAGATGCAGTCGAACTGACCGATAAAATCCGGCTTGGCGAGGTTCATGAATCCGAAAGTGACAAGATGGCGAAGCCTGGGTTTGGCCAGAAGATGCTCGCCGAGTCTGGCAAAATACGATGCGACCAGATGAGGCGCTACATCCCGCAGGGCTGATTTCGGATACAGCCCGCGCCGCGCGGTTTCGAGCGCCAGCCGGCGGATGTCGCTGGCGACAATATGCAGCTTCCATGGGCCTGCGTTGCAGTTCACTGCTTCGCATACCGAAATGGCGATGGAATACGCTTCTTCGCCGGTAGAACATCCCGCGCTCCAGATACGTATGCTGCGCGGCTGATCTGATTGTTCTGTGGACTTGCGGTCCGAGAGGCTGGCGCCGATGACAGCGGTCACGGCCTCGAAAGCCGCGGAGTGCCGAAAGAAGCCGGTCTCTCCGTCGAGAAGACTCTCCGCCAGGATTTCACAGCCCGCGTCCCAATCGCGCAATTGTTCGAGCAGTGTAGCGGCCACGCCGATGCCGCGCGATTCCATCAGTTCGGCGGTGGCGCGGGCCAGCGCCTCGCGCGGCACGTCCACTACCACGCCCAGATTTCGCTCCAGAATCAGGCGCAGTTCGGAGATCTCGTGTTCAAGAAACAACGCATTTACGGCTACGACCTTCTGCATCGCGACTTCACCTGCGCGCGGACGGCGTGCTGTGCTTTTCTCCCGCCTTGTTCATCGGCGATTCCCGGAGGAGTCTTGAATTTCCGCGGCTCCTAGAAACCCGCACCAGCAACGTGAGATCTGGGCGCGGAAGCCCTCTCCACCACGTTGAGTTCTTTTTCCAGGGAAGTAAATCGCTGCAAGACTTCGTGCATGCGCATTGCCATGTTGCGAATGGTTTCGATCTGGGCCACGGCTCCGTGCGCCGGCAGCGCCGTCTCGAGCAGCAGGAGTTCGGCATTACCCAGCACGGAAGTCAACGCATTGTTCAGAGCGTGCCGCATCTCCAACATGTAGCGGCCCAGGGCGGCCTGGCTCTCCAGCGTGCGGTTGGCCTGCTCCGCGCGTTCCGCACGGGTTACGGCCTGGCGGACTTTCAACGCTTCCACGCAGATCAAGATCAAAGCGTCAAGCCAGCCTTCGTATTCCCGCAGGATGGTGACGCGAGGCTGAGTTTCGCGTACCTCCTGCGCCGCGTAGCTTTTGTCGCAAACCAGAAAGACAGGTTTCGCCGCTGCCTCAAGCATGGCCAGCGCCGCCGGCAGAACTCCAGGATCCAGGGCTCCGACCACCGCGATATCGAAACGATCGGCCTCAATCCCCAGGCAGAGATCGCCCCGCATCAGCGTGAACGCCGGCACGCTGCGTTCGGACTGCCACCGGCCCACGACGGCACGGGAAAACTCAGGGTCATCGGAAATGATCAGGGCCGTGGGTTGGTGCAAGTCGCTCGTCTCCCGCCTCGTAGATCGAAGATCGCAAGGATTGCGGTCTAGTTGTTCTCGCTGCCCTCGGAGCCCGTCTCGCTGCTTTCGGGATTTGTGTCCCACTCCGGCGGAGCACTATTGACCTCGAACTCAGGCACTTCCGAAGCAGACACCGCGAACTCGGCGCCGGCGGCGGCGGCCAGGGCGCGCGCGGGGGGCGTCTCTTCCGGCTGGCTGACGGACTTTTTGGTGCTCTTGGCCAGCGCCGCGTCGATCACGCTACGCAGATCGACCAGAATGCGCAATGGCTGGCCGGAGGAATACTCGGCGTGAAACATTACCTTCCACGACTGGCAGATCATTCGCAACCGCGACACCGGTTCTTCGGCGGAGAACTGCGCCGCGCGGCAATCGAGCGTCTCCACGCCACGCGCCTCCAATTCCCGCAGGCCATCGAGGATGGCGTTCAGATCTTCGTGCATGAGCCGGAAAAACACCCGCCGCATCAGGAAGCTGAAGCGGGTAAAAGTGATCATGGCCGAAGGGTCGAAGTAGTCGTCTCCACAGGAGGTTTTGAGTTTCCGCCCCTTTTCCAAAATGCCACTGCTGAGCAGCTCACTGAGGCTCTTGCAATTATTGGCCGCTTCGATCAGCTCGGCGAGAGGTTTGAGGGAATCGGGCATTTGCGGCTCGACCGTCCCGAGCACAGGTTCCAGCACCTGAGCCACATATTCCAGGTCGAGATCGCCGTCCTCCAGGCGCGAGGGCGTGCAATGAGAGAAAAACTGCACCAACAGAAAATCGATCTTGTCGCGGTCGGAATCCGTGCGGTTCGCCCGGCGCAGGTGGTGCTGCAGGAGTGCCCGCAATCGCTCTTCGCTGGTCAACGGCGTGGTCTGCAAGAATTGGCGGAGCTGGTGGACCTGAATCCGCTGGTCCATCTCCAGAAACCACTGGTGCGCCGCCTCGACAGTTTCCTGAGGTGGATCTTGCTGGCCGGACTCCAACGCCGGGCAGGGAGACAAATCGATCACGCACTCACGGGCCAGGGCTGCGTACAGCGGATGCAACAATAGCGCCGTACTCCAATCGAAGTTCGATGAGTTTCCTGATTCTTGGGTAGTCATGATTTCACAATCCAGTTCGTCACTTGACGGGTAAAACGGGCTGCGACGGCGGTGCAGCCGCTGTCATATTGCAGGGCCACCACCGAAGCCTCGGCGTCCAGGGTGCCGTCGGAATTCTGTACCCGCACTTTATCGGCAAACTCCAGTGGCAGGGTGGACGCGAACAAAACTTCGCGGGGCGTTCCGAATTCAATCACCGTGCTTTCCGTGCATGGGGATCCGTCCGGCGCGATACGAGTAAGCCGAACAGGAATCCGCACCGGACTCGCCTCGGGAAAGAACTTGGCCAGCTTGGCAGTAGAGGGCTCCCGCAAGCTGCGCGCTCGGCTTGTTGCCTGGCTGGGCACAAAGGGTCTCGAAAGCGATGCGGCCTGAGTCCCCGGGCTCGCCGGTTAGCGAATGGCCAGGGCACCCGGACCGCATCGACTAAAAGGAATGCAAGACCACAACCAAAGGGAAGCCCTTGTGATCGAAATTTAACTTACTCATTACAAACGGTTTATTTCTTGACCGATGGTCGGATTGGCCGGTCTCCCGTTGCAGGAGTCTCAAAGTGAAACGGAAATCTCACAGGAATCATTGCAGCGCTTGGCGTGCGACCGACATCTCGGGCCGTCCGCCGATGTTGTAGCGCTTGAGCTTGCGGTAGAGCGTGGCCCGGCTTATCCCCAGCATTCTGCCGGCCAGGGCCTTGTCCCCTTTGACCTGCTCGAACACTCTCTGGATGGTGGCACGTTCGATGTCCTCCAGGTCGTTGGAGGAAAGCGCCATGGATCCTCCGGGCAGGTCGGGGGCGGCTGCGTTGGACGCGATGGCGGGCGGCAGATCGCCGATGTCGATGGTGCGATGGTCTCCCAGCGCGACCGCCCGTTCGATGCAGTTCTCCAGTTCGCGCACATTCCCCGGCCAGTCATATTGCAGAAGGCTTTTCATGGCACCTGGCGTGAGTTGCATGGCGATGCCCGGGGCGTAGCGGTCGAGAAACCAGTGAACCAGCATAGGGATGTCCGAACGGCGTTCCCGCAAAGAGGGCAAGTACACCGTGACCACGTTCAAGCGGAAGTACAGGTCTTTGCGGAACGTGCCGTTGCGATATTCGGCTTCCAGATCGCGGTTGGTGGCTGCAATCACTCGCACATCGACTTTGACTTTCTGGTTGCTGCCCACCGGCCGAATTTCCTTCTCCTGCAGCACGCGCAGCAATTTGGCTTGCATCTCCAGCGGAAGCTCGCCGATTTCATCCAGAAATACGGTGCCGCCGTTGGCCGATTGAAACAGGCCGATCTTGTGCTTCATGGCTCCGGTGAAGGCGCCCTTTTCGTATCCGAACAATTCACTCTCGATCAGAGTAGGCACGAGAGAGCCGCAATCGACCGCCACAAAAGGCCGTCCGGCAAACGAACCGCGGAAGTGGATGGCGCGCGCCACCAGCTCCTTGCCCGTTCCGCTTTCGCCCGTGATCAACACCGGCGTGCGCGTATCTTTCAGACGGGAAATCATGCGCAGCACGTCTTGAATCTTTGCCGAGGTGCCCACAATTCCGTGAAGTTCGGTTTCCGTGTCGGTGCGGTCGCGCAAGAATTGATTTTCCTCGACCAGGCGGATCTTGTCGGCCATGCGCCGCAGAAACAGCCGCAGTTCTTCCAGCGGCGAGAACGGCTTGCCGATGTAGTCGTAGGCGCCCAGTTTCATGGCCTGAACTGCGGTTTCCACCGAGCCATGCCCGGTCATCACCGCGACTTCGGTGCGGGGGAGCATTTTCTTCACCCGTTCCAGAAACTCCAGGCCCGACATGTGGGGCATGACCAGGTCAGTGAGAATGATGTGCGCCGGCTGTTCTTCGAGCAGGGCCAGAGCGGCCTCGCCACTCTCCGCTTCCATGCAGGCAAAACCGAGCGCTTCTCCTACGGTCATACACAGTCTGCGGATGCTTTGCTCGTCATCGACAATCAGCAATCGAATTTGCAGGTCTTCATTCACAGTGTTCACAGTGCCTTCCCCATGGTTTTCTCGACTACGGAAATGAACTGTTGCACACGAAATGGCTTTTCGACGCAGGGCGCTCCGGTCTGGCGCAGAGTGGCCGCGGTTTCCTCGTTGGCAATGTCTCCGGTGATGAACACCACCCGCGACGCTAGTTCGGGCCGGTGCTGCACGATCCAGGCGTGAACGTCGGCCCCATTTAGTCCGCCCGGAGTGCGCATGTCCGACACGACACCCAGGAAATCCTCGGACTGCAAAAGCCGAACGCCTTCGGCGCCGGATTCCGAGCAAACTACCGAGTAGCCACTGCGTTCGAGCGTGGCGCGCACGTAGGCCATCACTGCAGGCTCGTCCTCAATCAGCAGCACCGGCAGAGGGTCAGGTTGAAACGCGGGTTTAATGGCAGGTTGTGTCATGCCTGGATTACTCCTGCGGCGGCCCCGGAAGCGGCCACCTCTGAGGTTACGGGGAGGCGGACGATAAATGTCGCCCCCTCTCCGTCTGAATTGTTCTGGCAAAGAATCTCGCCGCCGTGTTCGCGCACGATGCCATAGCAAATACTCAGCCCGAGACCGGTTCCCTTCCCCACTTCCTTGGTCGTGTAGAAAGGATCAAAAATCCGCTCCGGATTGGCGATGCCGTGGCCGTTGTCGCGGAAAGAAATGTCGACCTGGTTACTCAAGCGGGAGGTGCGGATTTCGATCCTGGCCGAACGGCCGGTTTCGCGGACCGCATCGTATGCGTTGTTGAGGATGTTGAGAAACACCTGCTGCAACTGCTGCGCATCGCCAGTCACTGGGGGCAGGCCCAGATCGAGCTGTTCGATGACCTGAATCCCGTGGCTCTGAAAATCGTAGGACCGCAATTGCAGTGTGCGCCGCACGATCAGGTTGATCTGGACCGGCTGGCGCTGCGGCGGCATCTGGCGCACGGAATGCAGCAGGCTCTGCACGATCTGCTTGGTCCGCTGCGCCTCTTGCAAAATCACGCGCAGATCTTTGCGCGCGCTTTCCGGCACCTCGGGATTTTCCATCAACAAATCAGCGAAGCCGAGGATGGCGGTAAGAGGATTATTGACTTCGTGGGCCACGCCGGAAACCAACTGGCCCAGCGCCGCCATTTTCGCCGACTGCATCAACTGAGATTGCAGCACGGCGGCGTCGGTGACATCGGTCATGACCACGACTAAGCTGGTGACGTTATCCTGCTCGTCGCGCATGGGGCTCAGATTGGCGGAGAACTGCCCGATTCTGCCATCGCCCCGCTGAATCTGCAGATCGAGGTTGTCCACCTGCCCGCCTGCGATGGTCGTACGAAGGGCGTCGTTCAAAGCCGGGCGTTTCGCCAAGGCCACCAGTTCCTCGAGCGGACTCCCCAGTAATTGCGCCTGCTGGTAGCCCAGTTCCTGCCAGCGCCGGTTGGCGTAACTGATCAGTCCCGCAGTGTCGGCCACCAGGATCAGACTCTGCGTGTGGTTGAGGATCTTGCCGGAAAAATCGCGCTCCCGCTGCAATTCCGCCTGAAAGTTGCGCAAGCCACTGATATCCAGCATCACGCCGCGGTATTGCACCACCCGGCCCTGGGCATCGTGGACGGCGAAGGCATTGATCAGCACAAAAACCAGTGACCCATCGCGGCGGCGCAGGGTTTCCTCGTGGTTGCGCACTCCGCCGTGCTTTTGCATCTGTGTGGCGAGTTCCTGATACCGCTCTTCCGAGTCGAAGACGTGATTGGGAACATCGGTTTCGAGAAGGGCTTCCCGGCTGCTGTACCCGAGCATGCGCACTAGCGCGTCGTTCACTTCAATGAAGCGCCCGTCGAGTGTGGCAAAGAACAATCCTTCCTGAATGTTGTCAAAGATCTCGCGGTAGCGCTGTTCCGCTTCCTTACGGTCGCTGATGTCCTTGAGCACGTGGATGGTCTGCATGCCTTCCCCATCTGCCCCGTGCACCTGCGAGGTAGAAACCAGATAGGTGCGTTCCAAAACTGGATGGACGTACTCCCCTGTCGACTCCTCCAGAGCTCGGCAGAACGGACAAGAGCGCAACGGTGGAGAACCTCCCATGGCCAGCAAAGCACCCATATTGATTCCGATCAGTTCCTGAGGCGGCACTCCGATGAAATCGGCCAGGGCGCGATTCACTCGCAAGACCTTGTCGGATTCGTCGTGGGCGACGATGTAATCACTGATAGCGTCGAATATCTCGGTCCAATGCCGGTTAGCCCGTTCCATGCGGCTGAACAAACGCGAGTTTCCGAGCGCCATCGCGGCGTGGCCGGCCAGCGCCTGCAGCGCTTGCGCCGGTTCACCGGCAGCGACCCCGCTGTAGTCCCCGAGACAAAGCACGCCGAGCAATTCGCCGGAAGACCCGTCAAGCCGCACCAGGGTGCATTGCGCCGCTCCCAATTCCGCAGCCAGCTCCATTCCCAGCAGATCCGACGCGTTGGCGACCAGGATTTTCTGATCGGTGCCCGATACCGCCAGATCCAAAGCCTGGCCGAGATGGCGCAATAGCGGGTGTCCGGATTCAAGTTCTCCCGTCGCGCTTCGCAAAGAAATAGCTTCCAGGCCGTGCTCCTGCCGTATCGCCAGCGCCACCCAGGAGGTGCCCAGCATTTCCGCAGCTTGCTTCAGCAACTGGTGGGCTAAATCAGGCAGACGCAGTTGGGAGTTCAGAGACGCTGCCAGGCTCATGGCGGTTTCGGCGCGATGACGGTGTTGCTCCGCAATCCGCAGGTTCCGGGTCATCTGGAATGCCACCGCGACCTGGGCCGCTAAAGCGCGGGCGCGGCGACT
>Ga0335080_10002649_pt1 | contig 17907 bp, 13 predicted proteins | sample Lox_Sample_34_FD_206720 | JGI IMG/M metagenome (GOLD analysis project Ga0335080, IMG submission 206720) | Soil microbial communities from Loxahatchee National Wildlife Refuge, Florida, United States - Lox_Sample_3.4 | ecosystem: Environmental > Terrestrial > Soil > Wetlands | place: USA...
AATCCCCAGACACATATTCACCAGCAAGGCATTGGAAGGAGTTTTATAAACCGGATGAATTTTTCCCAAAAAAGAAGGAAGATATTTCACTCTTCCTAATTCAAGTGTAGCTCTTCCTGCTGCAAGGACGATTCCATGAAATGAAGCAATCAACCCCATCAACCCAATCGTGATTAACAGGTGATACCAGGGACTCCCGCTGCCTGTGATTTTAGATAAAGCGAGTGGCAATGGAGAGTCGGAAGGAGATGCTCCCGGTGATGGATATACGATAGATGGCCACCCTGCCACCCCGGTCGCTCCAAAAAATACCAATACTGCCAATATGATTAATGTGAGCAGGGCTGAACCGAATCCAAGTAAAATATTGCGCTGTGGATTGACTGTTTCCTCCGCAACATTTGCTACTCCTTCCAGTCCCAGAAAAAACCAGATGGCAAAGGGTATGGAAGCCCAGACTCCATTCCATCCATTTGGGAAAGCGCCGTACTGCAAATTCTTCCATTGAAAATGAGGAATTGTTATGGCGGAAAAAATCAATAGTTCAAAAACCGCGAATGCAGTAATGATGAATTCAAAACTTGCAGCTGCTTTCACTCCGTAGATATTCAAAGCCGTGAAAATAATATAGGCGGCAATTGCAATTGCAGTGATAGATAATTGAGGAAAAAAAATATGAAAATAGGCGCCAATGGCTGCGGCAATGGCCGGGGGTGCAAAAACAAATTCAATGATCTGGGCCATGCCCGCAATGAATCCGGTTTTTTCACCCAATCCCTTTATGGCATAATCAAAAACACCACCGGCTTTGGGAATGGCACAGGCCAATTCCGTATAAGAGAAAGTAAATGTGATATACAAAATGATGATGGCTAAAGTTGCAATACCTAAACCTAAAGTTCCACCTTCGGGAAGGCCCAGATTCCAGCCAAAATACATCCCCGATATTACATAGCCGACACCAAGTCCCCAGAGCATTAACGGGCCCAGGCTGCGTGAAAGACCAGATGAAGGGGAAGATGAATCACTCATTATATATACTTATATAATGAAGATAGACATTTTTTTAGTTGACAGATGACAGCTGACAGATCACAGTGAATAGAAAAACATTGACAAATTATGCCTTCCATTTACTGCTGTCAGCTGAGATCAGACAACTGTCATCTCTAATTAACCGCTTCATGTAAATCGATCTTGCAATTGATAATAAACTGATCCGTCCTGATCAGTACTTTCATCTCATGACTGTGGGGATATAAAAGATTCAGTCTCTTACCTATATTTTGCAGAAAGGCATTACCTCCATTTGCCAGAGTGGATGTGTCCACAGGTTTACTCCATGCAACATTAATATATAACTGACCTTCTGCAAGTCGAATTTCCAGATTCAAAAATTTATCAGGCAGGTCAAGCAGGGATAACTGACGAAAACTATTTTCAACCAACGCTAAAATGATAAAAGGAGCAATCCGTTCACCAGACATATTTCCGATGATACTTACATTAACTTTTAAATGACCATCGCTTCCTTCTTTTTCAAGTTCTACGTATTCTTCGAGCAGTTTCAATTCTTTTACCAATTTTACCTTGCTTTGATTATTATCATAAATAACATAGAGTAATAATCCTTTTATTTTGCGGACCATTCCGGGGATGACTGAAGGTTTCTTGTACGATAATAATTCCACTTTGTCAAGCGCATTCACCAAAAAAACCGGTTTCATTTCACCATTGTGCAATGCAGGTTCTATTTTTTGTTTTTCACTTTTGATCAGGTCAAGCTCCTGTTGTTTGATATACCACATTTTTCCAAGTTTGATCGCTGCCGTCATACATCCTTCCATATTGATCTGACTGAAAGTGTAGAAGAAGTCCCACAGAAAATTAGAAGAATGCATTCTGGATTGCATTCCATAAGCTGCATAAATCGCAGGATTAACATACATGGTATACAAACGAAATAAAACGACGAAGAGGATGCTCGATAAAAGCCAGAGCGTAACCATGCTTATATATTTACCCCGATAGAGATAGCGGGGTATGAGAAAATAAATAATGAAATAACAAAAAGACATATCCAGTGGCATAGACAGGGCTACTACGAGAAAGGATGCGAAAAATGCACGGGAAAAAGGATACCTAGCCCAGGATATAGCTACGAATATGGTATAATATAAAATCCAGCAGCCCCAGAAAAGGATATGCCTGGCAACACGATACCTGGGATTATTAGAAAATATTAACGGATAAATTTTCATATGCAGTAGACTTACAAAATTTGTTTCATTAAGCCGGAATCATAAAAATGTGAGAGCTTATAGACATTACTTAAATGAATTTCGAAAGGAATATGGAGCCTGGATCAGAAAGTCTTTACAGGATAAAGGTTATAAGTATAATTATAATGACTGATAAAAAGATATTAAAGCTGCATTTTACCCAACTTAAGCATGAAAAAAAGGAACTGAAGAGGAATGCATTTTTAATCCGGATCAGTTCAGTGCAAAAAAAAGCAGGTAGTAGAAACCACCTGCGAGTCACATGAGAAAACTTCTATGGGCAACTTTATCAGGACTCCGGAGAGATTGCCCTTTAGAAAAAACTTGTTTCCCCGGAATAATTTTTGGGCATTACTGCAGTTCAAATTAATCCGAATTCTTAAAACCACATGGTAAAATTGACTCAATGAGGATATTAAACACTTGAAGGCAGGTTTTAAGCGCTTAAGCCATGCTGTTACAATAGGCTACCTGAATAGTAGGATATGAGGCTTACGGATTTTGCAAAAAAAAAGAAGATTTCTGAATATTTTCCAACGACATCCGCGCATCTTCAGAAAAAAAAATTATTTCGATGACTGAATTTCCTACTTCAGTAATCAATTATCCTTCTTAAGGAATTTAAGAATATATCTTAAACAGCAATTAAGCAATTTAGCTTGTCATGGTGCTTAGGCATGCACTGAAACTATTATGCTATACTAAAAAATATATGCATGAGGAAACATTCCAAAACTTAATTACCTGTACCAGTATCACTGCATCCTTTTACAAATAATTATTAATAACACAAACCACTGCACATGCGTAAATTACTTATTCTGTTATCATTCTTTGTTGCATGTTGTGCAATTGCGCAGGCTCAAACCGTTACAGGCAGGATCACCAATAGTAAAGGTGAGCCCGTTTCCTTCGCAACTGTAAAAATCAAAGGGGCCAAATCTTCTGTTGTTGCAGATATAGATGGCGTATTTAAAATAAATGCGACCAGGGGGCAAACATTAATTGTGTCTGCTGCCAACTATGGCAATAGTGAAGTCATCGTGAATAGCGATAATATGGCCATTACAATGCAACTTAAAGAAGCAGCACTTTCTGAAGTAGTTGTTACTGCTTTAGGTCAGGCGTCAAACAAAGCAAAGCTGGGATACTCCACAGCAACATTTAACACAGCCACCATCAACAAAAATGCTCCTGTTTCTATGCTGGATGGTTTGGAAGGAAAAGTTGCAGGTGCAGAAATCACTAATACAGGAGGTCCTGGATCCTCAGTCAAAGTAATACTGAGAGGTATCGGAGTGATTGCCGGAGGAAATAACCAACCACTTTATGTCATCGATGGTGTTCCTTTAAGCGATGCACAATTCCAGCTCAATGCGAGTCTTGCTGCAGCCGGGAATCCTTTTACCAATACACAGGATTTCGGAAATGGTATGACCGATATCAACCCTGCTGACATCGAAAGTATTACAATCCTGAAAGGAACAGCTGCTTCCTCTTTGTATGGAGGTTTAGCCAAGAATGGAGCCATTATGATTACCACCAAAAAAGGAAGGGCGGGAAAATTAAAAGTTGAATACAACGGTTCTGCGAATTTCAGCACTGTAGGCAAATTGCCGGATTATCAAAATATATTCGGACAAGGATGGGGAGGTGTTTTTGTTTTGTCTGAAAACGGAAGCTGGGGGCCTAAATTAGATGGCAAAGAAAGATTATGGGGGTCCATCGTTGATAATTCACAACTGGCAAAACCATTTTCCTTCCAGAAAAATGGGATGCGTGATTTTTTTGATATTGGTAGCGAATACAATAATTCAATCGCATTATCGGGTGGAAATGATATCAACCGTTTTTACATTTCTTATGGAAATACAACAAGCGATGGAGTGATGCCAACAAAAGCAGATTATCTGCAGCGCAACACTTTTGCACTCCGGACAAACAGCACCTTCGATAAATTCTCCATCAATACTTCTTTCAACTATATCAATCGCACTCTGAATACACCGAGTGGCGGACAGGCTGGCGCAGACGGTGGCGGTGTTTTTCAATCCCTGCTTCAAATCCCTGTAGATATACCGGTCAAGGATTTCAGAGATTATAAAAATAAATTCTTTAATACTGACAATTATTTTACTCCATATGCAGAGAATCCATATTATGGATTGTATGAAAATGGAAACACACAAAATACAGACAGGTTTTTTGGAAATATCAATATGAGTTATAGATTCACCAATTATCTCAGCGCCGAATTCCGCATTGGTGGCGACTTCACTAATTCAAGGACCAAGAGTTGGAAAAATTATGCAAATCCTTCACCAGGCAGCTGGAATGCCGGCAACAATGTGGAAGGAGCTGTCAAAACAAAAGATGTAGGATCTGTAAGCCAGGCATCAGACTATTTTGGAATCATCAATACAGATTTCATTGTAAAATACACCAAAGATTTTGGAAGAGATTTTACTTTGGACGCTCTTGGAGGAGCTAACTATTATCAAAGTGAATCCAGGTCAGAAATCACCGGAATCACCAATCTGACAGTTCCTGGTTTCTACAATTTATCAAACACAAGTTTGCCACCCATTACTGCAGATGCAAATTTGCTGAGAAGGAGAATGGGGCTTTATGCACAGGCAACCCTCTCCTATAGAAATGAATTGTATTTAACCGGAAATATCAGAAATGATTGGTCTTCTACTTTACCAATCGATCATAATTCTATCTTCTATCCTGGTGTCAATCTTTCCTGGCTCGCTTCAGAACTTTTCAGTTCAAAAAATACAATCTCCTTCCTGAAATTCAGAGTAGCTTATGGGCGCACAGGATCGGATGCTGCTCCTTATCAGGTGTATCCGAAATTAGCAACAGGCACCATCACGCTGCCTTTTGGAACTTTGAATACTCCATTTAACGGCGTGAGTGGATTTAGTGTAGACAATGTGATTGGTAATCCAAATCTTAAACCAATCTTCACAGATGAATTTGAATTCGGAACTGAGATCCGATTTTTTCATGACAGAATCGCGATTGACGCAACTGCATACGATAAGAAAACAAAGGGTCAGATACTTCAAATCCCAATTGCTCCATCTACAGGATATACCAATCTTGTCGAAAATCTTGGAACAGTCAGCAACAGAGGTATTGAGCTTACAATTAATTTAAGACCGATAGAAACCAGAGATTTTCAATGGTCTCTCTTATATACATATGCCAGAAACTGGAACAAGGTTCTTGATCTGACAGGTGCGAGTCAGAATCCATTGATCTTTGGATTGAATGGCGGACCCGAAATAAGAGCCGTTGTTGGAAAATCAGTTGCTTCAATCTATGCACCAGTTCCTCAAATGACACCGGATGGAAAAGTTGTTGTAGATGCTACTACCGGCTTTCCTACAATCAATCTCACTCCTCTTGATAAATACGGTTTAACCAATGGTTATTTTGGAAGTGGACTGTACGATTATACAATGGGCTTATCCAATACTTTCAGCTACAAGAATTTCACTTTGATATTTTCATTCGATTTCAGGTACGGTGGAGTGATGTATAGTAATACAGCAAGTCTTGTGTTGTTTACAGGAAATGGAATCGCCACCACATATAATGACCGTCGTCCGTTTATTGTTCCTAATTCTGTCAATGCAACAACTGATGGCAGTGGCAAAACAGTTTATGTGGAAAATAAAACCTTTATCGGTGCTACCGGCAATGGTCAGAGTGATAATACTTACGGATATTATAATTCAGCAAATAACCAGGGGGGTGGAAATGCCATGACTATCTTCGATAAATCATTTCTGAAGCTCAGGGATATTAACCTGTCATATAATCTGCCCAGGCAATGGACATCAAAAGTAAAAGCTTCGAGTGCTGCAATTGGGATTTATGCAAGGAATATTCTCCTGTGGACTCCCAAATCAAATCTGTATGTAGATCCCGAAGCTACCAATTTCGGTAATGACCTTGTAAGCCAGTTCGGTGAATTTGCAGCAACACCTCTCTCAAGAAACTTTGGTGCTACCTTAAAAATTACCTTCTAAAAAAAGCAGATATGAAAATATTGAACAAACAAAATCTAATTGTCTTCTCCCTGATCTTTTTATTAGCGGCTCAAAGCAGCTGTAAAAAACAATTGGACATTAACCAGGATCCAAATTTTCCGACACTTGATCAGGGCAGCCCCTCTCTTGTCTTTCCTGTCGGGGTTTTGGCTACGATCGGAGAAACAGGCGGGGACCTGGCTATTCTTGGTGGAATGCTTTCGCAATATTTCACACAGGCATCGCTGGCGCAACAATACACTGATATCGATTCTTACAATCTTCCCACTACCGACCGTTTTGTAACAGGTCCATGGACGCTCATGTTTCCAAGTGCATTGAAAAATTATCAATATGTAATCGATCATGCGAAAGCTTCGAGCGACTGGAATTATTATTTGATGGGCACGGTAATGAAAGCTTATACAGCGCAGGTCCTGGCAGATCTATATGATCAGATGCCATATTCAGAAGCTTTACAGGGGACTGCAAATTTAAATCCCAAGTTCGATGATGGCTATTCCATTTACCAGAGTTTGCTGAGCAGTATTGATTCTGCATTGAATCAGGATTTTTCTGCAAGCACTAATACACCTCCGGGCACACAGGATCTTGTTTTTGGAGGAAATATGGATAACTGGAAAGCTTTCGCGAATACACTTAAGTTAAAGATCTACCTGAGAATGATTAATGCGCATCCGGATGTAGCTTCTGCAGGAATTGCAGCTCTGTATAACAGTGGAGCGACATTCCTCACTACAGATGCCGCAGTCACGAATTTTACTGATGCTCCCGGACTGGATAACCCATTGTATGAAATGAACAAGCGCCAATTGAATACCACAAATAATCTCCGTGCAAGTTCCACTTTTGTAAAATGGCTGGAACTAAATAATGATTCAAGGATTATTTATTATTTCCAGGTGGCCAATCCCAGTTCAATCAATCAGGGTGATTACGAAAATAATAATCCAACTTACCAGGCTGCAAAAACTTTCCGCAACAATGATAATTCTGAAGCAACGGATCCTGTAGAATTTATTTCTCTGGCAGAGTCTTATTTTTTGCAGGCAGAAGCAGACTACAGGTATTTTGGAGGAAGCAATACAAAAGCATTGTATGATCAGGGAGTTCTTGCGGCATTTGCTGCGACCGGCAATGACGGTTCTTCATATATAGCTCCTGGCGGCGCTTATGAATGGGGAAATGAAAAAGAAGGAGGAGTTGTGCTGGATCCGATTTCACAAATCATGAGACAGAAATGGGCATCATGTGCGTATGGTTGTCATGGCATCGAAGCATTCTTCGAAAGAAACAGAACAGGATTTCCTTCAATCAGCCCGGTTTACTCTGATGATCCTACATATATCCCGGGTCAACTGGTGATTGTGAAAAATTCAGTATTACCAGCAGGAGAAATGCCAAAAAGAATGGTATTCCCATATACAGAAACAACCATCAACACGAATTCACCGGCATTGGTTCCAATAACTACTGCCGTATGGTGGGGCAAAAATTAACTATCTAAAGTAATTAATATGAAAATAAAAATCAGCACATTATTTATTTCTGTTTGTGTAATCAGTCTTTTATTTTCCTGTAATAAAACAGACTTCAATTACCCGCCAGATACAGTAGGAAGTTCCAAGATCATCTATTTCCCTACAATTTCATTGAATGGTGCAGATGCAATGTCAGTTGTAAAAGGCACGACCTTCAATGACCCTGGTGCCAAGGCAGATGTAAATGGAACCGATGTACCCGTTACCACTTCCGGAACAGTCAATACCGATGAAGTCGGACTATATATTGTAACATATACAGCCGCAAATGCCGAAGGTTTTACTGCCAGTACTCAACGTACTGTTGTTGTTATTCCCCAGGCTGAAACTCCGGGCGCTCAGGATCTTTCAGGTACATATACGGCTATCGGAGGTGCACCGGGACCGGCAACTGTTACTAAAGTGGATCAGGGTTTATACTTTACAACCAATTGTTGGGGAGGTGGAAGCCAGGTTGTGATTCCTGTCTATTTCATATGCACCGATGGAGCAACGCTCTCAATACCTGAACAGGTTGTCGGCGCTGTCGGACGTGTTGTTACTGCCTCGCCGGGTACTTATTCCGCAGGCTTGATCGATTGGACAGTGAGCAGACTTGATTTCCCCGGAGGTGGATTGACATTAGAAAAGAAATGGCAGAAAAATTAAATCATGAACTACCATCAATTTGAATTTAAATGATAAAATTTATTATGATGAAAAAAATAAATATCCTGCTAATACTGATGGTTCTTGTAGTAGCAGTTTCATGTAAAAAAACATATGCCCCAGGTAATACTAATGCTGTGAAAGCCGCCAATGGATGGTGGGTCACTTTTACGCAGTCAGGAGTAGATGTCTATAGCCTCGGAAATTTTTTCATTAGTACATATAATACTTCTGCCGGTGATGACTCCTTATGGGTAGACGATCTCGGGAATTCCTGGGATTTCAAGTGCAAGGCAAAAATTGATTACAACACGCTTCTCTTTAGTACTACCAATGCACAAAATGAATATTATAATATCACCGTCAATATCGCGAATGGTAAAATATTACCAAAAGCCGGTCATTCCAGAAGCGGAAACATTACAGACAGCCTTTATTTTGAAGTCAACTTTTCCGATGACCCGACAAACACATATGTGATCAGCGGGACAGCAAGAACAGGTTTTATTGAAGATGATTATTAATAGTTTTCGGTTGTAAAAAATTGACATTCTTTCAATCGTGCAGGATCAAAATTCCTGATAGAGTCAAAAATAAATCGTCATTTCGACCCTGTCATAATTCTTTTATGATGGGGTTCTTTATTTTATATAGTAAAAACTTCTCTTAACCGGCAATTATCTCCGCTTATAACAATTAACTTTTCGATCCCGCTTTAAATTTACTACTTGCTGTTTCTTCTACTACACAATTTTCCCAAGGCTGATAATTAAAGACTGAAACTGACAATACCCAAACTCAACTGATATGAACGGTGAGGAATTAAAACATGACCGCATTTTTAAATTGATATGCACTCCGCTATTAGGAATTATTATTCCAAATATTTCAGGGCTTATCAACAATTCCGGCTATACCAGGTTTGAATTGATGGTGTGTTACGCTTATTTTATCCTGGTCGCATTTATTATGTGGGAAGGAAACCTCCGGTTGATGTACTATATCAGAAAAAAATATGAATGGCGCTATAACCAGTATTACAAGATTATATTGTCGCTCTTCCTGGCAAATATCCTTTATTCAGGATTGATTTCTTTTTTATTACTGTATTTGTGGAAGATATTTTCTAAAGAAGTCTATCCCGGATTGTGGCCCGTTATCAATACTGCGTTGATCATCATTGTAGCGGCAAGCTTTATTACCAATATTTATGAAATCATTTATTTAAACCGCGAACGGGAATATAATCAGACCAGGGCAGACCAGTTAAATGTTGCGAAAGCGCAGGCCGAGTTGGAAGCGTTGAAGAATCAGATTGATCCACATTTTATTTTTAATTCCCTGAACACACTTTCTTATCTCATCACCAGGGATCCTCAAAGCGCAAGATTATACAATGATACGCTCGCAAAAGTGTACCGCTATATTTTAGGGAATAAAGACAAAGATCTCGTTTTGCTTCGGGAAGAAGTAGAATTCATCAGCAACTATTTTTATCTCCTGAAAATTCGTTTCAGTGAAGCAATCAATATGGAAATCGAAATCACAGACCTGTCGGCAGAAGAATTCCTGATTCCGCCTATTTCGCTGCAAACCCTTGTTGAAAATGCGATCAAGCACAACGAATTCACAGACAATAATCCATTGACCATTCATGTGTCAGTTTTTTCGAATTATGTAGTAATTAAAAATCTGATCAAACCAAAAAATTATGCATCGCCTACTTCGAGAATCGGACTTAACAATCTCGATAACCGGTACAAATTAATCACTAAGCGAAATATAATTATTGAAAACAACTTCAGATTCTTCACAGTTAAATTACCCATTTTAAAATTTTAGTTATGAAACTCCTGATTATTGAAGACGAAAAGCCTGCCTACGAAAATCTTGCTGAAGAATTATGGCAGATAGATGAAAATATACAATTGCTCGGCTCATGCACCAGTGTGGATGAAAGTGTGAAATGGCTGACACAGAACCCTCAGCCCGATCTTATCTTAATGGATATTCAATTATCTGACGGACTTTCATTCAATATTTTTAATACCTGCAACATTACCTGTCCGGTGATTTTTGTCACGGCATACGATAAATACCTGACACAGGCATTTGATTATAACAGTATCGATTACCTGCTCAAGCCTATCAATCAAAGTAAATTGAAAAATGCAATCAAGAAATATAAAAACCTTCAGAGTTATTTTGTAAATAATCATTCTGCTATACTTGACTACCTGAATAACCAGGATAAGAAAAAATCAAGGATCCTGGTCAAAAGAGGAATGGAATTTCAAACTGTAAGGGTGGAAGATATTGTTTACTTTTTTACCGAACATAAACTGGTGTTTCTTGTGGATAAAGACAACAGGAAATATCTTGCTGAAAAAAATAACCTGAGTGAACTGGAAGAAGAACTCGACAGAAATCTTTTTTACAGGGCGAACAGAAAATATATTATCAACGCGAATTATATCAAGCGTTTTAAACCTTTAGACAGGAGTAAACTTAGTGTCGAATTACTATTACCGATCAATGAAGAAATTATTATAAGTCAGGAAAATTCTTCTTCATTCAAGAAATGGATTAGTCAAATGTAGGAATAGTAGATTAGTCTGAAGTCTGGAGTGCGAAGTCGATAGTACAGCTCCGGACTCCAGACTATACAGTAGCAACTAGAAATGTAGTAAAAACGCTGTTCCCTCTCCTTCCACCGACTGCACCTGTATATTTCCCTTATGCAGCATCATGATTTGCTTGCACAGGCTGAGTCCGATTCCGCTTCCATTTTTTCGCGTGCTGAAAAATGGAACAAAGATCTTATCCATCAAACTTAGAGGAATTCCCGTTCCATTATCCGCGACCTTAATCGTAACCTTATTGTTTATTAACTGGGCAGCTAATATAACACGGGGATTGGGTTTATCCTTTACTGCTTCCATGGCATTCACCAGAAGGTTAATCAAAACCTGTTCAACAAGACTGGAATCCACTTCCAGTGTCAGGTCGGGATCTTTCAGTATAATTTCCAGGTCGATATTTTTTTGTTCAAGTGTAGGCTGCATCAGCTGATGCAGGTTTTCAAACAAATCGCGTGCATAAATCTTTTTCAGATTTGGGGAAGTGATTTTATTCAGGTTTCGGTAGGTTTCCGCAAATTTTAATAAGCCTTCACTCCTTCTTCTGATCGTATCAATACCCAATTCCAGGTCTTCGATGGCTGCGGGCTGTTCTTTCAGATAACTAACGGACTTATGTAACCGATCCAGCATGGTATCCGCAAGTGAAGAAATAGGTGCCACGGAATTCATGATTTCATGCGTCATCACACTCAGGAGCTTTTGCCAGGCAAGCGCTTCCGTTTCATCCAATGCCTCATTGACGTTTTGAAATGCGATCAGTTTATAAACTTTATTATCGGTCTGAAATGCTGTGCCGGACAAAAGCGCTTTGAACATACTGTTTTCTTTGGCAATCGATATCACTTTACTGTCACCCGGGCGCAGGTTCAACACTTCATGATATAAAAGATCATCCCTTCTGGAAAGCGAATGGATTGTTTTCAGGTATGGGATCCCCAACATCCTTTTAAAAGCCTCATTCATCCATCCTATTTCTCCGGTTTTATATTCATAAGAGAGAATCCCTGTCTCTACGAGTTCAAGAATTTTTTGAAGATACTGGTATTGGGTTTCTTTTTCTTTGCTAATCACTTTAAATGTAGTATTGATTTCATTAAAACCCTTTCGTAAAGGTTTTAATTCAAGAGGTGCATGTTTTTCATCGAAATAGCGGGAGAAATCACGGTAATGTATAGATTCAACAAATTGCTCGACCTCATCCTGTGCTTTTCGGTTGAACCGGTAAAAATCGATCAGTTGGAAAATAATGACAGGAATAATAATTGTAAGGTATACAAACTGAGCTTTCACAATGATCAGGGCTGCTGTGGTGATGGTCAGGAAAATAAAAATCACCCGGAGAAGGATTCGTAATTCAAATCTTTTAAGCATGTATTTGATTGTTCGGTTGTTTGATTGTTCGATTGCTGTGGTTTAAAACAATCCAACCATCAAACAATCCAGCCATCAAACTTACTTTAAATATCATATTTGCTGAGTCTTCTGTACAACGCAGTGCGCGTTAATCCAAGTTCTTTTGCGGCTTTTGAGATATTACCATTATGTTTTTCAATCACTTTAAGAATGGTATTTTTTTCCATTGTGCTCAAAGTAAAATCATGGGTTTCCTCAGGTGTATCCTTGATTGCTTCAATGGGCGAAAAAATCAAATCACTGGCCTGCAGCCTTTCATTTTCAGACATAATGACTGCCCTCTCAATCGTATATTGCAATTCCCGCACATTTCCCGGAAAATGATATGCTTTCAGCTTCTCCAATGCACGGGGCTCAAAATCATTGGCAGGTTTCAAATATTTTGCTGCATAGATGCGGGCAAAATGTTTCGCAAGTAAAATTATATCCTCTCCCCGTTTCCTCAAGGGAGGAACGATGATCTCGACTGTATTAATACGATAGATCAGATCTTTACGAAACTTATTTTCATTGGCTAATTCGGTAAGCGGCAAATTGGTCGCACAAACCAGGCGGATATCAATAGGAATCGGCTGATTGGTTCCCAGCCGGATAATCTGGCGATTCTGCAATACCGATAATAATTTTGCCTGTTGATGCAATGTAATATTTCCGATCTCGTCTAAAAAAAGAGTTCCGTTATTGGCAGCTTCGAAACGTCCTACCCTGTCTTCCCTCGCATCAGTAAATGCTCCTTTTTTATGACCGAATAATTCGCTTTCGAATAATGTTTCTGTAAGAGCTCCTACATCCACCTTAATAAAAAGCTTCTCACTTCTGAGAGATTTTTGATGAATCGCTTTTGCGATCAGATCCTTGCCGGTTCCATTTTCACCCAATATCAGGATATTGGCATCAGTAGGAGCGATCTTTTCAATTTTATAAAAAATATCGCGCATCGCTTCTGATTCCCCGATCAACTCTGAACCAATAACAGAATCTATAGTATTCACAATAATAGATGTACTCTTATTTGTTTCTTTCTTCTTCAAAGCATCTTTGATTGTAGTGATCAGTTTCTCATTATGCCAGGGTTTCACAACAAAATCAGCGGCTCCTTCTTTGAGTGAACGAACGGCAAGATCAATATCTCCATAAGCCGTGATCATCACAACAGCAGCTTCAGAACCAAACTCACGGATCTTTTTCAACCAGAATAAACCTTCATTTCCGGTATTGATCGTACTGTTGAAATTCATATCCAGCAGGATCGTATCAAATGATCGCCTGGAAAGTATCGATCGGATATTTTCCGGATTTTTTTCTATGACTACTTCAGCAGCTTCGGTCTTGAGCAACAAGCGAACCGCGGTCAGGACATCCTGGTCATCATCAATCACTAATATAGAAGCGTTTTTTAGGCCCATGTGTAACAATAAAAAATTTTATACGTCTTATGCAACAAAACAGTGCCACAAGTTTACTTTAATATAAGAATGTGGCAATTAATTTTTTATAAGAAATATGCTAAAAACGGAGTGTATCAAAAGCGGACAGTCTGTGTATCGGAAACGAACTACTTCGTACATTTTAGCGATCTAAAATGCTGTTTATCATCATTATTATATTTCTGGCATGTGATTGTTAGAAATGGGAGTATGAAATTTTCTTATGTAGTAGTAGAATAATCACCGGGTATCTTCATACCGGGTGTTTTCTTAAAAAATTAATATATAATAGATAATGGTAGACATAGTTAGGAAGAAAAAGAAATGGACCACTAAAAGGATTTTAACGATCGCAGGGATTGTTGGCATTGTGTTGCTAATCGGAGGAAGTTATTATTTTACTTCGGGGAAATCAAAGTTGTATGTGGACACCGACAGACTCACTATCAGCACTGTCACCAAGGGCCCATTCCAGGAAACTATCCCGGTAAATGGTACGGTAATGCCCCTTACCAGTATTTATCTGGATGCAACTGTTGGCGGACGCGTTGAAGAGAAATATGTGGATGATGGAACTGTCATGAAAAAAGGAGAACCGATTTTGAGATTGTCCAATACTGATCTTGAACTTAGCCTGGTTACACAGGAAACCAATGTATATAATAACTTAACGCAAATGCAGATTGCAAGAAATGCGGCTTTGCAAAATACGGTAACCAAGCGTAACCAGCTGACAGATGTGGAAAGTGCATTGAGGGATGCAGAAAGAGTATATAACCTGGATAAGGTTTTATATGAAAAAGGTGCGATCGGTTCGCAGGAGTTCAAACAGGCAGAAAATACTTATAATTATCAACTGGAGAAGAAAAGGCTGACGGATCAGATTATGCAGCAGGATTCCGTCTCGAATGAACAACAAATGCAACAATCGAAACAGACTTTGCAGGGCGCACAGGATGCATTGAGGATCATGAACAGAAAAGTAGGTGACCTGATTGTGCGGGCTCCTGTAGATGGCCAGCTCACTTCTTTGGATGCTGAGATCGGAGAAAATAAGACACAGGGGCAACGCCTGGGACAGATTGATGTATTGAGTGGCTTCAAAGTGCGTGTCGACGTAGACCAACATTATATTTCACGTATATATAATGGTTTGATGGGTTGGTTCAGTTTTGCAGACAGCACTTATTACTTGAAGATTAATAAGGTATTCACCCAGGTTGTCGCCGGTCGTTTCCAGGTCGATATGCAGTTTTCGGGTAAGGTGCCCAAGGGTTTACGTCGTGGCCAGGAATTACAGATTTTGCTGGCACTGAGCGATGAAAGGCAATCCATCTTAGTTCCAAGAGGAGGTTTCTTTCAACAGACAGGAGGAAACTGGATATTTAAACTAACCGATGATGGAAAAGTTGCTTATAAAGTAGATATACAATTGGGAAATCAAAACCAGGACTTTTTTGAAGTATTGCAGGGATTGAAACCCGGAGATAAGGTAGTGACAAGCAGCTATGAGACCTACGGAAACATGCAGGAACTGGTTTTGAAGAAATAAGATCAAGATTCGTGGGATGTGAACCGTGAGTCGTAGGTTGTAATGTTGTTTTTATTTTCGCGTTTGACATTTCACGTTTTACGAATAAAAATTAAACGATCAACCAAACTTAAAAACCATTTTATGAAAATAAAATTTCTATACAGCCTGATTTTTATTATTTGTATGAGCCTGATTGCTTTCGCAAAAGATAATACCGAAGCAGGAAAAGGAAATGAATTGTGCAAGAGACAGGAAAACCAGGTGACAACTCCTGCTGAAAAAATTACTGCCAGTGGAAACATATCCGATTTATCACCAATTGCGCTTTTGTTTTCCTGGGAAATATAATCGGAATAAACCATCGACAAATATTTTACATATTCACCATAAATAAAAAATAAATGATCAAGATCACCAACCTCGAAAAAATTTACAGGACAGAGGAAGTAGAAACCATCGCGCTGAATAAACTTTCCTTTGAAGTAAAAGAAGGTGAGTTCGTTGCTGTAATGGGACCTTCCGGATGCGGAAAGTCTACGCTGCTGAACATACTCGGATTATTAGACGATCCCGATAATGGAAGTTTTATATTTAATGGCATTGAAGTAGCTCATTTCAATGAAAGGAAAAGAGCAGATCTCCGTAAGAAAAATATCGGTTTTGTGTTCCAGAGCTTTAACCTAATTGATGAGCTGACCGTATTTGAAAATGTTGAGTTGCCCCTGATCTATCTGGGAGTAAAAAGTGATGAAAGAAAAAAACGAGTTGAAGCGGTATTGGACAAAATGCAGATCATGCATCGCCGCAATCACTATCCCCAACAGCTTTCCGGCGGTCAGCAACAGCGTGTAGCGGTAGCGAGAGCCGTGGTCAACATGCCAAAACTCATCCTGGCGGATGAGCCTACCGGAAACCTCGATTCCAGCAATGGTAATGAGGTAATGCAACTGCTGACTGATTTGAACGAACAGGGTACTACCATTATCATGGTAACACACTCTGAACATGATGCACAGTATAGTCATCGCATCATCCGTATGCTGGACGGACAAACAGTTACAGAAAATATTCTGATCTGATCATTTCCAATATATGCCTATGTTCCAATGTATCTATGTAACTAAAATGGATAACTGGAACATAGGTTTTAATAATAAAGCTGACCAATAATAATTCCCCTATCCGTGCTCATGTAGACTTTGCGGATTGCTCCTTTCTTTTCTACTACATTTTGATTTTTCAACGAGCAAATCGTTGATGTGCATTATTTATTCTTAATTAATACATAAATCACCGGAATGCTTAAAAGTTATTTCAAAATCGCATGGCGGAATATGATGAAGAATAAAATTTTTTCCTTCATCAATATTATCGGATTGTCGATCGGACTGACATGCTGCATGCTGATCACACTCTATATCCTCAACGAGCTGAATTACGATTCCTACCAAAAAAATGCAGCCAGTCTTTACCAGCTCGGAACAAATTTCATGATACAGGGTCAGGAAAAAAAAATGGCCAACACCCCTGCCCCTATGGGAGAAACCATGAAACAGGTTTTTCCTGAAATACAGGAGACGACAAGATTGGCAGGGTTATTCTCAGAAGATAAAACCCTCTTTCAGTATAAAGAGAAGAATGGAAATACGAAATCCTTTTATGAATCCAATGGTTTGCTGGCGGATTCGACCTTTTTCAGAATGTTTACATACGATTTCATCGAGGGAAATCCATACAGTGCATTAGCCAACCCAAATAATATTGTCTTATCTGAAGAAATTGCCAGAAAAATTTTCCTCAACGAATCTGCATTAGGCAAAGTCATTCATATCAGCAGCAGTACCAATGGAGACCATGATTTTTTAGTGAGCGGCGTATTCAGGCCCATTCCACATCCTTCGCATATTGATGGCCGTTTTTTTATAAGTATGATGGGCGGGACTGTGGAAAATTTTATCAAAGACCATAAGAACGATTTGGCCTCGAATAACATGTATTATACCTACCTGCTTCTGAAGCCCAATGCCGATGCAAAAAAACTGGAGTCAAAATTTCCTGCCTTTATCGACAAATACGCTGGCAAGAACTTGAAAGCAATGGGATATTACAGAAAGCAATTTCTTGTCCCGGTAAAAGATATCCACCTTCATTCAGGCATGGATTCCAATGTTACGGCAGCCGGAAGTGTTACTTACCTGTACATTCTTGCTTCCATTGCAGTTTTCACTCTTTTGATCGCCTGCATTAATTTCATGAATCTTTCTACTGCACGTTCTTCCAAAAGATCTTCAGAAGTCGGAATAAGAAAAGTGCTGGGAGCTGAAAGACAATCTTTGATAAGACAATTTCTTGG
>Ga0335080_10002650_pt1 | contig 17899 bp, 17 predicted proteins | sample Lox_Sample_34_FD_206720 | JGI IMG/M metagenome (GOLD analysis project Ga0335080, IMG submission 206720) | Soil microbial communities from Loxahatchee National Wildlife Refuge, Florida, United States - Lox_Sample_3.4 | ecosystem: Environmental > Terrestrial > Soil > Wetlands | place: USA...
TTGCGATTCAGGGCAAGCTTGCCCTGAACCGCAATGCAAAACAAAAAACCTTCCTGAGAAGGAAAAAGTGTCAGGAATGTGCCCGGTCTAAAATGTCAGGCTTCTGCCCGACCGTACACGACCAAATGGTTGCATATCCGCAAATGCTGCGTAAATGGTGCTTGACCCTCCCACTCCGAGTAAGCATGTGCTTCACTCAATCGTCCGGCGCTTCTGCAAATCCGGGTAAGCTCGATGCGCCCCACCATCAGCTAACATCGAATCGTGCCGCCGAAATCCAGGCTCGGGCAGAACTTTCTTCGCGATCAGCAGGCCATCCGACGCATCGCTGCAGCCCTTGGCGATTGCAGCGCTCGTACGGTGGTGGAGATCGGACCGGGCCACGGCGCCATCACCCGCATTCTGGCTGCGAACGTCGGCAAACTCATCGCAATTGAGGTCGATCCTGGGCTGGCTGCACAATTGTCCGCAGCCTTCCCCCGGTCAGAATCGACGCTGGCGACCAACGTCCGAGTCGAAACTTCCGACATCCTTGCGTTTAATTTTGAAGCCGCATCGATCGCCGCAGGACAGAAGCTGATCGTAGTTGGCAACCTGCCGTACTACATCACCTCGCCCATCCTGATGAAGCTGGCCGAAAACTCCAACCTGCTCGACCGCGCCGTGCTGATGGTGCAACGCGAGGTGGCCGATCGTGTCACGGCAAAATCTGGTTCGCGCGATTACGGCCTGCTTTCGGTTACAGTGCAACTGTATGGGCCTGTCGAGCAGCTCTTCACCCTGCCGCCGGATGCTTTCTCTCCGCCGCCTGAGGTGCATTCGACTGTTTTTCGATGGCGGTTCGCGCCGCGGTTCAGTGAGCTGAACGTCGCGCGGGAACCCTTTCTTGCATTCTTGCGGCGCGTCTTCGCATTAAAGCGCAAGACCCTCGCCAACAACCTGCGCGCCGCGGGAGTTGGAACCAAAGAGATTGCAGCAGCATTCTCTGCTGCCGCCCTTGATTCGAAGGTGCGCGCTGAGTCCCTGCCGATCGAATCGCTCGCGGCATTGTGGAGAATTCTGCAAAAGCAAGGGGCCATTCCGCTTGGCGAAATGGCCCCTTGAACGATCGAGCTTCTCAGTGGTGCGCACCGCCGCTGGCAGGAGCACTCACGTGGCCGCCTCCGCCGGCACTGGGAGCACTGACATGGCCGCCTCCTCCGCCGCTATAGCTCGCGTGCCCTCCGCTGCTTCCGCTACTCACATGCGCAGGCGGAGCCGATGTGTGGCCCAGGCTGCCGGAGTACGGAGTCGCTGTTGGCGCGCGATACGTACCACCGACACTTGGACTGCCATGATAAGTGCCATTCGCACCGCCGTATGGATGATATGTGCCGCCTGCGCCCGCATAAGGTCCGGTTGCCGGCGGATGGTAAGTTCCACCGGTAGATGGCATCGTTCCCGTTACCGGTCGCCCAACTCCGGGAGAGTTCGCCCACGGGTTGTAGCCGTTGTGACCGCCAACGTTGCTGCTGCCGCCAAGGAACGCCCTTCCCGTTCCAAGCTCGTGGTTGTAAACGGGGCGAGGTGACAGCGGCTTCATGGGTTCCAGAGTCGATCCGGCGATGGTAATCGGCCCTCCCACCACGTGAACCGGATTAGCCTTCGGGAAGGTTGGAATCCGATTCACGGTGACAACCGGGTTTGGCTGATAGTATCCACCGTGCCTGACCGGCGCGACAGGATGAACCGGCCCGGGCTTCGGACGATGCGGTGGATTGTAGTGGGGCGGCCGGGTTCCGATGTTCCAGCCCCAGCCGCCAGTGAACCACCAAGGATATCCGTAACCTGGTGTCCAGCCCCAGCCAAAGCTGTCGTAGTAGTTCCAATAGCCGCTGGTGTAAGGCATATAGCCCCATGACTCACAAGATACCCAGACGTATCCGAACTGTGGCGTATAGACCCAGTTGCCGCACCCATAGGGATCCCAGCCGGCATTGGTCGCCTCATAGGGAGACCATACATATCCCTGGCCAGGAACGTCATACCAGTTTCCATTCGTATCCAGGTCGCTCCAGGCAGGATTGCCACTGTTCGGCTGGCTGCCCGTCGCTGCTGTTTTGGCCGCTTCCTGTGTGGTTAGATCCTGATCACGATCGGCGTTCCACGCGTCCCACGAGTCGGGCTCGATGGTTTCTGCCAGATTGTATTGATTTGGGTCGGTGCCGCTCAGGGCGACGCTTTCGCCTCCGTGCAGATCAAGCGAGAGGTTATTGCCACGCTCAAGATGCGCATTACCGGTGAATACGGCAATTTCGCCGGGAGGATTGTCGAGGTTCAGGCGGATCACTGTAAATCCGCTGGCCGTCACCGCGCCGTCACCGAAGTGCGCCGTTACCTGATTTGAGGATGTGTTCCCTTCTAGCTCGAAGTAGCCGAGTCCGCTCTCTAAGACGAGGTCCGACTTGCCGGTGTTGCCTTCCTGGTGCAGCGCCGCGATCTTCATGGAGCTGTTTGGCGAGAGGCGCACGACTGTGCCGTCGTCAAACTGGAGCTCGGCACGACCGTCTTCCTTGGTCGCAACGACAGTGCCTTCAAACAGAGGCGTATTCACCAGGCCAGGGTCGGCAAGAATCTGGTCTCCCTGCATCAAGACCACCTCGCCCTGGACGTAACTCAGACGAGCCGCCCGCATGTTCGGGTTAGGTTGACTCGGAGACTCAGATTCCTGTGCCTGTATTGCCACGGCCGTCACAAAAAACAATGCCAGCCCCAGGAACCCGGCAGCTGGCCTCTTCCAACCCTTCTTTAAGCTACTCATGGAGCCCCCACCCTTTCCCCAACACCCCCGATGAGTGATCGTTCATCGAGGAGGCCCACACTTCATCAGACAGGTGCGTCCGGGGAAAAGTCGCGCCTATATTTCCTAATTGACAACACTTTCAGCTACCGGACCTGGCCAGCAACATCTTTGCCTGTTTCCTCACGCGATCCAAGACCTTGGGGTCGTCTTCAAGCCGTTCCAGGATCCCACGAATTGTGCAGATCTGCTGCAATCGGCCGTCTCCTGTAGCCTCCACGACGTATTCGATGGCCTTGTCAAGGCCAAGCGGGTCGTGCTGGTAAAGCAGCTCGAGCCTTGCTCCCTCGATCAGAGTCGCTCCGACTGCGAGGAGGGAATCTCCCAATTCCTGGATCTCCTTGTTGGTGGAGTAGTTGAACTCGCAGCCTCCTTGTGCGTCAGGACCGCTGTAACTGATCTTCTTTGTCCCCTGGAATGCGACCTTGAGGTGGCTTTCGCACTTGTTTTGGAGTATCCGGCTGTCATGAACGGTCTTGAAGATATGGTCGGTAAACTCTCTGCTCAGATGAACCTCGCGGTCGATCTTTCCGGGCAAAATCGAGTCAGGGTAGTTGGGCGGCCGAGTTCCCGCTTCGGCGTGGAAGTGGCCTGTTCCATCGGGGTGGAGGACCAAGGTCCAGCTCGAAGGGTAGAGTCCGGGATTTGAGAAGTCGACGCGAACCTCGGCGTCCTGCTCGCCGATCGCGGGCAAAGCGAGCAACAGTGCCGCAATGGCCACCAGAGCAAGCCTCATTCGCGCACCTCCTGCAACGCGACTGTCTGAGCAGTATGGAGATGACAGATTGCGATTGCAAGCGCGTCGGCAGCATCTGCCGGTTGGGGAAGTTCCGGTAAACTCAAGAGCCGCGCAACCATGAACTGCACCTGCTCCTTTTTGGCTAGACCATATCCCACGACACTCGACTTTATACTGAGCGGCGCGTACTCGGCCACGGGCAAGTGATGCTCTGCCGCGGCCAGCAGGGCAACACCGCGGACCTGTCCGAGTTTCAGGGCAGACTTGGCATTTACCGAGTAGAACACCTCTTCAATCGCAACGACGTCTGGCTGCCAGCGCTGGATCTCTGCCGAAAGTGCCCGGTGCAACTCGGCCAGTCGCTGGGGCAATGGCTTGCTTTTAGCTAATCGAATGGCGCCACAGGTCTTGCAGACGATCCGCGGAAGTGCTCCGGTCTCTTCGGATTCCACTACCCCGAAGCCGGTAATCTCGGTTCCACAGTCGATGCCGAAGACGAGCATTAAACGCAAGTTTAAACCAAAGTCGGATTTCGGGCTCGAGCGAGAGCAAGTTCTGACCCAAGGTTGATGACCGGCGCTCGCTGAGCGGAATTTGCTCCGGTCCTTCCCGGAATGTCATCCTCGAAGAATGGATAAACGCATGCTTCCCGCCGCGGCGCTTCTGATGGTGGTGTGTTCGGTTCTGTGTGCAGCGCAGGACAAAGGTTACTGGCGTGCCGTCAGCTCGAATGCCAGCAAAATTACGGGCGACATCACCCTGTCCGAGTCAAAACTGACCATCAATTTCATAGGCTATTCGCTGGCGCACATTCACGATCTCACAACCGCAGAGGCTGGAGCGGCGTTCGACATCGATGTAAATGCTCCCGGGGGCGGAAGTCTCTATCGGTTGAAGATACCGGGAGACAAAAGGTTCCTTCATCACAACACATTATGCGGTTCTGAAGACACTGAGTGGATGGCGACCTATGCGGAGGGCCGAACTCTTCATGTCGCACTGTTCTCCGGGGCGGAGATGCCGGTACTAACTCCGGATGCTCTCGCCAGCTCCTCAGAGGTCTGCGGTTTGTTCTCCTACGAACATTGAGGACCTGCAAATCGTGATTCAGTCACAGCTCCTATCGAGTTAAGGCGCGGCGGACGCGTTGTATCGCGGCCAGGGCACCCAAACGTTCTGTCCAGTCCAGACCGGAAGGCTGATAGTTTCTCAGCACGTCATCGAATGAGACAAAGTGCTCTGCTGATTGTCTGAGAAAGCTGTCCAGCTTATCTGCAAGTGCCGAGTGAGCGGTGTTTGTATGGATGCAGATGGTCCATAATCCACTCGACTTGTTGACTGGTTCCCACAGCTGCTGAGGTATCCAGACAACAGAATGACGGGTGAATGGCCGAGTAGAGAAGCCGTCAGAGATGAATCCCAGCCCTTCAGAGGCAAGAGCGCTAAGAGTCGCTCGGTCGAATCCGTGGCGAGGAGCCACGAAGAGTTGCGGGGAAAGGCCGTGACCGCGCAGGATGGAGAGTCCTGCTTGGATCCATTTGCGTTGAGTTGCTTCGTCGATGCCGGCGAATTCACTATCGCGATGCAGTCCAAAGATGGATTTGCCGCTGCTTTCACAGAGGTGCCGATAGCCGTGCATGGCGATGGTAGCGCCATTCGCCTCAAGTCCGCGCATTCGATTCCAGAACTCGGGATCAGCATCGTCGATCTCCAGTTCGGAGTCTTGATTATCGGGGATTACGGCGAGAATCGGCCGCAGCGCGTGACGGGTAACGATCGTGAGAAAGCGCTGCCATCGTTCTCTTGACATCGTCGGACACAGGTCATCGAAACGGAGCAGGTATTGGGCCGATCTCGATTTCATGGAACCAGAACTTGAGCTAGCGCTGCTCTAACAATAGCCGACGAGGCGTCATTGCAACTCCAGCGCCTCCTCCATGGTTGCCGCCAAGGGGAGAAGCGTATCGACCTTAGTGAATCTAAACAACTGCAAGACGTTTCGGCTCGAGCCGACGATCACCACGCGGATTCCCTTAGCCCGGCAACTGATGAAGTGGCTGACGAGCAAGCCGAGCCCTGACGAATCCATTTGCGGGGCTTTGGAGATATCGAAAATGTGTCGGGTCGGAAGTTCCGCATCCGGCGCCGGTTTGTAATCAAAGATGTTGCCGAGCGCGACCTGCTTCATCGAGCCATACATGTCACGCGCGTTGAAAATTCCGGTGATCTGGTAGATGACGGTGCCTGGCGCCTGGCCCTCGATGCGTTCGATGGTGAACGTGGGACTCTTCCACATTTCAGTGCAGGTTATCGGCATTGCTGGGATTGTAGCGACAAACCATCGGCAGGAGAAAGTGAAATCCCGGCTGGGCGTACCAAATTGGGAGCAGGTGTGCGGGGCGGGAATGAACTCGCTCTGCCGGTATTCAGCCAGCCGTATCCGGTTCAAACATCCGCACAATGCCGGCGTTCTCCGACTCCGCCGCAAGCGTCCTGAACAGGATTCCGTTTTCGTCGGCCGCGTCGCGGAGTTTCGGGAATCGCAGCAGAAACCGTGCAGTCCATTCGACATCACCTTTGCGAATTGCATGAGCAAAGTCGCTGAGTTCAATGCCCAGGAAGCCGCCCATTTCGCGCAAATACTCGATCGCCCACCCGGCGGGAGTTGCACCGAAGACAGTGTCCCGGGCATTGATGTCGGCCCCGCGCTCGACGAGGAACCGAACGATGTCGCGATGCCCGCTGAAGGCCGCGTGGTGCAGGGCGGTGGCACCGTCATCGCGGTTGTTGATAAGTTCGGGATTCGAATCGAGTATGGCCCTCACGATCTCTAACCTGCCTGCCTTTGCTGCTTCGATGAGATCTTCTGTCCGGTGCATGGTGTTCCTCCGAAATGACCGGTTCCCAGCTTGCCTCAACAGTAACGATCGTGGGCACCCCCTCCCCCGGTTTTTGAGGAAATTCCTCATCACTCAGGAGTTACGGACGTGGTCGTCCGTAAATTACTCTTTCGATTTGACTTAGAGATAATTTCCTCTTTTTAAAGTATTTACGGGCACAGCGCGGCATTTCTGTTCAGAGAGGCTGTTTTTCGATTTCCATTATGAAGAAAACGGCGAAATAAACTGCAAACTTTTTGAGGATTTTCTTAACTATTTTCGAAGTGACGTTAATGGATCACGACAGGATGGCTTTCGTCCTGAGGGATAGATGGTCCGTATTTTCGGCGAACGAGGTAAAGGACGGGGAGGCCGAGAAGAATGAGAGCTGTGCCGATAAGAGAACCTTCGAGATTGCCGGCGTAGCTCCAGATGAGGACGGCGCAGGCGCAGACGACGAATGTGGCGGGGATCACGGGGTACCCCCAGACACGGTAGGGTCGGTGCAGCTCAGGCCGCCTTTTGCGATAGAAGAAAACGGTGGTGGTGGTGAGCATGTAGAAGAGCCACTCGGCGAAGACGGCGAGTTCGAAGTGCTGCTGGAACTGGGAGAGGAAAAGGAGCAGGACTGTGGAGAGCAGAGCCTGGACGATAAGCGACGTCGAGGGCGACTGGAATCGCGGGTGGATGTGTGCGAATTGCCGGAAGAAGAGGCGGTCGCGAGCGGCGGCGAAGGGGATGCGCGCGCCGGACATGATGGTGCCGTTGAGCGTGACGAAGATGCTGAGTGCCATGGCGGCGGCAACGAATCCCGCGCCGCGAGGGCCGGCGACGACGGAGAGGGCCGCGACGGCGGGTCGCTCTGTCGCCGCGATCTGAGAGGCGGGCAAGATGTACTGGATGGCTGCGTTCGTCGCCATGAAGAGGACGCCGACGATGAAGAGGCCGCCGATGAGAGCGATGGGCAGCGAGCGCTCGGGACGGCGAACTTCGCCGGCGACCATCGTGAGGTCATTCCATCCGTCATAAGCCCAGAGGGTGGCGATAAGAGCGAGCATGAATCCGCTGAAACCGCCGGTTGCGTGGGGAAGCGACGTGGCGAAGTTCGACAACGATCCGGATGCCGATGCGAAGCAGAGCGCGGCGACGATGAGAATGAGCACGGCCTTAAGAATCGTGAAGACGAGCTGGAAGTCGCCGGCTTTTTTGATCCCGAGGTAATTGAGTCCGGTGATCAGCCATGTGACGGCGATGGCGAAGATCTGAGACCACAGGAGTGGTGTGCCGGCAATGTGATTGGTGAGGAAGTGAAATGCCGGAAAGACCCCGAGAGTGCGTGCGAGTCCGCTGGTGACGGCTGCGATGGATGCGGGCTTTGCGACGGCAAACCATGTCCACATGTAGAGAAAGGCGGGCGTGTCGCCATAGGCTCCGCGGAGATAGACGTACTCGCCGCCGGCGTAGGGGAGCATAGCTCCGAGTTCGGCGTAAGTCATGGCGCCGAAGAGCGAGAGCAGGCCGCCCGTGATCCAGGCGAGATAGACCATAGCGGAAGAGCCGGTGTCGCGCATCATTTCCGTCGGGACGAGAAAGATACCGCTGCCGATGATGGTGCCGACGACGATGGCGGTGGCCTGAGAGGCGCCGAGGACGCGGGGAAGGTCAGCCGGCGCGGTGCGGGTGGTCGCGGGAACGGATTGGTTCATGCGGTGATGTGAGGTTAGCACAGGCTAGGCGGGTTTTCGTTTCGGTGGCAGCGTCATTCGAAACGGGAACTCGAAGGGTTGGCGCGGTGTCTAAGAAGACATACGTCCATATGTTTCAGTCAGGAGGCGAGTGCATGTTTCGCTTCATGCGTTTTGTCATGCTCCTTGGACTAGCGGGCTGGATTGCCGCCCTCTTACCTGGACAGTCTGCAACGCAGGATACGGTGGCTCAAGGAGGGCAGGTTGAACCCTCAAAGCCGACCCCGGGACCGAGCCCGGGAGCCGTTTACAAGTCAGCTATGCATCCGCTCGATGTGGTTCGGATCTCACTGGACAACTGGTCGGATGCGGAACTGGGCGCCCTGGCGTCGGGCATGCGGAAGGCGGCTGCGGCATGTGCGCGGGCCAAGCCGGAGGATTACAGCGGAGAGGATCTATACGATTTTGCGCGACTGTGCTCGCTCGGGCAGGACTGGACAGGAGCGAACAGCGCGGCGACACGTTACGTTGACAGTCATGCGCAACCTCATCGAACACAAGCTTATGTATTGAGCATGAATGCGCTGATGCACCTGGGAATGAAGCAGCCTGCCGTTGACACCGCAATTGTGATGCTCAGTCAATTGCCCTACGACGCAGAGGTGGCATATGCGATTCAGTACATGAAGGACACTCTGGAGAGGGAGGGCAACCCGATGGCGGCTGCCCTGGCTGAGAATGAGCATCAAGCGCTCCTCGATTCTCTGAGACGAGGCGTGCCGCTGAAGGCCGAGCACAGTGATGCGGTGATGAGCGTGGGTGCGCTGTATGAATCGGCAATGGAGGTGGCGTTCTGGGAGCGATTCGAAGGGGATGACCAGGGAGCAGCGAAAACGGTGGCGGCGTGTGATGCCGCTCTGGCTGATACCTCGGGCTTGCCGGATGAGGACCGGCAGCGCATCGAGGGCGTGCAGGTGAAGTACAAACTTCTCGGGGCACAGCTGCCGGAGATCAAGGTGCTGCGTTCTCTTCAGGGGGAGAAGGCAAAGCCGCAGATCGATCCGGATTACGGCGCGGCGACCATCCTGGTGCTTTTTCCAGACTGGTGTGCACAATGCCGCAGGATGATGAAGACGGTTACGGAGTTCGCGGTTGTGAACGGGAACACGCCAATTCACGCGTATGGACTGATGTTTGCAGATGATGCGGAGGGAGCCGGCGCGAATTCGCATTCGGATGGAGCCAAGGATCTGCAAGGAACCGCGACCCTGCTGGTCTCTCGTGATGCGGCGATTGCGCTGGGAGGGGTCGATTACCCCCTTGGCATCGTGGTGGACAGCCAGGGAAAGGTGCGCTATGTGGGAGTGCTGCCTGGAGATGCTTTCAACGGCGACGGGTACATCGAGCGCGTGCTCAAGCGAATGTCGGCCGTTGCCGCCACTGAAGCAAAGCAGCCATAGGCGCGCAGGTTGGGGGCGTGATGGGGGTCACGGGCAGGCGTATTCGAGAGGGCGTAATGTTTCGGGCTACATCGGGAGCATGGCGCGTGATCGTTGCCGTGCCTGCCTCGATCGCGTGACCCGAAAGGAGCGGTGCAGACAATGGACGCTCATTGCGTGAAGTGTGGAATGGTATTGGAGTCGGCGTGGAGTTTTTGTCCGCAATGCGGGGTTCTCGTTATGCACGAGAAGCACAACGTGATTCATCAGCCGGTGCCGGCCCGGGGCGCTTTCAGTGGGATGTACATCGGCCTGATCGCCGCGCCAATCCTGATCATCGCTGGTGTCATGCTGTGCCTGACCGGTTGGGGCGTGTTCTTCGGCCTGCCATTCATCGTGTTGGGGATTCTCGCGCCGCTTTACGGCCCGATCGTCGGGATGGGGGAGCACCTCGGCAAGTGTCCCGATTGTGGAACGCGCATGATCAGCGTTGCCGACTCGAAAGAACACGAGTGTCCTGTGTGCAATAGGAAGTTTGCTATTGAAGATCACCACAGCGTAGCTGGAGCGCGGTAGGTGATGAGCGATCGGTGAATTGGGATTTTCTCAGAGGTTCACAATTTACGATTCGACGCGGCAAAATCTCCCAGGGGGATAAGGCCCCCAACACTGAAAGCTGCGGTTGGGTTCAGGAGTTTGCGGGCGTCGGCTTGCTGTCCTTAATCCGAATTTCGTTCACGACCCGCTGGACCTCCGGGACCTTCTTTGCCAAGTCTTCAGCCTGCTGCCTCTCTTTGTAGGTTTTGACAGAGCCTCTGAGAGTGAGCGTCTGATTATAAGCGGAGTAATGCACGTCGTTCAGATCTCGATGTGCTGCGAGGGTGGCTTTGTAGTGCCTTTCGATTGAATTGTCCAATCGGGCGTCCGCCTGAGCGGCCTGGATCTGGCTCTGCAATCCCAGGTTCTGCACCTGGATGCGATCGACAATGGAATAGCCAGAGGCGGCCTGCTGCGCGAGTTGTTCAGCTCTCTGCTTCCGATCACTGGAACCGACAATTCCGCTGAGGGTGATGGTGCCGGCAATGCGATCCTGGGAAACTGTCACACTACGGAGATCGTGCTGATTGAGAGTGTCGTAGACCGCCATTCTGACGTCAGGATGGCCCCTGAATGCGCAGCCGGAGAGGGCGGTGGATGTAGCGAGCAATGCGGTTGCAGCGATCGAGAACGCAGAACGAAAACCGTAGAGGAGCATGGGTCGTTCACCTCCGCTAACAACAGGTGGGATGCTGTGCGGAAAGTGCCGGGTTGGCCGTGTTTACAACTCGCGAACCTACTCAAGAACGGCGGTACGGGGCCATCACCGGAATGCCGGCAGATTGTGCTCAAGTTAGACCCGACTACTGGGATGCACCATGTTGCTGGAGAACCTGCGCCGTGGCTGTCTGATGGAAATCGTATGCTCCGCGCAGAGGAGTGCAACCCCAACGGGTTTTCGCTTTCATATCTGCGCCGTGCGCGATCAACAGTTCGGTCATGTCAACATGGCCGCGCGCGGCAGCCCAGTGCAGCGGCGTGTTTCCATCCTTGTCACTGGGACTGACCTGAGCCCCCTTTGCGAGCAACAACTTTGCGGTATCAATTCTGCCGTCGAAAGCGGCCCAGTGCAGGGGCGTGTCGCCTGCGTCGGTCCGAGCATTGATATCGGCGCTGCGCGAGATGAGAAACTCCGCAACCTGAGACTGATTGTTGTCGGCTGCGGTGTGCAGCGGCGTGAACCCGTGTCCGTTGCCTGCATTGATGTGAGCTCCGCGCTCCAATAACAGGGTCGCGCTTTCGATGGAACCCTTGGCGGCCGCGCCATGCAAAGGAGTAGAACCATCGTTGGACCTGGTGTTGACACTCGCGTTGGCAGCCAGCAGCAGAGCGACCACATCGGTTCGCTCGAACCAGACTGCCGAGTTCAAGGGCGTGTATCCTTCGCTGTCCCGGCACTCGATGTTGGCTCCGTACTCGAGGAGCAGATGCACGACGTCGGCATAGCCTCTTACTGCGGCGATACTCAGCGGCGTGTAACCGTCGCTGCCGCGCTTTTCAGTGGCGGCATGGTTCTTGAGGAGCACCTCTGTTGCGGGAGCGCTTCCTGCCTCTGCTGCATCCAGCAGGGGGGTGTTGCCGGCATGATCCAGTGCATTGATCTGGGCACCACTCTGTAGCAGGATCTCGGTTGCGTCCGCATGGCCTGCGGATGCGGCAGCATGCAGCGGCGTGGCTCCATCTTTGTCGGTTGCGTCAACGATCGCGCCGTGTGCCACAAGGGCCTGAATTATTTTTGCTCGTCCGTTAAAGGCCGCGTAATGTAGCGGAGTCCAGCCGCGTGAGTCTCGACAGTTCACCGGATCAGGCCTGGTTTGGAGGGATGATTCCAAGTCGGAGACCTGGCCGCTCTCGGCCATACGCTGCAGAGCGTCGCAAGGACCGCCGGCCGTAGTTGCAGCGGTGGATTGCGCAGATGGTGGAAGGTTCGGCGTGTTGGGTTGTGGAGATTCCGCCTGCTGGATTGACAGGTTCCATGGAATGCGATTCCATGGGCTTCCCGGGTTATTCAGAAGCCCCAGGTAGATTGCGCGCATCGCCTGGCCGTCAATTTTGGTTTGGTGCAACGACCAGAACTCGCGGCCAACGAGATAGTTCTCACCGAACTCCTTCCAGGAAGTAAATGCCTGCTGGAGAATCTGGGCGGCGTGCATCACGCGAGGCCAGGCTTCTTCTTCTGAGATGTATCCGGCGGCAACGCCCCAGCGGCACACGTTGATATACCGGGCGTAGTCCCATGCCGAAATGCTTTGCGATGCATACCTGGGGTAGTAGCGGTGCGCAATCATAACGCTGTTGGCGTCTTCGGGGTTAAGGTGGCCGACTACCTTCGACAATTCCTCTGATGAAAGACTCGCGGTGCGTGCTCCGAGCGCGGAGAAGAGTTGCCGATGACCGCCCTGGTCGATCCAGTCCAGGGTCTGCAGAAGCTGGTCATGACTGGAAATGTCCCACGAATTCTGGAGCAGACGTCTTGTTCCCAAGACACCGCCGCCGGAAGAAAGAGTATCAATCGGTTCGTGATTGTAGGTGGCCAGAATTGCAGCGGCTGCCAGCGCCCATCGGCCCTGCGCCCGCGATGGCGGTTGATGAGAAGAGAGCGGGTCAAAAGGGACAGTGGAAAGAGCTCCAGTTCCAGATGCGGCTGTGCTGGGGACATTTCGACGGTCGAGATCTTCGCAGTGAACGAAGCCGAGTTTCGCTCCGCTGATGCTGTCGGAGATGCTGCACCACGTAGCACCGCCATTGGTGATTGAGAGAGTGATGCGAACCGACTGGCCGTGTGGAAGCGTGAGAATGACATCACTGTCGGTCGACATCTTCGCATACACGGGGAGGGAATCGCCTTTCACCGTGCCGCTCTCTTCCTGTGCGAGCATCGCTTTGGAGGAGCCGGGGATCAACAGAGCCGAGAAAAGAATGAGAGCGCAGGCTCCGGATCGCTTGTATGCAGTCAAAATTCCCTCCCGGGAAAAGAGTCGGCGCGGCGGCGCCGTTTCCTGTTCACTGAAGAGAGATATCACGACGCGATGGCGAAACTGTGTATCCGGCAACACCGAGGTCACCAGCAACCGCACTCAGCCTTTCGTCGTTTCGACAGCCTGCGGTTCATGGAAGTGCCGCCAGATGGATTCGGCGGTTTTGCGATTCACGACGGCGGCGAGGGAATCGGCGGTGGCCTGTTGCACGTCGCGGAGGCTGCCGAAGTGGGTGAGGAGACGCTGGCGCGTCTGGCGGCCGACTCCGGGGACGTTGAGCAGTTCTGAATCGCGGTCGCGCATGGAGCGGCGCTGACGGTGATAGCCAACGGCGAAGCGGTGGCTCTCGTCGCGAATCATCTGGATCAGGTGGAGCACGGGTGAGCGCCGATCGAGAACGACAGGCTCGTCTTCGTTGCCATAGAGGTAGATGACTTCTTCTTTTTTGGCGATGGAGGCCAGCGGCTGCGAGGTGAAGCCGAGGGATTCGAGAGCCTCGGCCGCGGCGTGAAGCTGACCGAGGCCGCCGTCGATGAGGATGAGAGATGGCATGGTGGCGGGTTCTCTGGACGGTTTTTCTGCAGGGGCTAAAGCCCTTTCCTCTTGCAGGCCGTATGCGGCACGACTCAAGTCGTGCCCCTTCAAAACAGGCTGGCCTTCGTGGTCTCCCACCCTTGGCTCGGCCAAGGATGGGGCACCCGTGTTCTGATTCCCGTTTGCATTGTCGCGAAGGCGGCGGTAGCGGCGCGAAACGACTTCGCGCATGGAGGCGAAGTCGTCGACGCCGACGACGGTAATCATCTTGAACTTGCGGTAGGCGGACTTGTTCATCTCGCCATCTTCCCACACGACCAGGGAAGCAACGGTTTCGGCGCCCTGGATGTGGGAGATGTCGAAGCACTCGATGCGGGTCGGGAGTTCGGGAAGCATGAGTGCGTCGGCGAGGGCTTCCTGAATGGCTTTGCGGGAGGGCTCGAGGACGCGGAAGCGCTGGATGTAGGACTGGCGGGCGTTTTGTCCGGCCAGGTCGATGAGGGATTTCTTTTCGCCGCGCTGGGGGACAGCGATTTCGACGCGATGATTGATGCGCTCGCTGAGGAGGTCGGCGAGGGATTGGCGATCGGTGAAGTCGACGGGGACGAGGATGGTGCGGGGGACGTAGCGCTGGTCGATATAGAGCTGCTTGAGGAGGGCGGAAAAGACTGCGCCGGGGTTGAGGGCAATCTCAGGGGCTAAAGCCCTTTCTTTTTGTTTGGACTGGTTCGGCACGACTGAAGTCGTGCCCTGATACGAACCTGTTTCTGTGACGTCCCGCTCTGAAGTTGCCGTTTCTTCATTGCTTGATTCCCGCTCTGAGTCTCCGGCTACTCCGATGGCTTCCATTAACTCGGGGAGGTCTTCCCAGAAGAATTCGCGGCGGTCGACGATTTTGCCTCCGCGCATGTGGAAAAGGTTGATGGCGAGGCTGCCGTCTTCGAAGTGGTAGCCGAAGACGTCGGCGTCATCGCTCAACTCGGCTGTAGCGATGCGCTGTTTCTCCTGCAACTGGTGAACGGTGGAGAGCTGGTCGCGGAGTCGGGCTGCAGCTTCGAACTGCTGGGCTTCCGCCGCGGCCATCATGCGGGTGGTGAGGGAGCGCTCGAGTTCAGCCTGGCGGCCCTCGAGAAAGAGCTGGGCGTCGCGAACGGCCTGGGCGTAGAGCTCGGGTGTGGTGAGTTCCTGCACGCAGGGGCCGAGACAGCGGTGGATGTAGTACTGCAGGCAGGCGCGCTGGTGGTAGCGGCTGAGATCGACCTTGCAACTGGGCAGCAGAAAGCTGCGATGGATAAGCTCGACAACGCGGTAGGCAAGATTGCCGGGGAAGTAGGGTCCGTAGTACGCGGAGCCGTCCTTGCGGAGACGGCGCGTGACGAAGACTTTCGGATAACGGTCGGCGAGGGTGAGTTTGACGTAGGGGTAGGTCTTGTCGTCACGGAGGAGGATGTTGAAGCGCGGCTTGCGCTGCTTGATGAGGTTGTTTTCGAGTGCAAGGGCTTCGTGCTCGTTAGCGACGAGGATGTAGTCGAGGTCGACGGCCTCGCGCATCAGCGAGCCGGTTTTTGCATTGACCTGGGAGGCTTGGAGCAGGTAGGAGCGGACGCGCGCACGCAAGTTTTTGGCCTTTCCCACATAGATGACCTGGCCCTCGGCGTTCTTATAGAGGTACACGCCGGGCTGGGTGGGAAGAAGCCGGATTTTCTCGATGAGATCCATGCGGGAGAGCCAGTTCATAGGATAGTTGCGGGAGCGAAAAGCGTCATGGAAAGCGCGGGAACGGCAAAGCTTACCGCACCGAGTAAAAACTACATAGCAAGCTCAGTATGAACTTTTTCCACAACACCGAGCTAGTCGAATGATTATCAATCAGTTACGAGGTACGGCCGATTTGGTCCGAGGGATGCATTATAAAGGGCGACACGAAAAGTCACCGCCCGCCTGGTGGTGGTCAGAGGAGCAGGCAAATCTGAGGCGGTAAGGATGGGGAGACGATGAAAACTTCACATGGATTGTTGATTGCAGCTGCCGTAGCACTCGTGGGCGTGACCGGATGTACGACCAAGAACTACGTCAAGTCCCAGACGGCGCCCATTATTGAACACACCAACCAACTCGACCAGAAGACCGCCGACAACAACCGCGCACTGCACGATGTAGACGACCGCGCAACGGCTGGGATCAAGCAGGCCCAGAGTGCCGCCGACGCTGCGACTCAGAACGCACAAAACGCGACGAAGGCAGCCGGCGATGCGGATACGGCCGCGAACGACGCCGTTCACAGGGCCGACTCTCTCGAATCAGTCGTGAAGGGCTTGGACAATTACAAGCAGATGGCCGATGTCACGGTGAATTTTGGATTCGACAAGGCGAACCTGACGAAGGATGAGAAGGAGAAGCTCGACCAGTTCGCGCAACAGCTGGGAAGTGCGAAGAGCTACATTCTCGAAGTGACAGGCGGAACAGATTCGACTGGATCAGCTGCTTACAACTACGACCTGAGCAATCGCCGTGCGGACGCGGTAGTGCAGTACCTGGCGTCGAAGTACGGAGTGGAAGCACGCAGGTTCTATCTGATCGGCATCGGCAAGGACAAGGAAGTTGCTCCGAACACGACCGCCGACGGACGCAAACAGAATCGACGCGTGGAGATACAGCTACTTAGCAACATGAGCAACGGACCGGGTACGACTGCTGCAACGCAGCCGGCGCCGGGTCCGGGCAGCAACTAAAATTCGAAAAAGGTGTTTCATACATTAGGAAGATTAAGGGCGAGAGCCGGGAAGGTCGTGTAAAGGCGTGAGCCGATATTTCTAAATTAAATAGATTAGAGAACGGAGTTTCACAGGCCATTCGGGTAAGCGCCCGGGTGGCCTGAATTCTTTTTGGGGGCCGTCGAAGTCCATGCTTCCCCCAAGTCGCAGAAAACTCTTGGATGGGGCACCCAGGATTTCTAGTGTGTTGAAGATTCGAGGGATTTCTAGTGTGTTGAAGATTCGAGCTGGCGGATATGCTCGGCGCGAACTTCATTTGCGCTGAAGAGGCGGAGGAAGGGTGCGCCGCCTGCGGCGGACTCCACTGCGGGGCGGCCGTTGGCTTCTTCGCGTTCGACGGTGCAGACGACGGCGGCTACGATCATGCCGGCTTCGCATGCAGCTTCGATGGCGGCGATGGTGGAGGCGCCGGTGGTGCATACGTCGTCGACAATGACGACGCGAGCGCCTTCGCGGCAGAAGCCTTCGATGCGGCGGCCGGTGCCGTGGGCCTTTTCAGCTTTGCGGACAAGGAAGCCGTGGAGGAGCGGTGCGCCAGGCTGCTGCTGGGCGCGCCAGGCGCTTGCAGTGGCGACGTTGGAGACGATGGGATCGGCGCCCATGGTGAGGCCGCCGACGGCTTCGGCTTCGATCCTGTTCTGCTCCAGAAGCTCGAGAATTGCGTGGCCCGTGAGTCGTCCACCTTCGGCGTGCAGTGTTGTGGTGCGGCAGTCGATGTAGTAGTCGCTGATGGCGCCTGAGGAGAGCTTGAACTGGCCGAGCTTGAAGCTGGTGCGGGCGAGGAGGGAGAGCAATTGCTGGGAGTGGGTCATCTGAGATGATTTTAAGGGAACAGGGAACAGGGAACAGGGAACAGGAGCCTCTATGGCTTTTTCCGAAGCTTAGCCATCATTGCGACTAACATCCGGCTTACTTCTTCTGAGAGGTTTTCGGCAACGGAGCGGGCTGATGCACTGCCGAAACCGAGGCCCTTGCTGATCACAAGTTGAGTCTGAGCCTCGCAAAGCGAACCTCTGGCATGGCCGAGATAGACAACGTATTCGCCTCTAGTGGACTGGCCATATCCTTCCGCAAGATTGCCGGCGATCGACACGGATGCTCTCCGAAGTTGATTGGTGAGGCCGAACCGCTCAGAATCCGGAAATGACGCGGTGAGCCTGTAAATAGCGAGGCTCAATTGAACGGCTCTCTGCCACAGCAAAAGATCCTTGAATGAATCGCCCATTCTCTCCCCTTCATCTGACGCGTTGATTCCACGCGCGACGCTCAATAAACACAAGCACTAATGCGAATGCGATATAGAGGAGTTGAATTATCCAAAATCTGCCCCAGCCGAGCCGCTGTAAATCCCATGGTGCAAGGGGGAACGTACAGGTATCCCCTACGCAATTTCCAATCAAAGGCGTTTCAAGAACGTGTCGGTACCATGTGGCTG
>Ga0335080_10002652_pt1 | contig 17896 bp, 14 predicted proteins | sample Lox_Sample_34_FD_206720 | JGI IMG/M metagenome (GOLD analysis project Ga0335080, IMG submission 206720) | Soil microbial communities from Loxahatchee National Wildlife Refuge, Florida, United States - Lox_Sample_3.4 | ecosystem: Environmental > Terrestrial > Soil > Wetlands | place: USA...
CGCCAGGAAGTCATTCAATGCGCTGAACGCGGCTTCGTCCGCAGCCGGCGCAAACACTTCGTCCCCGACGTTGTCCTCCGGCTGGGCGCGCGCGAACCCCTCGGCATCGAATGCTGCCGCGGCATTATGCAGCTCGGCCAGGTTCTCGAGGCGGTCGCGTCCCTCGCGTTCGCCCTGGAAATGTGCGATCAGGCCGCTGCGCTCGATGACCAGCTGCACCGCCTCGGCCAGCGGGAGTCCCTCGCAGTCGTGGCGCAGGCCCTCGATCAAGCGAATGAACGCGCTCACCGCCTGCCCCGACTTGCCGCTCAACGGGGTCTCGCAGGCTGCCTCCCACAGGCTCACGCCCCTCTGTCTTGCACTCTCCTGCAGCTGCTCCAGGCTGCGGCTGCCAACACCGCGGGCCGGCATGTTGACGACACGCGTGAAGGCCCCGTCATCAGCCGGATTGGCCACGAGCCGCAGGTAGGCGAGCGCGTGCTTGATTTCCTGCCGCTCGAAAAAACGCAGCCCGCCATAGACGCGATAAGGCAGCCCGGCGTTGAACAGCGCGTGCTCGAAAACGCGGGATTGGGCGTTCGAGCGGTACAACAGTGCGATCTCGGACAATAGGACGCCGTCTGCGCGTAGATCTTTCGCTTCCTGCACGATGAAGGCCGCCTCGTTCGCATCGGTTGGCGCCTCATACAGGCGCAGCGGCTCGCCTTTGCCGGCGTCGGTCCACAGGTCCTTGCCGAGGCGTTTGCTGTTATGGCCGATCAATGCATTGGCCGCGTCGAGTATGCGTCCGTGGCTGCGATAGTTTTGCTCCAGCTTGATGACGTTGCCGGCCGCGAACTCGCGCTCGAATTCGAATAGGTTCTGGGCCGACGCGCCGCGGAATGCGTAAATAGCCTGATCGTCGTCGCCCACTGCGAACACCGCGTTGTCCGCTCCGGCCAGCAGCTTGAGCCACCGATACTGCAGACGGCTGGTGTCCTGGAACTCGTCCACCAGGATGTGCCCGAAGCGGCGGCGATAGTGGCCCCGCAGGATCTCGTTGCGCTCCAGCAGCTCGAAACAGCGCAGCAGAAGCTCGGCGAAGTCCGCCACGCCCTCGCGGTTGCACAGCCGTTCGTACTGTTCGTACAACTCCTTCAGCTCGATCGAGCGCTTGTCGTGCGCCTCGACGGCGGCCGCGCGCAGGCCCGCCTCCTTGTTGCCGTTGATGAAATATTGCAGCTCGCGCGGTGGGCAGCGCTGCTCGTCGACATTGAGCGCCTTCAGCAGGCGCTTGATCAGCGCCAGCTGATCCTGGCTGTCGAGGATCTGAAAGGCCTGGGGCAGGTTTGCGTCGCGGTGATGCGCGCGCAGCATCCGGTTGCACAGACCGTGAAAAGTGCCGACCCACATTCCACGCGTGCTGATCGTCAGCATGGCGGCGATACGGGTCAGCATCTCGCGCGCGGCTTTGTTGGTGAAGGTGACCGCCAGCAGTCCGTTCGGACTCACCTGACCGGTCTGGATCAGCCACGCCACGCGCGTGGTGAGGACACGTGTCTTGCCGCTGCCTGCGCCGGCTAGAATCAGAGCGGGAACGCGCGGCAGCGTCACGGCCTTGAGCTGCTGCGGGTTGAGCCGTGCGAGGATGTCGCTCGAGATCACGTTGCGTCGTCGAAAGTGCGGGCGATTATACCCGCGGCTTTGCGAGCCATCAGGAGCGCTGCAGGTATAATTTCGCACTTTGCAAGCCAGGTCCAGAGAGCATGAGTTCGCCGCACCGCCTCACCGAGCTCGACAAAGCCGACGCCGCCCAGCGTGGCCGCGGGAAGTATGACTTCCGCAGCGTGGAGAAGCAGGTCCAGGTGGAATGGGAACAGGCGAAGGCGGCGCGCGCCGTGGAGCGTGACGACCGGCCTAAATATTATTGCCTATCCATGTTCCCCTACCCCTCCGGCAAGCTGCACATGGGGCACGTGCGCAACTATACGATCGGCGATGTGCTGTCGCGCTATCACCGCATGAAGGGCTACAACGTGCTGCAGCCGATGGGCTGGGACGCGTTCGGCCTGCCGGCGGAGAACGCGGCCATGGCGAACGGCGTGCCGCCAGCCAAATGGACCAACGACAACATCGCCTACATGAGGAAGCAGCTCAAGTCGCTCGGCTTCGCCATCGACTGGGAGCGGGAGCTCGCGACCTGTCACCCCGACTACTACCGCTGGAACCAGTGGCTGTTCCTGCGCCTGCTGGAGCGCGGCCTGGTGTACCGGGCGAGCGGGGTGGTGAACTGGGATCCGGTGGATCAGACCGTGCTCGCCAACGAGCAGGTGATCGACGGGCGCGGGTGGCGCACCGGCGCGGTGGTGGAGAAGCGCGAGATCCCGATGTTCTACATGCGCATCACCGCATACGCCGACGAGCTGCTGGAAGCGCTCGAGAGCCTGCCGGGCTGGCCCGAGCGCGTGAAAGTGATGCAGGCGAATTGGATCGGCCGCAGCGAAGGCGTGGAAGTGAGCTTCCCATACGAGGATGGCAGCGGCGCTCTCAAGGTGTTCACCACTCGCGCCGACACGCTGTTCGGAGCCACCTATTGCGCGGTAGCGGCGGAGCACGAGCTCGCGGCCAGGGCCGCTGCGACCAATCCACGCCTCGCTGCCTTCATCGAGGAATGCAAGCGCGGGCCGGTGATGGAGGCCGAGCTTGCCACGCAGGACAAGAAGGGCATGCCGACCGGGTTGCATGTCATTCACCCGCTCTCCGGCGCCCGTCTGCCGGTGTGGGTTGCCAACTACGTCCTCATGGGTTACGGAGAAGGTGCCGTGATGGCGGTGCCCGCACACGATCAGCGCGACTTCGAGTTCGCTCTGCGCTACCGCCTCCCGATCAAGTGCGTGATCGCATCCAAGACGGGCGCGTACGAGGATACTGTCGCGCCATGGCGAGACGCCTACGCGGAACACGGCATCACGGTCAACTCGAGCCCGTTCGACGGGCTCGAATTTGATCCGGCGGTAGACGCGATCGCAGGCGCCCTCGAGAGAAAAAGTCTAGGGCGCAAACGCGTGCAGTACCGGCTGCGCGACTGGGGTATCTCGCGCCAGCGCTACTGGGGTACGCCGATCCCGCTCATCTACTGCAGCAAATGCGGTGATGTCCCGGTGCCGGACCAGGACCTGCCGGTGCTTCTGCCTGAGGACCTGGTGCCCGACGGCAGCGGCAATCCGCTCGCCAAAACGCCATCGTTCCTGCAGGTTCGCTGTCCCAGGTGCGGCGGCGCGGCGCGGCGCGAGACCGACACGATGGACACCTTCGTGGATTCGTCCTGGTACTACCTGCGCTACGCTTGTCCGGACAACCAGCGCGCGATGGTGGACGAGCGCGTTTCCTACTGGATGTCGGTCGACCAGTATATCGGCGGCATCGAGCACGCCATCCTGCACCTGCTGTATTCGCGCTTCTGGACCAAGGCGATGCGCGACCTTGGTCTCATCAAGCTGGACGAACCTTTCGTCAACCTGCTCACGCAGGGGATGGTGCTCAACGAGATCTTCTTCCGCAAGGTCGACAGCGGCCGCATTGCGTACTACAACCCGGCCGACGTGGAGCCGGTATTGGACGAGCGCGGACAGCGCATCGGGGCCAGGCTGAAGGCGGACGGACTGCCGGTCGAATCCGGCGGCCTGGGCACCATGTCGAAGTCCAAGAACAACGGCATCGACCCGCAAGCGCTGATCGACCAGTACGGCGCCGACACGGCGCGCCTGTTCATGATGTTCGCTTCGCCGCCGGAGCAAACCCTGGAGTGGTCCGACGCCGGCGTCGAGGGCGCGTTTCGTTTCCTGAAGAAGTTGTGGAGCTTCTGCGACAAATTCTCCCAGGAGCTAGCCGAGATCGGCGGGTTGGCCCAGATCCCGTGGCCGGACGCGGTACCTCTCAACGAGAAGCAGAGAGATGCCCGCCGGGAGATACACCGCATCCTCCTGCAGGCGAATCGAGACATCGGGCGACACCAGTTCAACACGGTCGTCTCGGCCGGCATGAAGATCCTCAACGTTCTTGACGACGCTGCGTTGGTCACGCTTCCAATAGCCAAGCCTGGGACGGACCAAGCGGAGCAAGCCGACAGGAGTGGGCGCAACGCGGTGTATAAGGAGGGCCTCTCCATCCTGCTCCGTCTGCTGGCGCCGATCACGCCGCATCTGTGTTACTGGCAGTGGCGGGAGCTCGGCTTCGGGCCGGATGTGTGCGCCGAGCCGTGGCCGGCACCAGCAGCGGCCGCCCTGGACCAGGACGAAATCACCATGGTGCTGCAGGTGAACGGCAAGCTGCGCGGGGAAATTGTGGTGCCGAAGGACGCAGACCGGCAGGCGGTCGAGCGCCTGGCGCGGGCTCACGAGGCTGTCCAACGCTACACCAACGGCCAGCAAGAAAAGATCAAGAGAGTGGTGGTCGTGCCTGGGCGCCTGGTCAATGTCGTGGTTTGATGCCGTGAGGAATCGTTCGATCCGGCGCTACGATCAGGCGCTGCTCATCATCGCGCCAGGCCGCGCTTCCACCGTAGCAACGTTGCTCCTGGTGTCGGCCGTGCTGGTTTCCTGCGGCTTTCACCGCAGCGGCGCGCGCCCGATGCCGTTTCAAACGCTCTACATCGATGCGCGCAACTATGTATCGTTTGCCGGTGACCTGAAACGCTATATCAGCAGCAACGGTCAGCCCAAGCTGGTCTCGCGTCCGCAGGACGCGGAAGTCGTCCTGCAGGTGCTGAGCGAGTCCTCGGAGACCCAGATTCTGTCGCTCACCACAGCCGGACAGGTAGCGGAATACCTGCTGCGTTACCGCGTGTCGTATCGCTTGCACGACAATGCCAACAAGAACTGGATTCCACCCAGCGACATCGCGCTGCAGCGCGACCTCACTTACAACGTTCAGGCGGTGCTGGCCAAGGAAGATGAGATCGCGCTGCTGTTCCAGTCGATGCGCGACGATGCCATGCGGCAAATGATGCGGCGCATGTCCGAGGCACGTGCGCCGGGTTGAGCACTGACCGGTGAACGCCCCCGAATCGATCGGTGTGGTTGTCGCGCGCAAGGCGCAGTTCGACCGGCCGGTGCGGCTGCGCAGCGGGGCGACGATCGAGCGCTACGAGCTCGCGTACGAGACCTATGGTCGACTCAGCGAGGCGCGCGACAATGCGGTGCTCGTTTGCCACGCGCTCAACGCGTCCCACCATGTGGCCGGCGTCTACAGCGACGATCCGTCCAACCTGGGCTGGTGGGACAATCTGGTCGGCCCAGGCAAGCCGGTCGACACCAACCGTTTCTTCGTGGTGGGGGTCAACAACCTCGGCGGCTGTCACGGCTCTACTGGTCCCGCGAGCGTCAATCCCGCGACCGGGCGACCGTGGGGTGCAGATTTCCCGGTCGTGACCGTAGAGGATTGGGTTCAGACCCAGGCGGAGCTTGCCGATTCACTGGGCATCGAGCGCTTCGCGGTGGTCATGGGCGGCAGCCTGGGCGCCATGCAGGCGCTGCAGTGGACGATGAGCTTCCCGGACCGCATCCGTCACGCTCTCGTGATCGCGGCTGCGCCCAAGCTGTCGGCACAGAACATCGCCTTCAACGAGGTGGCGCGCCAGGCGATCATGACCGATCCAGATTTTCACGACGGACATTTCTACGCGCACGGTGTCACGCCCCGGCGCGGCCTGCGCCTGGCGCGCATGATCGGGCACATCACCTATCTGTCGGACGACGCGATGGCGGAGAAATTCGGCCGCGCGCTGCGTCATGGCACGCTCAAGTTCAACTTCGATGTCGAATTCGAGATCGAATCCTACTTGCGCTATCAGGCGGACAAGTTCTCCGACTACTTCGACGCCAACACATATCTGCGCATCACCAAGGCGCTGGATTACTTCGACCCGGCAGCGGACTACAACGGCGATCTGACCAAGGCGCTGGCGCGCGCCAAGGCCGCATTCCTGCTGGTGTCGTTTACCTCCGATTGGCGTTTCTCGCCGGCGCGCTCGCGCGAGATCCTCAAGGCATTGGTAGACAATCGCCTCGACGTGTCGTACGCGGAAATCTCCGCACCTCACGGCCACGACGCCTTCCTCATGGAAGACCCGCGCTACCACGCTCTGATCCGCACCTACCTGGATAACATCTCGATCGGATGAAACACGCAACCGCGCACGCCGTGGCGTCCGGCGCTGCCGACCATCGGCTGGTGGATCGTCCCGAGTTCGAGGCGATCGCGGCATGGATCGAGGCGGGCGCGCAGGTGCTCGATTTGGGCTGCGGCGACGGCTCCCTGCTGCGCTACTTGAAGGACGAGCGCGGCGCCATGGGATACGGGATCGAGATCGACGACGCTAACATATTGGCGAGCGTGCGCAACGGCGTGAACGTGCTGCAGAGCAATCTGGAATCGGGGCTGGCCGGCTTCGAGTCCGGCTCGTTCGACTACGTAGTGCTGTCCCAGACGCTGCAGGCCGTGCGCCACACCGAGCAGATCATCGGTGAGATGCTGCGTGTGGGGCGCCAGGGGATCGTCACTTTCCCAAACTTTGGTTACTGGAGACATCGGCTGCAGGTCATGCGGGGGCGCATGCCGGTGTCCTCGACCCTGCCATTTGAATGGTACGACACACCTAACGTGCACCTGTTCACGATCCGCGACTTCGAAACCTTCTGCGCTGCGCATGCCATCCGTATCCTGGAACGAGTCGTGATCGACCAGCGGCGGCGCGTCTCGATCCTGCCCAATTTGATGGGATCGCTCGCGGTGTACCGCTTCGACCGGGGCCTCGGCCATAAGCACTGACAGCGGCGCGCCGGGCGCCCCCGCGTCTGCGACGTCGCAGGCTGGCGTGACCCCTTCCGTCCGCGAAGTTCTGTTCACGCGGCGCATGCTGATCTGCGTGTTCATCGGGTTCAGCTCGGGGTTGCCGCTTTACGTGCTCCTCACGCTGGTTCCGGGGTGGTTGCGCTCGGAGCATGTGGACCTCAAAGCGATCGGGCTGTTCACGCTCATTCAGTTCCCCTATACCTGGAAGTTTCTGTGGTCGCCGCTGCTCGACCGTTTTGCTTTTCCCTGGATGGGGCGCCGGCGCGGCTGGATGTTGATCACTCAATGCGCGTTGCTGCTGACGATCAGTCTGCTCGGCGGACTGCTGCCAGCCACCGATATGCGTTCCATCGTGGGTCTCGCGGCGTTGACCGCGTTCTTGAGCGCAAGTCAGGACATCGTGCTGGACGCCTATCGGCGCGAGCTGCTGAGCGACGCCGAGCTCGGGCTCGGAACGGCTGTTTACGTCAACGCGTACAAAATCGCCGGCTTGATTCCCGGCTCGCTGTCGCTGGTGCTGGCGGACCACTACCCGTGGCCGATCGTTTTCATCGTGACCGCGTTGTTCATGCTGCCGGGAATCGGCATGACACTTCTGGTCCAGGAACCCGCCATTCCAGCCGGAGCGCCCCGCACATTGCGCAGCGCGGTGGTCGAGCCCTTCGTCGAATTCATCGGCCGAGCCGGCTGGCGCCAGGCGGCGATCGTCCTCGCTTTCATCTTCCTGTACAAGCTGGGCGACAGCATGGCTACCGCCCTGGCTACGCCCTTTTACCTCGACATGGGCTTCAGCAAATCCGAGATCGGCCTCATCGCCAAGAACGCGGGCCTGTGGCCCAGCGTGTTCGGCGGACTCGTGGGTGGCCTGTGGATGGTGAGGCTCGGCATCAACCGCGCGCTGTGGCTGTTCGGCGCGGTGCAGGCGCTGTCGATTCTGGGCTTCGCGCTGCTGTCGCAGCTTCCGGCTGACCGCTTAGCGCTCGCCAGCGCGATCGGCTTCGAAGCGCTGGGGGTGGGTCTCGGAACGGCGGCGTTCACGGCGTTCATCGCGCGCACCACCAATCCGCGCTACACCGCTACCCAGTTCGCCCTGTTCACGAGCCTCGCTGCTGTGCCGAGGACGCTGATCAATGCCACCACCGGCTGGATCGTGGAGCACATCGGCTGGCTCGACTTCTATCTGCTGTGCACCGCGTTGGCGCTACCCGGGATGGTGTTGCTGTGGTGGGTGGCGCCGTGGAACGAGAAGATCGTGACGCGTGACACCTGAGTCATCAGGTAGAGACCTCCCAATACAAGCGAGTCACGAATCGCGGGTCGCGGGCAATTCGCAGTCGTAGTCGATGATGAGCGGAGCGTGATCCGAAAAGCGCTTCGCCTTGTAGATCGAGGCCTTGATGGCTTTCGCGGCGATGCCCGGCGTGGCGATCTGATAATCGATGCGCCACCCGACGTTTTTGGCCCAGGCCTGGCCGCGATTGGACCACCAGGTGTACCGGTCGGGCCGAGGATCGATGCGCCGGAACACATCCACATAACCCAGCCGGTCGAATACGCCGGAAAGCCAAGCGCGCTCCTCCGGAAGGAACCCCGGATTCTTCTGATTCGAGCGCCAGTTCTTGAGGTCGATTTCCCGGTGCGCGATGTTCCAGTCGCCGCAGATGATCGCTTCCCTTCCGCTGGTTGCAAGCGCGTGCAGTCTCGGGATCACGCGCTCGAGAAAACTGAATTTCACCGCCAGCCGCTCCGGCGAGCTCGAACCCGAGGGCAGATAGAAGGAAACCACGCTCAACGCACCGAACTGCGCCTCGAGATAGCGGCCTTCCATGTCGATGTCGGCAATGCCCAATCCCGAGACGACACGGTCGGGCGTCTTGGCACAGTACAGACCGACGCCGCTGTAGCCCTTCTTGTCCGCGAAGTGAAAGTATCCCGTGAGCGGTGTCGGATCGCGCACGGCGCCGGTGAGATCGGCCTGCTGTGCTTTCAGCTCCTGCAGGCATACCACGTCCGCATTCTGGCGGCGCAGCCAGCGCAGCAAGCCTTTGTTGACGGCCGAGCGCAGGCCGTTTAGATTCAATGTGATGATGCGCAAAGGGAACCGGGTCTGAGCTTTCGTCACGACTTCATCGCGTTCGCCTTGGAGCGCAACGTGCTGCGTTTCGGGTCGTTCACCACCAAGGCGGGGCGCATCTCGCCTTACTTCTTCAACGCTGGCCTGTTCAACGACGGCGCTTCGCTGCAACGGCTCGGGCGATTCTACGCCCAGGCGATCCTCGACTCCGGCATCGCGTTCGACCAGCTGTTCGGACCAGCCTACAAGGGTATTCCATTGGTGACCGCAGCCGCGGTGGCCTTGGCCGAGACCGGTCGCAACGTGCCGGTCTCATTCAACCGCAAGGAGCTCAAAGATCACGGCGAAGGCGGGGTAATCATCGGCGCGCCCCTCACGGGGCGTACGCTGATCGTGGACGACGTCATTTCCGCAGGGACATCGGTGCGGGAATCGGTGGAGCTCATACGTGCCGCCGGCGCTCGTCCCTGCGGTGTCGTGATCGCGCTGGATCGCATGGAGCGGGGCCGGGGGGAGCGTTCGGCGGTGCAGGAGATGGAGCAGGAGTTGCAGCTGCCCGTCGCCAGCATCGTAACGCTGGATGACCTGGTCAGCTATCTGGAAACGCGCGGCGAAATGGCACGCGAGTTGCAAGGGGTCACGGGTTATCGCAGGCAATACGGAGTTCACAAAGATGCGGGCTAACCCTTTCGTGATTGCGGCCGGACTGGCATTCGTACTGGCGCGGGCGGATGCGGTGGTCGCCGCGAAGATTTTCAAGTGGACGGACGAAAATGGCGTGACCCACTACGGCGAGGTGATCCCGCCGGAGTACAAGGATCAGGCCGCGCAGGAAATGAGCAGACAGGGCCTCACCATCCGCAAATGGGATGCGGCCGTTACCCCCGAGCAGCGCAAGGCCACCGAGACGAAGAGCGTGCGCGATCGGGAGGAAAAGCAGCGTGAGTTCGAACAGCGGCGGCGCGACCTGGCATTGATCAACACCTACACCAGCGCCAGGGAAATCGACGAGCACCGCGACCGCACGCTTCAGCTCCCGGTGCAGGCGATCCAGGGGTTGGAGCCGCGTCTCAAGAAGGCGCAGCAGCGACTCGCCAGTCTGCAGCAGCAGATGGCCGGTCTCAACACTGGTGGCAAGCGGCCTCCCCATGGCCTCGAGCTCGATCTCGCCGACCAAAAAAGCGAGATCGACACCATCCAGGCCGAGATCGAACGGCACAAAGCAGAAATCGAGCTGATCAAAGTCAAGTACGAGGGAGACAGAAAGCGTTACCTCGAGCTTACTCAGCGCTGACGCGCGTGATGCTGCGCGTTACTCCGCAAGCTTGCGTCGCAGTATCTCGTTGACCTGCGTCGGGTTCGCCTTTCCGCCGGTCGCCTTCATCGCCTGACCCACGAAAAAGTTCAGAGCCTTCTGTTTGCCAGCGCGAAATTCCGCCACTTGAGCGGGGTTTGCAGCGATGATGCTCTCCACCAGCTTCTCGATCTCCACGCTGTCGGAGATCTGGCTCAGGCCGCGGCTTTGGATGATCGCGTCGGCTTCCAAAGAGCCGTTCCACATCGCGTCGAATATCTCTGCCGCGGTCTTGCGCGTGATTCTGTTGCTCTCGATGTTCTTGAGCAGGCCCGCCAGTCGCGCGCTGCTCATCGGGGAAGCGGACACATCGATCCCGGCCCGATTGAGCGCCGCGCTGAATTCGCCGAGTATCCAGCTGGCTGCGAGCTTGTAGCCTCCGCCCAACGCTCGCGCAACGCCTTCGTAGAAATCTGCGAGATCGCGGGTCGCGGTGAGGAGTCCCGCTTCATAGTTGCTCAACCCAAACACCCGCTCGAAGCGCGCGCGCATCGCGCCCGGCAATTCGGGCAATTCGTTGCGCAGCCGCTCGATCCAGGCCTCGTCCACCTCGAGCGGCAGAAGGTCGGGGTCCGGAAAGTACCGGTAATCCTGGGCGTCTTCTTTGGATCGCATGGAACGGGTTTCGTCGCGATCCGGATCGTATAGCCTGGTCTCCTGCACGACGGCTCCGCCTTCCGTCAACAGGTCGATCTGGCGCTGCGCTTCGTACTCGATGGCGCGCTCGAGAAACCGAAACGAATTGAGGTTCTTGATCTCGCAGCGCGTCCCGAGCTTATCGCTACCCCTTGGCCGGACCGACACGTTGGCGTCGCAACGGAACGATCCCTCCTGCATGTTCCCATCGCAGATGCCGATCCAGCGCACCAACGCGTGCAGCGTCCTCGCGTAGGCGACGGCCTCTCCGGCGCTGCTCATCTCCGGCTCCGACACGATTTCCAGCAGTGGCGTGCCGGCGCGATTGAGATCGATACCGGTCATGCCGCCGAAGTCTTCATGCAGCGACTTGCCGGCGTCCTCCTCCAGGTGAGCGCGGGTCAAACGGACTTTCTTCTCGGTCTCGCCCGCGCGAATCGCGATGTGGCCACCCTGGACGATGGGCAGCTCGTACTGGCTGATCTGATAGCCCTTGGGAAGATCAGGGTAGAAGTAGTTCTTGCGCGCAAACACCGAGCGGCGGTTGATGGTGGCGCCCACCGCGAGGCCGAAGCGGATGGCGCGCTCGACCGCCCCCTGGTTCGCTACCGGCAGCACGCCTGGCAACGCGATATCCACCGCGCTCGCCTGGCTGTTGGGCGCTGCACCGAATGCGGTGGACGCCCCCGAGAACATCTTGGAGACGGTGGAGAGCTGGGCATGCGTTTCCAGCCCGATCACGGTTTCCCATTGCATGCCTGAATTCGTCGTCTTTGGGTTTGCACGCATGCTCGCCACACTCACTCACAGCCGACTGGCATGCGCAGATGCCAGTCCGTGACAAGCTGATAGCGATGCGCCAGGCCCAGCATGCGCGCCTCCTGAAAGTAGTTGCCCATGAGCTGCAACCCCACCGGCAAATTGTCGTCGCCGAAACCGCAGGGGATCGACAGAGCCGGAATGCCGGCGAGGGGCGCGGGGACGGTGTAGATGTCGTTGAGGTACATCTGCACGGGATCGGCGGTCTTGGCCCCGAGCTTGAAGGCCGTGGTCGGCGCGGTCGGACCCATGATGACGTCGCAGCGCTGGAAGACATCGGCAAAGTCCATGGCGATCAGCCGGCGAACCTTCTGCGCCTGCAGATAGTAAGCGTCGTAATAGCCGTGAGACAGCACATAGGTTCCGATCAGGATCCGGCGTTTGACTTCGGCGCCGAAACCCTGTGCCCTGGTCTTTTCGTACATGTCCCGCAGATCGTCGTAGCGCGGTGCGCGGTAGCCATAGCGGGCCCCGTCGAAGCGAGCGAGGTTGCTTGATGCTTCCGCCGGCGCCAGCACGTAGTAAGCCGGAACTGACAATCGGGTCTGCGGCAGACTCACGTCCACCAGCTTACAACCCAACTTCTCATACTCAGCTACCGCGGCCTGCACCGCGCGGGCGACGTCGGGCGCGAGGCCCGCACCGAAGAACTCCCTGGGTAGCCCGATGCGCAGTCCATCGATCGGGTGCTCCAGATCGCGCCCGTAGTCTTCGCCCGGGCGCTCGAGGCTGGTCGAATCGCGCGCGTCGAAACCGGCGATCGCACTCAGCAGCAGAGCCAGATCCGCCGCAGACTTGGCCATGGGGCCGCACTGATCGAGGCTGGACGCGAAAGCCACCATCCCGTAGCGGGAAACCACGCCATAGGTCGGCTTGAGTCCGCAGACTCCGCACATCGCCGCCGGCTGCCGGACCGAGCCGCCGGTGTCGGTGCCCAATGCCGCGGGCGCGAGTCGGCCGGCGACGACTGCGGCGGAGCCACCCGAGCTGCCGCCGGGCACCGCGCTGCGATCCCAGGGGTTGGCCACCGGCCCGTAGTGCGAGCTCTCTGTCGACGAGCCCATGGCGAACTCGTCCATGTTCGTCTTGCCCAGGTTGACCGCGCCGGCATCGCGCAGCCTCTCGACGACATGCGCGTCATAGGGCGCGATGAAATTCGACAGGATCTTTGAGCCGCAGGTCGTGAGCCAGCCCTTGGCGCAGAAGATGTCTTTGAGCGCTACCGGGATACCGGTCAACGGCTGTGCTGCGCCTTCGCCAATGCGCTGATCGGCAAGCCGGGCCTGCGCCAGGCTTGCCTCGGGATCGAGCGTGACGAAGGCGTTCAGCCCCCGGTTCAAGCGCTGCGCGCGATCGAGAAACAGCCGGGTCAGCTCGACGCTGGACAGCTGTTTGAGAGCGAGCGCCTGGGCCAGCTCGCTCAGGCTGGCGTTCAACACCGGTAGGGGGGAGAGGATCGGGACCGCGGCAGACGGGTGTCGCGCATGGCCGCAGCCGCTGCTCTCGGCGGACGTCTCACTCGATGACCTTTGGCACGAGGTAGAGACCGGCTTCGGCCTGGGGGGCAATGCTTTGGAACAGCTCGTGCTGATCCAGCTCGGTCACCCGATCTTCGCGCAGGCGCAGGGCGGCGCCTTGGGCATGCGACATCGGCTCGACGCCGCGCGTGTCGACCGCCTGGAGCTCGTCGATCAAGGCGAAAATGGCTCGCAACTGGGCGAGAACCTGTTCCGCTTCCGTGTCGTTGATCTGCAGGCGGGCGAGCTGCGCCATGCGCCGGACGTCGTCCAGGGACAACAGCATGGTGATGGATTGGGCTTCGTGCGAGACGCCCGGCGCTTCCAAGGTCTTCTTCAAGTAGAGTATTATAACTTTTTCCCTCCATGCACCATCGACTCCACGATTAGCGGGAGCTTCATGTTCGGATTCCTTGGCGGTTACTTCTCCAACGATCTCGCCATCGACCTCGGCACGGCCAACACCCTGATCTATGTGCGCGGCAAAGGCATCGTCTTGAACGAGCCCTCGGTCGTCGCCATTCGGCAGGAAGGTGGTCCCAACGGCAAGAAAGTGATTCAAGAGGTGGGGCTCGCCGCCAAGCAGATGCTCGGCCGCACGCCCGGCAACATCATCGCCATCCGGCCGATGAAAGACGGCGTGATCGCCGATTTCACCGTGACCGAGCAGATGCTCAAGCAGTTCATCAAGAAGGTGCATGACAACCGCCTGTTCTCGCCCAGCCCGCGCATCGTCATCTGCGTGCCTTGTGGCTCGACCCAGGTCGAGCGCCGCGCAATACGCGAATCCGCGTACGGTGCCGGCGCGCGCAAGGTGGAATTGATCGAAGAACCGATGGCGGCCGCGATCGGGGCCGGGCTGCCGGTGGAAGAGGCGACCGGCTCGATGGTGGTGGACATCGGCGGCGGCACGACAGAGGTCGGCGTGATCTCGCTCGGCGGGATCGTCTACTCGGGGTCGGTGCGCGTCGGCGGCGACAAGTTCGACGAGGCGATCATCAACTATATCCGCCGCAACTACGGCATGTTGATCGGGGAAACCACCGCCGAGGAGATCAAGAAAGAGATTGGATCGGCTTTCCCCGGCAGCGAGGTGAAAGAGAAAGAGGTCAAGGGCCGCAACCTGGCCGAAGGTATCCCGCGCAGCTTCACCATCTCGAGCAACGAGATTCTGGAGGCGCTGACCGAGCCCCTGAACGCCATCGTAAGCGCAGTCAAGTCGGCGCTGGAGCAGACACCGCCCGAGCTGGGTGCCGACATTGCTGAGAAGGGTATGGTGCTCACCGGAGGCGGAGCGCTGCTGCGCGACATCGACCGCCTGCTGATGGAGGAGACCGGGCTGCCCGTCATCGTGGCCGATGACCCCCTGACGTGCGTGGTGCGCGGCTCCGGCAAGGCTCTGGACAAGATGGACAAGCTCGGCAGCATCTTCACCAGCGACTGACGGGCAAGGCGCGCCCGGCGCGTCGCCGCATGCTTCTTGCTTGACGGCAGGCGCTTCGCCACTGGCCGGTCAGACCGCAGTTAATCCATGGAATACTCGCCGCCCCCGTTCTTCAAGCGCGGTCCGAGCCTTCTCACCCGATTCACGTTCTTCTCCCTGCTGTCGGTCGTTCTGCTCGTCGCCGATGCCCGTTTCAACTACCTCCCATTGCTGCGCCAGGGGATCGCAGCCGTGGTCTACCCGCTCGAGCGCCTGTCTGCGCTGCCCGCGTCCCTCGCATCGCGCATCGGCGATTTCTTCGTGACCCAGTCCCAGCTGCAGCGGGACAACGAGCAGCTCAAGCATCAGCAGCTGCTCGACGGCGCCGCGCTGCAGGCCGGGAAGGCGCTGGAAAGCGAGAACCAGCATCTGCGACAGTTGCTCGAATTGCGCGAGCGCCTGCCACGCGAGTTCATCGCAGCCGAAATGGTGTATTCGAACCGCGACCCTTTCACGCGGCGTGTTGTGGTCGACAAGGGCTTCCAGCACGGTGTGAGAGCGGGCCAGGCTGTCGTGGATGAAGCCGGTGTGGTCGGGCAGGTGACCCGGGTTTTCCCCTGGGTGTCGGAGGTCACTCTGGTTACCGACAGGGAGCAGGCGATACCGATTCAAGCGGTGCGCAGCGGCCTGCGCGGGGTCACCTTCGGCATCGGTTACGACGGAACGCTGGAGCTGCGGTTCATGCCCGTGAACGCCGACATCCAGAACGGCGACCTGCTGGTCACCTCCGGTATCGATGGCACCTATCCGCCCGGTCTCCCAGTTGCGGTCGTGTCCAACGTCGAGCGCAACGCCGCCTACCCTTTTGCCCGCATCACCTGCACCCCGGCTGCCAGCGTGACCGGCTTCACTCAAGTGCTGATTGTGGCCACCACCGGGCGCCCGCCGGAGAATGCGGTGCCGGACGAAGAGCCCGGACCCAAGGGGCGGAAGGCCAAGAAATGAGCCTGGACTGGCTGCGTACGCCCGTCGTTGGCCGGGCCGACCCACAGGAGATCCTGCTGCCCGTGAGGACACGTTATATCGCGGCCACCTTGCTGAGCGCGCTGGCGTTGAATCTGTTTGCCCTGCCGGGGGTGTTGCAGTCGATCCGTCCCGATTTCATCGCGCTCACGCTCATCTACTGGGTCGTGTATCACCCCCGGCGCGTGGGGTTCCTGCCAGCGTGGTTTCTCGGGCTGCTCATGGACGTCGCCGACGGCAGCCTGCTGGGTCAACATGCACTGGCCTATGCTGTCTTGATGTATCTCGCCATCCTGCTGCATCGCAGGATCGTGATGTTCGGCATGCGGCACCAGATCGCGCACGTGGCGGCGATCCTCATCGTCTCGCAAGTCATCATGCTCGGGGTGCGCCTGATGGCAGGCGCCGAATTTCCCGGCGTCCTGTACTTCGCGCCGAGCATGCTTGGCGCGGCGATGTGGCCGCTGCTGTTCAACGTGATACGCGTCCCGCTGCGGCCGAGGTCCAACCCGGATGCTGTCTAGGCCGCGCATCTTTCGTCGCCTCGCTGCACGAGAGGAGCGCGCCCCGATCGTTCTGGGAGGGGCTCGACGCGCGGAGCTGCGCGACCACCAGAAGGAGCTGCATGGCTTCCAAACGCGGCTTGTGGTGTGCGCAGGCAGCGTCGTCGCGGTGTTCTTCCTGCTCCTGGTGCGATTCTTCTACCTGCAGGTTCTGCAGCACGAGTACTACCACACGCTGGCCGAGAACAACCGCATCACCATCAACCCGATGATTCCCAATCGCGGCTTGATGATCGACCGCAACGGCGCAGTGATCGCACACAACTACGCTGCGTACACGCTCGAGATCACGCCGTCGAAGGCTGGCGATCTGGAGCCGCTGATCAACGAGCTCGCCACCGTAGTCGAGGTTGCGCCGAAGGATCGCAAACGTTTTCGCAAGCTGCTGGAGGAAGGTCACGACTTCGCCAGCCTGCCGATCCGCACGCGGTTGAACGACGTCGAAGTCGCGAGATTCGCGGTCAACAAATACCGCTTCCCCGGCGTAGACATCCGCGCGCGCCTGTTCCGGCACTACCCCAATGGAGAAGTCGCGTCGCATGTGCTCGGCTACATCGGGCGGCGCACGCAAGCCGATGACGAAAAGCTGGAAGCCGAGGGGATGGACGCCAACTACAAGGGCACGGAGTTCATCGGCAAGGTCGGTCTCGAGGGACGCTATGAAGCCAACCTGCATGGCACCACCGGTTTCGAGGAGGTCGAGACCGATGCCAACGGGCGGGCGGTGCGCACGCTGCGCAGCACGCTGCCGGTGTCGGGGAACAATCTATTGCTCTCGCTCGACGCCCGCCTGCAGGAGGTAGCCGAGCGCGTGTTCGGGGAGCGGCGCGGGGCATTGGTTGCCATCGAACCGGCCACCGGCGGCGTGCTGGCCCTGGTGAGCAAGCCTGGCTATGATCCCAATCAGTTCGTGGACGGCATCGATCCGCAGAGCTGGGACATGCTCAACAGCTCTCCCGATCATCCGCTCAACAACCGCGCTCTGCAGGGCGTCTATCCTCCGGGCTCCACGTTCAAGCCGTTCATGGCGCTCGCGGCTCTGGAGCTGGGCAAGCGCAATCCGCATCACGCCATCTATGACCCAGGGTACTTTTTTCTGTCTGGCGGCGGCGGCCACCGCTACCGCGACTGGAAAACCGGCGGACACGGCATGGTGGACATGCACCGCTCGATCGTCATCTCGTGCGACACGTATTACTACGGCGTGGCGCAGGATCTGGGTATCGACAGCATCCACGAGTTCATCGGCCAGTTCGGCTTCGGCAAGCGCAGCGGTATCGACATCGACGGCGAGGCGGGCGGCTTGCTGCCGTCGCAGGAATGGAAGATGCGCCGCTTCCAGCAGAAGTGGTTCATGGGTGACACGATCTCCGTTGGAATCGGCCAGGGCTACAACCTCGCCACGCCGGTGCAGCTCGCGCAGGCGGTGTCGATTCTCGCCAACAATGGAGCTGTGTTCCGGCCGCACCTCGTGCGCCACATCCAGGACAGCCAGACGGGCAAGCTCACCAGCATCGAGGTCGAGCCGGTAGGTACGATCCACCTGCGACCGGAAAATCTGCGGCTGGTGCGCGACGCGATGATCGACGTCACACGCCCGGGCGGGACCGCTGCCGCCGCAGGCGCGGGCGCGCCGTACCATTTCGCTGGAAAGAC
>Ga0335080_10002655_pt1 | contig 17894 bp, 14 predicted proteins | sample Lox_Sample_34_FD_206720 | JGI IMG/M metagenome (GOLD analysis project Ga0335080, IMG submission 206720) | Soil microbial communities from Loxahatchee National Wildlife Refuge, Florida, United States - Lox_Sample_3.4 | ecosystem: Environmental > Terrestrial > Soil > Wetlands | place: USA...
CTACCCGCTGCTCAGCCGCCTCGCGGCCGAGGACCTGGGTCATTTCGAGCGCGCCGCGCGCGAGGTGCTCTACCTCATCTGCCTGCTCTCGGCGTGGCTTGCGGTCGGCATCGCCTGCCTCGTGCCCCTGCTGGTGCCGCTGATATTCGGCGATGCCTTCCGGCCCGCCCTGCCGCTGCTGCCATGGTTCGCGCTGCTCGCCCTCGGCAAGGGCGGCGAGATTGCCCTCTACCGGCTAATGTATAGCCTGCATGCTCAAACGCAGTACCTGCGCTGCCTGCTGGTCGGAACCATCACCATCGCCGTGCTCAACGTCGCCCTGATTCCCCGTCTCGGCATCTTCGGCGCCGTGCTCGCGGCAGTCGTCAGTTCGCTCGTGGTGGACGTGCTGTGCGTATGGGCCCTGCGCGCCCGGCTGCGCGCGGCGGTGTTCGTCGGCGCCGCGCTGCGCACGGCGCTGATGCTCGCCGCCACCGCCCTGGTGTTCTATGGTGTCGCGTGGCTCGGCACCTCCGCCTGGCTGAGCGCGCTGCTGGCGTGCGGCGTCGCGCCGCTGTGGGGCGCAGCGCTCGGGCTCGTGCCACGGCCACATTCAAGTGCATTGCTGCACCAGGCGCACCCGGCCGGCGCCTCCTCTCTCACGGCTGCCGAAGTGATGCGCGATGGATAACGAGCGTCCCGGCAGCCGCGAACAGCAGGTCTACCTCGGCAACGCGCGGCTGCCGACCGCGGCGTCCGGCCGCAGCGCCCTGGTGCGCCTGCTTACCGACCCGGGATTCGCCGTGCGCGCCGTGCGCTACGCGCTCGGCCTGCCGGTGCGGATGGCCACCGAGGACCGCCGCGTCCTGGAGCAGCTGATCTTTCCCTTCTTCAGGGACCTGGCCGAGGTGCACAACGTCCTGTTCGTCGGCTGTGACTGGTACACCAAGCACTACCAGCGCACCTTCTTCAGGGCCAAGAACTACTGGACCCTGGACTTCAATCCTGCGGCCCGGCGCTTCGGGGCTGCGCAGCACGTGCAGGCTCCGCTGGAGCAGCTCACGCGTCACTTTCCGGCCGGGACCTTCGACCTGATCGTCTGTAACGGCGTTTACGGCTTCGGCCTGGACGCGCCGGCGCAATGCGAGGCCGCCTTCGAGCAGTGCCACCTGTGCCTCGCGCCCAACGGATACTTCGTGCTGGGCTGGAATGCCATCCCGGCCCGTGATCCCGTGCCGCTGGCGCAGATCGCAGCGCTCGACCGCTTCCAGAAGTTCACCTTTGCGCCGCTGGGCACGTGGCGCTACCTCACCGAGACCTCTTACCGGCACACCTACGATTTCTATCGCAAGTGATCCCCCGCGCGCCGCAACTCTACTGGCTCACGGAAGAATTCTTTCCACCGCAGATCGGCGGCGTGGAGATCATGGTGTCGCGCCTGTCGCAGGGCCTGAGCGCGCGCGGGCTTCCCACCAGCGTGATCACCCGCCAGACGGAGCCCGCAAGCCCGGCGGCCGAGACCATCGGTGGCGTCTGCGTGCGCCGCATCGAGCCCTCGGGCCAGATCAAGGGCGCCGGGTGGCGCGCGGTGACGCACATGCTCGGCTACCTCTCGCGGCTCGGCCGGATACTGGTGCACGAGCGCAGCCACTACGACCTGGTCGTCATCTCCGGCATGAAGATCATCCCGCTGGTCGCGGTGCCACTGTGCCGCCTGCTGCACAAGCGCTGCATCGTTAGGGTGGAGTCCACCTTCGAGCTGCACGAGCCGCTCTCGGCGCAGAGCCGCGGGGAGATGCGCTGGCTCGGCGCCGTGCTGCAGCGCTCGCTGGCCGCTCTGCAGCGCGGTGCCCTGCAGCGCGCCGACTGGGTCATCGCAATTTCACCGGAGATCGAGCAGCTCCTGCCCGCAGCCGGTGTCAGCCGTGCGCGCATCGTGACCATCCCCAACGCCGTCGATGCGCAGCGCTTCTCGCCCGCATCCGCGCAGCGCCGGCAGGAGCTGCGCACGCGGCTGGGGCTGCCGGCTGATCGCACGCTGCTGCTTTACATCGGCCGGCTGTCCAGGGCCAAGGGTGTCGACATGCTGGTGCAGGCAGCACCGCAGCTCATGTCCCGGCACCCGCAGCTGTGCCTCATCATCGTCGGCAGCGGCCAGGGGTCCTTCGATGACTGCGAAGCCGAACTCGCCGGGTTCGTTCGCAACGCCGGGCTTCACGACGCGGTACGCATGTATGGCGCCACCGATCGCGTGGCGGATTACCTGCAGGCCGCGGACCTGTGCATCTTCCCCAGCGATTACGAGGGTTTCGGCGTCGGCCTGATCGAGGCGCTCGCGACCGGCACGCCGGTGCTCTCCACGCCGGTGGGGATCGCGCGCGAGCTGGTGCGGGAAGGCGAGACCGGGTTTGGCTTTCCGACGCGGGACCCGGCGGCCATGGTGGGCGCCATCGACGCCGCACTGGCCGCGCGCAGCCGCTGGACTGCAATCGGCCAACGGGCACGCGCGGCCATCAAGCCCTACGAGCTCGACAGCGTCGTCACGCGTTACGAGAGCCTGTGCCGGGAGCTCACGGCCTGAGGGAGCGTGGTGCGCAAGGCACCACGCTCCTTCTTCAGGCTACTGGACGGCGACGTAGTCCGGGTTCGTCCCCGCCGCAACCGGGCTGCCCGTGATGGGACCCAGCGCGCCGGTCGTGCCGTTGAGCGTGTACTGCGACACGTTCGCGGACCCGTCGTTGCCGACGTACACGTGGCTGGAGGCGTCGACCGCGAAGGACACCGGATTGGTGCCCGCCGCGAAGGGTGAGCCGCTCACCGGGCTGCCCGCATCGCCCGTGCCCTGGTCGTACTGGTAGACATCGATGCCGGCCGACTCGGTCACCAGCAGGAACTTACCGCTCGGGTCGAAGGCGATGTAGTTCCTGGCGACGTCGATCACGGGATTGTTGACATTACCGGTCAGGGTGCCATCCGCAGCGATCGTGAACGCCGAGATGTACCGGGTGCTGCCGCCGCCGGGCAGCGCCACGGTGTACAGCACCGTGCCCTGCGGGTTAATCGCGAGCGCGAACGGGTTCTGATCCGTGCCGAAGGGCGAGCCGGTCACCCCTTCAGTGAGGGCGCCGGTGCTGGCATTGATCGAGAAGACCTCCACCGCACTCGGATTCGTCACCGCCACGTACAGGAAGTTGCCGTGTACCGCCAGCTCCGCCGGCAGATGTCCATGCACAAGGGCATACGGCGAGTCTGACAGCTCGGTGAGCTCGCCCGTGGCCGGGTTGATCGTGAAAGCCGAGATGCTGTGGTCCTGCTGGTTGGACACGTACAGGTGAGTGCCACCCGAATCGAACGCCAGCGACACCGGCAGGTGGTCGGTCTGGTAGGGCGAGTTGGGGGTCGCGGTCAGCGAGCCGTCCGCCCCGATGGCAAAGCCATAGACACCGCGACCGACGGTCGTGTCCGTGCCGGAGTTCACCACGTACACGTACTTCTTCGAGGGATCGACCTTGATCGCGCCGAAACCGGTGACGCCCGGCACCAGGGTCGGTGCGGCAAGCGCCGTCAGTCCGCCATCGGCGCCGACGTTGTAGCCGGAAATGACGCCGTTGCTCGAGGCATCGAGCGCATTGTTGGACGCATAAGCGTACTGGGGTGTCGGACCGCTGCTCACCGTCAGATCCACGCTCGAGCCCGGCGCCACCTGCGTGCCGGCGGCGGGCGCCGAGCTGATGACGCTGCCCTTGGCAACCGAGGCGCTGCTCGCCTGGGTTACCGTGCCGACGATGAGGCCGGCAGCCGTGATCGCAGTGGTCGCATCCGCCTGCGTGTGTCCGACGACGTCTGGCACTGCCACCGTGCCGGGGCCGCTACTGACGGTGAGGTTCACCGCCGAGCCGTTTGCCACCATCGTGCCGGCAGTCGGGGACTGGCTAATGACGCTGCCGGCGGCAACCGTGTTGCTTGCCTGCATGGCCACCGAACCGACGGTGAGACCGGCACCCGTGATCGTCGTGGTCGCGGCCGCCTGCGTGGCGCCGACGACGTTGGGCACCTGCACCTGCGCGGGGCCGGTGCTGATGGTGAGATTCACGGCGCTACCGGAAGCGACGCTTGCACCCGCCGCCGGGGACTGGCTGATGACGTTGCCGGCGGCGACGGTCGAACTGCTGGCCTGAGTCGTCGTGCCGACCGTAAGGCCGGCGCCGGTGATCGCGGTGGTCGCGGCCGCCTGCGTGGAGCCGACGACGTTCGGCACCGTGACGTTGTTATTACCGCCGCCCCCGCTGCTGCCACCGCCGCCGCAGGCGGCCAGGGCAACTGAGGCACAAATGGCAAGGAGGAGGCAGCGCAGCAATTTATGGAAGTCCATGGTTTTTACCTTGGTTATGCTTTTCAACGCTTCTGACCCCGAAGGCGCTGCGGCATACATCGTCGCGTCCTGCGCCCTGGTAGCGCTGCGGCGGAGGCGTCATTTGAATGTTGTGTGGAACGCCGCCACCGCCCCCGGACCGTTGTTGGTGTTCGACAAGCCCGGGGTGCGTCCAGGAAAGTATACCGCAGTGCAAGACGACCGCCAGCAGCATCACTTGCAACGCAGCAGAATCTTGCGCGATTTATGTTAAGGCATCGCGTCAGACCTGACGTGATGCCTCTTATTTATTGCTGTGGAAGTGCCGAGGGCAGCGCGCGTCGCTCCTGCTGCCAAGTTGACGTATAACCTCGGCGCTGTACCCGATCTAAACCGATCCTTAAGCCTCTGCCGCTTCGTCAGCTGCGCGGCGCGATGCTCTCCAGCACGCGCAGCGTGGCCTCGGCACACCTGGGCCACGTGAAGCTCGCCGAGCGCACCCGGCCGCGCTCGATCAGCTGCGTGCGCAGCGCCTCATCGGAAAGCAGCCTCTGCAGGCCGTCCGCGATGGAGTCGACCGATTCCGGCTCGATGAGCAGCGCGGCGTCGGCGGCGATCTCGCGGGAGCCGTAGCAGTTCGAGGTGAGCACGGGGCAGGATGAGGCCATCGCCTCTACGATCGGCAGGCCGAAGGACTCGAACAGCGAGGGCAGCAGCAGCGCCTGCGCCAGGCGATAGAACGCCGCGAGCGTCGGGGCATCCACCCAGCCGGCCCACTTCACCCAGCGCTCGATGCCGAGCCGGCCCGGCTCACCGAGCTCATGCTCGGAGAGGAAGCGATTCTCGCCGCCGGCGATGACGAGCGAGATGCCGCGCGCCGGGCCGACGCGGGCATAGGCCTGGACCATGCGGGTGAAATTCTTCGGCGGATAGACCGCACCGGAATAGAGCACGAACTGCTCCGGCAGCCCATGGCGCGCGCGCACCGCGGCGAGCGTGTCCGCATCCAGCGGCGCGCGGAACGTGTCATCGATCGCGGTGTGCACGGTCACCACCCGCTCCGCGGGCATGCGCAGGTAGTGCATGAGGTGCTCGCGCGTCACCTCCGACACCGCGATCACCGCGCTCGCCCTCCTGGCATAGCGCGGCACGAGGAAGCGGTGGCTCAGCCGGTCGATCGCGCGCGAGGCCCACGGCATGACGTACCAGTCGAGGCCATGGCAGACCCAGGCGGCCGGGCAGCTGCCCGTGAGCGGCAGCGAGTACTTGGGATTGAAGAGCACGTCGATGCCCGCGCGTCGCATCGCCCGCGGCAGGCTCACCTGGTCCCACAGGAACACCGAGCCCAGAGCGGGCACGAGCACCTCCCGCACGTGCGCATGTGCGCCGTAGGTCCCGAGCAGCGCCGGGTTGCTGTAGAAAAGCACGTACTCGTGGCCGCCGGGATGGCGCACCAGGTGATCCAGCAATCCTTTGGTGTAGACGCGCACGCCACCGCCATGCTGGTCGTAATGGCGCAGCATCACTCCGATGCGCATGGCTAGGGTGCACCGCGGTAGGCCGCGTACATGCGCTGGTAGTCGCGCACGCCCAGGGAGCAGAAGGCCTCCGCATACAGGCCCTGGTGGCCGGCGAAGGCGGCGGAGCGGTAGGCGTTCAGGGCCAGCGAGGTGTGCAGGTAATCGAACTGCGCCAGCTGGCTGCGGTATTCCGCCAGCGCGCGCTTCTTCAGCTCCACGACCTCATCGATCTTCACCACGCAGTTCGGGAACAGCGGCGTCCACACCTCGTAGGCGAGCAGCTGCGGTTCAAGCTCAAGCCCCTGCAGCGCTTCGAACAGTACCGCGCTCACGGCCACGTGGTCGGGGTGCTGCTCGACGAAGTGCGGCAGGTAGATGAGCTCCGGGCGCTCGGCGGCGAGGATCTCCCGGAGCCGAGAGGCGACGGCGCGGTCCTGCGCCAGTGCGCCATCCGGCGCATCGAGGAAGGAGATCGCGTCGACCCCGAGGATCGCGAGCGCCCGGCGTGCCTCCTGCCTGCGGGTGCCGACCAGCTGCGCCTGCACCTCGGAGCGCGCCGCAGTGCTCACCGTCGGCGCGCTGCCATCGCCAGCACGCCCGTCGGTCAGGAACACCACGTGCGCACGTGCGCCCGCGCGTACGTGCCGCACCAGGGTGCCGCCGCAGCCGATGGTCTCATCGTCCATGTGCGGCGCCAGCACGAGCACCCGCTCCGCCCCCGGCTGCCAGATGAGGGCCGAGGTGCTGAATGCCTTGCTGGTCTGCATCAGACCCTGCGCCTCGAGATAGGGTCGCGCGGCGCGTGCGAAGTGGCGCAGCAGCGTGCGCGTCAGGCCCTTCATGCGGCGGCGGCCAGGGTGCCGAGGCTGTTGAGCTCCGCCTGCAGGCATTCCCGGTCCTCACCCTCGATCATCATCCGGTACCACAGCTCCGCGTTGATCAGCAGCCACAGGCGGTTGCCGTGGTCGGCGCGGCCGGCAAGGTGCTGCCTGAGGAGCATCTCGATTGCTGGACCTGACAGGATGCCCGCACGTACCAGCCGGGCGTCGCGCAGGAAGTGCCCGTACAACTGCCGGTACTCGGCCTGCAGCAGGTACGGCAGCGCCGAAGCAAAGCCCTGCTTCGGCCGCGTCAGGATGGCTTCCGGCAGGTAACGTGCCGCCAGCTTGCGCTGCATGATGCGCAGCGAGCGGCCGCGGACTTTCATTTCCGAAGGCAGGCGCGCCGCGAACTCCGCCAGACGGTGGTCCATGAAGGGGCTGCGCGCCTCGAGCCCGTGCGCCATGGTGATGCGGTCGGTGATCATCACCGGGTGATCCGGCAGGCGCACCGCGCAGTCGGCCGCCAGCATGCGATCGAGCGCGTCCCCGCTGGCCGACTCATAGGGCAGGCGGATCACGTCTTCCGCGTGCCGGCCAGCAAGCTCGCGCGTCGCCTCGCTCGTGAACAGTGCCGCGCGCTGCCGCGGATCGAAGTGGAAGTAGCTGAGGCTCGCCGCGTAGCGAGCCCCGCCCGCGAGGAACGACAGCCGGTGCAGCCAGCGCAGCTGGTGGCCGACGCTCTTGTACCAGCCCGCCTCCGGGATCAGCGCGAGCGCGGGCCCGAGCAGCGCGCGCCGCAGCGCCGCCGGCACCCGGGCGTAGTGATCCGCGTAGCTGTTGCCGTAGTAGCGATCGTAGCCGCCAAAGAGCTCATCCCCGCCGTCGCCGCCGATCACCACCTTCACGGAGCGTCGCGCCAGCTCGGCGAGGTGGTAGGTGCACAGTGACAAGGGATCGGAGGGCTCGTCCAGGTGGTGGATGAGCTCCGGCAGCAGCCGGATCAGGGAGGGCGCGAGGGTTCGCTCGTGGTGCTGCGTACCGCACAGCTGTGCCACCTGGCGCGCGTACGGTGCCTCATCGAAGCGCGCATGGGGGAGGCCCACGGTGAAGGTCGGCAGGTCGGTGACGCCGAGCCGCCGCGTCAGCATCGCCACCAGCAGGCTCGAGTCCAGGCCGCCGCTCAGGAAGGCGCCCACGGGCACGTCGCTCACCAGGTGCAGCCGCAGGGAGTCCGCGACGCAGGCCTCGAGCTCATCGAGCAGCGATTCCTCGGAGCCTGTGTGCTTGGGCAGGTACTCGAGCTTCCAGTAGCGCTCGATGCGTGGCTCCTGCCCCGCCTCGAGGCTCAGCATGTGGCCCGGCGGCAGCTTGCGGATGCCCTGGAACATCGAGCGCGGCGGCGCGATGAAGCGCAGCGCCAGGTACTCATCGAGCGCGGCCAGGTCCAGCGTGCGCAGCTGCGCATCCAGCGCGAGCAGCGCCTTGATCTCGGAGGCGAACGCGAACCCGGCCGTGCTGCTGGCATAGTAAAGCGGCTTCTGCCCGAGGTGATCGCGTGCCATGAGCAGTCGTTGGCGCGGCGCGTCCCACAGCGCGAACGCGAACATGCCGCGCAGGTGCTCGAACAGGCGCTCGCCGTGGAACTGATAGAGCGCGATGATTACCTCGCAGTCGCTGTGCGTGCGGAACAGGTAACCGCGGCCCTCGAGCTGGGCGCGCAGCTCCTGGTAGTTGTAGATCTCGCCGTTGCAGATCAGGGCGATGGAGCCGTCGGCGCTCAGCAGCGGCTGCCGGCCACCCTCGAGGTCGATGATCGAGAGCCGGCGATGGCCGAGGATGGCGTGCGCGCCCTCCTCCATGCCCTCGCCGTCGGGCCCACGGTGCCTGAGCGCATCCAGCATGCGGCGCATGCCCGCGCGTCGCGACGGGGAGGCTGGCGCGATGATGCCGGCGATGCCGCACATGTCAGACGAGCACCTGGCGGCCCGGGACCTGCGGGGCGCGCGCCAGCGTGGCGGCGAACAGCTGCTCGTAGCGCTCGGCGCAGCGCTCGATGAAGTAGTCCTCCACCGCGGCGAGGTTGTTGCGCGCGATGGCGGCGCGCGACTGCGGGGACTCTCGCAGCAGCGCCACCGCGGAGTTGAAGGCGGCGAGGTCGTTCAGGGGCACGACATAGCCGTTCGCGGGCGTGTGCAGGAAATCGGTCTGCCCGCCGCGGTCGTAGCACACGATCGGCAGGCCGGCGGCCATCGCCTCGAGGAACACCAGGCCGAAGCCTTCGTGCTGGCTGGTGGACACGAAGATGTCGGCCACGCAGAAGGCGCGCTGCTTGGTGGCCTCGTCCACGTACCCGAGCATGCGTACGCGCTGCGCGACGCCGCGCGCGGCCGCACGCGCCATGAGGGGCGCGGCCTCCGGTCCGTCGCCGACCACCAGCAGCACCGCATCACGCACCGCGTGCAGGGTCTCGATGAGCTGCAGGCTCGCCTTGCGCGCCACCAGCCGCCCCGCGGACAGCAGCACGCATGCCTCGGCCGGGATGTCGAACTCCTGGCGTGCGGCCGGTGCGCGCGGCGGCGGCCGCTCGATGCCGAGCGGGATCAGCTCGATGGCGCGCTGCACGCCGTACAGCTCACTCACGTTGCGCGCCGTGTCGCGCGACTGCGCGACCACCACGTCGGCGCGGCGCAGCAGCCGTGCGATCGCCCAGCGCAGCAAGGCGTGCCGGTGCGGCGAGCTGCTCTTGGACGGGTCGTACAGATCGCCGCCGTGCACCGAGAGCACGTGCGGGATCCGCAGCTGCTGCGCCAGCCACGCCCCCACCGGTCCGGTCGGCACCACGAAGTGCGTGTTGATTACGTCAAATTTCGCGCGCCGCCCGAGCCTCAAGCCGCGCCATGCCGCCGCCGGCAGGTAGGCGGCCATCGAGGGCAGGTTCGCGACCGCGAGTTGCCGGCGGAACAGCACCGGCACACGCACGACGCGCACGCCCTGGTCGTCGTCCTCGCCCGCCAGCCACGCGGCGCGCGAGGTCAGCACCGTCACTTCATGGCGGCATGCGAGCGCGCGCGCCATGGCCGCCATGACCACGCCGCCGCCGCCGCCGAGCGGCGGATACTCAAAGTTGCACAGTAGGATTCGCAATGTCTGACGTGTGCCGGTGGTTGCGTGTATTCTGCTTAACAACTCTGCTGTAACCCGTGTATCGCAAGGAGCGCGCGCATGAGCGCCGAATTCGACCGCCAACGGCTCGCATCAGCGACGGCAGCGCCGCGCCAGCTGGCAGCGCGCCTGGAGCCGTTCGATTCCTACTGGCAGGCGCCGCAGGACGCCGAGTCCGGCTTCAGCGCGTTTGCCGCCTACTACCGCGCCAACTACCTGCCGGTCATGCCCGAGCGCCGCACGGCACGCATCCTGGTCGTGAGCTGTGGTCCCGGCTACCTCGTCAAGATGCTGAGGGACTGCGGTTACACCAACGTCACCGGCATCGATTCGGATGCCGCCAAGGTCGACATTGCGCGCCGGCACGAGCTGCCGTGCGAGGTCGCCCACGCCTTCGACTACCTCGAGGGCCGCGTGCAGTCCTTCGACGTCATCGTCCCGGAGCAGGAGCTCAATCACCTGACCCTCGATGAGACCCTCGACTTCCTGCGCCTGTGTCGCCGCGCCCTGCGCGCCGACGGCCGCGTCGTGGTCTACGCCATGAACGGCGCCAACCCGCTGGTGGGCTCCGAGAACCTGTCTCACAACATCGACCACTTCTACAACGTCACCGAATACAGTCTCACGCAGATTCTGCAACTGGGCGGCTTCGAGAGGATCCGCGTGTTTCCGCTCAAGCTGTATGTCTTCTGGAAGAACCCCTTCAACTACGTCGGCCTGCTGGTGACCACGATGCTCGAGTGGAGCATGCGCATCATCTATCGGCTGTACGGCAAGAAGGTCCGGGTCCTCAGCAAAAAGATCGCGGCCGTGGCCCACGCGCCGGGTCAGGTGTCGCCCACGTAGTAGTAGTAGCCGCTCGCGCCGTTGGCGGCCGTCGAACGGTTGAGCACGATCCCCGCGCTCGGGAAATCGGCCAGCAGCTGCTTGGCGCGCGCCAGGCTGTCGCGCCGGGTCTTGCGCTCGGCGACCACCAGCAGCATGGCATCAACCCGCGGCGCCACCGCCAGGGCCTCGTCGGTCACGGTGATGGGCGCCAGGTCGATCAGCAGGATCGGATTGGGCGCGATGCGCTTTATGTAGGTGATCAGTTCGTCGAGCTTGGCGTGTGAGAGCAGCTCCGAGGCCAGCGAGGTGGCGCTTACGTTGGCTGCGATCGCCAGGTTCTGCGGGCCGATGCAGAAGAACAGGTCCGCCGGCATGGCGTTGCCGGCGAAGTAGTCGATCAGCTGCGTCGGCGGGCGCACGCCCAGATAGGTGCACAGGCTCGGGCTGCGCAGGTCGAGATCGAGCAGGAACACGTTGTGGGTGTCGTGGCGCGCGATGTTCAGCGCCAAGTTGAGCGAGGTCACCGACTTGCCCTCGCCCGTGTCGGGACTGGTGATCGCCACGCTCGACCAGTTGTGCGTGCGCATGCGCTGCAGCAGGCGGGTGCGCACCATGCGGTAGGCCGCGGCCACGCGCTCATCGGCGGCCAGCATCGAGTTCGGCAGCGCGATGCGATGCGCCTCGGCGCAGGCGCGGTCACACTCGAGCAGCGGAAATACCGGGCGCGGCAGCACTGGCGCGAGCTCGCGCGGCGGCGCTTCCGGCGTGCGCACCTCGGGCTGCGCAGCGGGCGGCGCTACGCCGCTCGCGAGTTGCGCCTCTTTGAGTTTCTTGAGCGCTCGTTCGATTACCATATCTGTTGCTTTTTTTCCGTCGCCGCGTGCGGCTTCCGTTACCGATCACGATCTTATATAGATGGTCGCCACCATGAGCACCGCACCCGCGGTGTAGGCCAGCAGCGCTGCGGCCCAGCGCACGCGATACCGATGCCGATCCTGCGTCGTCAACAGCATCGGTATGGACCCGAGCGCGGTGGTTTCCATGATCTCCTGCAGATCCTCGCTGCCGCGCACGGTGGGATCGTAGGCGTCGGCGAAGGCCGCGGCTCCGAGTGCCACTCCGCAGCCGAGCAACAGGCCCAGCAGGACGATGCCGATGCGATTGGGGAAGTACGGGCGTCGCGGCACGGTAGGCGCATGCAGCAGCGAGAACTTCTCGCCGCGGTCCTCGAATTCCATGGTACGTGCCAGCGCGGCGTTCTTCATCTTGTTCTGGATGTCCTCGTAGCGTTCGCGGGCGGCCGAATACTCACGCTGCAGCTGGGTGTACTGGCGCTCCACGTTGGGTGCCATCTGCATGTGCGACTCATACGCGCTCAGGTCGTGCCGCTCGCGCGCCTCCGCGGCGCGCAGCGCCGCCAGCTGGTGGCGCGTCGCGGCCAGCTGATCCGCCAGCGCCAGGTATTCCGGGTTGTCGGGCTTGCCGCCGGACGGACGCATGTTGGTCGCGTTCTGGGCGCTCATTTCTGCGACGGCCCGCTCCAAGCGCTTCACCTCCGGGTGCTCGGGGGTGTACTTCTGATGAGCCTCGGCGAGTTCGGCGCGCAGCTTTGCCAGCTCGGTGCGCGAATCGCTCACCGCCCCGGTGAGGCTCGGGCTCAGGTTGTTCAGCTGCAGCTGCAGTTGCGACTCCTTCTCCTCCGCCACTAACTCTTGCTGCTGCAGCGCCTCGATGTCGTGCTGCGTGCGGTCGATCTCGGTGATGTTGTGCGCCTGCATCTCCGGCAGCGCGCCGCTGTTCTCCGCCTTGAACTTGGCGAGGCGCTGCTCGATCTCCGCCATCGAGGCCTCGACCGCACGCGATTGCCCCTGCAGAAAATCGTACGCGGCGGAAGCCTGCTCAGTGCGGGTGCGGCGGTTGTAGGTCAGGTAAAGATCGCCGAGGCCGGAAGCGACTGCCGCGGCGATCTTGGGGTTCGGGTTGTCGTAGCTGATGGAGAAGGCCGCCGACTGGTCCAGCGGCTTCAGCGTGATCGGATCGACCCGTTCGACCGTGGTATTGGCGCCCAGCAGCTGTGCCTTGACCTCGGCAGTGGCATCCGTGCGCGGATAGGGATCGACCCTCTTGACGATCTCGAGCAGTCGGTCGGGTGTCATGACCCGACGCCGCGTCAGCTCCAGCTCGTTCTGCGCGTAGATGGCGACGTCCTCGATGCCACGCACCGTGGTCGAGACCATCTCCTTCGGAATCGACTGCGGCTCGAGCATGATGGTGGTGGTCGCCCGGTAGATCGGTGGCAGCCAGTACGCGATCAGCACGGCCAGCAGCAGGCAGGCCGGCAGGATGGCCGCCGGATAGTGCCAGCGGCGCCGCAACATCCCGCGCACCTCGCCCAGTGTCCTTACGCGATCCGACATGCCTAATCCTCGTCCGGTGAGCGCCCACGATAGGCGACGTTGATGAACACGCCGTTGTTGTGCGCGGCCGGCTGGGTGACGACCTGATTCGCCTCGAGCTCGCTCAGCTTCTGGTAGGCGAAGCGGTAGCCGCCCGATATCGACCACAGCTCGGTGAGCCGGCGCACCAGCGCCACCTGCAGCAACGCACGATCCTCGTGCGAGTTGTCAGAGAGATCGTCGCTGCGGCTGACGCGCACCATGCCGACGAACTGCGTGCGCACGCTGAAGTCATGACGGTACTGCACGCGCACCTGGTTCAGTCCCACGAGGCTGCCGACGCTACTCGGCTCGAGGAAGCGCCCGATGGCGTACTGAATCATGCCGGTCTGCAGCTTGTGCCGGCCAACCCACTCGATGCCGTAGGTGTTCTTGGTCTTATCCGGCGTACCGGTCTCGGTGAAGGTGTCGTGCTCCGCGCGCAGCGACAGCGTGGAGCGGTCCAGCCGTGACCAGTTGAAGCGATAGCTGAGGTCGAGCCCGTAGCCGTTGACGCGGGGAGCCGCATTCGACTGTTCCGGATCGTACAGCTGGTAGAACGGCCCGAACCCGAGCTGGCTGCGCTGGCTGAGCGACCAGTAGGCATCCACCTCCGCCAGGGTACTGTTGTAGCTGACGTACTCGTTGGGTACCTCGACGCTGTAGCGCACCGCATCCGCGCGCGCCTCTGCCTCGAAGCTGAGCCGCTCGGTCGCCTGGAACGTGACTCCCGGCGCGAGGGAATAGGTGTCCTTGGTCAACCCGGTGACGATGGTGCCCGTCCCCTGGGTGTCGGGCTGCCCGGGATTGAGCGGATTGAAGCCGGCAACGCCGTACTGCGCGTTGTACGAGTCCTCACGATGATACTCGGCCATGATCGACCAGATGCTGCGCAGCGTGCGGTAGTCTCCCTTCAGATCGACCAGGGCCTCCCAGCGGTTCACGCTGCTGATGCTCGAGTCCTGCAGCGTCAGCTGCGGACGGAACTCCAGATCCGAGCGTTGCGTGACCCGCTTCATGTCCGCCGCGGCCTGCACCCAATACGTCTCGGCGCTCTCGGCGTTGACGGGGTTGAGCAGGCGGTTGGTGTCGTACTGGGCCCAGGCCTGCAGTTCCGGTATGAACACGACCTGCTGCGCACCCGCCGCAGCGCTCGCGAGCCCCAGGAGGACGGCCGTCGCACGCGCGGCGCGCCGTACCGTCATGCGCTCACGGGACGATGACGACATCGCCGGCCTCAAGCAGCACGTTCTGGCTCAAGGCCCTGCCCTTGCTGACATCACCGTAGTGGAACGTCAGGATACGTTGTCCCGCGCCGGAACCGCGCAACACGATGATGTCGTTCACCGAGGCGAACGGCGTCATGCCGCCGGCCAGGCTCAGGGCCTGAACCACGCTCACGCGGGGATTCATGACGAACGCGCCGGGCTTGGTAACCTGACCGATGATGTAGATCCGGCAGCCATCGAGCGCCTTAACCGACACCGATGCCGCCGGCTCCGGCATGTATTTCTTCAGGCGCGTCGCGATCTCGTTCTGGATCTGCGCCACGGTATGCCCGGTCGCGGTGATCTCGCCCGCCAGTGGAAAGGAGAACTTGCCGTCCGGCCGCACGATCACGGTCTTGGTGAGCTGGTCCTCCTTCCACACCGAGATGTCGAGCGTGTCGCCCGGGTTGAGCGTGTAGTCGGGCTGCTCCTGCGCGCTCACGCCCGGCGCGCACACGGCCGCCAGCAACCCGGCGCCCAGGAGGCCGAGATAGAAGGTCACACGGCTACGGCTGCTCTTTCTTGTGCGCATCAGGCTCCCCGTCTCAACACGCCTGCTCGTCATTCAGCATGCGCACCGCGGTGCGCGCCAGGATCTCGATGTCCAGGCTCAGTGACCAGGTTCGCAGGTATTCCAGATCATAACGAACCCGGGCTTCCATCTGCTCCACGGTGCGCGTCTCACCGCGCAGCCCGTTGACCTGCGCGAGGCCGGTGATGCCAGGTCGCACCTTGTGTCGCACCATGTAGCCCTTGATCAGCCGCCGGTACTGCTCGTTGTGCGCCACCGCGTGTGGCCGTGGCCCCACCAGGCTCATGCGACCCTGCAGCACGTTGATGAGCTGCGGCAGCTCATCGAGCGAGTAGCGCCGCAGCAACCGGCCTAGGGAGGTGAAGCGCTTGTCGCCACGCGTCGCCTGCGTGATGACGGGGCCGTCCTCGATGGTGGTCATGGTGCGGAACTTGTAGATGACGATCTCCTCGCCGAGCAGCCCGTAGCGGCGCTGCGTGAACAGCGCCGGCCCCGGCGAAGTCAGGCGCACCGCGATCGCGATGGCCACCATCACCGGCGCCAGCAGGATCAGCAGCGGGATCGTCAGGATCAGATCGGTGAGGCGCTTGGCCACCGCACGGTGTGCATCGAACGGCGTCTCGCACATGGCGATCACGGGCACGCCCTCGATCACCCGGCTCTGGGCCTGAATGAGATCGAACACCTGGATGTCGGGCAGGTAGTAGATCGACGCCGTGGAGTCGCGCAGGGCATCGACGAGCTTCATGACCCGCTCCACTTGCCGCAACGGCAGGGCCAGGAACACCACGTCGGCGCGCCGCTCGCGCACGAACTCCGGCACTGCATCCAGGCGGCCGAGTACCTCGACATCGTCATCCGCATGCAGCCGCTCGCGGCTGCGGTCATCGAAGAAGCCGACCACCGAGAGACAGAATTCATTTCCGGCGCGCAGGCGCTTGGCGAGGATCCGGCTCGAGTCCGTGCAGCCGACGATTACCGCGCGGCGCGCGTGCGCGGGATCGCGCAGCAGCGAGCGCAGGATCTCCTGCACCTGCCTCAGGCCGAGCACGATGAGCGCGGGTGTGATCACCGCCCAGGTCAGCACGACGCGGCGCGAGTACAACGACGACAGCTTGGTCACGTACGCGAGCGCGAGCAGTAACCCGAGCAGCAACGCCCAGCGCATGGCCACCGACACGGTCAGCGAGAAGGGATCCCCGGGCATGCCGGCTGCGGACATGGTGCGGGGCCGCACCAGCAGCAGGCACAGCACGATCACGACCGCCGCCATGCCGTAGAAGTGGGGCGCGATCTCCACGTCCGCAATCGCCGCCACCGCCAGCAGGGAACCGGTCGCGATGGCGGCCGGCAGCAACGCCTGCACGGTTACGACGGTGCTGATCAGCGGGGACGATCCATGTAATACCGGTTCGTTCATCCGGTTCTTCTTGTTGGTTGCCGCGCCCTGGCGCTGAGGCACGCGACATCTCCAGTCTCCCGCGTGCCCGCTAATTATGGCGATGCAAAAGACCCGTTTGCAAACGGTGTTCTAAGCCGCCATTTTACTTAATCGGTGTTGGATGCAGGGCAGCATCCCCGCTCGGTGGGAATGTGGGACTGCAACAGGGACTTGGCCTCAGGGGAGGGGCGAGCCGTTGGTCGGCACGCGCACCAGGCTGGCGTCGTTGTCGTCCGGCATGGCCCGGTACTGTGGTCCCGTTCCCAGGCGCACGAAGCGGTAGACCCGGCTCGAGTGCAGCGACAGCTCGGGATCCACCACCAGCTCCAGCCCCTCGCCCAGCAGGCCGTGATTGATCTCGTGCACCAGGCGCGCCTCGCCGGTGAGGCGTGAGCCGAAGTTGGTGGCGTCGAGCTCATCGAAGTACACCACGCATCCGGAGGGCAGGAAGGGCACGAGCCGCTCCATCACGGTGCGGGCCGAGGTGTAGTAGTCCGCATCGATCCAGACGAGCACGGGCTGCTCCACCAGCAGCGTGCGCAGGAACTGCTCCGTGAGGGTGTCTTCGAAGCGCCCGCGGTGGAGCGCGAAATTCCGGTAGCGCGCCTCGCAGTAGTCGCGCAGGCGCGCGTAGTCACCGCGGTATTGTCCGGCCACCCAGCGATCATTACCGGTGAGGTCCGCATCGCGCGGATCCGTCGTGGCTGGCAGGCCCTCGAAGGAGTCGAAGCCGTGCACCGTCACCCGCTCGGCCAGGCCCAGGTAGCGAGTGGCATACAGGAGCTTCACGAACGAGTAGCCGGCCGAGGTGCCGAATTCGAGCACGGAATAACGGCCGCCGGTCGCGCGAAAGCCGGCGAGCACGGCATACACGTGGTCGTAGCGGTAGAACGCAAACAGCGCCCGCCGCAGCGCGCGCCGCGGCGCCGCGATGCAATGCAGATAGAAAAATGTCTTCAGCCAGTCGCCCGGAATGAGCAGCGCGAAGGCCCGCAGTACATACAGCAGCGGCGAGCGCTTGACGTGGTAGGCGCCACCCGGGTCGGCCAACCGTGGAGCTTGTTCGTGCAAGGCGGCGCGTTCGACTGCCGGTCGATATTGTTTTCGCCACTGGCACGCTGGCATCGCCGCGCGCCTAGTCGCACCAGGAACTTCAGTCGAAGACTATGTGAGCGATGCTTAAGTCTGCGTGAAGACGCGGGAGCGGATGGCTCTGGCGCGGGACGTTAAAGCGCAGACGGTGACTTCGCGCGCGCTGCATGCGCGGGACTGCGGCGAGCTGCCGCCGCGACGGTCCGATTGCCCGAGTCTCACGCCCTCGGTCCACAACTCCTCGGGCCCAGTGGGTGGGGGGCGCCTGATGCATTTGCCGACTCACCCACCTCCGCAGAGTTGACAGATCCGCTCGGGGTTGTCGCACTGCCCAGACAGGGGTTTAGTCATTGAGAAACAATGAGTTGTGATCTTTGTCACGGAGTCCGGACACACCGCTGTCGGTACGCGGAGACGTTTAGACTGGGTCGCTTACAAATCGCTGTGCACAAAATAATTCAGAAA